>Ga0114941_100159_pt1 | contig 15062 bp, 8 predicted proteins | sample DevilsHole_FD_89580 | JGI IMG/M metagenome (GOLD analysis project Ga0114941, IMG submission 89580) | Groundwater microbial communities from Devils Hole, Nevada to study Microbial Dark Matter (Phase II) - Devils Hole | ecosystem: Environmental > Aquatic > Deep subsurface > Groundwater | place...
CCCCATGCCCGGTGCCCTATGCCCCATGCCCGGTGCCCCATGCCCCACCCCCGAGCCATGCTGGCCGGCTGCTTAAGAATTCTTAACGTAATTTCTCATCAAATAGCCTTAATCTAAAATTCTTGGGTGGGTTTTTGGGCTTTGGCCGCCTTAACACTCCAGCCGTCGATTTTAGTGTTGAGAAATTTAGCATGACCTCTAATCTAGCGACCAAATTGCGTGAGGGCACCAAAAAGTCCCACAGCATGGCAGAAAATGTCGGTTTTGTCAAGTGCTTCTTAAAAGGCGTCGTCGAGAAGACCTCTTACCGCAAGCTGGTGGCCAATCTCTATTTCGTCTACTCCGCAATGGAAGAAGAGATGGAGCGCCACCGCAATCACCCCATCCTGTCGAAAATCTACTTCCCGCAGCTGAACCGCAAGAGCAGCTTGGAGCAAGACTTGCAGTTCTACTTCGGTGCCAACTGGCGCGAGCACGTGGCTCCCTCACCGGCAGGTCAAGCTTATGTGCAGCGGATTCGGGACGTCTCCAACACCGCGCCGGAACTGCTTGTGGCCCACTCCTACACCCGCTACCTGGGCGACCTGTCCGGTGGCCAAATTCTCAAGAAGATTGCCCAACAGGCGATGAATTTGGCAGATGGACAAGGGACGGCTTTCTACGAATTCCAGGACATTCCCGACGAGAAGGTGTTCAAAGCCAGCTACCGGCAGGCTATGGACGACTTGCCGGTGGATGAAGCCAACGCTGACCAAATTGTCGATGAGGCCAATGCTGCCTTTGGCATGAACATGAAGATGTTCAATGAACTGGAAGGCAACTTAATCCTAGCTATTGGCCAGATGCTGTTTAATACTTTGACTCGCCGGCGCACGCGCGGCAGCACGGAATTGGCCACAGCAGATTAATCCGTGAAAAAGCCTTTGGGACAGGCTAGACGCCTGTCCTGCGAGGTGTGTGGCAATGGACAGCTCAGTAATGGACTGGGGACAGGCGAGACGCCTGTCCTACGGGATATATATCCTTAAAGAATTCGTAGATCCTGCGGAGCCCGCCCAGAAACGCCCAGGCTAGGGGGGGGATCTCACCTGACTCACTGGTAAGTAGCAACTTGAGTTAGTGCTATATAAAAAATCTAAAATGGCTCGGCCTTCGTCCTGACGAGCGGTGAAATAAAATCATAAGTCCTGCTATCTCTGATTCAGGAAAAATCTTGGGTGTCCGCGCCGCACTGATCAACGAGATAGCAGAGGGCGCGTGTATCGAAGGGCAATCAGTTCCTGGTAAAGCGAATTCAGCTTGGCACAGAGGTGGAATGTGCAGCACCGGGCAACCTAAAAGTTTAATGTCGCGCTGGAAAGGGCACTGCGCCGGAATAAGCTTGCAGAGAAACCGAGCAACTAGACGGTTGCGAATCTCCACTCGGTCGAGCCACTGACGCACGGAGCGCAGTAGAAGAAAGGACAGTAGACGCATAAATTCACCTGCCGGTGAGTGTGCGAACGGTTAATAGTGTTAACCGTTCATACTTATAACGATACAAAAAGCAAAAAAAAGTTGTGTAAAGATACAAATAAAATTCTCGCACTTACCATGAAGTTTCGATAAATTAAATTTTCCCGTCTGGCAGCCGATTTCAGTATTTTTACTGGCTGCTTTGTGCTATACTGAGATTGTCACCGGAGAGTGCGTAACACTTTTGCTGGTAAACAGGCGAGCGCGAAATGGCAACTGTAAAAACACGATACACGCCGGCGCGGGCGAATTGTAAAGACGCGACATTCGGCGTTCGTACATGCTCCCGGATTCAAAAGTGGAATGCTCCCGGAAGCGAGAACGACTGTCTTTTAGGAGGTACAAATGCTCAGGATGACTCAAAAAAGGCAAAAAACGCTTTCCCTAACCTGCAAGGCATTCCTAGGGGAAGCCTGGGAGCTTGGTGGAGTTGGCTTTCGGCAAAAAAAAGATTTAACTAAAGATTTAACTTTAGCCGGTTTAGCCTTGACGTTTACACTGTTATGTGGTAATAGCGCTGCAGCCCAGATTGCGCCCGATGCCACCTTGGGGGCAGAAAGTTCCGCTGTCAAACCGATTGACGGGCAAATTGACCGAATCGATGGGGGGGCGATTCGGGGGGCGAACCTGTTCCACAGCTTTCGGGAATTCAACATTGGGGAAGGGCGGGGAGTGTATTTCAGCAATCCCGCACAGATAGAGAATATTCTGACTCGGATCACCGGCACCAACCCCTCCAATATATTCGGCACCCTTGGCGTGTTGGGCAATGCCAACCTATTTTTGATTAATCCTAAGGGCATCATTTTCGGACCCAATGCCCAGTTAGATTTGCGGGGGTCATTTTTAGCCAGTACCGCCAGCAGCATCAAATTTCCCAACAGCACAGAGTTCAGCGCCACAAACCCGCAAGCCCCACCCCTGCTGACGATTAATGTGCCGGTGGGATTGCAATTTGGGGCTTCTCCGGGTAAGATAGTCAATCAAGCCACCGCAACCGACAGCAACGGTTTGCTAGTTGGACTGCAGGTGCAGCCGGGGAAAAGTTTAGTGCTTGCCGGTGGTGATGTCACCCTTACCGGCGGCGGATTGAGCGCTGTCGGGGGGCGCATTGAACTGGGAGGGATCGCCGGTGCCGGTGCAGTGGGATTGACAGCAGAAAACAATACTTTCCGCTTGAGTTTCCCAGAAAACAGCCCGCTCGCCAACGTCACCCTAAGTAATGATTCGCAAGTCAGTGTGCTCGGCGAGGGGGGAGGCGATATTGCAGTCAGCGCCAATACCTTCACAGCCACTGGTGGCGGACGTTTAATTGCCGGCACCTCAGGGGCGGGAAATGGGGGAGATATTACCGTGAATGCTAATACAATCAGCATATCAGGTCGTGGGGCAAATGTTGGCAGCGGAATTTTGAGTCAAGCTCTACCGGGCAGTTCTGGCAATCTTGGCGATATCAGAATCAATGCCAAGAATATTAACCTCTCAGGCAATAAAGTTACTTTCAATTTTGTCGAAGACATACTGCTGGAAACAGGTGTGCAAAATGTAGCTTTTGAGAATACTTCGGGCAAGGCGGGCAACATTTTTATCAGCACGGAATCCCTGAGCGCTTCATCAGTGGCAGTCGTTCGCTCCTTTACAGCCGATTCTGGGAATGCCGGGGATGTAGCAATTAGCGCCAAAGATATAAACCTCTCCAGTTTGGGGAGCGGTATCGAGTCAAGCACTCTGGGACAGGGAAATGCCGGGAATGTGACAATTAACACCGAAACCTTAACAGAGCGAGATGGCGCAGCAGTAGGCGCTACAACTTTTGGAGCCGGACGGGGGGGAATTGTGACAGTAAATGCCTCTGAGTCGGTAGAACTGATTGGCATATCTTCAGATAGAACAACTCCCAGCACCTTGATAGCTTCAAGTTATTCAGGAACCGGAGCGGCTGGAGACGTGAGGATTGCAACTAGAAGGTTAGCGGTTCGGGATGGAGCGCTGGTAGGAGCTGCTACTTATGGGGAAGGTGCGGCGGGCAATATAACCGTAAATGCTTCAGAATCTGTAGAGTTGACTGGCAGTACACTCGCGTACTTTAATAGCACATTAGCAGAAGACCGTTCCAGCAGCTTGTCAGTTTTTACCAACGGCACTGGAAAAGCGGGGAATATAACCATTACAACGGGTAAATTAACAGTCGGCAATGGCTCACAGATATTAGCGTTTACTGATGGGAGCGGCAATGCAGGCTCTGTGAGCGTGAGCGCAATAGATGTGGAACTGATTGGCACCTCAGCTAATGGTCTGTTTCCCAGTAGCTTGTCCGCTGAAGTTTCCAAAAACGCCACCGGCAATGGGGGAACTGTTACCGTAGATACTAATCGGTTAACTGTTCAAGAACGAGCTACTATTAATGTCAGCAGCCAAGGGTTGGGCAATCCAGGCAACCTGAAAGTTACAGCAGGCAATATCCTTCTTAACACCCAGGGAAGTCTCACCGCTGCCTCTGAAACAGGTAAAGGCGGCAATATTAACCTGGAAGCGCAAAACATACAGCTGCGCCACGCCAGTCAAATCTCAGCCGCCGGCAGCAAAACCGGCAATATTACCCTGGAAGGCAATATCCCCATCAAAGCAGAAACCCTAGTGCTGCTTGAAGCTAGCCGCATATTCACCAGCGCCTCCGATCCGCAAGGAGGCAGTAATATCACTATCTCTCCCCTCAGCGAGTTAAATTTAGCAGTCTTTAAATCCCCCGACAGCACCATCAACGCCGCTGGAAAACTCACCATCGAAGGAGATGTCAACGCTAGCCCTCCTCAAGTTCCCCCAGTCGAAGTCGTCGATGCCACCCGTTTAATAGATCGCCGGTGCACCCCAGAAAAACTCAAAGGCAATCAATTCACAATCACCGGCAAAGGCGGTATCCCACGCGCTCCCTCCGACGCTCTCGCCAGTGACGCCCTCGCCGTCAACTGGATTTCCCTCCCTGGAGATACACCTGCAGGGGGTAGCGCGGGTTTATCTGGCGCACAGGAGCGGGGAAGTTCTGAAAAAATCCCCAAATCCCCAAATCCCGGCTCCCTTATTGAAGCTCAAGGATGGGTAATTGGCTCCAACGGCGAGGTGATTCTCACCGCTTCACCGAATACCGGCATTCCCCACGCACCGGCACTCGCCCCGCCCCCTGGCTGCCGGTAAAATTTAACAAATATAGGACTTCCGCAGGCACTGCAGCGTCTTAGATACCCCCAACCCCCCTTAAAAAGGGGGGCTTTGAGGAGGGCTAAAGCCCAACTACAAACTTTTTCTAGTTTGTCGCGCGGTATTCTTCCCCCCTTTTCAATATCATGTCAGGTGAATTGACCTTAAAAAAGACCCTCACCCCCATCCCCTCTCCCAAAATGGGAGAGGGGAGAAAAAATAAGCGTCTTTTTCTTACTCCCTCTCTCCCCTTGTGGGAGAGGGGGTAGGGGGGTGAGGGGTGTCAAGTGCGGTTAATCAACCAGACATGATATAAGGGAGGCTAGGGGGGATATGGGGAATCAGACTCAAGCGTGCGTAAATCCTAAAATATTCACAACTTACCCCTTGCTTTTATGGTGCTAATATGGTAAGCAAACGGTTCCGATTTGTGGGAAGAACACAGCTGCTTTTAGCGATTGGCGTTCAGCTATCAGCCTTAAGTTACCATCTGCCAGCCTTGAGCGCCAAACAGGCGGACGAAAAGGATCTCTGGCTCTCTTGTAGAGACGCGATAAATCGCGTCTCCCAACTCGATTGTCAAATGAATTATGGGCAATTAACCAGACTTGAGAGCAGTCCTGAGCGAGGACACTTGTCGGCTGCGGTTGCGCCACCAAAAAACCTAACTCCCCTAACTCCTTTTCCCGATCGGGGGAAGGGGGAAATAAACTTGATAGAGCAAGCCAAACAACTGTTCGAGGCGGTAAAATTTGCGGAAGCGGCAACTGTTTTGCAAAAAGCAGCCAGCGCCTTTGCCGCGCAAGGGGATACCCTGAAAAGGGCAGTTGCGCTCAGCAATCTCTCACTGGTTTATCAGGAAATGGGACAGTGGGGCGAGGCGGCGGATGCGGTAGCAGAGGGCATAAATCTGTTGCGGGGTGGTGGGACTTGCTCTGGCGGGGCATCCTGCAATTTCCGCCAACTCGCCCTCGCCCAAGCTTTAGACATTCAAGGCAAATTGCAACTGGCACAGGGACATTCCGAAGCTGCGCTGGAAACTTGGAAACAAGCCGCTGAAACATATCGGCAAGCTGGAGATACCGCCGGCACTATCAAAAGCCAAATCAACCAAGCGCAAGCCCTGCAAACTTTGGGGCTGTACCGGCAAGCCATAAAAACATTAACCCAAGTCGGCGAAACCCTGCAACAGCAGCCAGATTCCTTAATTAAAGCAACTGGGCTGCGCAGTCTGGGGAACGCTTTGGGAGTTGCCGGCAATCTCAAAGAGTCTCGGGAAATCTTGCAGCAAAGTTTGGAGGTGGCGCAGCGCCTGCAATCTCCCCAAGCTGCCGGTGAAGCGCTTTTCAGCTTGGGAAACACTGCCGCTGCAGCGCAAAACCCCAAAGCAGCGCTGGAATATTACCAGCAAACAATAGCTGTATCGCCCTCACCGGCAACCCGCATCCAAGCCCAACTGAATCAGTTCAGTTTGTTGGTGCAAACCCAGCAATGGTCACAAGCCCAAACCTTGTGGCGGCAAATCGCAGTGGGGATAAACGCCTTACCCCCTAGCCGCACCAGTATTTACGCCCAGATTAACTTAGCTGAGAGCTTAATGAAAATCCGGTATGGGGCAATGCCCAGCGAATTCGCAGCGCCAAGTTCCCAAGAAATTGCCCAGTTGCTGGCGAAAGCAGTCCGAGACGCTAAAAATTTCCAAGACAAACGGGCAGAAGCTTACGCCCTGGGCTATTTGGGCCGGCTTTATGAACTCGAGCAGCAGTGGGTTGAAGCAGAAAAGCTGACCGAACAAGCTTTGTTAATTGCCCAAGCGATTAATGCGCCAGATATTGCCTACCGGTGGCAATGGCAGCTGGGACGCCTGCACAAAGCATTGGGGCGCACAGAGGAAGCAATTGCCTCCTACAGCCAAGCTGTGAGTACCCTGCAATCCCTGCGCAGCGATCTCGTGGCTATCAATCAAGACGTGCAGTTTTCTTTTCGGGAGAGTGTCGAGCCGGTGTACCGGCAATTAGTCGCCCTGCTATTGCAACCGGCACTCCAGGCATCTCGCCCATCCCCCGCACTTCTGGCGTCTCGCCCATCCCAAAAAGACGTAGGACAGGCGTCTCGCCTGTCCCTGTCCCAATCGTCCCAAATTCCCCAAAAAAATCTCAAGCAAGCGCGGGATGTGATTGAAGCGCTGCAACTGGCGGAACTGGACAATTTCTTTCGGGACGCCTGTTTGGATGCCAAACCCAAGCAAATCGATGAAGTTGATGCAAAAGCAGCGGTCATCTATTCTATTATTCTGGAGAACCGGCTGGAAGTGATCCTTTCCCTGCCCGGACAGCCCTTGCGCCACTACGGGACGACCCTCCCCCAAGGGGAAGAAGCGGAAAAAATTCTGCTTTCCCTGCGCAATTCCCTCACCCCCACCGCCTCCACCCAGGAGCGCTTGCGCCTTTCCCAACAAGTTTATGACTGGCTAATCCGACCGGCAGAAACTCAGCTCGCCGAAAATAAAATACAAACACTGGTATTCGTGCTCGACGGCGGGTTGCGGAACCTGCCGATGGCTGCCCTCCACGATGGCCAACAGTATCTGGTGGAGAAATATGCCATCGCCCTCACCCCCGGTTTGCAGCTGCTTTCGCCGCAACCGCTGGTGCGAGCGCAGCTTTCCAGCTTAACCGGCGGACTGAGCGAGGCGCGAGGGGGCTTTTCCGCATTGCCGGCGGTGGTGGGGGAAATCAAACAAATCACGGCGATGGTATCTGGGAAAACACTCTTGAATCAGGATTTTACCAGTCCCAGCCTGCAAAGCCAGATCAACGCCGCTTCCTTTCCTATTGTCCACCTGGCAACCCACGGTCAGTTCAGCTCCAATGCAGATGAGACGTTTATTCTCACCTGGGATGATAGAATCAAAGTCAAGGAGTTTGAAAACTTACTGCGATCCAGTGACCAAAATAAACCAGGAACCTTGGAATTATTGGTGCTCAGCGCCTGTCAGACAGCAGCCGGTGACAGTCGGGCGGCGTTGGGACTGGCGGGAGTGGCGGTGCGTTCTGGCGCACGCAGCACAATTGCAACGCTGTGGTTGGTCAACGACGCCGCCACCGGCTCCCTCATGGCTGAGTTTTACCGCGAACTCGCCCAATCCGGAGTGAGCAAAGCCGAGGCTCTCCGCCGCGCCCAGCTGACTCTGTTAAAGGGAAGATATAAGAATCCCTATTTTTGGGCACCCTTTGTTTTAGTGGGGAATTGGCTGTAGGGTGCGTGACGCTTAGAAACCCGGTTTCTTAACTGGAAACTGGGTTGGGGAGCATCCCATTTTCGTAATCCCCCTCACCCCCTACCCCTCTCCCACTTTGGGGTGAGGGAAGAATTCTTTATTTTCCCCCCTCTCCCTTGATGGGAGAGGGGGGTTAGGGGGGGGTGAGGGTGACAATCTTTGCCAAAATGGGATGCTCCCCTGGGTTGCTAGTTTGATCAGGAGACAATTAGAATATGGCCAGAATCAAATTGTACCGGAACAGGGCGGCATTATATATTAACATCTTTGCGGATATGGCGCTAGTCCTGGGCTTGGCAGCACCGGCACTCTCACAGTCCGGGCTAGCTAGCCAGCCTGTTGCACAAATAACTCCCTACGACCAGAAAATTAGTGTAACATTCGAGCCGCCTCCAGACAAAGGAGCGCCCGCAGGAACTGCAGGGGGAGCGTCGCGGGGAGGATGCCCAAGCGATCCAAAGGAAAAACCTTTTTTAACCGCTTTGATCCCGGCGACAGGAAAGGTGCTGACAGTAGCAGAGCGCCCGACCTTGTTTTTTTATATCCCGCAAACTTCCGCAAGGAAAGTGGGGTTTAGCCTGAAAGACGAAAACGAGAATGATGTTTACCAAACCGATCTGGAAATTAGTGGCAATCCGGGGATTGTGAGCGTCAGCCTTCCCCCTAGCGCACCGGCTTTAGAGATTGGGAAAAATTATAACTGGTACTTTGCACTTGTTTGCAATAGCGCTGACGCCAGTGGAAACCTGGTGGTAAATGGCTCCCTAGAGCGAAGCGAAATTAGCCCAACTTTGGCCAAAGCACAAGAGTTGACAAGCCCGCTGGAACGCGCCGCCTTTTACGCAAAAAATGGCATTTGGCTGGAAGCGCTGGCAAATCTGGCTGAAGTTCGACGCCAGGAGCCTGATAACACAAAGCTAGCAGAGCAGTGGGCAGAATTCTTGAAGTCAGCCGGTTTGGAACCCGTAGCGGAAAAGCCTTTGCTTAAGCCAAAATAGCCGCATATCTCCAGACAGGTGGGCTGATATATGCGGGCAAAACTCGGAAAGGGAATTTGGGAATGGCGCGGGATTTCAATTGCAGCTGCAAGCGCGGCGGGATTGACGATCGCCCTGCGCTTGGCTGGATTGCTGCAGCTGCTGGAGTGGGCGGCTCTGGATCAATTTTTTCGCCTGCGCCCTCCCGAACCCGCTGACGGGCGGATTGTGATTGTCGCCATTGACGAGCCAGATATCACAAAGGTAGGACAGTGGCCAATTCCGGATGCTGTCCTAGCTCAATTGCTCGAAAAATTGAAACAGCAGCATCCCCGGGCGATTGGTTTGGATGTTTATCGAGATTTGCCGGTGCAGCCCGGACATGAGAAATTAGTTAAAATTTTTCAGTCGGCACTTAATATAATTGGAATTCAGAAGGTTGTTGGGGATATTTACGGATCTGCTGTGAGCCCGCCGCCGGAACTTTTGCGCCGCAATCAAGTCAGCGCCGCCGATCTGGTGCTGGATGCGGATGGCAAAGTTCGTCGGGGTTTGCTGTCTGTTAAAGCTAAGGATGGCAAAACTGTATTGGGTTTGGGGGCGCAGCTGGCTTTGATGTATTTGGAAGGGAAAGGCATTAAGCCGGAGCTGGCTAAAGATAAGTCGGTGAAGTTGGGGAAGGCGGTATTTGTGCGGTTTGAGGAAAATGATGGCGGCTATGTCCGCGCCGATGCCGGCGGCTACCAGCTATTGCTTAATTTTAGGGGGCGGCGAGGTAGTTTCCACACTGTTTCGATGACGGATGTGTTAGAAAATCGAATTCCGCCTGATTTGATGCGCGACCGCATTGTTTTGATTGGCTCAACCGCACCGAGTCTCAACGATCTGTTTTTGAATCCCTACAGCAGCAGTCTATTTTCTATCCCCAAACGAATGGCAGGGGTGGAAATTCACGCCAATATAGCCAGCCAGATTTTGAGTGCGGCGCTCGACAGCCGCCCCCTGTTAAATGTCTGGGATGAGCCTGTAGAGTGGCTGTGGATTTTTGTCTGGTCTTGTGCCGGTGCGACTTTGGGGTGGGTGTCAAAAGTATCGAGCGTGACTGTTTATATTTTGCTGCTGGTTTGTGGCAGTATGATTGGGGTATCGTACTTTGTTTTTCTGAAGGGCTGGTGGGTGCCGGTGGTTCCGACGCTGCTAGCGCTGGTGGGATCTGCAACCGCGATTGTTGCTTACATCGCCCAACAAGAGCACCAAGATCGGCAAACTGTGATGAATCTTTTTGGCCGGCACGTCACCCCCAAAATTGCTGAGGAAATTTGGCGCGATCGCGACCAGTTTCTGCAGCAAGGGCAGCTCGTGGGGCAGAAAATGACGGCAACGGTGCTGTTTACGGATTTGCAAGGCTTCAGCACTATTGCTGAACACACCGAACCCGCCACCCTAATGTCCTGGCTTAATGAGTACATGAACGCAATGGCGGTTGCCGTTCTCGATTGCGATGGGGTGATTGACAAATTTATTGGAGATGCTATCATGGCTGTGTTTGGCGTTCCCATCCCCCACATGACAAAGGAAGAAATTGCGGCGGATGCGATAGCCGCTGTGACTTGCGCTGTCGCAATGGGGAAAAAATTGCGTTCGCTCAACGAGAAGTGGCGGCTTCAGGGGCGTCCCACCCTAGCTATGCGGGTGGGAATTGCCACCGGCACCGTAGTCGCCGGCAGCTTGGGCTGTCCCCAAAGGGTGGACTACACAATTATCGGAGATACTGTCAATATCGCCGCCCGGCTGGAAAGTTACGATAAGTCTCTTGATGGCGGTGTTTGCCGGATTTTAATCAGTGAGGAAACTTGCCAGTATCTCCAAGGCAAATTTCCCACCAAATTTCTGGGCAGCTTCCACCTCAAAGGTCGCGAACATCCAGAAAACGTTTACCTGGTTCCGCTTGATTGATTTTGAAAGGACGCCGCCCTGGCTCTTGCTGTTAAGACAAACTTGCGGTATAATGCGTGTTCAGACGCCCATCGCTAAGAAGCCCCCGTAGAAACCGGGAAACTTAAAGAAACCCGGTTTCTCTCCCTGCAGTATTATAATATTAAGTAGTCTTCCGCTTTGGCAACCATGCAAAAAAAATCTTTAATATTAACCAGCTTAACGTTGACTTTTGCCGGTATTTGCGATACAATAACCCTCGCCCAGATTGCTCCCGACAGCACCTTAGGCGCAGAAAGTTCCACCGTCACACCGATTGACGCGCAAATTGACCGCATTGATGGCGGGGCGATGAGGGGAGCGAACCTGTTCCACAGCTTTCGGGAATTCAACATTGGGGTTGGGCGAGCCGTGTATTTCAGCAATCCCTCACAAATACAGAACATTCTGACTCGCATCACCGGCAGCACCCCTTCTAACATTTTCGGCACTTTGGGCGTATCAGGCAATGCTAACTTATTTCTAATCAATCCCAACGGCATAATTTTCGGCTCTGACGCTCAGCTGGACTTGCGGGGTTCGTTTATCGCCAGTGCGGCGAGCAGTGTAAAATTTGCCGGCGGTGCTGAATTCAGCGCCACAAACCCCCAATCCCCACCTTTGCTGACAGTTAGCGTGCCGGTTGGCTTGCAATTCGGGAAAAATCCGGGAAACATTCGGGTGCTAGGGCCTGGTTTGAGCCTGCCGGAGGGGGATGATTTGTTAATCCCTGAAAATGACAAGAGATTTCAGCAAAACTTTTTGGAAAGTCCCGCCGGTTTGCGGGTGGGGGAGGGGAGAACTCTAGCGCTAACAGGCGGCGATATTTTGCTGGAAGGCGGTTTCCTGAAAGCACCGGCAGGGCGGATTGAATTGGGGAGCGTTCGGGGGGAGGGTTTGGTGAGCTTGACGCCAACAGATAAGGGTTTTGCTCTGGGATATGAAGGCGTGCGCAGCTTTGGGGAAATTCAGCTAGCCGATACGGCTGGAGTCAGTACCGGTGGGGAAGGGGGCGGGGATATCCAAGTGCGTTCCCGGCGCTTGACGCTAACAGATGGCTCGGAGATAATAGCTGATACCCTGGGGTCAAAGCCGGGAGGGACTTTAGCCGTGACTGCTTCCGAGTCGGTGGAAATTGTGAGCACCTCACCCGATGAAAAGTTTCCCAGCGCATTGAGGGCACAGACTTTTGGTACAGGAAATGCCGGCAGCGTCACAATTCAAACCGGGCGGCTGACTGTGAGGAATGGGGGGCTTATAGGAGCTGCTACTAACAGTTTAGGTCATGGGGGAACTGTGACAGTAGAAGCTAGCGAATCGGTGGAAGTTTTCGGCATCTCAGCCAAAAGGCAGGCTCCAAGCCTCTTAGGCGCTGCGACTTACGGTATAGGAAATGCCGGCAGCGTCACGATTCAAACCGGGTGGCTGAGTCTTCGGGATGGGGCAGGGGTAGGTGCTGCCACAAACAATTCAGGCAATGCGGGAACTGTGACAGTCAAAGCTAGGGAATCGGTGGAAGTTTTGGATAACAGTATCTTGGCTGCTTTTACTGCGGCTACAGGAAATGCCGGCAGCGTAACGATTCAAACCGGGCGGCTGAGTGTGCGGGATGGGGGTAAAGTCACTGCTGCCACTTTCAGCTCAGGTAATGGGGGAACTGTGGAAATACGCGCCTCCGAGTCAGTGGAAGTCAGCGGCACCACACCCAACCGGGAGTCTCCCAGCCTCTTGGGCGCTACGACTTACGGTGCTGGAAATGCCGGCAGCGTAAAGATTCAAACCGGGCGGCTGAGTGTGCGGGATGGGGGTAATGTCAGCGTCACCGGCTTGGCGTCAGGAACTCCAGGCAACCTTCAGGTTACAGCCCGTGATATTCACCTTGATAGCAAGGGAACTCTCAGCGCTGCCTCCGAAACAGGTATTGGCGGGAATATAACGCTGCAAGCGCAGAACATACAGCTGCGGCGCAACAGTGAAATATCCGCCGCCGGCAGCAAAACCGGCAATATTACTTTAGAAGGCAATATCACCATTAACGCCGATACCCTCGTGCTGCTGGAAGGTAGCCGCCTGGTCACCAGCGCTTCCGATCCGGGAGGCGGCAGCAATATTAAAATCGCACCCCTAAGAGGGTCAGATATAGCCGTGTTCAAGTCCCCAGACAGCACCATAAACGCCGTTGGGCAACTGAGGGTAGAGGGGGATGTTCAGCTCACTCCTGCTGAAGTTCCCGCAGTCGAGTTTACTGATGTTACCAGCTTGATTAACCGCCGGTGTTCGGAGCTGGAGGGGAGTCGGTTCACAGTCACCGGCAAAGGCGGATTGCCACCCGATCCCACCGGCTTGCTCAACGGGAGCACCACTGTCATAGATTGGGGCTCCGAACAGGAATTTCGGTCGCATCAAGTAGAACCCGAATTTATCCGGTCTACCCCTCAAGTTGAGACGGGATTTATCGCCTCTCGAACACAAGGAAAAATCCCCAAATCCCCAAATCCCGGCTCTCCCCTTGTAGAGGCGCAAGGGTGGGCGATCAACTCCAGTGGCGAGGTGATTCTCACCGCCGAACCCCCCACCGGCACCCCGCACGCGCCGGTGTTCGCCCCACCCGGTTGCAATTGATAATTAAGTAGGGTGCGATCTTAGTGAGGTAGCCAGAAACCCGGTTTCTTAAAGAAACCGGGTTTCTGGTGCTTCATCAAACTGATGAACCGCTATATTTTGAACAGATTACTCCAGATAATAGTGCTTTCTCACAGGGCTGAGAATCTTCCAAGTGCAGGACATGCCGGCGGGAAACGTCACCAAATCGCCTTTGCGGATTTCCACCGGCTCCCCAGCTTCGGGAGTCACAACCACCTCTCCTTCCAAGAGATAGCAAATTTCCTCACTGTCATAAGTCCAGGGAAATTCTGAGACTTCCTTTTCCCAAATTGGCCAACTAGAGACGCGAAGTTCCTCAAGGGTTTTCGGGCTGGGTTCGCGATCTACTTTTATTTGCGCAGTTTGTTCAATTTCCATTGCCTGTTTCCTCCACTGCAGGGTGCGTTCCCTCTCCCCTGGCACACCACTTTGAAGCCCAAAGCGGGAAACGCACCCTACTTCTACTTTTGTTTTATGCTAGCATTTATCTAATTGGATTGGGAATTGGATTGGGAATGTCAGCCGGTCTTTGCTGTCGCTCCAAATATTTACTCAATGTATAAACCATATCCTCCCGCGTCATCGGTTCTAAAGGATTAATCAGATTCTTGTTCGTCTCGACGTTCACAAACCCTTCAGACAGGGCTGTGGCCATAGGTTTTTGCGCCCAGTCCGGTATTTCAGCTGAATCTCGATACTTGCGGAGAATTGAAGCAATAGTTTCCTCAGGCAACTGGAACACGCCATACGCCTGGGCAAAAATAGCGAAAGCTTCTGCCCGAGTTATTTTTCGATCCGGGAAAAACAGTCCGTCCCGATAGCTGTTCATAACTCCCGTTTTGAGAACCACCTGAATGTCATTATATGCCCAGTGAGAGCTGCCGACATCTGGAACCAGAATAATGCTCGCTTCTTGTGCCGGTTTTCGCCTGTCGAGCTGAAAAGTTTTCACCAAAACAGCAGCCATTTCGGCGCGAGTTAAACCTCTTTCTGGATGAAATTTTCCATCCGGATAGTAGGTCATCAAACCAGCCCTGACAACCCGGTCGATGGGAGGGATAGGTTGTTGAGCCTGAACGGTAACAGGAAAGAAGTGCAGTAAAGCGGTCAGATAAACAATACTAGCAACCCGTCGCATGACTTTAAAAACTCCGACACCCTAAAATGCGATCGTGGCTTAGCGCCAAGACTGGGAAACCCCCGATTGGTGATTTGACAGGCATTACCCATCTACAATATAATAAAATTGGATGGGGGCACCTGGCCTTTTGCTTAAGCCTTCCATCAGATACTTTAGCTGCTCACTGGCAGTTTTGCACAGCCAGCCTCACCGAGGGGGATGGAAGCTGGCGCGTGCCGGTATGCGGGACAGTGGGGACTGGCCGGCTGGTTGGCCATCTCGGAGAGAGTCGGGGCGGGGTTGGGGAAACGAGCTGGGGGGTAACAGAGAATATTGAGACGAACGCCCCTAGTAACAC
>Ga0114941_100160_pt1 | contig 15045 bp, 4 predicted proteins | sample DevilsHole_FD_89580 | JGI IMG/M metagenome (GOLD analysis project Ga0114941, IMG submission 89580) | Groundwater microbial communities from Devils Hole, Nevada to study Microbial Dark Matter (Phase II) - Devils Hole | ecosystem: Environmental > Aquatic > Deep subsurface > Groundwater | place...
GCGCAAGCAGGCGCAAGAAGAACTTGACCGCTTTTTTAATATCTCATTCGATATGCTTTGTATTGCCGGGTTTGACGGATATTTCCGCCGTGTGAACCCAGCGTTTGAAAAAAATTTAGGCTACACCAGAGAGGAACTGCTTGCCAAACCGTTCCTGGATTTTGTTCATCCCCAAGAACTAGCCGCCACCCTCAACGAGATGTGCGAGCTTTCCACCGGCACTACCGCGCTCAACTTTGAGAATCGCTATCGCTGTAAAGACGGTTCGTACAAGTGGCTGGCGTGGACATCCGTTCCTGTCTTGGAGGAAGGTTTACTGTATGCGGTTGCCCGGGACATCACTCTCGCCAAGCTGGCAGAGGAAGCATTGCGAGAAAGTGAGGCTCGCTTCCAAAAGCTGGCGGCTAATGTGCCGGGAATGCTTTATCAATACCGGCTGTCGGCGGATGGAGTCGCCTCATTTACCTACGCCAGTCCGGGATGCCGCGACCTTTATGAAGTTGAGCCAGAAACGCTTCAGCAAAGTGGAAGTTATCAATTCGTTCATCCCGATGACTGTCCCGTTCTGCGGGAGTCGATTGCAGAATCTGCCCGCACTTTGCAGTCCTGGAATTGGGAGTGGCGCATCATCACCCCTTCCGGAAAAATCAAGTGGGTGCGAGCAGCTTCCCGACCGGAAAAGCAAGCCAGCGGCGACATTCTCTGGGATGGGCTGCTGATGGATATTACAGAGCGCAAGCTGGCGGAAGAAGCGCTGCGCAAGAGCGAGGCAAATCTGGCAGCGGCTCAAAAACTAGCTCACTGCGGCAGCTGGGAATTTGATGCCGTCGCCCTGAAGATTAGTTGGTCAGAGGAAATCTTCCGAATTTATGGGCTTGACCCAGAGCAACCTGAACCGACTTACTCAGAACATCTAGAAATGATTCATCCGGATGACCGGCAATTCTGGCAACAAACAGTCGAGCGGGGGATCTATGAGGGGAAAGCTTATGAATTTGAATTTCGCACTGTCCGCCCTGACGGAGCTGTTCGACATGTCTGGGGTCAAGGGCAACCAGTTCTCAACAGCGAGGGGCGGGTGATTCAGTTATTCGGAACAGTCCTGGATATCACCGCTCGCAAAACAGCTGAAATAGAGTTGCGAAAGTACCAAGATCACCTGGAAGATTTGGTGGAAGAGCGCACTGAGGAACTGGCTTTGGCAAATCAACAACTTCAGGAGGAAATTGCAGAGCGCCAGCAAGCTTCGGAGGCGCTGCGGCAAAGCGAGGCGAGGTTCCAAAGGCTGGCGGCTAATGTACCGGGAATGATTTACCAGTTCCTGTTGCGTGCGGATGGTTACCGCTGTTTCCCTTATGTCAGTTCCGGCTGTCGCGACCTCTATGAATTAGAGCCAGAGGAAGTGCAGCAGAATCCTGAGCTGCTTTTTGATATGGTTCATCCAGATGACTTGCAAAGTCTTGAGAGCGCGATTGCGGTTTCAGCCCAGACTTTGCAGCCTGTCAGCTGGTCAGGTCGCAAACAAACGCCGTCGGGTCGCACTAAGTGGGTGCAAATCATCGCTCGAGCGGAAAAACAAGCCGGCGGAGATATTCTCTGGGATGGTTTGACGATCGACATTACCCACCGCGTGCAGGCGGATGCGGCACTGCGCGAAAGTGAGCAGCGCCTGCGGACGGTGATTAATAATGCGCCGCTTATCCTGTACGGTATAGACAGCACGGGCATATTTACTTTTTCTGAAGGAAAAGGGTTAGAGGGTATGGGACTACAGCCAGGGGAAGTCGTCGGGCAATCAGTTTTTGAATTATACCAATCTGTGCCTAACGTCCTGGAAGCAATTCGCCTGGTTTTGCGAGAAGGTGTTGAGGGAAATTGCAGCGCATACATAGGCAGCGTTGTCTACGATAATCGCGTCACACCGCTGTGGGGTGAAAACGGTGAAGTTGTGGGCTTGATTGGTGTTGCCATCGACATTACCGAGCGCGTGCGAGCTGAGTCAGCCTTGCGGGAATCGGAAGCGCGAGAGCGAGAAAGAGCCGATCAACTCCAGGGAGCGCTGCAAGAACTCCAGCGCACTCAGGCTCAGCTGGTGCACAGTGAAAAAATGTCCTCTTTGGGGCAGCTAGTTGCCGGTGTCGCTCACGAAATTAACAATCCCGTCAGTTTTATCTATGGGAATATTGACCCGGCTCGAAATTATATCCAAGACTTGCTGCAATTGCTGGAGCTGTACCGGCAGCACTATCCTGTGCCGGCACCGGCTATTCAAGACTTGGCGGAGTCAATCGACCTGGATTTTTTGGTGTCAGATTTGCCCAAACTGCTGGGTTCAATGAAAATGGGCGCTGAGCGCATCCGCGATATTGTGCTTTCGCTGCGCAATTTCTCGCGCTTGGATGAAGCGGCAATGAAGCGGGTGGATATTCACGACGGCATTGACAGTACGCTGAGATTGCTGCAAAACCGGCTCAAAGAAACAGGGGGACACCCAGCTATTCAAGTGATTAAGGAGTATGGCAACTTGCCTGAGGTGGAGTGCTATGCCGGTCAGCTGAATCAGGTGTTTATGAATATCCTCACCAATGCGATTGACGTGCTGGAAACTCAAAGTGCACCGCGAGTGATTAGGATTCGCACCGAGGTGGGGAATGGGCCCGGGCGCATCGGGCATGGGGAAGAAGAAAAATCCCCAATGCCCAATCCCCAATGCCCTATGCCCAATTCCCAATTTGTTCGGATTGCGATTGCTGATAATGGCCCGGGCATGACTGAGGAAGTGCGCCGCAGGCTATTTGACCCTTTCTTTACGACTAAGCCGGTAGGTAAAGGTACGGGTCTGGGGCTGTCTATTAGTTACCAGATTGTGGTGGACAAACACAAGGGCCAGCTGACGTGCCTTTCGGCACCGGGACAGGGGACGGAGTTTATCATTGAAATTTCCATTCGCCAGCAAGGACTGCCAACGCACGCGCCGGCTGGGCCAAACGGCAATCTGTGGCCATACTGAAAGCCATCCGCTTGGCGTGCGCTGGCGGTTAAATGTTTAGATTTTTTTTGAATTAGGTGCAGGCTAAATCAGCTGTTACGATCTCCGAGGGGATTGACAGCACTCTGCTGATGAAAGCCAATTTAAAATCGAGGTAAATAAACGAGGTAAGAAATCGAGTTTCACTTCGCCAAAATCAACCCGGTTTCTCAGGTAGGCCGGAATGCCTGTGCCGCCGGAATGCCTGTCCCAATGTCCGGAAGTCAGCTGCCACAGCGCCCGGAGAGCACCCGCCGGCCTCTCTCTGGCAGCCTGAATACCATAGCCCAAGACATTTTGCGCATTTCATAATATATAGCGGTTTTCGTATGAGTGAGGTACTGAGAAACCCGGTTTCGCCAAAGTTACCGGGTTTCTGGCGTGTACTTCATCCAACTGAAAACCGCTATAATTTTAATAATTTGCCGGTCGTTGCCCGCACTATCTGGCAACTGTGGCAAGATCGTCCTACGGCGTCAGAGTTGAGCGGGCTATGAAAACAGAGAAGATATCTGGGGGATGGGGGAAGTGGGGGGGCACCGGCACCAGTTGGCAGGCAAGGGTTCTGGGAGTTACCCCCCTGTTAATAGGGGGCTGCGCCCTCCTGGCCACCCTAGGGATCAGGCAGGCAGCGAGCTTCCAGGAGCGCATACAGATTGAGGGCAAGGTTAAGTTAGCCACCGAGGCGGTAAAAAACGAAGTGCAAGGGCAGCTTGCCGCCCGCATTGGGGGGCTGCAGCAGATGGCCGCCCGCTGGGAGAAGCGGGGGGAGCCCACCGCTGAGCAGGGGAAAATCGGTGCGCAAATTTACATCGATTTCTACTCGAATTGCCAAACCGTGCAGTGGGTGGACGCCTCGTTTCAGCCCCGCTGGACAGTTTCACAACTTGGAATTGAAGCCCCAGGGGGCGAGTCGCACCGGCAGGTATTAGCGCCCAAGTCCGGCAAGTGGAAGGATATGATCGCAGTTCCCTCTTTCTCAGAACAAGGCAGCAGAGAGTTGTGGGTCTATGTCCCTGTCTTCGACAAAGGGAGCTTCGACGGGTTTCTTTTCGCTTCCTTTCGCACCGAGGGTTTGTTCCAAACCCTCTTGAATGACGAGATTGTCCCCGGATACGGGCTGAGGGTGTTTGAGGGGCAGATGAAAATATTCAGCCGCGACTCCTTGCGCAGGCAGAACGCATACGCTTGGGGTCAGGAAATATCGTTCCCCCTGGATGGTATGACGTTGCGGGTGCAAGTCTGGCCCAATGCGAAGCTGCTGGCTGAGGAACAGTCGCCGGTGCCGGAATTGGTGCTGGCTGCCGGCTTGCTAGTCTCGGCGTCTCTCAGCTTTGCCTGGGGTCAGGCGCTGTGCGCAAAAACAAGGGCACAAGAGGTGGAAGTGATTAACGCTGCCTTAAACCGGGAAATCAGCGAGCGCAAAGAGGCGGAGGCAGCTCTGCGGCAGCATATAGAAATGATTGACCTCGCCAGTGACGCGATTGTGATTCGGACTCTCGACGACCGGATCGCCTATTGGAATCAAGGCGCAGAAAGGCTGTACGGCTGGAAGAAACAAGAAGTAGCGGGCAAATACATCCACACCTTTTTACAGACCGTCTTTCCGCAGCCCTTGGAGGAAGTCCTGGAGTTCTGCCGGCATCAGGGGCACTGGGAGGGAGAGCTGACTCACACCAAGCGGGATGGCACCCAGCTGCCGGTGGCCAGCCGGTGGACGCTACAGCGCCATGAAACCGGCTCGCCTTGCGCGATTTTGGAAATTAACACCGACATCAGCCTGCGCAAACAGGCAGAGGCAGAACGCGCCCTGCTGCTGGCGCTCGAACAAGCCGCCCGCACGGAGGCTGAAGCCAGCGAGCAGCGCTATCGCACACTCGCCGAAACCATCCCGCAGCTGGTGTGGAGCAGTTTGCCCGACGGCAGGCACGATTACTTCAACCAGCGCTGGGTTGATTACACCGGCATGACTGTGGAGCAAAGCGAGAACTGGGGGTGGCAGTCGGTGCTGCACCCTGACGACAGCGAGCGGAGCCTCGATGTCTGGACGCAAGCCTTGCAGACGGGGGAGCCTTACCAAATCGAATACCGCTTGAAGCGAGTGGACGGACAGTATCGCTGGCACCTCGGTCGGGCCCTGCCCATTCGCAACAGGGAAGGGCAGATTGTCAGGTGGTTTGGCACCTGCACTGATATTGACGGCCAGAAGCGGGCGGAAGAAGAGCGGGCCTTGAGCTTGGCCCGCGAGCGGCAGGCGCGAAAGCAACTCGAAGAAGCTTTGCAGGAACTGCAGCGCACGCAGTCGAGGCTGATTCAGAGCGAGAAAATGTCTTCTCTGGGGCAGCTGGTTGCCGGTGTCGCTCACGAAATTAACAACCCGGTCAATTTTATTTTTGGCAACCTAACTCACGCCAAAGAGTACACCGAAGACATCTTGAGACTGCTGGAACTGTACCAGGAAATTTATCCCAATCCAGCACCGGAAATTTTGCATGAAATGGAAGAGATAGACTTGGAGTTTCTCATAGAAGACTTGCCGAAACTGCTGTCTTCTATGAAGCTGGGAGCCGACCGCATCCGCGATATTGTTCTGTCGCTGCGTAATTTCTCGCGCCTGGATGAAGCGGATATGAAAGAGGTGGATATTCACGAAGGCATTGACAGTACGCTGCTGATCCTGCAAAACCGCTTGAAAGCAAAACCGGAACACCCCGCCATACAGGTTGTTAAAGAATATGGCAACCTGCCTAAGGTGGAGTGCTATGCCGGTCAGATGAATCAGGTGTTTATGAATATTATCACTAATGCAATTGATGCTTTGGATGAGTGGAACGAGCAGCGACCGGCCTCGGAAATTAAAGCCTGCCCCAGCACTATTACCATCCGCACTTCAGTGACGAATGGGGCATTGGGAATCGGGCGTGGGGGAGACGAAAAATTACCAGTGCCCACTCCCGCCGCGATGCCCAGTCCCCAATTCGCTCGGATTGCGATTGCCGACAACGGTCCGGGGATGACTGAATTAGTCAGGCAGAACCTGTTTAACCCTTTCTTCACTACCAAACCTGCCGGTAAGGGCACCGGTCTGGGGTTGGCGATTAGTTACGAAATTGTTGTGGAAAAACACGGCGGCAGTTTGCGGTGCGTTTCTGCCCCGGAAAAGGGAGCGGAGTTTGTGATTGAAATTCCCCTGCGGCAGCCAAATCGGGGCTAAGTGGCAGGTTGTGACTACAGCTTGCCCCTCACCCCCCCTGGGAGAAATCGCAGCAGTCGCCGCTTGGGGCGTACAACTTCATGGAAAACGGCAACAGCATGGCAGCCGGTGTCAGAAACCGGGTTTCTAGAAGAAACCCGGTTTCTTACTCAAAGCTCACTCCTCGAAAATATACTGTTTGAGGGAGAATTCAACAGTTTCCAAGTTAGGCAAGCGCGGGCCATAGGCGCAGTATTGATTGCGCCCGCGCTGTTTGGCTTGATAAAGTGCCTTGTCAGCACTGGCAATTAGGGCTTCGGGAGAGTCTCGATCGCTGGGCACTGTGGTGGAAATGCCTTGGCTCAATGTAATCCAGTTACTCACCTGCGATCGGGCGTGGGGAATCTGCAGCTGCCGCACCTGAAAGTGGATGGCGCTCGCCACCCGCACAGCTTCCTGAAAATTTGTATTGGGCAGGATGGCGGCAAATTCTTCGCCTCCGTAACGCGCTACTAAATCCTGCGGACGAGTTACCCCCAGGCTAATGGCTTTAGCAACCCGCTTCAAACAAGCATCCCCAGCTAGATGCCCGTAAGTATCATTATAGGCTTTAAAATAATCAATATCGCACAAAATCAAGGAGAGAGAGAGTTGCTCTCGCTCTCCTTGACGCCACTGCAAGAGCAAGTATTCATCAAAGTGACGCCGGTTGGCAATTTCCGTCAAATTGTCGGAGCGAGCGTAGTGCAGCAATTGTTCGTTCGCTTGCTGTAAAGCAGCTTCAGCCCTGCGCCGGCTCTCAATCTCTTGAAGCAACTTCTGATTTTGTTCCTCTAGCAGCCGAGTTTTCTCCTGAAGGTTCATTTGCAGGCGTCGGATAGTGAGCTGGCTCTCTACGCGCACCACGACTTCTTCCAGCTGAAACGGTTTAGTAATGTAGTCCCTCCCCCCTACCCTAAAGGCTTGCACTTTGTCCGCCACATGATCTAACCCACTGATAAAAATTACCGGGATATCGCAAGTTTCTGCGCAGGATTTCAGCTGCATGCAAACTTCATAGCCATTCATCTCTGGCATGTTGATGTCGAGCAAAATCAAATCGGGAGGGGCGGTGAGCGCCGCCTTCAATGCCTGTTTCCCGGAAATCGCTTTTTGCACCCTATATCCCTGTGCGGCCAGTATAGCGGACAAAAGACGCAGGTTATCTGGCTGGTTGTCAACCACTAGAATCTGGCCCTTTGGTGTTGCAGCTGGCTTTGTACTCATTCTTATTTGACCCAGGGTATAGATTATATTTACCACTGGGGCGCTGCAGCCAGCAAGGTAGCGGCTAACTGGCTCTCCAAAGGTTTAGAGAACAGGTATCCCTGACCGAAATCACAGCCCAGGGATCTGAGTTGAGCGAGCTGAGCCTGGGTTTCCACACCTTCGGCAACCGCACTCATACCCATTGTGCGGGCTATGCCGACAATTGCGGGAACCAGCCCGCTATTTTCGGGGCTGCCATCTATGCGCTTGACAAAGGACTGGTCAATCTTGATAGCACTCACGGGAAAGCAGTGCAGGTAACTTAGGGAGGAATAGCCGGTGCCAAAGTCATCGAGGCTGACCCCGATTTGCCGCTCTCTGAGTAGCTGTAACATGCTGCGAGCGGATTCCCCATTTTCCATTATCGCAGTTTCGGTTATTTCCAGTTTTAAGCTTTGGGGCTTCAGCTGCGTTTCTTGAAGCGTTATATCAATCACTTCAATTAAGTTGTGCTGGAAAAAATGCCGCGCTGAAAGATTGACGCTGACGGTTAGGGAGGCGTCAGCCAGTTTTTGCTCCTGCCAGATGCTGAGCTGTTTGCAAGCTGACTGCAATACCCAAGTGTCGATAGAGGCAATCAAGCCCGTTTCTTCCGCCACGGGAATAAACTCAGCGGGAGACACGAAGCCGCGTGCCGGGTGCTGCCAGCGCACGAGGGCTTCAAATCCAGCAATTCTGCCGGTGTTGAGCGCTACAATTGGCTGGTAGTAAACGAGGAATTCTGAGCTACCGACAGCCCTTCGCAGGTCGTTTTCTAGCTGTAAAGTCTGAAGCGCTTCTTGGTGCATCGCCAGGTCAAAGACGTGATACCGGCCTTTTCCCAGCGCTTTGGCGCGATACATGGCCGTGTCAGCATCCCGCAGCAGATATTCTGGCTTGTCACCGCAAATATGGCTGGGAGTAATGCCGATACTGGCATTGATGAACACCTCATGTCTGGAGAGTTGAAAAGGGTAAGATAGCTTTTCAATAATTCCCTCTGCCACTTGAGTTGCTGTGCTGATATCGGCGATATTTTCCAGGAGAATGGCGAATTCGTCGCCGCCCAGTCGGGCAAGGGTGTCAGCCTCGCGCAGAGATGCTTCTAGCCGGCGGGCGATGGCGATTAGCAACTCATCCCCCACCAGATGTCCGAGAGAATCATTAACAACCTTGAAGCGATCGCAGTCCAAAAACAGCACGGCAAACTGACAGTCCGGCTGTTCTTTAGCGCTTTCTATCGCCCGTTCCAGGCGCTCGGTGAACAGAGCCCGGTTGGGCAAGCCGGTCAGCGAATCGTGCAGCGCCAGGTGCAGCAGTTGATTTTGCAGTTGCTTGCGCTCAACAATTTCCTGGATGAGTTCTTGATTCGTTATTTCTAGCTGGCGGGTGCGCTCTTGCACCCGCTGTTCCAGTTCGGCGTTGAGCCGGTTAATTTTGATTTCCGACTCTCTCAGCGCCAGTTGATTTTGGATGCGGACTAAAATTTCTTCCAGCTGAAAAGGCTTGCTGATGTAGTCCGCACCCCCGACCTTAAACGCCTTCACTTTGTCGAACACATCATCCAGGGCGCTCAAGAAAATTACTGGAATATTGCTGGTTTGCACCTCAGCTTTCAGGCGGTGGCAGACTTCATACCCATCCAGATCCGGCATCATGATATCGAGTAAAATCAGGTCGGGCAAGAGGTTCTGACACGCCTTGAGGGCCATCTGGCCGGTCAAGGCTTTGCGCACCTTATACCCCTCCTCCGTCAGGAGCGTGGCTAAATAGCGCAGGTTATTGGGGTTGTCGTCAACGATCAGAATATTTTTTTGGGAGGGGTCAATCCGCTCGGCGCTCATCCCGCTGCCTCCTGTTGAGTTAATGCTTCAATTTTATCAAATTGGTAGTTGTTTGCTAAATCCGCCAGCGCTTGCGCCAGTGGGTAGCACTCGGTGGGAATTTGCTCGATCAACTCCAAAATCAGGTCATCGCTGCACTGAAGTGCAGCGCGGTATACCTGCGCCTCCCACTCAGCCGGCATCACCTTCAAGCTGTCAGCTGTCAGCTGGAAAGCCCCTGGCGAACCCTCTGCACCTGTCTGCCCGCCCGTGGCGGCTGCCGGTGACTGCTCACAGATATATTTTACCCCCAAATGTTTGCTGATTTTTTCCAGCAATTCATCTTCTTTGAATGGCTTGCGAACAAAATCATCGCAACCGGCATCCAAGACCATCTTGCGGTCTTCCTCAAAGGCGCTAGCCGTCAGGGCGACAATTACCGTGGCTTGACCACGCAGAGTGCTTTTAATGTGCTGAGTTGCTTCATAGCCATTGATCACCGGCATTCGCATGTCCATGCAGATCAGGTGCGGCTCCCAGCTCTCCCACACAGATATCGCCTCTCGCCCATTTTCAGCTTCTCGCACGGAAAAGCCCACTGACGTCAGCAATTTTACCAGCAAAAGGCGGCTCTCCGAGCGGTCGTCAACCACCAAGATGCGATATTCGGGCTGGTTGGGCGCTAGGCCAATTACCAGGCGCTGTGGCTCGACCGGCTGCATTTCCAGTGCGCCAGTAACGCTGACCTGGATATCAAATGCAAACAGGCTGCCCTCACCCGGAGTGCTGCTGACGCTAATATCCCCTCCCATCATCTGCACGAACTTGCGGCTGATCGGCAAACCCAGTCCGGTTCCTTGCAGGGATTTCCTACCGGTTTCAGTTTGCCCAAAGGCTTCAAACAGCTTGTCCATTTCCTCTGGGGCAATCCCCGGGCCGGTGTCTTCAATTTCAAAGAGCAAACGGTTTGCAGTCAGGACTTTAGTCCTTTCCCTGTCAGTAATGCCGTCCTGACTGCCAACGCTTCTCACGCGCAGCGTCACACTGCCTTTTTCCGTAAATTTAATAGCGTTACCCAGGATATTAATCAGCACTTGGCGCAATTTACCCTGATCAGTTGTGACAAATTCAGGGAGATATGGATCGCGTTCGAACCGGAGCAGCAATCCCTTGGACTCCGCTTTCAATCGCAACATGTCCTCCAGGGCGTCCAGGAAGCGAATTAAGTTAAAGCTGCTTTCATTTAACGACGACCTGCCGGCCTCGATTTTGGACATTTCCAGAATGTCGTTGATCAGTGACAGCAGGTGTTCGCCGGCGCGATTGATAATTCCCAGGTATTGCTGGTGTTCCGCTCTCACGAAGGAATCGCGGGCCATCAATTGAGCGAAGCCGAGAATAGCATTGAGTGGGGTTCGCAGTTCGTGGCTCATGGAAGAGAGAAACTCGCTCTTGGCGCGGTTTGCTGCATCGGCTGCCACGACAGCTTTTTGCAGCGCTTCCGACTGCCGCTTGGTCTGCTCCAGCAATTCGGCTTGCTGCAAAGCGACTCCCAACTGACTGCCAATTTGAATGGCAACCTGAATTTCGGCTTCCTTCCACTGGCAGGAGCCAGAATTTTGATAGCTGGCCAGCAATCCCCAAAGTTGACTGCCACAGAAAATCGGAACCGTGAGGTAGGCTCTGGCTTGGAACTGTTCCAGCAAATTAATGTAACAGTCGTTAAACCCTGCGCTGTAGATATCGGAGACAGCGAGGTGCGATGCCCCCCGGCTGTAGGCACCGCCCCGGGTTTCTTGCAGGTAAGTGTCCCCGACTGTCACGGCATTTGCGCTGTCGAACGCTCTGACAGCGCAGCGATCGTTTTCTGTGGCGTTCGCTGTCAGTTGCGGGTTGCTAGTTTGTTCCTGGAGCAGGGAAATCCACTCAGTGCCGACGGATTCAGCAACGATCTCGCCACTCCAGTCGGGACGGAAACGATACACCAGAACGCGGTCGCAGCTGAGCACTTGCCGCAATTCCTGCGCAGTCGCCCTGAATATCGTTTCAATATCCAGCGTTTGGCGTATCCTTTGAATAACTTGAGCCAAAGAGCGCTCCCGAAAAGCGCTTTCCCGCAGCGCCTCTTCTGCCTGCTTGCGCTCAGTAATATCTACCACATACCCCACCAGCTCGATGGGGCTGCCGGCAGAGTCGCTCACCAACCTTAGCTGATTGTACACCCAGCGATAAGTCCCGTCTTTGTGCAAAATGCGGTATTCGTGGGAGTGACGCCCCACTTCAAACAGCTGTGACAGTCCCGCAAAAATGTGCTCCCGATCTTCTGGGTGGATGAGGCTGGGCCACAAAGAAGCATCCTCTATATATTCTCGCGCTTCGTAGCCCAGAATTGTCTTGGCGTTCTCACTGAGAAATGTCATCTTATAGTCTCCCCAGGGCTGGCTGCTAAAAATAACCGCTGGGCTAGAAGTGAGCAGGAATTGCAGGCGTTCTGTTACTGACCGCAGTTCCAACTCGGCTCGTTTGCGAGCTGTGATGTCCATCACAACTGCGCCCACGCCTGAGGGGCGATTTCTCTCCCCTGCAATCGGAAAGCAAGACACTACCCAGTGGCGCTCAATACCGGGCTTTTCTGGCACTTTTACCGACACTTCTTGGTTGATCGCCGGTTTGCCGGTGGCCAGCACCTGCAGGCAGAGGGGTTCGAGCGTGGGGGCGAGTTGGGGCACGACTTCCCGGAGGCTTTTGCCGAAATACTCGCCCACCGGCAGTCTGTCAATCTCTGCCAGCCGTTCGTTGATTTGCGTGACCCGCAGCCGGTCGTCCAGGATGGCCTTTCCCAGCGGCGCACAGCTGAAAAAAGCATTCAGTCTGGCTTCCCGCAAGGCGAGTTCTCGTTCTAGCGCTTTGCGCTCCGTGATCTCAGTCGCCGTGCCCAAAACCTGCTTCAGCTTGCCGTCTGGAGTTCTGGCGAACGGGATTTCCCGGACGAAGAAAGTCCGCCATTCTCCTTGGGCGTCATTGAGCCTGTACTCGTGTTCAAAAATCTCCCCATCTGCCATTGCGGAGAGTTGCTGGAGATTGTCTGGAATTTTTGCCAAGTCCTCAGGGTGCATAATAGCTGTGAGCAGCGCCGCACCCATGTCTTGAATCTGAATCTGTTCTGGCATGTAGCCCAGAATAGCGGCTGCAGAGCGATTGGCATAGACATTGCGCTTCTCAATTACATCGTAGATGTACAAAAGATTTGCAGATGCCTGGGCAATCCGCTCAATAAAATGCTTGCTCTCCCGCAGCGCCTCTTCTGCGAGCTTTCTCTCGGTGATGTCGCGGACAATATAAACTCTCTCACCCTCTGACAGCAGCGTCACCGATATTTCGTGATAGAATTTCTTCCCGTCGCGCCGGCAGCCGGCAGCGTCCATGCGGCAGTGCCCCTGTTGCAACAAGCTGGAGAAGCATTCTCTGTCAGCCCGTTGCAGTTCGGATTCGCTGTACAGCTCTTGCCAGCTTTTGCCCAACAGTTCTTCGGCGCTGTCGCAGCCAAAAATGTTGACGAGGGCCTGGTTTGTATAGATAAACTCTCCGCTGTAATTGAGAATCGCAATCCCATCCGTAGCGGCTGCCATCGCAGCGGCTTGCTGCTGCAACTTTTTCTGTGCTTGCTTGCGATCTGTTATGTTGCTAAAGGTGCAAAAGACGCGCTCAACGCCGCCCGAAACCGCTAGCTGCGGGTCAAAATTGAGCAGCAACCACAGCGGCTCTTTTTCCTTGGGGCGAGACAGTCCGGCAACCTGGTTGCGCACCGGCTGGCTGCCGGCGATCGCTTGTTTGAAGGGATTCTTTTGCGGGGAGAAAGCTTTGCCATCTTCGTCCAGCAGCTGCAAATTGAGGTCAAAAATACTTGGCCCCAGCGGCTCGCACTCTCCCAGCTCCAGCAATTTGCTGGCAACTGGGTTGCTGAAAATAATTTTGCCATCCCCATCCAGCAGCAGCACCCCTACTGGCATTTTCTCTAGCAGCGACCGGATTTGCTTTTCGCTTTCTTGCAGGGCTTCTTGCCTGACTGACTGGGCGGCATAGCGCCGGTCGAACAGGGAGGCGAGCAGGGTTCCGCTTAAGATAATCAGGGTGGCAATACCAATCTGAATCGCCAGCCAAGAACTGTCAGAGCCTTCAATTTGGATGCCTTCTAAATCGGGCATTCGGGAAAAGCAAGTCGCCCACATGCCGGTGTAGTGCATGCCGCTGATCGCAACACCCATCATACAGGCGCTGCCCAGTTTCTGCCAGTCGCTTCCTTGTGCGGTAGAATTGCGAAATTGAAACGCCAGCCACAAGGCAACACCCGATGCGGCGATTGCGATCGCCACAGACAGGCCCACAAGCCAGGGGTCGTAGTGCACCGCCGCCGGCACTCTCACCGCTGCCATACCCAAATAGTGCATGGAGGCGATCGCCAGTCCCATCACTGCACTCCCCCCGCTCAGCACTGGCGCAGTCAGTCTCGGGCGGCTGAATAGCAGCAGTGCCAGCCCCGAGGCGACAATGGCACCCGCCCAAGACAGCAGGGTGAGCGGCACGTCATAGCTGACCGGCACCGGCAGTTTGAAGGCCAGCATGGCGATGAAGTGCATCGACCAAATGCCGGTGCCCATTGCCACTGCCCCACCGGCAGTCCACAACAGCCGCGACAGCCGGGAGGATGCCGGTGTGACTCGCCCCGCTAAGTCTACGGCTGTATAAGAGGCAATAATTGCAATCAGCAGTGACAGCGCTGTGAGGCGCAAGTCATAACTGCCCAAAATCACTTCACTCATGGTCTAATATTGCTGGCTCAGATTCCAATATGTTCCGATCATGGTTTCATATTATTACAGCACAGACGTTTCCTGTCAAGCGGCCAAATTCATCCTCCATAACATCTCCCCCCCTAGTCTGGCGGATTGGGCATCTGCTAGCATTGGCGCACACCGACCCGGCTTTTTCCGACAAATTTAGGTGCCTTCGCTCCAATGCGGCGCAGCTGCTAGCATTGGCGCACATATTTTCTGCCTGTACTGGGAAATATTCTAGCTTGGGCGACGCATTTGAGGGGAGAGGAATCTCAATTACAAACTCGGTGCCTTTTCCTATTTCGGAGACGCAGCGCACAAAACCTATGTCACATCTTTAGCTGCTGAAACCGGCATTCGATGTGACATTCGATGTGACATCGCTCACCGGCGGAAAGGCCAAAGGTGACTGGACACTTGCCACTGGCCACTGACAACCGCGCCAAAGTGATTATTTGCGGACGAATGCTCTGGTGGCTGAGGGAGACCGGCACCTCTGCGATGGCATTGGCGACCGGCAATAGTAGCGGATTCGGCATAGGGCACGCCCCCCCTACGGGAGCGCTTCGCGTGCCGCATTGGGCATTGGGCAAAAGCTGATTTCTCGCGAGCGCGTAAATCTTCCCCATACGCCATGCGCGTCAGCCCCCCAAGCCGCTGCCCCATGCCCCCCCAAGCCGCTGCTCACAGGTGTAAGTATTTTACACACCTTGGCTGAAATGGCGTTTTTCCGTGGGCAACTCCCTCTTCTTTCTTGGCGCTCTCTGCGTCGGGCGCGGTTGATTATTAACTTTAAGTTAACACCAGTGCCCCCCGAGCGCCACCGTGTGCAAAAAACCTACACTTGTGAGCCAAGCCGCTGCCCCCATGCCCCATGCC
>Ga0114941_100161_pt1 | contig 15012 bp, 13 predicted proteins | sample DevilsHole_FD_89580 | JGI IMG/M metagenome (GOLD analysis project Ga0114941, IMG submission 89580) | Groundwater microbial communities from Devils Hole, Nevada to study Microbial Dark Matter (Phase II) - Devils Hole | ecosystem: Environmental > Aquatic > Deep subsurface > Groundwater | place...
GGGTTTACAGGGGAATGACAGTTTAATGGGCCATGAAGGGCATGACTACCTGAATGGCAACCAGGGCAATGATACGGTGTATGGGGGTGAGGGTGACAGTCTTTGCAAAAACGGGATGCTCCCGAAGCTCCGGATGTGACTAAACACGCTACAACACAGCTGAACGCCTCAGGAAAAATGTACCGCACTTATATGAGAAACGCTATATGATTCAGCAAGGACTGCTACTACAAAATCGCTATCTCGTCGTTCGCTCTTTGGGCAAAGGCGGCTTTGGCCACATCTTTGAAGTGAGTGACCGTGGCACGCCAAAAGTTCTCAAGGTTCTGAATCTGGAGAAGTTCTGCGATAGAGAAACCAAAGAAAAAGCTATCTCCCTATTTCAGCGGGAAGCTCAAGTTTTGAGCCGGCTAAATCATCCGGGAATTCCCAAAGTGGAGCCAGGCGGATATTTCACCACCGCAGGAGATGCCGGCACCCTGCACTGCTTGGTGATGGAGAAAATTGACGGACAGGATTTGCAGGAGTGGATCGAGAACAAACCACCCCTCACCCAAGAGCAAGCCCTTGACTGGCTGAAACAGCTGACAGTAATATTGGATGAACTGCACCGGCACCGGTATTTTCACCGGGACATCAAGCCGGCAAATATCATGCTGAAACCAGACGGACAGCTGGTATTGATTGACTTTGGCGCAGTCAGGGAAGTGACGAACACTTACCTTCTCAAAATCGGCGATGAAGAAGTGACGGGGTTATTTTCAGCCGATTATGCGCCGGTGGAGCAATTAAAAGGCAAAGCCGTTCCCCAATCGGATTTCTACGCATTGGGACGCACTTTTGTCTACTTGCTAACAGGAAAACAACCGGGGTCGTTTCCCCAAGACGATCTGGGGGACAAGTTAATTTGGCGAAATGCAGCCACTCAGGTATCGCCGGCGCTCGCTGATTTGATTGACTCGCTAATCGGAACCTTTCCAAAGGATCGCCCGCAAAATACGCAAGCGATTTTGCAGTGTCTGGAGGAGATAGCACCAGCAGCCGGCGGGACTGCCGGTGAAACACCTCCCAGCCCTCATTCCCGGCGGGTGCAAGACCCGCCCCGACAGGGGAATAGCAAGCAGAATCGGTTAAAATTTGGGTTTGGATTAGCGGGGCTGCTGTTCCTGGGCTTCACCGGCATCCAGTTTGGCTTCCCCCAACTTGTCAGAAGCCTCAACGATCGAGGAGTTAAAAATTACCTCACCAATCAATCGCGCCAAGCTCTGTCAGACATTGAATTGGCGCTAAAACTAGACCCAGCCAACGCCGGAGCCAACTACAACAGGGGATTTTTTTGCGAAAAAGTGGGAGATTTAAACTGCGCCCGTTCCCACTACCAGAAAGCCGCACTTCGGGGAAGCGCCGCTGCTTACAGCCAGCTGGGTCGCTTACATATTATACACGAGAATAACTTTTATGCAGCGGCTGACTTGCTGCAAAAAGGTCTGCAGCTGGTGAGAGACGACCGAGTGAAATACTCCCTGCTCAAAAACTTGGGCTGGGCTAGACTTGGGCAAGGTCGCTACGCGGAGGCGAAAGAACACCTGCAAGCTGCGATTGAGCTAGACAGCCGGCGAGTTTCCGCTCACTGTTTGCTCGCCCAAGTGCTGGAAGGGCAAGGGAAAAAACAAACTGCGCTGGCGGAATGGGAAATTTGCCGGCAATATGCAGATAAGAGCAAACCAGATGAGGATCTGTGGTATCCTATGGCACAGAAACGCTTGGCAGCTAGGTTTTAGGAGGACAGGCGAGACGTCTGTCCTGCGCCGGGATTTCTGGACGAGAAGGGAAATCCCCTCTCACTCCCCCTCCCCGCCGGCTGTGCAGCGCTAATTCCTTCCCTCATTCAGGACAGACAATAATATTGCCCTCTTCGTCTTTGCATGTTTTGGGTTCAGGCGTTTCCAACAGCCCTTTGCCTTCAATCTGGGACTTACCTGCGATTGCGGTAATAGCTGCTGCCGGTGAAATAGCCGAAAATAATTCCAGCAGGATTATGAGAAATATAAAGACAGGTAGAGTAAAGATTATGGATTTCATGGCTCGTTTCTCTCTCAAAGTCAATCCCTGACAGAACAGAGGAGAAGCGAGTTGGCCAACTGCGCTTGCTACATCATTTTTTCGGAACGTATCTTGTCATTTATGCGCCAGTCAGGAATGGGGAATAGGGAAGAAACCCCACACTCCCCCCCTCCCAGGCGGAACTGCCAAAGTGAGGCGCACTCTTACTGCAGTCCTTGATTTGCCTGGGTTGCGCCAGAGTTAGAGCGGTTTTCATCTGAGTGCGGTTCTGAGAAACCCGGTTTCTTTAAGAAACCGGGTTTCTGGTATGTACTTCATCCAACTGAAAACCGCTATATTTTCCGACCGGCGACCAGCCGAAGCTATTTCCAAAAACTATTGGCTGCCGGCCACATCCAGCTGGGAAGATACTTATTTGCAAAAGCACTGGAGGCATTGGCAAATTGGCCGGTGGAAATTTTGTTGGTTGAGGTTGAGAAAGCTGGACTTCCAAAAACTGTCCCGCCAATAATAATTGCCCCTCCAGAGATAGCTTCTGCTTCCTCATCTGTCAGAGCCTCGTCCTCAACAAAAATCAATTCCTTGGGATTGTCTTTCATTTTGAATTTCCTTCCATCGGTTCTCACTAAGGTTTTTCTCAGAACGGTCGCAGATCGGCCCTGTACAGTAAGCCCTATGTCCTGCGGGCTTTTCCAGAGCTTTGCTGACTGAACTCGTCTTGAAATATAGCCTAACAATCTCCTATATAACTCACAACTATCGGGGGCGAAATAGAGGCAAATTAACGTCAAATTTAAAGCAAATTTAACAGAATTATGTTCTCGAAACAATTTGCAGCCAATTTGGTATAATGGTTGAGTCCCAGACAGGCCATTTACCTCATTTCCAAAGCTGTATGCGCGATCTACCAAGCTCGGACAAGCCCCCAACACGGGATAATTTCAGTATTCGCGTGCCCTCGGAATTGCGGCAACAGTTGCGCGAGGCGTTTGAGCGAGAGTACAAAAAGGACGGCAAAACGAATATGGGGAGGTTTTTAAATCGGTGGGAGTCAACAACCCGCACTCGACGCCCCTCAGGCCAAACTGTACGGAACTTTCTGGATCTGGACAGGGGCGAGAGCTTTGAGTATTGGCTTGTCGATGGATTCTGTCGGCTCTTGCTCGGCTATTCCTTTGAGCAATGGAGCCAAGGCCAAAATCAGGCTCAAGACTCCTCCCCCCAGCTGCTCACTCTTGTGGAACCTGAAGGCGCGAGTCCCCTGGGTGGCGAGAACACCGGCAGCTCGCTGGACTTGGCCAACACACACCGGCGTCAAGATTGGGGCGAAGCGCCGGCTGTCTCCCTTTTCTACGGACGCACCGGCGAACTGGCGGCGCTGAAACAGTGGATCGTTGACGACAGGTGCCGCTTGCTGACCATTTACGGCATGGGGGGCATTGGCAAAACGGCTCTGGCTGTAACGCTGGCCCAACAGATTCAGGATCAATTTGAGTGGGTTATCTGGCGCAGTCTCCGCAACGCCCCACCCCTCAGCGAGCTTTTGGCCAAACTGCTGCCATTTCTGGCCAGCATTACGGCAGCCGATTTACCGCAGGGAACTGGCGAGAGAATCTCCCTGCTGATAGAATGTTTGCGAGCGCACCGCTGTTTGCTGATATTGGAAGATGTGCAGATGATTTTGAACAGTGGCCACCTGGCTGGAAAATATCAAGAAGGATATCAGAAATATGGCGATTTAATCGCACGGGTGGGACACTCCGAACATCACAGCTGCCTGGTGCTGACGGGTTGGGAAAAACCCAGAGAAGTTGCCACCTCCGAAGGCCCAACCCAACCCGTGCGCTCATTTGAATTGAAGGGTTTAGGAGCCGCCGCACGGGAAATCCTCGCAGAGAAAGGTTTGTCTGACGAAAGCAAATGGGAAGAACTGATTAACCCCTACCGGGGAAATCCCTTAGCGTTAAAAATCGTCGCCGCAACAATCAAAGACGTATTTAATGGCAGCGTTGCTGACTTTTTAAGTAAATCCCTCTTTTTGGGCGATTTTGAATTTTTGCTAGCCGAGCAGTGGGAGCGCTTGTCAGCCTTAGAAAAAGAGATAATGTGCTGTCTGGCGCGGTATGGCAGTCCAGCTTCCCTCTCCCAGCTGCAACAAGAGATGCGGTTAGAAAGTTCGGGGAAATTAATCAAAGCAGTGGAATCTTTGCTGTGGCGGTCACTGGTTGAAAAAATTTCACCAGAAAGCCAAACCCTTTTCACCCTGCAGCCGGCGATGATGAAGTATGTCAACCAAAACCACGCTCGCAGCCAATTTCACAGCTAATTAGTAGGAGGGATCTGCCATGATTTATTGCTGCAATCCCAAATGCCCCAAGCCCGATGACCCGCTGAATGCCGGCCAACTTATCTGCTGCAACTGCGGCTCGGAACTGTTACTGCAAAATCGCTATCGGGTCCTTAAACTGCTGGGTGAAGGCGGTTTCGGGAAGACCTTTGAAGTGGACGATGCCGGCACTCGCAAAGTTCTGAAAGTTCTGCGGAAAACCTATCCTAAAGCTGTTTATCTGTTTCAGCGGGAAGCAGAAGTTCTTAAGCAGTTGCGCCATCCGGGGATTCCCAGAGTGGAGGCGGATGGATATTTCACCTGGCTTTCCGGAGCGGGAGAGCCGGTGCACTGCCTGGTGATGGAGAAAATTGATGGCCAGGATTTGGAAAAGTGGCTGAGCGACAATCAACCCATCACCCAGGAGCGAGCAATTGACTGGTTAAAACAGCTGCTAGAAATTCTGGATAAACTTCACCGGCAGCAGTATTTCCACCGGGATATCAATCCGCGCAATATCATGCTCGATCGGCAGGGGCAACTGGTGCTAATTGACTTCGGTGCCGTCAGGGAAATTACCAACACTTACCTGATCGGAATCGTCGGGGAGCGAGAGGGCACGCGAATTGGCTCACCCGGTTACACGCCACCCGAACAAGTCGATGGCCAAGCGATGCCCCAATCCGATTTTTTTGCCTTGGGGCGCACTTTTGTTTATTTGCTGACAGGCAAATCCCCCCTTGAGTTTTCCAAACACCCTGATACGGGGAAGTTGATTTGGCGGGAAAGCGCCCCGCAGATTTCCCCGCAGCTGGCTGATTTGATTGATGAGCTGATGGCCCCTTTTCCGGGGCTGCGCCCTGCAAACGCCCAGGTGATTTTGCAGCGCTTGCAAGCTGTTGAAATTGGGGTGCCGGTGGGCGGGCAGACTTCCGTGCCGGTGGCTGCAAGTGGACAAACTGGAATTGACCCGCCCAATCTTCAGCGCAATACAGCTAGCCGGCTAAAGTCAATTGCAGTTAAAATTGGCGTAGCGGGGTTGCTCCTGCTGGGGTTCACCGGCGTGCGTCTGGCGTCGCCCCAGATAGCTGTTGCCCTCAACCGGCAGGGGTTACAAAATTACAAGGCAAAACAGCTGGACTTTGCCGAAATACACTATCGATTTGCCCTCGCACTTGACCCAAACAATGTGGACGCTCATTACAATCTGGGATTAGTGTACGACCGGCGGCTGGATTATGACCGCGCCCGCGCCCACTACCAGATTGCCAGACAGCGCAATCCCAATTACCTCAAAGCATACAACAACTTGGCTCGATTGGATATTCTCCACCAAAAATATGACACGGCCATTTCCACGCTCCAAAAAGGTCTGGAGCTAATCAAAGACCAACCAAACACCGAAACGCTCAGATACACCCTGCTCAAAAATCTAGGATGGGCCAACTTGGAGCGAGGGCATTACAATCAGGCAGAGATTCACCTTCAAGAGGCGATAAAGCACGACGGGGGAACTCGCTTTTCGGCCCACTGCCTCTTGGCCCAGGCACTCGAAACCCGAAAAGACAGCAAAGGTGCTCTGGCAAAATGGGAAACATGCTATAATTACTCTCAACAAAATGCAGCTATGCCCACCCCAGAGGAGGAAACGTGGATCGCTCAAGCAAAACAACGCCTGCAACCTAGAGGCGCTGCCCAATGAAACACATCCTATGGATTTCAGCGGCTCTAACCCTGATGCTGGCGGGTTTCAAACCCGCTGCGACAGTTGCTGGCGACTCTCCTGAAAGCCTCTTCAAGGCTGAGAGCAAGTTTTTCCTCGCTCAGAGTGATTGCGATTGCAAATCGGACAGTGGAGATCCTCTCGGTCCTCCGGGCGGAATTGACCTCTCGATTCCTTTTATTATCAGCCCGCGCAACACCTGGCTGCTCAATAGCAAACCAGCCCTGCGCTGGAATCCCGTCTCTGGCGCAACCCGTTACACTGTTAGGATTGAGGATGAAGGAGGCCAAACCATCTGGAAAACTGAAACTCCCCTGACTGAGATAGTCTATGATGGCAAATCGCTGTCCTCAGAAGTTTCCTACTTAGCAATCGTCGAGACGGACAAAGGCGCTTCCTCAGAGAATGAAAAATTACCCGATCTGGGATTCAGGCTCCTCAATCCAGATAAAGCCCATCAGGCGCGAAGCGCTGTCGAACTACTGGCAAAACAGAAATTGACTGATGATGCAGCAGCTTTAGCGCAGGCTCACATTTATCTGAAATATCAGCTGAGAGCTGAGGCGATTGACACCCTGGAGAGAGCCGCCGCCAAGGAAAGCAAAACTGTAGCCCTTTACCAGTTGCTCGGCGATCTTTACGATTTTATAGGATTGAACCGGCTAGCTGAATCTCGCTACCAGAGAGCCGTTGAACTGGCGAAAAGTGCCAGCGACTTACAGGCGCTAACGACAGTGCAGGCTGCATTAGGAGAAGTGTACGCCACTCGGGGGGATACAGAAAAAGCCATCAGCTGGCTGCAACAGGCGCTAGCTGGATATAAGGCATTGGCAAATGCCCAGCGAGTGAGCGAACTAGAGAGCCTGCTGCAAGAATTAAATCGGTGAGAGTGAGGCAATCGACTGTGAAAAATATGTTTGTGAATGCAATAGTAGCGTGCTTGCTGGTAGCCGTGCCGGCACCGGCTATTTCCCCTGATACTGCCCCAAACGCGCTGCAGACGCAAGCCGAGGAGCCCCAAATGCGGGCCTATCGCTTGAAGGGTGAGGGAGAGGCGCTGGAAAAAGAAGGCAAATTGCAAGAAGCTCTCTTAAAATATGAGGAAGCTTTCCAAATATTTCACGCCGCCGGCAATTACCAGCAAGAGGCTATTTGCCTGAATAATATTGGGGATATAAAGGCCCAATTATCAGACATTGAGGGAGCGCGAAGGGCTTGGGAAGCCGGTTATAAAATCTGGCGCGAGAAGGAAAACAGGCCACTGGCAGGATTGATGCTATCTCGAATTGGCACTTCCTACGAAAAACAGGGCAACTCCAGTCAGGCAATCTCTTCTTATCAGCAATCAATTGAGATAGTTGAGTCCATTATTAACGAAAAGGTTAAGACACCAGAAATACAACAAATATTAACTAAAATCCAAGACATTTCCTCCCCGCGCCTGATTAACCTGTTGTGGGAAGCGAAACGCTATCCAGAGGCTTTCAATTATGTGGAGCGGGCAAAAGCGCGGGCCTTTCTCGACCAACTCAATCACGGACCAATTAACTTCCTTCCAGGCAATGACGCTTCCTTCTTAGCAAGGGAACGGGCGCTTAAAGAAGAAATCGAGCGCCTGCGCCAGCGTCTCGGGAGTGAACCGGACAGCCAAGAAGTTAAAGACAAGCTGAAAGAGTACGAAGATTTGTGGGCTGAACTGCAATACTTCAGCCGCGAAATAGCCTCAGTGGATCGCGTAGACGTTGCCGAACTGTCAGAAATCCAAAAATTGCTGGATGCTGACACAACTCTGGTAGAATACTTCGTAACCGGCACCCGAACGCTGGCATTTATTATCACCCGCAACCGGTTGGAGGCTGTCGCTTTGAACGTCCCTCAAAAAGACTTGGAGGATAAAATCAGAGTTTTTCGCAGGCACAGCCTCTCGACTGTTAAGAATCTCCAAGAATTGCACAAAGATTTAATCGCCCCACTGAAAAACCATCTAACAACCCGGACAATTGGCATTGTCCCGCACGGCCAACTCCACTATCTGCCCTTTGCGGCGCTGACTGAAGATGGCAAACGGTACTTGATTGATGACCATCCCTTGTTCACACTTCCCAACGCTAGCGTGCTGCGCTTTCTATCACAGAAACGCAAGCCGAAAACAGGCACGGTGCTAGCTCTCGCTAACCCGAAAGCTCCCGTATCTTCTCATGTGGAGTCTCTTGACGAACAAGTAGAAAAAATCGCCGGCATGTACAGCACGAAGCCATTAATCGGTAAAGATGCCACAGAGAGCGCCCTGCGGTCAAAAGCTGGTCAAGCCGAGATTTTGCACATAGCAGCGCACGGCGAGTACAAAGAAGACACTCCCCTATTCAGCACTATTTATCTGCGTCAGGATACAGCAAATGATGGCCGGTTAGAAGTCCATGAAATCTACGGACTGGATTTGAGAAAAGTGACAAATCTCGTAGTGCTGAGCGCTTGTGAGTTGCAAGAAGGCAAATCAGGAGCCGGCGACGAAGTAATGGCGATGAATCGAGCCTTCATGTTTGCCGGCACACCCAGCGTCATTGCCAGTTTGTGGGGGGTGGGGGAAAAAGCAACAACCGATTTGATGGTGCGGTTTTACACCCACCTGAAAAAGGGAATGGGAAAAGCCGAGGCGCTCCAGCAAGCACAGATTGAAGTCCGCCAAAGCCCAAAGTATCGCCATCCCGATGACTGGGCTGCTTTTGTGCTGACAGGAGACTGGAAAAATTAACACGAACAGGAGGTTTATTTTGTGAGACAGATAACTGACCGATCGCTATTTCTGCTGGCTGGCATAATCTTGGCATCCAGTCCCGTCTTAGCTGTAGAAAACCAACACAGCTCATCCGCACAGCTTGTCGCTCAAACTCCCGATTTATCGCAAGCCAAAATTACGCTAGAAGACCTTTCACCTGGCTTCCAAGAAATGCCGGCTGCACTAACTAAAGAAATGCTAGAGAGCCGGATACAAGGAGGAAAAGTCCCCAGTATTTCCTTGTTTCAACGTTCAGGACTGCCTTTCGGATTGCTCTTTGCCGGCACCGTACTCCCACCCCCTGGCAAAGAGCGGGAAATCTTCGACGTTTTGGGCCAAACTCTCCAGCGAGGCATCGCAGGCGCACTTCCGAAAGTCCCCGGCGAACTTCCAGGAATAAAGCCTGGGGTTGTCACAACTCAGGAACTCCCTGGTGTCAATAATATTGGCGACGCCTCTACTGGACAGACCACAATATTTAATTTGCAAGTTGTGAACTTACGCATAGACATGGTGCTATTTCGCAGAGGAGGAGTAGTGGGATTCGTTACTACTTCCTATTTAGACGGCGATCCCTCACCGGCACCCATTGGCGATCTCGCCCGCAAGCTAGACGCACGCATCCTGCGCATCTTGCAATACTCCCGCTAGCCAACCCGCATCACTGCGCAGCCTTCCTGCAGACAGGGGATGGGCGCACCCTCAAATACCAGAATGCGATCGCCCCTCCCCTTTCTTCCTTGGCGTCCTTGGCGTCTACCCTGCGGGAAGCCGCTTCGCGTCTATGGCGGTTCAATTCCCCCCGCCTTGGCGTCCTTGGCGTCTACCCTGCGGGAAGCCGCTTCGCGTCTATGGCGGTTCAATTCCCCCCTCCTTAACACCTTGCAGAAGGCGGTTCAATCCCCCCCACCCTCACAGCTTACGAGTGCCGGTTCAGTCCCCCCCACATCCAACTTCCCCGACAGCAACCCAGACATCAACAAATCCCGCGTGCGCCGCAAATTTCTCGTTTGCTCCTGCAACACCTCTATCTGCTTGCACACCGGCTCTACTAGCGCCACATACTGCCGGTGAGTCGGCTGATCGGGCACAGCAATCAGCACCTTGCGAAAATTGCTCAGATAAATCTCCTTAAACATCACCCCCGACGCCAGACTGCTAATCCTGTCCTTATTCTCCTCCACCCAAAAATAAAGAAAATACGGCGACAGCCGCTGATTAGGAATACAGGTAATAAACCCCTGATTCGTACAAGCAGGCTTGGAATTAATCGCCACCACCCCAATCGTCGCCCGACTCGTCACCATCACCGAATACGGCGGAAATACCCGCGTCTTGCTCTTGCGCCGGCCCAATTCCGTAACCTTCCGCGCCGACTCCGAAATAAACATCGTACCGGCATTCGTCAGATCCGTAGGCGTAAACCAAGTCATATCCCCATTTTCCCAGTATTCTTGCTTCTTCGTCGAAGGCGTATCCCCACTCACCGTCACCATCGCCTCACCAATCTTTGTAATCTCCCACGTCTCCGGAATTCGCCCCACTTCCGAATCCACGATCTTCACCCCTTCCCAACCCGGAAAGCGGAAGTACACAAACCACTCCCGAAAGATCGTCCGCGCCATTGATTCCAGCAACTTCATCCGCTGCAAGTTCACCGCAATCAACTCGTCATACGCCAACAGAACCTCCGCAATCTTGCGCTGCTTCTCCAAACACGGGTATCTCAGCGGCAGAGATTTCAGTCCCTGCATGCTGACATACGGCTGAACCACCCCCCCCACTATACCATGCAAAGCATTTTGAAACACCTCACCTTTCACCCAGTAATAAAGATATGCCGGCCACAAAACCTCTTGATTGGGCCTGATAATTCCCACACTGCTAGACAGGCCAAACCTATCTTCAGGCTTCATCAAATAAGGGATGCCAATCGTGCCAATAATCCCCATCAGCACGTCCCCAGCTCTAGGTCGGCTGGGTATCCTTGTGTCGAGGCGAAAATACTTTTTGAAATCCGCTTCCGAAATGTGCCCCACCTTCCACAAATTCAACCCACTCTCTTTTAAATTTTTCGCCGTCACATACAGCACACCGGCATCCAGCCGCTCCAGTCTGGCGTGAGTGCCGTCGCCCACCGTACAGTCGTCCCCCAGTCGCCGCTGCACCCATTCAGTCTTTGCCGTTTCCATCAATTGAGAAGTCATAACTCTCCCGTTGCATCAATTTTATAAACTTGCAGCGTCGGGCTCACCCCCTGTGAAGGCGAGTTAACCCGACCTCTCTGCTGGTTGCCAAGTATATCTCTAAACCCGCCCCTACTGCCGGTAGCTTGGGGTATTAATCAACCCGCCCCTACCCGCAATCAACTGAAGTGCGGAGATTATATCAAACCCCCGCATTTTTTTCCAGCAACTTCGCCACACTCTCTGCAATCCGCTCCTGAAAATCCAGCGCCAGGGCGTTTAGCTTCACCAGTTCCTCATTCAGATCCTCCAGCCTTTCCGCAAAGTCGAAATCCTCCTCCTCCGTCTTAGCAACGCCCACATAGCGCCCCGGGTTGAGACTCCAGCTCTGCGCCTCAATCTCTGCAAGGGTTGCCACCTTGCACAGCCCAGGCACATCGGTGTACACTCCCTCTGGAAACATCTTGTGCAGCATTTCCTCGCCGCCCTTACCCGTCGCCAGCTCCTCCCCCCGGTACATGCGCACGATATTTGTCAGAAACTCTATCTGCGCCGGATTGAACTGCCGGTGGGCGCGATCGCTCTGGTGGAAGATGTGCCTAGCCTCAATAAACAGCACTTTCTCCCGGCGCGGCGTCCTCACCTTGGCCCGATCCAAAAACCACAGCGTGCAGGGCAGCCTCACCGTATAGAAAAAGTATGGCCCCACCACAATCATCACGTCCACCGCCCCACTCAAAATCAGCTGGCGGCGAATCTGCTGTTCCGAGAGCAGGGTGTCGCTCGCCGAGTTGGCCATCACGAATCCCGCCCGCCCCGTGTCGTTCAAGGCGCTGTAGATTAGCTGAATCCACAGGTAATTTGCATTATCCACCCTCGGCAGGCCAAAAGGAAAGCGGCTGTCGTCTTTCAGGCGCTGCTTGTCCACCTTGTCCACATTAAACGGCGGATTGGCCATCACAAAATCAAACTTGCCGGTGCTGCTGTGGACATCCTCGTAGTAGGTGTTGCAGTGGCGAATATCCCCCACCAGCCCGTGCACAGCCAGATTTAGCTTGCACAGGCGCACCGTCTCGGCAATCTTGTCTTGCCCGAAAATGCTAATTTCCGCGCTCGGGTTGTGGTTGCGCTTTTCCACAAACGACGCACTCTGCACGAACATGCCGCCGGAACCGCACGCTGGGTCAAAAATGCGCCCGTGGTATGGCTCAATGATCTCCACAATCAGCTTCACAATCGACGTCGGGGTGAAGAACTCGCCACCCTTCTGCCCCTCGCTCATCGCGAAGTTCCCCAGAAAATACTCGTATATCTTCCCGAAGGCGTCCCCTTCTATGTCCATCGGGATCGCCTGGAAATTCTCGATTAGCGCCACCAGGATGTCGCTGTCGAGCCGGTGATAGTTCTTCGGCAACACCTCTTTCAGCTGCTGGTTCGCCGCTTCCACCGCGTGCATGGCGTCGTCGATCGCCTGACCGATGTCCTCTGTTTTTGGCAGCTTCACCAGTCTGGAGAAACGGGCCACTTCCGGCAGGCACATCCGGAACCCCGACGCGACTTTCTCTCGCTGCGCCGCACAGTGTAAAATCCTGTACTCGGCAAAGCGCAGGAAAATCAGCCCTAGCACCGGCACCGAGTATTCCGACGGCTTCAGTTTGGAATTGGCCCGCAGCTGGTCGGCAGCTGCCCACAGGCGCTTTTCAATTTCGCTGTACTTCGCTGGCATCTCATACGCAGGTTGTGACTTTTCAGCTCTGAGTCGCGAATCCAAGACTCCTAACTCCTAGCTTCTCCCCCATTCTACGCCCAACCTAGCTGATGCGCGATCACCCCACCCTAAGAAATTCCAAAAACCGGCTTTCTCTCAAAAGATGGACAGACATTCTAGCCGTAGGGGCAGGGCCAACGAGCCACTCGTGTCAACTTCGGCTTAATCATCAACCGCCCCCGTGAAGGAAGGCTATAGCGGTTTTCTGTTGGATTACGTGCCAGAAACCCGGTTTCTTTAAGAAACCGGGTTTCTCAGTACCTCACTTTGGATGAAAACCGCTCTAAACTTGACACCTCCGGCCCCCACTGCCACACCGGCTCTCTAGGCCCACCGGCACCCCGCCGCCACACCGTAGCACAAGCCGGTGCCGGGTTTTCCTGAAATCCTTAAGAAATCATAAAAAATTTACCCAAGGGTTGCATCTTACCCCAGGGTGTGTTACGATGATCATCGTAAACCAAAAAGTCTAAAAGTTAGATGCCTCTCAAGAGCTGCAAAAGCTCCTGACAGACGGAAAGCTCCAGACTGTATAAACCCAGTCCAGAAACCAAAGGTAATTTTAAGCTTTCCCCACCTGTACCGGAAGCCCAAAGCTAGAGAACTCAGGAATGCTAGAGCTTTTAGACCAACCTAGAAAACAAGGGAGCAACTACAATGGCCTACCAATTCAAACCCAAAAGCCTCACCGCCCTCCACTGGATCAACCCCCAATACTGGAAGTTTTCCAAAGAAGAAGTGGCCCAATTCCTGGGCGTATCCCCCGAACAAGTCAGGAAGGCCACCTGCCTCCAGCACCAAATTTCCATCTCGTGGGTGTCTAATGCCGGCAAGGTCTGCTGCTCGTTTTTCAGCTACCGGCTGTTTGGGCGCTGGGAAAAGGCAGTGCTGGACCTGATTGCCGGCTGGCAAGACTTCAAAACGTGGCACTGTCTCCTCTCTGCGATGGAGTACGAATTCTTTCGCTTCGACTACCCCACAGAAATGGCCGATTGGATTTGGGACAACCTCAAAGACCGGGACGCCGAGTTCATAGACAAACAGCGCCAGCAAGACTGGCCCAACGACTCAGCGGACGCTTAAAAGGCTTTACTGTCGCCTTTTTCAATCCAAAATCAAAAATCCCCAATTGGTAGAGCCAGCTTAACACTCAGATCGCGAGCGGATGCCCACTCGCCCACGCCTCTGTGCGATTGCACTACAATGGCAGCAGGTGCGTGCGTGAGCGACAATGGACTTCCCCCGAGCGAGGCAAAATTTTTATCAAGAAATTAACCAGCCAGACGAGCGAATCGACCTGGCCAAAGCAGCCCTGCTCATCGCTGAAGAAGAATATCCCCAACTCGACCCAGCTGAATATCTCAACGCCCTCGACACAATGGCGGCGCTCGGTGAGTGAGCGCTTACCGGCGCAGCGCTATCCCCTGCGCGTCATCCAAACCATCAACCAGTATCTCTACAGCGATCTGGGCTTCACCGGCAACACCGCTGATTACTACAATCCCCGCAACAGCTTCCTCAACCAGGTCATTGACCGGCGCACCGGCATCCCCATCACCCTCTCCCTCGTCTACCTAGAAATAGCGCGGCGCATCGATTTCCCAATGGTAGGCATAGGCATGCCCGGACATTTCCTCATCCGTCCCGACTTTGAAGGTGCCGGCATCTGCGTTGACGCCTTCAATGCCGGTGAAATCCTCTTCCCAGAGGATTGCAAACAACTGCTCTCCCGAACCTATGGCCATCCAATCCCCCTGCAGCCGGAATTTCTCCTACCTGTCAGCCCCCGGCACTTCTTGGCGCGGATGCTCAGCAATCTTAAATTAATCTATGTCAGCCAGGGCGATGCCCCCAGAGCGCTGGCAGCAGTAGACCGGATTCTGCTGCTGTTTCCCGAAACCCCCACTGAATTGCGGGATCGGGGCATCCTCCACTACCAGCTTGGCTACTTGCCAGAAGCCATCAGGGAGCTGGAGGCGTATTTGGCCAGGGTGCCAGGGGCCGGTGATGCCGGTGCCATCCGCCAATTAGTCCAGCGCCTGCGCTCTGACCTCTAGCGGTGATGGGGCTCTGGGCGTAGAGATGCCCGGATGCCCGGATGCCCGGATTGGAGATTGGAGATTGGAGATTGGGGATTGGGGATTGGGGATTGGGGATTGGGGATTGGGA
>Ga0114941_100164_pt1 | contig 14838 bp, 10 predicted proteins | sample DevilsHole_FD_89580 | JGI IMG/M metagenome (GOLD analysis project Ga0114941, IMG submission 89580) | Groundwater microbial communities from Devils Hole, Nevada to study Microbial Dark Matter (Phase II) - Devils Hole | ecosystem: Environmental > Aquatic > Deep subsurface > Groundwater | place...
AACCTATGCCCCTTATCCCCAGAGGGGGCCCCACCCTCCCCGCTTGCGGGGAGGGGGAGTAAGAGAGGGTTTTGGATGAGTGCAAAAAGAGAAATCATCCTTCTACTGTGCAACGCCCACCCACTCCGCAACCCGCTTTCGGGTTTGGCCCTACCCGATGGGCGCAGTGGAAGCCTGGAAAAACGAACGCTACTGATTTTTAACCGACTTTTTTTTGAGAGGGCAGGTTTTTCTGGATAATGCCTCAGTCACACCGAAAAATGCTGCGCCAAGTGAGCCGTTAAATGAACAATCAAATGTGCCATTTAATGAGCCGCTACTGAGCAAAATCAACTTATAAGTTTTGAGAGGATAGAGACAGGCGATAAGCAAAGGTCAGCTAGCGACAACTAAATTGCATATTTATTGAGCGGCCATAAGTAATTTGGCAAATTATCTCTATTCTCTTTTCTTGGCGATCTACCCAGCGGGAAGCATTTGGCGCGGAAAAGGCGTGTTCTTGCCCACAAAAAACGCTGATAAATTACTTGAAACCGCTCTTCTAGCAAACACCCTGCATAGAGAAAGAAATTAATCGGGAATAATTAAATGTTGAACGGTTACTTTGGTTTGACAGAAAAGACGGCATACGAGAGGAATAGCGGGCGCAGTCTCGTCTTTATTGACTCAGCTGTTGAGGATAAGGAAAGTCTGATTGCCGGTGTGGCAACCGGCTTTGAAGTAATTGTCCTCGACCCAGCGTCAGATGGCATAGAACAGATCAGTGACGTATTAGCCAGATACGCCGAGATTAACACTGTGCACATTGTATGCCACGGCGCTCCGGGTTTGTTGCAGCTGGGCAGCACCCGGCTGACTCCCGACAACCTCGATATTTATGCCCCAGAGTTTGCAGCTTGGAAAATTGGCAAGTTAGAAACTTGGGATGAACCTTTTTTCTTTAAGTTTTTGTTCCCTTCCGATTCTCCTGCTATTTTTATCTATGGGTGCGAGGTGGCTGTAGGAGAGATTGGTCAAGCTTTTGTGCGAAAGCTTAGTCTGCTGGCGGGGGTGCCGGTTGTCGCTTCTGGGAACCGCACAGGTAGCGCTGCCAAAGGGGGTAAAAAGAAATTAGAGTACGCCACCGGCTTTGTTAAGGCTTCTTTGGCGTGGGGGGATCAGAAACCGGGTTTCTGAATAAATTTCTCGGAGAAGAGACAAAATTTGTCGCTGAAACCCGGTTTCTGTCTGGGGATATCAGAAACCGGGTTTCTGAATACATTTCTCGGAGAAGAGACAAAATTTGTCGCAGAAACCCGGTTTCAGGGTTTGGGTTTTCTGGGGGGCTGAGAAACCGGGTTTCTGAATAAATTTCTCCGAGAAGAGACAAAATTTGTCGCTGAAACCCGGTTTCTGGGTTTTGGGTTTCTGATGTCCTTAGCGCATGTTCTGCTTGCGTTCCGCCTTGGGATCGCGTGTCCCCGCTGCAGCGATCTCTGCATCCAGTAGCGTCTGACCGGTCGCCGCCAGGTAGACATCATCCTAGCTGGGGCGAGACTGGGCAATGCCAAAGGTGGGCAACCCTGCTTCCCGCAAAGCTTGCTGAATCGTCAGCAGGGCGTCACTCTGCGGCGTGACGACCAAGTTCAGGGAGTGCTCCGCCGGAAGGTGAGCCGCAAAGTGAGCCGTTAAATGAGCCGTCAAATGAGCTGTTAAATGAGCCGCTACTGAGCCAAATCAACCCAGAAGCTCTGACATGATAGAGACACGCGGGAGGCCAAGCCAATCATTTTCTATCTAAATTTTAATATATTAATCCTGGCCCTTCCCAAGACCGTAGAGAAACGCTTTTTCGAGGGGAAACTTAAATGTTGACCGGTGACTTGGGGTTAAAAGAAAAGACGGCAGACGATAGGAATAGCGCCGGCTGGATCGTCTTTATTGACTCAGCGGTTGAGGATAAGGAAAGTCTGATAGCCGGTGTGGCTGAGGGCTTTGAAGCGATTGTCCTCGACGCAGCGCAAGATGGTATAGAACAGATCGGTGACGTATTAGCCAGACACGCCGAGATTGCCGCTGTGCATATTGTATGCCACGGAAGTCCGGGTTTGTTGCAGCTGGGCACCACCCGACTGACTTCCAACACCCTCGATACTTACGCCCCAGAGTTGGCTGCTTGGAAAATTGGCAAGTTAGAAACTTGGGATGAAGTTTATTTCCGGAACTTTTTATTTCCTTCCGATTCTCCTGCTATTTTCCTCTATGGGTGCGAGGTGGCAGCAGGGGAGATTGGTCAAGCTTTTGTGCGAAAGCTGAGCCGGCTGGCGGGTGTGCCGGTTGCCGCATCTGCTAACCGCATAGGTAGCGCGGCAAAAGGGGGTAACAGGAAATTGGAGTACACCACCGGCTTTGTTAAGGCTTCTTTGGCGTTTAAAAAGGAGGTGATGGCAGCGTACCAGGGCGTTTTTGCCGGACCGGTCGTCGAATGGATTAAGCAGTTTGGGACTGCCGGCGATCACCAATTCTATGGCGTTGCTACCGATAGCTCAGGCAATGTCTACACTGCGGGATCGAGCGAAAGCGATTTGGGGGACGGCACTGGCTGGAGTGTTGACACCACAGTAGCCAAGTATGACAGCTCCGGGACCGAGCTGTGGGTGAAGAAATGGAGGGCTGAGGATAATAACCGACTCACGGTGGAGAGCGTGGATGGTGCGGGTAATGTCTGCACTGTTGTCCACACTGTGGACACTGCGGAGGCTGCACTGCTCATCAAGTATGACAGCTCCGGAACCGAGCTGTGGTCGGCTCAGTGGGAAACTCCCAGCTCCGCAGTTGCCGATGCTGCGGGTAATGTCCACACAGCCAGCGGCTTTGGCTCTAACCCTACCTTTGTGACCAAATATGACAGTACCGGCAACCAAGTGTGGGTGAAGCAGTTGGGGAGTGCCGGTTGGCACTGTGTGGACGTAGCCGCCGATAGCGCCGGGAATGTCTACATGACAGGATTCACCGAAAGCAGTGCCGGGAATTGGAACTACTGCCCTTCCTTGGTGGTCAAGTATGACACCTCCGGCACCTTGCAGTGGTCCGCTCAGTTGGGAACTGCGGGTTATGAATATTCTTACGGAGTGACTGTCGATGGTGCGGGTAATGTCTACATTGCGAGAATCACCAATCGCGATTTTGCTGGCAACAATGCCGGGTCTTATGATGCCTTGGTGGTCAAGTATGACACCTCCGGAACCTTGCAGTGGTCCGCTCAGTTGGGAACTGCCAGTTTCGACACCTGCGAGGACGTTGCTGTGGATGGTGCGGGTAATGTCTACATTGCGGGAAACAGGCGATTTTGGGGGCAGCAATGCCGGGAATAGTGACGCCTGGGTGGCCAAACTCGTTCAGCCCGCAACGCCCGCTGTTGCCAACAACAGGGTTATGACCCTGGAGCAAGGGGCAACTTCTACTATTACCAGCAACGAGCTGACGGTCACGGATGCGGGCGGCGATGCGATTACCTACACTGTTACCGCATTGCCTGCTAATGGCACCCTGAAGCTGAACAATAAAATCCTCGCTGTCAGCGACACTTTCACACAAGCGGACATCGATGCCGGCAATCTCATCTACACTCACTCTGGCAGCGCAATCACTAACGATAAGTTTAACTTTATTGCCAGCAATGGCAACAGCGACAGCATCACCTCCCTTTTTACAATTACAGTCAATCCGGTCAGAGGTTTCCCGATGAACATTATCCTCAGCAGCGGCGGCGTGGTAGAAAACTGCCCCAATGGCACAGTTATCGGCAATCTTACCACTATTGATCCCGATCCAGGCGACACCCACACCTACACCCTGGTCAGTGACGCAGGCGGACGATTCACCCTAGATGGCGACCGGATAGTCGTGGCGGATGGCAGCCTGCTAGAGTCGGAAACCGCCACCAGCCATACTATCCGGGTGCGCAGCACTGATAGTGGCACTCAAAGTTTCGAGAAAGACTTCACCATCAGTGTCTTGCCTGTCAACACCGACCCCGCCGTTTATCTCTCCCCCACGGTTCAGTGGATTAAACAGAAGGAGGGTGTTATTGGCCTCAGTAACGTGGCGGTGGATAGCGCTGGAAATAGCTACATGTGGGACTCCTCCCAGCTATTCAAGTATGACAGCAATGGCACCTTGCGGTGGGAGAAGTCATTCGGATATGAAAACAGCGAATTAGTTACCCGCTTAGAAGATGTTGCCCTCGATAGCGCTGGAAATGTCTGCGTTTCGATAAGCAGTTCTCGCTTGGTAAGCCATGCTGGTATCATGTTAATGCAAGAGAGATGGACGCAAAGTGTCGAGCTGACTAAGTATGACACCAGCGGCAACGAGCTTTGGTCTGCCAGCGCAGAAGAACAAGAGGGCGGCATGGTTACCGCCGACAGCGCTGGCAACGTCTACATATTAACGGTAGACCCGGTTTTAACGTATTTTTATGACCGGCCTGCTATAATGACTGCGGACAGGAAGCACCATATAGCTAAGTATGATACCAGCGGCAATCAACTGTGGGTCACGCAGTTGGAGACTCCGGATAATATATATTACGATCAATTGAAGGTGGATAGCGCTGGCAACTTCTACTTGACAGGCATCAATAGGGCGAGTACTTCCCCGGTAGTAGCTAAGTATGACAGTACCGGAACCGAGCTGTGGGTCAAGGATTGGAGGAGTGGTGCTGCTACTCAGCAGTTGGGCTTTGCGGTGGATAGCGCTGGCAACGTGTACCTGACGGGCTGCGCAGCCGAATCCAACGTGCCGCTGGGCCCTCCTGAGGATAATAGCGTCTGGCTCACCAAGTGGGACAGCTCCGGAACCGAGCTGTGGTCGTCTCACTTGGGGGTTGTCGGTGATCACCGCTCCCATAGCCTTACAGTGGATAGCGCTGGCAATGTGTACATTTCGGGAGAGACTGAAGGCTCTTTGGCAGGCAGGAATGCCGGGTCTTATGATGCCTGGGTCGCCAAGTATAACAGTAGCGGCAACCAACTGTGGGCCCAGCAGCTGGGGAGTGCCGGTGATGACCGCTCCTCTGGGGTAGCCGCAGATGGTGCTGGCAATGTCTGGATTGCGGGCAGCACTTCTGGCGATTTAGGGGGCAGCAATGTTGGGGGTACTGCCTTTTGGGCAGCTAAACTCGGCTTCAACAATGTGCCTGCTGTTGCTGTCAACACCGGCATTACCCTCTATGAAGGGGCGACTGCTGCGATTACCCCCTCCGAGCTTCAAATCGCGGATGCCGGCAGCGAGGCGATTACCTGCACCCTCACTGCACTGCCAGCTTCAGGCACTCTGCTGCTGAACAATACCCCCCTGGCTGTCAACAGCACTTTCACCCAAGGGGATATCGATGCCGGCAATCTCACAATCACTCACAATGGCAGCGAAACCACTAGCGACAGTTTCAGCTTCACTGCCACTGATGGTAGCGGCGGCAACATCAGCGATACCACTTTCGCTATTGCGGTCAATCCGGTAAACGATGCGCCGGCACTTGCCAATTCCATCTCCAACCAGACGGCAACGGCAGGCACAGCCATAAACTTGCAGTTGCCAGCCAACACCTTCACAGATGTTGACATTGGCGACTCCCTCAGTTATAATGCTACCCTCGACAGCGGCGACTCCTTGCCTGCTTGGCTGAGTTTCGACGCCACAACCCTGACCTTAAGCGGCACCCCCACCAGTGATGATGCCGGCACCCTCAGCATATTAGTGACGGCAACTGACAGTGCCGGTGAGGCAGTTAGCGATACCTTCGACCTGAGTGTCAACCCAGCGAGCACGGATACGGGCGAGGACACTGCAACTGGCGGCACGGGCGATGATACCATAACTGGCTCGACCGGCAGCGTAGCGGGGGATGCCGGCAGCATAGCAGGAGATGCCGGCACAACCATTCTTCCCGGCGACACCGGCACTGACACCTCCGGCGGTGGCGCTGACTCTATTAATAATGGCACCGGCACCCCCACCGGCGATACCGTCACGGATACCCAGACTGGCAGCACCGGCACCGGCACCGGGAGCACCGGCGACGATACGGCAGCCGCCGCCACCCCCACTGCGGTGGAAAATCTCCTCAATGGCACCGAGAGTGACGACGAAATCACCGGCGGCGATGGCAGTGATACCCTCGCTGGCAACAACGGCTCCGACAGCCTCAATGGCGGTGAGGGCGCGGACTTGCTATTCGGGAATCAGGGCGATGACTTGCTCAATGGCGGATTGGGGGCGGATACTGTCTGCGGGGGAAAGGACAGTGACTCAATCACCGGCAGTGAGGGCGACGACAACCTCTATGGAGACAGCGGCAATGACTTGCTATTCGGCAATACTGGCGCTGACAAGCTCGATGGCGGAGCAGGGGATGATACCCTCTGCGGCGGCAAAGACAGCGACACCCTCACCGGCAGCTCTGGCAATGATACCCTTGCCGGCAACAAGGGCTCCGATAGCCTTGCCGGTGGGGATGGCAATGACTGGCTGTGCGGCAATCAGGGGGCTGACACCCTTGATGGGGGTTCCGGCAATGACACCCTGTTTGCAGGCAAAGACAGTGACAGCCTCACCGGCGGCGATGGCGATGACTTCCTCTGCGGCGATCTGGGCAGCGACACTCTCACCGGCGGCACCGGCAGCGACCGCTTTTCCAGCAGCACGGGTGTTCCCTTCACCGCAGCTGCAGGCGTCGATACCATCACTGATTTCCTTGCCGGCACTGACAAAATTCTCCTGTCTCTGACAGTGTTCGCCAGCATCACCAGTGTGGCGGGAACTGGTTTTAGCTCACCTGGGGAGTTTGCCACTGTCGGGAGTGACGGTGACGCTGCTGCTAGCAGTGCGCTTGTTGTCTACAACTCGGTGCGTGGCAATTTGTTCTACAACCAGAATGGCAGCGCTGAAGGCTTTGGGGAGGGCGGTCAAGAAGCCACCCTTTCTGGCAATCCAGCCCTCACCGCAACCGACTTCATCATTCAAGCTTGGTAAAAAACCCGGTTTCTGGGTTTGGGGGCTAAGAAACCGGGTTTCTGAATAAATCTCTCGGATAAGAGACAAAATTTCTCGCAGAAACCCGGTTTCTGGGGGGCTGAGAAATCTAAGAAACCGGGTAACTCCTGCGAAACCCGGTTTCTGATGTCCTTAGCGCATATTCTGCTTGCGTTCTGCCTTGGGATCGCGTGTCCCCGCTGCAGCGATCTCGGCATCCAATAAGGTTTGACCGGTCGCCGCCAGATAGACATCATCCAAGCTGGGGCGAGACTGGGCAATGCCAAAAGTGGGCAAACCTGCATCCCGCAAAGCTTGCTGAATCGTCAGCAGGGCGTCACTCTGCGGCGTGACGACCAAGTTCAGGGAGTTGCCTTGGGCGCTGTTAATAATCGCTTCCCGCACAAAGGGGAGCGATCGCAGCATGTCTCTGGTTTTTTCCGCTTCTTCCAGGGGGGAAAACTCCCGGATGCGCAGGGTAATGCGATCGCCTCCCACCCGGTCTTTCAACTCGGAGGGGGTGCCGGTGGCAATCACCACCCCCCGGTCAATAATCGCCACCCGATCGGCCAGGGCGTCAATCTCTTCGAGATAGTGGCTGGTGATCAGCACCGTGGTGCCATTATCCCGCAGACCGCGCAGGAAATCCCACACCGCTATCCGGCTTTCGATATCCAGCCCGACTGTAGGTTCGTCGAGCACCAAAACAGCCGGCTGGTGCAGCAACCCCGCCGCCAAGTCGAGACGCCGGCGCAATCCGCCTGAATACTTGCCGGTTTGCTTGTCCGCCCACTCCTCTAAACCCAGCAAGGAAATTGCCCTGTCAATCCGCTCTTTTGCCAATTTTTTCGGAATGTGGTATAATGCCGCCTGGAGTTGCAGCAATTCCCGACCGGTGAGCACCTTATCTATCGCGACTTCTTGCGCGACGTAGCCGAGGCGCTGTCTGGCAACCTTGGGGTTTTCGACAGCGGAAATGCCGCACACTTCCAGGCGACCGGCGTCTGGCGTCGCCAAAGTGCACAGACAGCGGATGGTTGTGGTTTTCCCGGCACCGTTGGGCCCTAGCAGGCCAAAAATTTCCCCCGCTTCGATTTGAAAGGAAACGTCTTTCACGGCTTCCACCGAGCCATAGCGTTTCTGGAGTTTCTCGATTAAAACGGCTGGAGCCATGATTTTCGTTTGAGAGGTTGATTCAAATCTAAACACTCTTTTATTCTATTTTATGATCTTGCCGGTGGGAGCTTTCAGCCGGTGGGCCGGTTGGCAGCAGTGCTGGCCTTCATCTGCGGTGCCGGTGAGGGCTGAAGCCCTAACTACAAACTGGAAGCGCTCAAGGCATTTGTGCGTTAATCGTGCCAGAATCGTCGTATACTCGCAATAAGCTGTTCGCAGAAAGCCGGTCTGGAAAGACAACCAAATTGTAAGAATTGGGGTCCCGCGCTGAAGGCACTTTCAACGCTTCGATGGTTTGTAAATTGTAGGCAGCCTCTCCGAGAGTTTGAGTGGGAGCAATCTGACCCAGTGCATTCATCAACCGCCAATTGCCGGTGAGTTCCTGCAAATTGGTGCTTAAGGTGTTTTGGCTATCAAAAGCCGCGATCTCCAAAACGGCGCTCAACTTATATTCGATAGAGAGTAAAAGCTGTGGTGGTTTGAGAAGACACTTGAGTTCTGTTCTTGCTTTCAACAGAGCTTCCACCTCTAGCAGGGAGGTCACAGGATGATCGGCAAGGTACAGCGCCTCAAATGCTGAGGGTGGATTGTACCTGCCGCCGAATCGGAAAGAGCCAATCGAGGACAAGCAGGTATTGAGGTGTCGGATATGGACAGCACGAAAAGCCAACCCGGGCATGGCTAAGGTTGGCAGTGATGCCAGAGCCGCAATAAGTTGATTGTCAGTTAGCATTTAGAAACGCTCCTTATCCGGGTTGGCCAACTTCCATCGCCCAAGCGAGGGATTCCACAACCTCAATCTTACCGGCATCGATGAAAAATTGAGGAGTCAAACCTCCTAAGTCAGGATGGGGTGAGTTCAGCCAGATTTCAACATAGCGCATCTCTCCGCCCATAAACCGGCGCAACTGATCAATGAGTTGCTCGTGTCTGGCTTGATAGTCTTGGACTTCCGCTGATTCGGAATTCGTTATAGGATTCATAGGGATTGCCGGTTGACTGTCTTCAGTATAGCACCGGCACGCTCCCTGCAAGGCCGGCACCACCTGCAAAGACAAGGGCGGACTTCAGTCTGGCGGATCGCCGGCGCGAGTGCCGGTGACTCAGGTCTTGTGAAAACCCAGAATAAGATTTATCATAGAATAAATCCGCTGATTTATTCGCAGATATGCTTTACTGCTCTAATTCCATCTGCTCTAATCCCTTCAATCCCGACAGCAATAAGTTTTGCCAATATTGCGGCTCCCCAAATCTCACCCCCCTATTCCGCAACCGCTACCGCGTGATTCGAGTCTTGGGCGAGGGAGGATTTGGCAGAACTTATGAAGCCACAGATGCGGATAGGATGGACGCCCCCTGTGTGATTAAGCAATTTTCCCCGCAAGTTCAGGGAACGGTTGCACTCGAAAAAGCGACGGAACTGTTTAAGCAAGAGGCGAAGCGACTTTACGAGCTGGGAGATCACCCCCAAATTCCCCAGCTGATTGCTTATTTTGAGCAAGACAAGCGCCTGTATCTGGTGCAGGAGTTGATTGAGGGGCAGACTTTACTGGAAGAATTGCAGCAGCAGGGAGCGTTTAGTGAGGAAAAAATTCGGCAGCTGCTGGCGGATTTGCTGGCGGTTCTGAAGTTTGTGCACGAGCGCGGGGTGATTCACCGCGATATTAAGCCTGAGAATATTATGCGCCGCGCAGAGCAGCCACGGGGGGCTGCCCCTATCCCCTCAGCCCCCTCACAGAGGGAAGTTACTCAATTACCCCCTTTTCAAGGGGGGGTTGGGGGGGATCTGGTGCTGATTGATTTTGGCGTCTCCAAACAGGCGACGGCAACTCTTACGGAGCAAGTGGGGACGACAGTTGGTACGCCTGGATATGCGCCGGTGGAACAGCTGCGCGGTCTGGTTTACCCGGCTAGCGATTTATACAGTTTGGGTGTAACTTGTATAAGGTTGCTGACTGGTTGTTTGCCACAGAAAGACGGTTTCGACCGGCTTTATGATGGGGTGAACGCTTGCTGGATCTGGCGCGAGCGTTTGCCAACCGGCACAGCGGTTAGCCCCCAGTTGGGCGAAGTTTTGGATAAGCTGATACAGGAACGTGTGAAGGAGCGCTATCAAGATGCCGGTGAGGTTCTGCAAGCTCTCAATGCTGCAACTCCTAGCCTATCTCAGGTAAGTGCCACAGCATCAGAGCCGGTTAATGTTTGTCCCCCTGACAGTCTCAGTTCAGCAGTGAGGGTAGATTACACGAGACTGCGGGATTTACTCGCAGCTGCAAACTGGGAAGAGGCAGATATGGAAACAAAAACTGTTATGCTTCAGGTTGCCGGTCGGACAAGCCAAGGCTGGCTCAGAAAAGAAGACCTGGAAAAATTTCCTTGCCCAGACCTCCGCACTATCAACACTCTCTGGGTAAAATACAGTAATGGGCGCTTTGGGTTTAGTGTCCAGAAGCGGATTTGGCAGGAAATTATAAAAATGAAACCCTACGCTACTTTTGACGATTTTTGCGACAGCGTTGGCTGGCGCGTGAATGGTTCGATTAACTATGAAAACATCACTTTTACATTAAACGCTCCGGAGGGACACCTGCCGGCCTGTGTTTTGGCTCGTCAGGGGTTCGGCAAGTTTGTCTTTTCGGTGGCAATGTTTTTTAATGTGGGGATAAACCACATTCTCGTTTCCCGTCTTAAAGAATGTGATATCCATTAAGCTGTTAAGCTTTTAATCTGTTTGTCCCTTGAAAGGAGGCAGAGCCTAAGCGAGCAGCGTTCCCAGGCAGAGCCTGGGAACGAGGGGAAATGAGGGGAATTCATAAAAGAGGAAAAATTCAGAGATATAGCACTTGTCATTTAGGTCAAGACATTAATGACATGGCGCATGGCGCATGGCGCATGCCTTATGCCCTATGCCCTATAGCGGTTATAAATGATTTGTGAAATCTGTGATGGGCCAGAAACCCGGTTTCTCAAAGAAACCGGGTTTCTACCTTTTCACAACTCGAATAGAAACGCTATATGCCCTTTGACATTACATGATGGAAATTGCGGCAGTTAACGCCTGCACGTTTTCCATCACTGCAGCCGCCAGCTGGTGAGTCACCGGCAAGCTGTCAACCACCATGCCGGCGCACAGCAACATCAGGTACAGAATCGAGTATTTAAACAGCGAACGCGCCACATTTCGCTCGCTTGGAGCTCGCAACAGCTGCCAAGCTTTCTGAGCAAAAATTACCCCCAGCAAGACAGCAACACCGGCATAAACCGCCCCCGTGGCGTGCAAAGGATAAACCAGCAGCAGTGTCACCGGCAGCAAAATTAAAGTGTACAGCCAAATTTGCCGCGCCGTCGATTCATCCCCCTCAATCACCGGCAGCATCGGAACGTTCACCGCCGCGTAGTCATCCCGAATCATCATCGCCAGCGCCCAGAAATGGGGCGGCGTCCACAAAAAGATGATGGCAAACATCACCCAAGGTGCCCAGCTCAAATCGCCGGTGACAGCCGCCCACCCCACCAGCGGCGGAATCGCACCGGCAGCTCCGCCAATCACGATATTCTGGGTGCTGTGGCGCTTCAGCCAGTGGGTGTAAATTAGCACATAAAAAACAATGCCAGACATCGCCAGTAACGCCGCCAGCAGGTTGGCGAAAACTGTCAGCAATGTGAAGGAAATGGAAGCGAGAATGATGGCAAATATCAGGGCGTCGCGGGGGTTTACCCGACCGGAAGGAATCGGGCGGTGCCGGGTGCGCTCCATGATATAATCAATGTCTCGGTCGTAGAGGCAATTAATGGTATTGGCAGCACCGGCAGCTAGCGCTCCGCCGATTTCGGTTACTAGTAATAGCAGCGGATCTACCTGTCCTTCGGCTGCTACCCACATGCCGGCGGCTGTGGTGATTAGCAGCAGCAGGATGATGCGGGGCTTGGTAAGCTGGTAGTAGCTTTGCATCACCTGCAACAGGTTTTCATGGTGTCTGCTGGCACTGGTGCCAATGATTTCTTGCATGGATTTTTGTTTGATTTTTTTTGAACCGCCATAGACGCGAAGCGCGGCTTCCCGTAGGGTAGACGCGCCCGTGCGCCAAGGAAGAAGAGAGGGAGGTGGGAGGGGAAGTTAATTAGGAGTAAGTGGGAGGGGGTGAGGGTTAATTTGGCGCTATAGTTTCTGAGGGCCGGTCGCGCATTGCTAGGACGGTGAAGGCGACTAGGACTCCGAGCAAGGCTGCGCCGGTGGCTTGGTGAGCGACGGTTAGGGGCTCGACTTGCAGGCGCAGGTAGAAGGTGGCGACGCCTAGGGCAATTTGGGCGGCTAGCAATCCGCCCGCCCAGAAGGCCAGGTTGCGCAGGCTGGGGTGGAGGGCCGGTTTGCGCCACGCGAGAAGGGGGAGTGCTAGAGTGGCTAGGGTGGCGGGGACAACGCCGGCAATGTGGCTGTTGATAACGACACACAGCTGGCCATACCCAAAGCACTGGTGCAAGGCCCACTGTGACCCGACGAGCGCTCCTAAAAGGCTTTGCAGGTAAACTAGAATGGCTGCCGCTAGCCCCACCCAGCGCAACACGCCAGCTGTGCCTGCGCTTTGATGGGGGATTAAGGCCAGCCAGATGACCAGGAGGGTGCTGAAAAATAGGAGAGCTGTTCCCAGGTGAGCGGTTACAATGTCAAATCTGAGCAGTTCTGTAACGGTTAGCCCTCCTAAGACGCCTTGGAATATTATTAAGCCGAGGGCGAAGGTGGAAGCCCACGGCAGCCACCCGGGCATAGAGCGCCGGTGCCACCAGGACATGCCGGCCAGTGCGATTGCGCCACAGCCAATTAAGGCGGCGTCGAGCCGGTGAAACCACTCTAGGAAGACTTGAAAGTTCATTTGCTGGGTCGGCACCAATTCCCCGTAACACAGTGGCCAGTCTGGGCAGGCGAGTCCGGCATTCATCACCCGCGTGGCACTGCCGATGGCCATCAACAGCAGCGTGGCGACCGCCAGTTTCCACACGAGGCTGCGGATGCGTTCCCCCGCCTGGGACTGCGGGGTTGAATTTGCTGCTTCTGGATGCAGTACAGAGTTGGCCATATGCTATACCTGAGTGTGACTAGGAAATATAACTTAATATAATTATGAGCAGTCGCTCCTTGGGCTAGCCAAACCTTATAGTTCTCTGAATGAGAAGCATGCGGGCTTTAGAAATTCTTCCAATTGTTACAGTTTTTTACTTTGGGCGGGCCAATTTGACCGGCACGGCGGGAGTGGCGATTGGGCTTTCGACAAGATAGAGGGCCACGGGCAGCGATCCCAAAGAAATTCTAAAAGATGGGCGCTCTGGCCCCCTCTGCTGGAATACCTGTTTTACCTTAAGGAAGTAAGCGGAACTGGAAAATCAGTGGCAAGCCGCACTTGGCCTGTGCGGGCGATCTGGTGTGCGCTGTTACTGGCTCAATGGTGCTAGGCTCCTCAAGAGAGGCAACGTTCAAAAAATTTTGTTAGGAGGTTCCAATTCCCTGTGAGCGTCCCAAGTTCTATACTCACTATGCTGGCCGGCATCGCCCTGACCCTGGTCAGCCTCTGGTACGGCCAGAACCACGGTCTGATGCCTGTGGCAGCCTCCGCAGAAGCATCGGCTGTGGACAATTTGTTCAACACGATGATGACCATCTCCACCGGCCTGTTTATCCTGGTGCAGGGGGTGCTGATCATCTCGGCGATTAGGTTTCGCCGGCGCAAGGATGACAATACCGATGGCCCGCCGGTGCATGGCAATATTCCCTTAGAAATTCTCTGGACAGCGATCCCCGCCGTGATCGTTCTCGGCATCTCTGTCTACAGCTTTGAGATTTACAACTCGATGGGAGGTCTTGACCCGATGGCCTCCCACGATCACAGCCGGATGCAAATGGCCAAAATGCCTGCAGGGTCGGCAATGGCGGCTCCCCTGCCCGGTGAGGCGGGAGAAACCCCTGAAATGCCGCCGGCTGAGTCCCGTCTGTTGGCCGTCGGTATTGGCGCTTCCCCAGATGAGCAAGGCAAACCGGCAGACCTGACGATCGATGTCACCGGGCTGCAATTCGCCTGGATTTTTAACTACGGTGACAGTGGCGTCAGTTCTGGCGAGCTACACCTGCCGGTGGGGCAGGAAGTCCAGCTGAATATCGCCGCCAGCGATGTCATCCACGCTCTGTGGGTTCCGGAACTGCGACTCAAGCAGGATGCCATTCCCGGACGGGCGACTGAACTGCGGTTCAGGCCCACAAAAGTCGGCGAGTACGCCGTCGTCTGCGCTGAACTGTGCGGTTCCTACCACGGCTCGATGAGGACGCAGATGATTGTCCACACCCAGGAAGAGTTCGATAGCTGGCTGTCGAGTCAGCTTGAGGAAGTTGCCAGCTCCCAAAACCTGGAGCGAGCAGTGGCGGTGAGTCCCGCGAACTTGTCCGATGGCCAGTTTCTGGCTCCCTATGCGGCTGAAATGGGAATTGAGAAGCAAACTTTAGAGCAGTTGCGCCCCTCCCACCACGCCGCTCACCATGCGGGGAATTAGGTCAAACACAAACTGGAGATTTTGGGAACTGGGCAGGGATTGGGGACTGATAGGCTCCCAATTAGGTTTTGCGATCGAACAGTTTAGATCCCCCCCAGCCCACCCTTAAAA
>Ga0114941_100169_pt1 | contig 14583 bp, 13 predicted proteins | sample DevilsHole_FD_89580 | JGI IMG/M metagenome (GOLD analysis project Ga0114941, IMG submission 89580) | Groundwater microbial communities from Devils Hole, Nevada to study Microbial Dark Matter (Phase II) - Devils Hole | ecosystem: Environmental > Aquatic > Deep subsurface > Groundwater | place...
CAAGCAGTCGCCTTCCGCACCCCTTCCGCCGCCACCAACTCCGCCAGCGCCCCTCTCAAATCCCCCTCTCCCGCTATCCGCCGAGTTTTCCCCCCGACGCGCTCAATTTCTGCCAGCAAAAGCTGCAATTCCGCCGGCACATCCCCCGCCACCCGAGGAGTCACCCGCGCACATGCCGGTGGCGGCGGCGCAACCGACTCCCCCTCCCGCCCCAACGCCGCACGCACCTTCCCCAAAACACTCTCGCGAGCCGAATTCTCATTCATATGCTATCTCACTCCCGTGATACCAATTTCCCTCGTTCCCAGGCGGAGCCTGGGAACCCGCTTCTGGAGGCTCTGACTTGAAAAGGTTCGTAGTTGGGCTTTAGCCCTACTGGATCTCCGCCGCCCGAAGCGACTTTTCATTGGTGGTGGTGTGCGCAGATCGTCGCGACTGCCTCCTTTCTACAATCAGCATATTAAAAGCGTAATAGCTATCTGAACTGTTTGATGAGACGCTGATTGGGCTAAAGCCCAACTACAAACTTGCTACCTTGCCCACCCGGATCGGGGGGATCTGAACTGTTTGATGATACTCAGATTGGGCTAAAGCCCAACTACGAACCTTTTCAAGTCAGAGCCTGGAAGGAGTTTCCCCTCACTCCCGTGAGTTGCGCTTGCGCCACCACCGGCGAAAATCAGCAGCAAAAACCGGAAACGGGCGAACCTGCGTCCACCGGCTCAGCGGCGGAGGCAGCCATTTCAGCCACCCATCCCGCCCCCAAGGAGCAGCAAGCGCCTTAAACAGCTGCGAGCAAACCCTGTAAAGCCAGCCCCATCCGAACAGCAGCGCACTCGCCCGCACGCCCAAACCCAGCGCCGCCGGCGCAACCGCCCCTTCCACCGCATCCCCTTCCACAGCGCGACGCCGCAAGTGCAGCAATATCTTCGGAATCGGAATCTTTACCGGGCACACATCCTCGCACGCCCCGCACAGCGAGGAAGCGAAAGGCAAATCAGCAGCAACTTTACTCCCCAGCAATTGCGGTGCCAGGATTGCCCCAATCGGACCCGAATAAACCCACCCGTAGGCGTGCCCGCCAACATGATTGTACACCGGACAGACATTCAAACACGCCCCGCAGCGCACGCAAAGCAGCGTCTCCCGCGCCACCGGATCTGCCAGAATTTTACTGCGCCCATTATCCAGCAAAACCAAGTGGAATTCTTGCGGGCCATTTTCCCCTTGCGTGCGGCGCGGGCCGGTGATAAAAGAAGTGTAGGCAGTAATTTTCTGGCCGGTGGCGCTCCTCGCCAGCAATTGCAGCAACACAGTCAGACTTTCCCAGTCCGGCACCACTTTGTCAATCCCCACCACCGCCACATGCACCGGCGGTAAAGTCGTGCACATCCGCCCGTTCCCTTCATTGCTCACCAGCACCAGAGTGCCGGTTTCCGCAACCAAGAAATTCCCCCCCGAAATTCCCATATCAGCGGCGAGGAATTCTTCCCGCAACTTAGCGCGGGCAATTTCCGCCAGCAGCAGCGGATCTGCCGGCACCTCCGCCCCCAGTTTTTCCCGGAAGATTTCCGCGATCCCCTCCTTCGTCAGGTGAACCGCCGGCACAATAATGTGCGACGGACCAACACCCGCCATTTGAATAATATATTCCCCCAAATCCGTTTCCAGCACCCGCACACCGGCAGCTTCCAGAGCGCGGTTCAGCCCCACCTCTTCCGTGGCCATACTTTTGCCCTTAACCGCCCGCTTTACCCCGTGTTGCGCCGCAATTTCCAGCACAGTGCGCCGCGCCTCCTCCGCATCCCGCGCCCAGTGGACATGTCCCCCCGCTTGCGTCACCCGCTCTTCCAACTGAGCGAGATAGAAATCCAGGTATTCTAGCGCGTGGGAGCGCACCTCGCGAGCAGCTTGGCGCAACTCCTCCCAGCGCTCCTCCCCAACTTCTGTTACCACCGCCGCCCGATTTCCCAAAAAGCGCCCCGTCGCCTTCTGCACCGCCACCGGCATCTCGGGCGGAACCCGCTGTGTATTAGCGCGAAAGTCAATGCGTTCCTTAATTTGACTCATTGATACCCTCCCTTTCTTGCCAGAATTTCAATCAAATGCATCGCTCGCACCGGCGAATTAACTTTCCGCAACCCGCCGCCAATATTCATCAGACAGCCCGCATCACCCGCCACCACCACTTCAGCGCCGCTCGCTTCAATATTCTCCGCCTTTGCCTCCATCATCGCTTGCGACACCTCCGGATACAGCACGCTAAAAACGCCCCCAAACCCGCAGCAAGTTTCCTCCTGCTCCAAAGGAATCAATTCCAGCCCCCTAACCGCCTGCAGCAATTGTTTTGGCTCGTCGCGCCCGCCCAGCGCCCGCAGCAAATGGCAGGAAGCGTGGTAAGTGACTTTGTGCGGGAAATACGCGCCCACATCCGTTATTTTCAGCTCCCCAACCAGAAATTGGCTGAACTCAAAAGTGCGGCTAGCAACAGCCCGCGCCCGCTCGTATTCCCGACTTCCAGAGGGGAAAAGTTCCGGATAGTGGTGCTTTATCGTACTGACACAAGACCCAGAAGGTGATACAATATATCCCTCTGTCTCTCCGAACACCTGAATCCACTGGCGGGCGATATCCCGCGCCCGGTTTTGGTAGCCGCTATTGTAAAAAGGCTGACCGCAGCAGGTTTGCCCTTCCGGGAACTCGCACTGAACCCCGAGCCGGTCCAGCACCGCCACCATATCTTTCAGCACCCCAGGAAAGAACTGTTCTGCCAAGCAGGTGATGAACAGTTGCGCTTTTATAGCCATTGTTTATCTTCCCCATAACATCAGCCACCTCCGCCCCACGCCCTCCGGGGAGAAGCAAGCGCGGGTTTTCTGGCACTTGAGGTAACATTACAGTATCGTAGCAGCAGCGATAACCGAACCGCCACTCCCGAATCTAAAGATACTGTAAAGAATACTCTTTCTCACCCTCTCCCCTTGTGGGAGAGGGGGTTGGGGGGTGAGGGGCGTTTAAAGTATGAGGCTTTATTTAAATGCCGGTTAAACAAGGTAAAGGAGAAACTTAAGTTAGGGAAATAGTTCCTATAGGCCAATTGAATGGCCGCTCAAAAAAATCAAAACTCAGGCACCTCATATCTCCTCATTATCTCCGCATAATGCTTAATAATCACCTCCGCAGAACTCCCCACCCACTCCCCAACTTCCACCACACTCACCCCAGCTTTAATACATTCCGTGATAAAAGTGTGCCGCGTTATTGCGAGCGATAGTGATCGACCTTCCCTTCCCGCACCAAGCGAGTGACGATGCCTTCGATATACTCCCTATTGACTGTCGTCCCTTTCCTGCACATCGCATTAAAAGTGTGGGTGTTAATTTCTCTGCCGGTTAAAGAAGGAAAAATCAAGGCTTCCTCATTTGGCCGGTTAAAAGGTTTAATTGACTGCAACAATCGTTGGAGAGAAGCGTTGCAAGGGAAGATTCGGGGCTTGTGAGTTTTCGTATCCTTGCGAATCTTATTAGAAGAAGCCCAAACTACCGCTTCTGAAAAAGAAATTTTCGAGCAATCCTCACTGATATGTTTCCACTGCAGCGCCACTGCTTCCGAAGTCCGGCACCCTGTCGCAAACAAAAATTTCACAAATTCGGTGTAGTGGCAGTACGTTTTGTGCTCCTGAAATCCCTCAATAATAGCGTCCCGTTCCGCGCAGGTAAAGGGGTCAATATCCCTCTCTTGTTCCACTATTTTTATTTTGTGAGCCATCCCCCTGAATGGGTTATGGTCAATCAGTGATAGCTCACAAGCCCAATTGCAGCAAGCATTTAACTGTGTTATAATTCGCTTAGCTCGGTACTCCGAGTTGTGTTCCAGGAGGTACTGGAAAATTTCCTCCGCGTCGTCTACTTCCTGAAAAGGAATTTTTCTGAGATGATTGGCGACATTATCGTAAGTCAGCTTCTCTGTGCTGGCAGCGACATGAGGCTTCTGGTGCTCTGTGTAACCCTCCCACAGTTCCGCCAGGGTTGGCACATTCCGCTGAAAGCCTGCCGGTTTTGCCGGCGCTAAATTTGCATGCTGCCGGTATTTTAGTAGACTTGGATCGAAGTTACCTGATATAATGTCTGACTCAACTTCTCTCGCCTTAGACTCCGCCCACAGACGGTTTTCTGGAGTGTCAGGCAAATCAGCAAAGGTTAAGTATCTTTGCTTACCGGCATAAACTTCACGGGGAAGACGCAAGCGCAACTTACCTTTACAGGATTCCCACTCAACTGAAACTTTGCCATTGCCAGATTTTTTTGCTCTGCCCATAACTGCAGCCCTGACTGTCAAGTGCTTTTATCTCACACTATAACAGTTAGGCCACAGTTGTGGCATCCATCTTTTATTCTTAATGTTGGTACGGAGAAGGAGGGATTCGAACCCTCGTTGAAGTTACCCTCAAACTGCATTTCCAGTGCAGCGCTTTGAACCGCTCAGCCACCTCTCCAGGAGCAAATCGGACTATTCAGTTTATCTTTTCGCCCACAGAAATATTATGTTAGCAAACCACCGGCAGCTTGGCAAGGGGTTTGGGAAAAAATTTTTTTCGGCACCGGCAGCCCTGGCCAGGTGGGCTTTGGCCCAAAGGCAGCCGGCACTGGGGCCGTGGCCCAACTGCAAACGGCGGTGGGGCTAAAGCCCAACTACGAACTTTTGGGCTGAAGCCCAACTACTTTCCTTTGGGCTGAAGCCCAACTACTTTCCTTTGGGCTAAAGCCCAGCTACTTTCCTTTGGGCTAAAGCCCAACTACAAGCCTTGGGGCTGAAGCCCAACTACAAACTGCACCCCCCCTGCGGGCTGGATCTCGGCCCCGGTTTTGTCGTACCCTCTAAACAGACCCATAACTGAGCTTGGCCCCTGTGCGGCTGAGCGAACCCATGACCCAATCGTACACCATCAAGATTCACCACCGGCAGACCGGCAAGCATTACGTTGTCCAAGTGCCAGAAGATCGCTACATCCTGCACAGCGCCGAAGGCCAGGGCTTGGAACTGCCATTCTCTTGTCGGAATGGGGCTTGCACCACCTGTGCGGTGCGCGTCAAAGCCGGTGAGCTCTATCAGCCCGAGGCAATGGGGCTGTCTCCAGAATTGCGCCAGCAAGGCTACGCGCTGCTGTGCGTCAGTTACCCCCGCTCCGACTTGGAAGTGGAAACCCAAGATGAGGATGAAGTCTACGAACTCCAGTTTGGGCGCTACTTTGGCAAAGGTAAGGTGCGGGCGGGATTGCCCCTGGATGAGGAGTGAGGGATTTGGACACCGCCGATGTGGCGTTGCAGACTGGAAGGATGATTGAAATTTTGGACACTGATCGCAACCCCCTCAAACCCCCCCTCGCCGCAGGCGGTGAGGGGGTAGGGGGGTGGGGTTCTTCATCCAGCAATTTCGCAACACCATTCTGGATAGCTGTGCTGTTCATCCTCAGTTTGCTTCTGGCGAGCTGCGCCGCACCGGCAGCGCCCCCAGGCGTCACAGTCTCAGTGGAGCGGGTGGTGAGCGGGCAAATGTTACAGATTGCCGGCAATTCCCCGCCGCAGGTGCGGCTGATTGGGATTGAGGCACCCGATTTCAAGCAGCACCCTTGGGGGCTGGAAGCCAAAAAGCGGCTAGAAGCTATGATTGACAGCCAGCCAGTGTTGCTGGAATTTGATGTCGAAAAGCAATTTTGCTATAACAGCCGGTGCCGGCAATTGGCTTATGTCTGGCGAGATGGGAAACTCCTCAATGAGGAGCTGGTTAAACAAGGTTACGCCCTAGCCGAGCCGCGATCTCCCAACGTCAAATACACGGAACGCTTGGCACGCGCTCAGGAATGGGCCAGAATTATGGGAGAGGGGATTTGGAACCCTGACAGCCCTATGCGCCTGGAGCCGGCTGAGTTTCGCCGCCAGACTCGATAATTGTAAATGCCGTTGCAGACCAGAAACATGATTGAACCTTTTTCGGTTCATCGAAACCCCCACCTGTTTCTCCCCCTCCACGCACGCGGGGAGGAGGTTAGGGGGTGGGGTTCATGCCCGCAATAGGCAACGCCTTGTAAATTGTCAATTTTAGATAGGTGCTTCCGTGACTATGAACCGGCATACCCCTGAACAGCTGCTTTCGTTCCTGGATATCGCCACCGAGGCGGCGTGCGCAGCCGGTGCGGTGCAGCTTGCCTACTTGGGCAAATTGGAAGACATTCAAGAAAAAGGGCGTCCGGGGGATTTGGTAACCGCAGCAGACAAAGCCTCGGAACAGGCAATTCTGGCGGTACTGCGGCGTCATGTACCGGCACACGGGATTCTGGCAGAGGAAAGCGGTGCCCTGGGGGACACTAGCAGCGAATACCTGTGGGCGATCGACCCCCTGGATGGCACTACCAACTACGCCCACCAGTATCCTTTCTTCTCCGCATCAGTGGGATTACTGATTGACGGCGTTCCCCAAGTGGGAGCGATTTTCGACCCGTTTCATAACGAATTGTTTCGAGCCGCCAGAGGGCTGGGTGCGACGCGCAACCGCCGCCCCATACAGGTTTCTCAAACAGCAGAGCTGGGCAAGAGCTTGCTCGTCACCGGCTTCGCCTACGACCGGCGGGAAACCGCAGACAATAATTATGCCGAGTTCTGTCACCTCACCGATTTGACCCAGGGCGTGCGGCGCAGCGGTTCGGCATCGCTGGATTTGGCTCACGTCGCCTGCGGGCGTGCCGACGGATACTGGGAGCGGGGACTTTCCCCTTGGGATGTGGCAGCCGGTGTGGTATTGGTAGAAGAAGCCGGCGGACGGGTGACAGCCTACGACTGCAGCCCATTGCAAATCCGCACCGGACGGGTTCTGGCCACCAATGGCCACCTTCACGACCGCCTGAGCAAAGAATTGTTACGGGTTCGTCCGCTGGCATCGTGGGATAATCCTGCGGTTTCGGGGAATCATTAATGCAGGTGTGAGGGCAGGCGCGATACATTAGAAGGAATTGAACGTTGCACAGTAGAAGGATGATTGAAAATTTTTGGCGTTGCACAGTAGAAGGATAATGGAACTTTTTGCACTCATCCAAAACCCTCTCTTACTCCTCCTCCCCGCCTGCGGGGAGGAGGTTGGGGTGCCGGGTTCCTCCGGCAATTGTGCAACGCCAAATTTTTCCACTCATGGAAACCCCTTCTTACTATTCCTGCCCGCACCCGGGGAGGGATTTGGGGTGCCGGGTTCATCCGGCAATTGTGCGACGCCTGGAATTGAACTGCAGCGAAGAGGGATGGCGCACCATGTCTTTTGCAATTGAACAAGGGCTATTTAAGTTTGAATTCACTGATAACCACGCTATTTTAGGGGTGCCGGTAGGTGCGGATTTCAATGAAATCCGCAAACGGTATCTCAAAATAGCCCGCCGCCTGCACCCTGACAGCTGTAAGGCTGAAAGCGAAGCGGAAAAACAGCTGGCTAGCGATTTGTTTTCCAAGCTGGTGAGTCCGGCTTACTCGAAATTTTCCAACGATCGCGAGCGGGCGGAATATAATGTACTGCTGGGGATGATTGCCAAGCGCGTCTTGCAGGAGGGAGCTAAAATTAAAATTCAGAGCGATTTGGCTCAGCAGCTATCTCAGGCAAAAGAGTGGGAAAAAGCCTACAAAACTTTAGTGGCAAACCTGGCAGAACAGCAGTATGAGTCTCTGGCAAAAAGCCTGCAAGTAATTGCTCAAATCAGCGAGCTAAACATGGTTTACTTGATGCGCAAAGAGGGCAAGGGCGCAGCTGCGGGATCTGCCTCCCAAACTAAACCGTCGGCACCGGCAGCAGCGGGCGCAGCACCGGCTCGCACTCCCGCTGCCGCAGCGCCCCAGCCTCCAGCTGCCAAGCCGGAATCGCGCGTGGATGCCTATTACAAGCGGGCTGAAGATTGGGTGGCGAGCCAAAATTTCGCCCAAGCAACTCTGGAGTTGAGAGAAGCTCTGAAGATAGAGCCGAAAAATAGCCGCTGTCACGGTATGTTGGGAATGGTTTATTTGAGGCAGAATCAGCCGGCAATGGCCAAAGTTCACATTAATAAAGCCCTGGAATTGAATCCCTCTGATCCAGTGGCTCTAGAAGCTAAGAAACTCCTGGAAAAACCGGCTCAAAAACCTGCCGGTAAAGGTTCACAGCCTCCATCGAAATCCGGCAAGCCCGAACAGCCAGGGGGCGGGTTCTTTGGCGGGTTATTTGGCGGGAAGAAAAAATAATGGTTCATCAACCACCAACAGGCGCGAGGGATTTACTTCCTCTCGATGTCGCTCAAAAATACTGGATTGAAGAGCGCTTGCGGCAGGTTTTTCGCCGCTGGGGCTATCACTGGATTATTACTTCGACTCTGGAACGTCTGGATACGCTAAAGGCTGGGGGCGCTATCCAGCCTTCAACGGTCATCGAGGTGTACGATGAGAATGAGGTGCTGGGATTGCGCCCAGAACTGACGGCTTCTATCGCCCGCGCCACCGTGACTCGCATGGCGGGCGCGACTTATCCCCTGCGCCTGTATTATATTGCCAATGTTTTCCGCAGGGCGGGGGAAAGGATTCACGGCGGACAGCAGGAGTTCTACCAAGCAGGAGTAGAATTGCTGGGGGCGGGCGGTTTGATGGCGGATGCGGAAATTCTGCTGCTGCTGTCTGACTGCTTGCAGAGTTTGGGGTTGAGCCGGTGGCGCGTTATTTTAGGGGAGGCGCAGCTGATGCGATCGCTCCTCTCAGCTTTCCCGCCCGCACTGCAAGACAAGGTGCGCCACGCGATCGCAAATCTCGACCGCGTGACACTGGAAAATCTGCCCCTGTCCCCAGAATTGCGGGAGCGAGCCCTGCTGCTGTTCGATTTGCGAGGACGCCCCGCTGACGTGCTGCAGCGAGTTGGCAGTTTGGAGCTTGACGCACATCAGCGACAAATTGTCAATACCCTGAAATCGCTAATTGAGTTGCTACAGGAGTGTTCGCCGGCTGACAAGCAGGTGATTCTGGATTTGAGCTTAATTCAGACTTTCGACTATTACACCGGCATAGTCTTTGAAGTCGTCAGCGAAACAGACGCAGGGCAGTGCGTACTCGGGCAAGGCGGGCGCTACGATCAACTGCTGGGGCTGTACGATCCCCAAGGGCAAATCACACCAGGGATTGGCTTTTGCTGGAATATCGAAGAATTGCAGCAAGTGCTGCTACCCACCGGCTTACTGCCTGAGGATACAGTACCTTGTGAATATTTAGTGGTGCCGGTGACTCCCCAAGATAGCGCTGCAGCGTTTGCTTACGCCCAAAACCTCAGGGGAAGCGGCGAATTAGTGCGGGTGGAGGTGGAATTGGGGTTGCGGGATACCCCCGAATCCCTGCGGGAATACGCCTTGCGCCGGGGGATTAAACATATTGCCCGCATCAGGAGTGCCGGCAATCCCGAACTTGAAACGTTGATTTAAAGATAATATAGCAGTAGACAGTTAGTTTAGGACATGGGCATGCATGGCCAGAACGCATGCATGGCCAGAACGCCAAAGGGCATCATCGTATTGGGCATCATCATATTGGGCATGCTTCTGTGATTCTTCCCCATTTCTGGGGCCATGCGCCTGGGGCCATGCGCCATGCCATTAATGTCCTAATCTAAGTGAATACTGCTATATTAGGTACAACCACCGCACCTAACTAACAACTCCTGAGAGTGAGAGAGGAAGAACACTGTGGCGCACACGATTGTTACTGATGTTTGTGAAGGCGTTGCCGATTGCGTCGAGGCTTGCCCTGTTGCTTGCATTCACGAAGGTCCCGGCAAGAATATTAAAGGAACTGACTGGTTTTGGATTGATTTCGCCACCTGCATCGATTGTGGAATATGCTTGCAGGTATGCCCAGTAGAAGGCGCGATTGTTGCCGAAGAACGCCCTGACTTGCAAAAAACACCGTAGATATAGCGGGCAAGCACTTGCGTGGGGTACAGTTTGATAGTGAAGCTGGACAGCTGCGCTATCGATCCTGACTCACTTGAAGTAGCAACTTGAGTTATTCTAACTCAAGTTGCTACCTACAAGGTATTTGCATCTAGATACCCCCAAACCACCCTTAAAAAGGGGACTTTGAGATGTTCCCCCCCCTTTTTTAGGGGGGCTTGGGGGGGAAGGACGCGATAGCGTCCCGCTTCGCTATCGATCCTGACTCACTTGACGTAGCAACTTGAGTTAGAATAATATTCCCCCTCTCCGCTAGCTAGATTGTTATGCTCAACCCCAATCTCGACGATATCCAGCTGACAAAAGAAGAATACGAGCGATACTCGCGCCACCTGATCCTGCCGGAAATCGGAATGGAAGGGCAAAAGCGCCTGAAAGCCGCCAGCGTGCTGTGCGTGGGCACCGGCGGGTTGGGTTCGCCCCTGCTGCTGTACCTGGCAGCTGCCGGTGTCGGGCGCATTGGCATCGTAGATTTCGATGTCGTAGATCTTTCCAACCTGCAGCGCCAAGTAATCCACGGCACATCCTGGGTGGGAAAGCCAAAAATAGAATCTGCCAAAAACCGGATTCTGGAAATTAATCCCGACTGCCAGGTGGACTTGTACGAAACCCGCCTGACATCCGAGAACGCCCTGGATATCATCCGCCCCTACGATATCATAGTGGACGGCACCGATAACTTCCCCACCCGGTATCTGGTCAACGACGCCTGCGTTCTGCTGAACAAACCCAACGTGTACGGTTCCATCTTCCGGTTTGAAGGGCAGGCAACCGTCTTTAATTACCAAGATGGCCCCAACTACCGCGACTTGTATCCCGAACCCCCGCCACCGGGGATGGTGCCCTCCTGCGCAGAAGGCGGCGTTTTGGGAATTTTGCCGGGGATTGTCGGCGTCATCCAGGCGACGGAAACCGTCAAAATAATCACCGGTGCCGGCACCACCCTCAGCGGACGCCTACTGCTGTACAATGCCCTGGATATGAAGTTCCGGGAGTTGAAGCTGCGCCCCAACCCGGTGCGACCGGTAATTGAGAAATTAATCGACTACGAGCAGTTCTGCGGTATTCCCCAAGCAAAAGCAGAGGAGGAGAAACAAAAGATGGAAATCCCTGAGATGACGGTACGCGAACTCAAGCAACTGATTGACAGCGGTGCGGATGATTTCGTCCTCATTGATGTTCGCAATCCCAACGAGTACGAGATTGCTAAGATTCCCGGGGCAGTCTTGGTGCCGCTACCCGATATTGAGCGCGGGGAAGGCGTGGAGAGGGTGAAGCAATTGCTCAACGGGCACCGGCTGATCGCTCACTGCAAGATGGGCGGGCGTTCGGCCAAGGCGCTGGGCATCCTCAAGGAAGCCGGTATTGCCGGTACGAACGTTAAAGGCGGGATTACCGCTTGGAGTCGGGAAATCGACCCCTCTGTTCCTGAGTATTAAATCCGCAGCAGAGTGGGCTGGGCGCACTCTACAGCTTGTGGACAGTGATAGCGTTTTTCGTATTAGTGAGGTACTGAGAAACCCGGTTTCTTTAAGAAACCGGGTTTCTTATGTGTGCTTCATCCAACTGAAAACCGCTATAACACCGGCACTCACCCGACGCCAGTGCCGGTTTTTTTTCTCCTGGCAGTTCAGGGGCGGCAATTCCACCGAACAGCACCGGCGTCACAGCGCCACAGCCGGTTTCCCGATCTACATCCTCCGGTATGGAATTCGTCATCCTGGCGCTCAGAGCCGGCTTTCAGGCCCGCCTTGGTATTCCCGCCCGCACTCGCTGCGCCCTTGCTTGCGGCAGTGAGAGCACCTGCGGGCCAGCTCTCGTCCCTACATGCCGGCCTTGCCCCAGCCTGCCGGCTCTCGCTGTGAGCTTAGATTTTAGATTGGCGCAACAGCCAAATTCCCACCCCTCTCGGTTGGTTAGAGAGCAGCGCCAAATGCTGTTTTAGTTGATCCCCACCATTTGTTAAACAATTTTACAGCTTTGCTGATTCTTCCCAAATTTTGGGAATTATATAGATAGGGGGTGAGCTCTGGCACAAGCCAAGCTCGCTGCCCAGGAAAAAATTGAGGATACAGCCATGTTTGGCCCGATAGTGGAAGTCAGACGCAATCAATCACAGCACTGCCCTACCCGGTTGCCTTGGGAGCGCAACAGCACCTCAAATCCAGGCTCGACTGTCATTTGCGAGCGCAACACCGCCAATTGCTCGGAGGAAGCTCAGATTGCCGCTCAGTTGGAAGGACTGCCAGAACGGATAGCTTCCCTGGAGAGCTTTTGTGAAAAGTAAGAGGCTGCTGCCTGCTGGCTTACTGCCTGCGTCTTTAGCTTCGAGTGCAAAACAAACCAGCTCTGCAAGCTAGCCCTGATCCCTAAAACAATTCTGCTGCCCAAAACAATCCCCACCTTCAACCGCAGATTAGAAGGCAATTGCGCAGCAGCCGGCTCTCCAGGAGGAGGCTCCTGTGATTTTCTCTACCAAGGGAGAGACAGCAGTCGCTGCCATACCGGCAGTGGCCACCCCTAAACGGATTGTGGCCAGCGTGTCTTAAAGATTGCGATGCCCGGGTTTCGCATCGCCGGTCAATCTCAGCCTGCTGAATCCCCACAAGGAATGCGTTGCCTGTTGATTAAGTTTTGCCGCACTGCTCCCTCAGGACTACCACTGGCACCGTCTTTTTGCAAGTGCTGTGTTGACATACCATAACTTATATTTATTATAAAATACAGCTTTTTACAGCTTAGACTAGATCTATAGCAATATTCACGCTCTCGTTAGGACATGACGGTCTATTGTCACATCTGCGTTAATCTGCGTTCATCTGCGGTTCAATATTTCAAACCGCAGATGAACGCAGATGTACGCGGATAAGGAAATGCCTGTCCTAAGCAATATGAATGTTGCTATATAGAAACGGCAAACTTATTCATTTTAAAAGCCGATTAATTATTCCTATATAATTGATAGTTATTGAAAGAGTTTTATTCCTCTCCTGTAAGAGGGTATTTATAGAGTTTCTCATATTAGTGATGTACTGAGAAACCCGGTTAGCGCCGTGTTGGTGGCAGCTACACCAGACCGCCCCTGAAGGGTTTCTGGGCCGTAGTTCATGCAACTGAGAACCACTATATAAAGCATAGCACTAGTCAAATTGATTAGGACACAGACATTAGGGGCAAACCGTTCCCGGCGGGCGCGTACTGAGGGAACGCCTGCCCTGAGGATACACCTCGCAGGACAGGCCGGAATGCCTGTCCCAATGTCGGTGTCTGGCTCCACCTCGCTTGCATCCCCACCGGCAGTGGCTAGGGCTGGCTCACTCTTCGCTGGTGGAGTGTTCGGCACCGGCACTCCCTTGCTCCGCAGTGCCGGCATTTATAGGCCACCTCCCCAAGCCGCTCAACAGCAGCAGGGGCTTCCTGAGGCTCTTCCTCTGTGCCTGTAGCGGTGGTGCTGCTTGTTTCTCCTTCCCCCACCGGCTGCTGTGTGCCCGTGTCTGAAGCAAACCCCACAGTATCAAAACTGCCCACAGGGTAGACAGGTTGGCGCTGTTGTGCTGCCGTGCTGGGGATTTCCAGAGCTTGCTCCAGATTGCCTTGCTGCGGCAGAACCTCCTGTACCCCCACACCGTCAGAATTGAGAACTTGCGCCGCTTTTGTTCTCAATTCTGAGGGATTTGCGGGGCGAGCTCAAGATTGCTTTCCACTTCCCGGTTTTCAGCAATTGCCGCACCGGCATCAGGGGGATCTTCTTTAGCTTTTGGTTCTGCTGCTATTGGCAAAAGCGGGGCGAACTCAAGATTGCTTTCCACTTCCTGGTTTTCAGGAATTGCCGCACCGGCATCAGGGGGAAGTTCCTCAGTTGCCGGTTCCACAGCAGTGAAGATTTCCTCGGCGAGCTCAAGATTGCTTTCCACTTCCTGGTTTTCAGGAATTGCCGCACCGGCATCAGGGGGAAGTTCCTCAGTTGCCGGTTCTACTGCAGTGGAGATTTCCTCGGCGAGCTCAAGATTGCTTTCCACTTCCCGGTTTTCAGCAATTGCCGCACCGGCATCAGGGGGAACTTCTTCAGCTTTTGGTTCTACTGCAGTGGAGATTTCCTCGGCGAGCTCAAGATTGCTTTCCACTTCCCGGTTTTCAGCAATTGCCGCACCGGCATCAGGGGGAACTTCTTTAGCTGCCGATTCTGCCGCTGTTGGCCAAACCGGGGCGAGCTCAAGATTGCTTTCCACTTCCCGGTTTTCAGGAATTCCCGCACCGGCATCAACAGAAACCGACTCAGCTTTTGGTTCTACTGCTGTTGGGATTTCCTCGGCGAGCTCAAGATTGCTTTCCACTTCCTGGTTTTCAGCAATTGCCGCACCGGCATCAACAGAAACCGACTCAGCTGCCGGTTCTCCTGCTGTTGGGATTTCCTCGGCGAGCTCAAGAGTGCTTTCCACTTCCCGGTTTTCAGGAATTGCCGCACCGGCATCAGGGGGAACTTCTTCAGCTTTTGGTTCTACTGCTATCGGGATTTCCTCGGCAAGCTCAAGATTGCTTTCCACTTCCTGGTTTTCAGCAATTGCCGCACCGGCATCAACAGAAAC
>Ga0114941_100170_pt1 | contig 14447 bp, 8 predicted proteins | sample DevilsHole_FD_89580 | JGI IMG/M metagenome (GOLD analysis project Ga0114941, IMG submission 89580) | Groundwater microbial communities from Devils Hole, Nevada to study Microbial Dark Matter (Phase II) - Devils Hole | ecosystem: Environmental > Aquatic > Deep subsurface > Groundwater | place...
ATCTGGATCTGTCTCAAATGTCGATGATGTCCTTGAGAGGAAGCATTCTGGCGAAAGTCCGCGCACTGACTGTTTATTGCTATACACTAGGATCCAGGGAGGTTTCAGGGGTTTGTGAAGATTGCGCCGGCACGGGGTTGAAAAATGACCGGGTGTTGACTGGATGTCCGCTCTCACCACAAACAACCCCCTCCGCCGAGGCATCGTTTAAGGTTTTGCGGGTTTTTCTAGGGATAACAGGGCGACAATTTTTTCCACACCGGCTCCCACTCCCGCACCGGCTCCTTTGCGGTTGGCCCAAATATCTTGGCAGCCGCTCAATTAGAGCCTTTATATTTCAGGCTAAGCGCGAACAAAAGCAAGGTGCGGGGGATGATTCTACGTTCAGGTAAAGGGCTGGCCAAAGCAGGATGGCCACAATTTTTTCCACACCGGCTCCCACTCCCGCACCGGCTCCTTTGCGGTTGGCCCAAATATCTTGGCAGCCGCTTAATCAGAGCCTTTATATTTCACGCTAAGCGCGAACAAAAGCGAGGTGCGGGAGATGATTTTGGGTTCATGTAGGGGGCTGGCAAAATCTGGACAAACCCGCACCCCCCTAGGCTTTAGCCCAACCTTCCAAGGGTGCTCTCACCGGCTTCACCGGCACACTTTGCCCGATTGCCGGCACCCCTCCATTGCCATATTTCCGCCCACAACCCCCACCGGCTCGAATCTATCCTTACTGGGCTGCGCTCTACTATATTATAAACCATAACAGTTGTGCTGGCGCAACCCGTACTGCTTAATACACCTGATCATGGCTGCCGATATCTACAAACACAGCCTTTCCGTCTTCTGTAAAGTAGAACAATAGCCTCTCCTCGTAATCCACACTAAAACTCCAAAATTTATTAAGCTTGCCTGAGAGTTTGTGCGCTCTTCAAACTCGGCTCAAATGGATCTGCAGTGAACTGTTCCAATTTTTGCCAAAACCTCGCCTCTAAATCTGCGTTGCCTTTGATGCGCTTTTTGAAGGCGCGTTTGAATGGGGAGCTGAAACTAACTTCCACTATTCCTCCTCTATCATCTGTCTCAGTTCGTTAATATTGGAGTAAAACTTCAGTTCCCCTTTTTGTTGTTCAGCCTGTGCTAACTGGAAGTTATCATATATATTATGCCGGCGATATTCACGGAAATATTGGTTCAAAAGCCATTGAATTTCCTGCTTTTCATCTGTGGAAAGATTTTTGATTACCTCGACTACATCCTTAAAATTCATCGGTGGTCATCTCTCATTTTAGTTAGGTATTCTCAAATTAACTATAGCACAGCGCCCCCCAACTGTCAACCTCGCCCAACTCCCCCAACGCCGGCTTTCTGCAAATCAACCTTGGGTTGGGCTAAAGCCCAACTACAAACCTTTGATTGGGCTAAAGCCCAACTACAAACCTTTGATTGGGCTAAAGCCCAACTACAAACCTTTGATTGGGCTAAAGCCCAACTACAAACCTTTGATTGGGCTAAAGCGGTACTGAGAAACCCGGTTTCTTTAAGAAACTGGGTTTCTTATAAGCCCTCACTCAAAAGCTTTAATTAAACAGAAACGGGTTGACAGCTAAAATCATACGGCGTATCTCTTCTTCGTTGTGCTTTCCTCAAGTAATACTTCTATTTCAAAGCGTACCGGCACATCAGACCTGCCACGATCGAAATCCTTGGGTTGGACAAGTTGGCCAACTCTATTGATGCCGCGATCGATGGACTGAAGTATCTCTAACACACTGGCAATCGTTGATTTACCGGCACCGTTTTTTCCGATCGAGAGAGCGCATGGCATCCCCTTTAGGGGAAGTTCAAAGTTTTCCAGGTATCTGAAGTTATGTGCGTACAGTCTTTTAGTGATAGCCAGCCGGGAGCATCCCATTTTTGTAATCCCCCTCACCCCCAACCCCTCTCCCACAAGGGGAGAGAAGATAATTCTTGATTTTCCCCCCTCTCCCTTTATGGGAGAGGGGGGTTGGGGGGGTGAGGGTGACAGTCTTTGCTTGCTTCGGGATGCTCCCTAGCCAACCGGCTCCGAAAGGTGGGAAGTGAGGGGTTTTGGTTTAAATTGCTTCAGGACTTACGCAGCGACACTTAATGGTGGTGTGGTGCCGGTTACGAAGCACGCGTTCCCCACCCTACAGATAGAGGCTTTGCGTAAGTCTTGCACTTATTTATAAGATAGCTTAACGGGTGAACAATTGCAGCCATGTTTAACAATTTTTTACAGAGCGTCGGACAGCTCTCGCGCTTTCTACCGCTGCTGATCGTCCGTGCGCTCAAGAGAGCTTCCGAATTCATTCCACCGGCTTGTGCTGGGAGGCGGAGCCTCCCGCAGAGCGTTCCCAAGCGGAGCCTGGGAACGAGAAATATCAAGCGGTGAAATATTTCGCCGCCGGGTGATAAGTCACAATCGCCGTCGTAGACTGCTCCGGATAGAGCTGCTCGCTCTCATCCATATACAGGTTGATGCGCTCGCAACCCAGCAACTCCAACTGCTTGTATTGGTCCCGAATATTCGGACAAGCCGGATAGCCAAAACTGTACCGCGAACCGCGATACCGCTGCGCTAACACATCCCGAATACTGTCCGGTTCCTCACTAGCAAACCCCAACTCCCGACGAATACGCGCGTGAGTCCACTCCGCCAGCGCCTCCGCAGTTTGCACCGCCAACCCGTGAAAATACAGGTAATCCGTATACTGATTCGCCGCAAACAGCTTCTGCGCGTACTCCGTCGCCACATTCCCCACCGTCACCGCCTGCATCGGGAACACATCAATCATCCCCGACTCCACCGGCGCAAAGAAATCAGCAATGCACAACCGGCGCATCGACTTCTGGCGCGGAAAATCAAACTTCGCCACCGACACCTTGGCGTCCTTGGCGTCTTGGCTGCTGATCACCCCCGCCTCATAGAGAAGCAGAGAATTCCCCTCAGCCTGACAGGGAAAATACCCATAAACCACCTGCGGCTGCAACAGCTTCTCCTCAACAATCCGGCGCTTCCACTCCTCCAAAACCGGATAAACCTTCTCCGCCAAGAAACCATCATACTCCTGGCGCGACTGCTCCTTCGGCTTGCGGAATTGCCACTGACCGGCAATCAGCGCCTGCAAATCCAAATACCAGAAAACCTCCTCCAGCGCAATATCCTCTGGCTGCAGCACCTGAGTCCCCCAGAAAGGCGGAGTCGGGCGCTCAATATCAACCGCCACCGCCTCAGAGCGCCGCGTATCCACCGGCGGTAGTTCCGAATCAGATAAAGAACCGCTGATGGACGCAGATGAACGCTGATGTTTTTCTTCTATCTGCGTTAATCCGCGTTCATCTGCGGTGGCAACCTCATCCACAAATCCCTTGAGGTCATCCCATTTACCCGCCGCCTTCGCCGGCATTAACTTATCCATGAAGTGCAAGTCAGAAAACGCATCCTTGCCATAAACCACTTTACCCTTATAAGTGTTCTGGCAATCCTGATGGACAAACTTGGAAGTCAGCGCCGCACCGCCCAAAATCACCGGCACGGTAATCCCCCGCTCGTTGAACACCTCCAGGTTCTCTTTCATAAACGCAGTGGACTTCACCAACAGACCGCTCATGGCAATGCAGTCCGCCTTGTGCTTTTCGTAAGCCTCGATGATATTCTCCACCGGCTGCTTAATTCCCAAGTTGATCACGCGGTAGCCGTTATTGCTCAGGATGATATCCACGAGGTTCTTCCCGATATCGTGCACATCCCCCTTAACGGTGGCGATCACAAAAGTCCCCTTGGCATTATCGCCGGCTTCCGACTTTTCCATGAACTGCTCCAAGTATGCCACTGCAGCTTTCATCGTCTCAGCTGATTGTAGCACAAAAGGCAGCTGCATTTGCCCCGACCCGAACAGTTCCCCCACGACTTTCATGCCATCCAGCAGGAAGGTGTTGATAATCTCCAGAGGGGGATATTTTTCCAGGGCTTTGGCGAGTTGCGCCTCCAATCCAATGCGCTCGCCGTCGATGATGTGGCGCTTGAGGCGCTCCTCCACCGGCAAGCTTTCATCCTGAGTGCGATCGCGCTTTGTCGTTTTCCCCTGAAACAGCTTTGTCAGTTCCGCCAGAGGGTCATAAACGCAGACATCCCCCTCAAATTTGCGCTCGTCATAAATCAGCTGCCGGCATATTTCCTGATGTGCGGGGTCAATCTTTGCCAGGGGCAAAATCTTGCTGGCGCTGACAATTGCCGCATCCATCCCTGCTCCCATCGCCTCGTGGAGGAACATGGAATTGAGCACTTGTCGCGCCACGGGGTTCAAGCCAAACGAGATGTTAGAAACGCCGAGGAGAATGTGACATCCTGGGAGTTCTTCCCGGATGCGGCGAATTGACTCAATGGTGGCTTTGCCATTGGCGCGGTCTTCTTCGATGCCGGTGGAAATTGGCAGGGCGAGGGTGTCAAAAAATATCTCGTAGGCGGGGATGCCGTATTCGATCGCGGCGCGATAAGCTCGCTGGGCGATTGCAAACTTCTTCTCAGCTGTCCGCGCCATTCCATCTTCGTCAATGGTGCCCACCACCACACCGGCACCGTATTTTTTCGCCAGTTCCAGCACTTTGAAAAAGCGCGGCTCCCCGTCTTCAAAGTTAGTGGAGTTGAGCAGGCATTTGCCACCGGCAACTTTCAAACCGGCTTCCATTTTCTCCCATTCTGTCGAGTCCAGCATCAGGGGAAGCGTCGCATTTGTAACCAGTCGCGACACCAATTCTCGCATGTCGCGCACGCCGTCGCGCCCGACATAATCGACGTTGACATCGAGGATATGTGCGCCTTCCCGCACTTGCTCCCGCGCCATCGACACCAATCCGTCCCAATCTTCGGCATTGAGCAATTCGCGGCACTTTTTGGAACCGCTGGCGTTGAGGCGCTCGCCGACAATTAAAAAGGAGTTATCTTGCTCGTAGGGTTGGGTGCTGTAAATTGACGACGCCGCCGGCACATACTGCAAAGCCTCCCGCTGGTTTCGCTCCGCCGAACGCCGCACAGGTCGGGGTTTCGGGTGCAGGGTTTTGGAAATTTCCGCCAGCTGCTCGATGTGTGCCGGTCGGGTTCCGCAACACCCGCCAATCACCTGCACGCCCAAGTCCTCGACGAAGTGGATCAGGGACATGCGCAGTTCCATCGGGGTGAGCCGGTAGTGCGCTTGTCCGCCAACATTTTCCGGCAAACCGGCATTGGGGATGCAGGACACTACGAACGGCGAGTGCTGGGAGAGGTAGCGGATGTGCTCGGACATGCGATCGGGGCCGGTGGCGCAGTTCAGCCCTAAGATATCGATGGGGTAGGGTTCGAGAATGGCCACTACGGCGCTGATATCGGAACCGACGAGCATGGTGCCGGTGGTTTCCATCGTCACGGAGACCATGATCGGAATCCGACTGCCTTTTTGCTGGAACACTTCTTCAATGGCATTGAGCGCCGCCTTGATTTGCAGCACGTCCTGGCAAGTTTCGATGAGAAACAAATCCACACCGCCGTCGTAGAGTCCCGATGCCTGTTCGGCAAAAGCGGCCTTCAGGGTGTCATAGTCAATATGTCCCAGGGTGGGCAACTTCGTACCCGGACCCATCGAACCGGCGACAAACCGGGGCTTTTCTGGGGTGGAGTATTCCGCTGCGATGCGCTTGGCGAGGGTAGCAGCGGTTTTGTTCAGGTCATACGCTTTGTCCGCGAGGTTGTACTCCGCCAGCACAATGGAAGTCCCGCCGAAGGTGTCGGTTTCGATGACATCCGCACCGGCTTCAAAAAAGCCCCGGTGGACTTTTTCCACCGCTTCTGGTTTGGTGTGCACCAGATACTCGTTGCAGCCTTCGTACTCTTTACCACCAAAGTCGTCTGCTGTCAAGTTTTGGGTTTGCAGGTTGGTGCCCATCGCCCCATCGAAGACGATGACTGGGCGCTCTGGGCTGTGGAGGCGTTCGAGGAAGGGGCTTTTCATTGGGGATCTCGATAGGAAAAAGAGTCTTGATTTACAATTTAATCTATTCTAGAATATTCTGAAACGACTGGATCGATGTGTGTGAGATGAGACTTTTGGTGAATTGATGTGGGAGTTGAATAATTAACCGCGCCCGACGCGCCTGTGCGCCAAGAGGGGAGAGGAAAGAGAAAAAGGGATAGTAAGATTGATGTTATGGGCCATTGACCGGAGATGGTGTGAGGGGCGTGCGGGTGAGTCAATCTGGGTGTTCCCTTTCACGGAGATCGCTAACAGCAGAATAATATTGTATGATACAATGCCAAGTAACGGCAAGCACCTGAGGGGTTAAGAAACCTGGTTTCTTAAAGTGCGCGGCGGATGAGGCGCAAGATAGCTAGCCCGATAGGGCTAGCCTCCCAGAAAGTTTGCAAGCCAGCTTCGGGCTGGGGCTTCAGGCTAGGTTTGAAAATAAAAAAGTGAGGGTGCGGGATATGGAACCGCTGAGGAATCAAGAGTGTGCCGGTGAGGGGAAGGGTTTTATCCGCTTAACAAGTGATGAAGTTCGGGATAGCTTGGTTGATATAATGAGAAGAGTGCTGTTTGAAGGCGAGCGCATCCTCTTGCTGGAAGCCGGTGAAGAAGTAGCGGCTATCATCCCGGTTAAGGAGTTTGAGAGGCTGGGGTATCTCATGGATTGGCTCAAACCCTCTCAGTACCTTCCCGAGGAGGAGGCATATTATGAAGATGAGAGGGGAATACACTGCTTATATGCCGGGGAAATTCAAGAGTATTTTGCTGATATATTGGAAGATGTGCGGAGTGAGGGAGAACTTTTTGGGTTGCTACCACCGGCGAATTTAGGAGGGAGAGAGGTTGATATCTTTATGCCGGTGGCTATCCTCATGTCCGCCGAGAGATTCTGGGTGCCTGAATATATAATGGCAGAAAAAAGAGATATGGAGCAGCGATGCGGTTAGATTTTAGACTTGACAGCAACCGGTGACATTCGGATTGAGGGGACGCCGGCTGGCATTGAGAGCGTCCTCTCTGAACTCAAGTTGCTATGACACCGGCTATTAATTTCCAACAGGGGTCATCCCCTTCCCAGTTAGGAGGTCGGTGAGGCATACTCAAGCTAACTGTCATCAAGCAGGAGTTTTGCGGACGATATCCCGCTTCCAGCTTTTCAACAAATACAGGATCGGTGATACCGGCATCTGTCAAGCACTCTCCCCTAGCTGTTACTAGTGTGCCTTTCCACTGGTTGTTTCCCCTGGCTCGTTCCGCACTCCGCACATGAAATTCTACGGCATGAACTAATTGCAGCGTCTGGCGCTGGGGGAATGGTAACGCTTGCAGAAAGGGAACCGTAACATATCTCAATGGGTTGTGAAGAATATAGGGCGTACTCTCACAGTATTTGAACACATCTGCTGGCTGAACCCGTCCAGCAGGACGCCACGATCCGGGCAAAAGCGAGCGATTTTCACTGGCAAAACCAAAATCTGGCCCTGTTTGGGCGAGGGGGATTTCCAGGATGTCTAATAATTGAGGTTCTTTGCCCAGTACCAGTCGGGTATTTCTGGGAATACGACCGTCATCTAATTTAGATACCGGACGAATCCATTTTCCTGTCCAAAGTTCGATACCTGCAATACAGCGCTCGCCGTGCTTTCCTGAATTAGCAAGGCAGATAATTCGAGTCAGAGGTGGCATATTTTTTACTTTTTCTCCACATACGCAATTTTATCGCCTTGCAGCTTATAAGCTTCTTTAAGGCACTCCTCTCGCGAGCGAGCCGGCTTTGCTGGCGGCGCGTCAAAGAGAGAAAGCTGTACCGGCGTCCCCGACTCTGGCTGATTCAGTTTGTGCGCAACGAGCAGCCTGTCTTCTAGATGTTTGTGTGTTTCTAATTCGCCTGTCTTTAATATGTGATTTATCTGAATAGGCAATTCTCGTAAGTGCTGGCAGACTAAAATAGAACGGTGGCATTCGATTGGATCTTGCTCCGCACACATCAGCGATATTTTATCCGTTTGCAACTCCTGGATTAACCGCTGAATTCCTTCGCTAAATACTTCGGTAGTGGCAATTTTTTCGTATAAGGCTTTGCCCCCCACATAACAGCTCGGATCGGCGGGTCTTGCGCCCAGCTCTCGACCGAGGAAGATGTACTGAATGCCGGCACTTAAAAGGGCGGCTTTTAAGGCAGATTGATTGAACTGGGGCAAATATCGGCTGTAGGGGTGCGAACGCACATCTGCAAGAGCTGTTATTCCGTGCCTCTGGAGCAATGAAATAAAGGCTTCAATACTGTGATTGGAGTGACCTATAGTGAAGAGTTCCATCGCCTAACCGTCGTTGACTTTCTACTATGATAATCTAAGTTGCTACCTACCAAGTCTAAGCATCCAGATCCCCCCAAACCCCTTTTAAAAAGGGGGGCTTTGAGGATGTCCCCCCCTTAAAAAGGGGGGGCTAGGGGGGGATCTCGCCCGACTCACTTCTAAGTAGCAACTTGAGTTATTATAATCTAAGTTGCTACCTACCAAGTCTAAGCATCCAGATCCCCCAAATGCCAAGCACCGGCAGATTATAGCATCTGTTGCTGAATTTGACCAGAGCGGGCCGGTGGGCCAGGTAGCACCGGCTTGGCGCGGCGTCAATCGGCTGAATGTAAACTTTATTAAATTTTTGTTAAAATATAAAAAAATCCCTTAAATGCAGAACCCGCTATGATCATAAAAATTGACGCCGCTGATAAAAACCGCTAAGTTAGTCGCATTTAGTATAACTACCGATGCTATGGCAGAGGCTTGGGCCTGTATAACAGAGATAAGCCATAGCCCGCGCCCGCGTGCGGGAGCACCGGCGTCCTACCTTCGAGGCGTATCAGGGTTCGCATCACATTCAACTCGACTGTCAGCATTTGACAGCTTTTGCTCCGCAGATTGGGGCTGACCGAACCAGCTCATCCGTTCGAGCATCCAGTAGTGTTCCACCGGAGTGTTCCACCGGCAGGTACGTTGCGGCTTCTGACAGTCCGGAAAAATTATCACCCAGATCCACCGAATGGAGGTTGCTTTCCGTGCAGAACACATCAGTCCAGCAAAAGCATACGATTCACCTGCAAGTCGTTAACCTAGAGACAGTTGACCCCATATCTCTCCCGGGGACAGCCCCACACCCACACCAGAGGACAGAAGTGGCTGCGCACGACAGTGAAGAACGATTTCGCCGGTTTGTCGAGCAAGTACCGGCAGCTGTGGCGATGGTGGACTGCCAGATGCGCTATCTGGCGGTGAGCCGGCGGTGGCTGAGTGACTGCGGTTTGGAACCCTGTCAGCCAACCGAACCCCGCAACATCGGCATCGCCACAGCCAGCAGAGCGCCACACCCGATTATCGGGCGCTCACACTACGAAGTCTTTCCCAACCTCCCCGATTCTTGGAAAGAAATCTGCGAGCGCTGTTTGGCCAAAGGGCAGGGGGAGTCCCTTGAAGATGGCTTCACCACGCCCGATGGGCGCACCGAGTGGGTGAAGTGGGACATCCAGCCGTGGCACAGCAGTGCCGGTGTTCTCGGCGGGCTGATCCTGTTCAGCGAAGTCCTCACAGAGCGCAAGCAGCTGGCGGCGAGGCTGCAGCTGACGCAGTTCGCGATGGACAAAGCCGCTGACGCCATCTTCTGGATGACATCAGACGCTTCCCTGAGCTACGTCAACGAAGCCGCCTGCCGGTTGCTGGGTTACACAAAACAAGAGCTGCTGTCGCTGAAAGTTTGCGACATCAATCCGGGCTTTTCAGCAGGTGCCTGGGCGGAACACTGGCGAGCCATCAAGCAATTTCAGTCTTTCACCTTTGAATCCGAGCACCGCACCAAACAGGGCCGGCTTTTCCCGGTGGAAGTCACTGTCAATTATTTAAAATTCAACGGCTCTGAGTACCACTGCGCTTTCGTGCGGGACATTACCGAGCGCAAACAAGCTTCGGATCAGCTGCAAAATGCCAGAGATCAGCTGCAAGCAGTCTTGGATGCCGTGCCCGGTTTGGTGTCTTGGATAGATTCCGATTTGCGGTATCTCGGCGTCAACCGGCATCTCGCCACGGCTTTTGACTTGCCGGCAGAAAGCTTCGTCGGTCGAGAAGTGGGCTTTATGGAAAACCGCCCAGGATTCGCTGAATTTGCCCGCCAGTTTTTCAACTCGAAGTCTCAGACAACCTCTCAAGAGGTGGGCGTGGGAATTGACGGCACGCGCCGCAATTATTTAATAGTAGCTCAGAAATACCATCAAGGCACTCAAGCGGTGTTTGTCGGCGTGGACATCACCGAGCGCCGCCGGATGGAAGCGGAACTGCGCCGCAGCAAAAACCTCTATCGCACGCTGGCTGAAAATTTCCCCAACGGTGCGGTGTGCTTGTTTGACTCCGAGCTGCGCCACACCCTCGCTGAAGGCACTGAACTCGCCAAAATCGGACTTTCCAAAGAGTTAATGGAAGGAAAAACCATTTGGGAAGTCTTTCCGCTGGAAACCAGCGCCGCCATTGAGCCGCTTTACCGCGCCGCACTGGCAGGAGTTGCGACAGTCGCGGAAGTCCCCTTAGCCAACCGCATCTACCTCACCCACACCCTGCCGGTGAGAAACGAACAGGGAGATGTACTCGCCGGCATGGTGATGACGCAAAACATTACCCTCGCCAAACACGCTGAGGAAGCCCTGCGCAGCTCTGAAGAGCGATTCCGACAGCAAGCCCAAAAGTTAGAACTGGCCCTGCAAGAGCTAAAACAAACTCAAACCCAACTCATTCAAACGGAAAAAATGTCTTCTCTCGGGCAGCTGGTTGCCGGTGTCGCCCACGAAATTAACAACCCCGTTAGCTTTATCTACGGAAATATCACTTACGCCCGCCAGTACACTCAAGAACTGCTGCACTTGGTTGATCTTTACCAGAAGCACTACCCCGATCCCGCAGCAGAAATTATAGCTCAAATGCAAAAAATGGGCCTCGATTTCCTCAGCAAAGACTTCCCCAAACTGATGTCTTCCATGCAGGTGGGGGCAGATCGCATCCGGGAAGTGGTGCTGTCGCTGCGCAACTTCTCGCGCCTGGATGAAAACCAGAAAAAGCCGGTGGATATTCACTCCGGACTGGACAGCACCCTGCTGATTTTGCAGAACCGGCTAAAAGCTAAGGCGGGGCGTCCCAGCATCCAAGTAATTAAAGAATACGGCCAAGTCCCCCCCGTGACCTGCTATGCCGGTCAGCTCAACCAGGTATTTATGAACCTGCTCAGCAATGCCATTGATGCCCTCGAAGAGGGGCATCGGGCATGGGGAATTGGGCATGGGAAAGAACAGCAATCCTCAGTGCCCCGCGCCCAGTGCCCAGTGCCCGCGATTCGGATTCGCACCGGCGTCACAGAAGACAACTGGGCGGAAATCCGCATTGCTGACACTGGCCTGGGCATGACCGAGGAAATAAAACAGCGGGTGTTCGAGCCCTTCTTCACCACCAAGCCTGTCGGCAAGGGCACCGGGATTGGCCTCTCCATTAGCCATCAGATTGTTGTGGAAAAACACGGGGGTCAGCTAAAATGTAAGTCAGCCCCTGGTGAGGGAGCGGAGTTCACCATCTTGATTCCGATTCACCAATGACCCGATCCACCCTGTCAAGTTTGGCAGCCGATTCACCAGAATTTGGCTGCTCCGTAAAATATAACATGCAAAAGATAAAATCACAATGACTAAACGCGCACTGCTCCTAGTGAACCCCCACGCTCGACGGGGGCAAGAAGCTCGGTTGCAAGCCATTCAAGAATTGCAAAAATTAGGGCTGGATTTGATAGAAGAATCAGCAGAAAACCCCCAGCGGCTGCCAGACACGATCCGGCAGTACAGCTCTCAGGTGGACTGCGTTATAATTGGCAGTGGCGATGGCACTGTCAATGCAGCAGTGGATGCGCTGGCTTGCACCCAATTGCCCTTGGGTATCCTGCCCCTGGGAACCGCCAACAATCTAGCCCGGAACCTGGGAATTCCCCAGTCGGTGCCGGCAGCTTGCCAGATTATTGCCGGCGGTAAAATCCGGCGCATAGACTTGGGCTGGGTGAATGGCAAATACTTCCTCAATGTCGCCGGTATGGGGCTGAGTGCCGAAATTAACAAGCAGGTCAAAAAAGAATTCAAGCGGCGCTGGGGAGTGATCGCCTACGCCCTCACCGCCCTGCAGGTTCTTCTTTACAGGCGGCCTTTTTGGGCAGAAATTGAAGGGAACAATCAGTCAGTTCGCGTAAAAACCGTTCAGATAACCGTCTGCAACGGGCGCTATTACGGCAGCGGGTTAAGTGTGGCGGACGACGCTGAGATTGATGACCAAAGACTCGACCTCTACTGCATTCAAATTAACCACAGGTTGCAGATAATTCCGCTGCTGCCTGCTATACTTATGGGAAAACAGACTCGCGGCGTGCTGACTCTTCAAGCCAAAGAAATCTCGATCGGCACTCGCATTACCCACCCCATAGACGCGGATGGCGAACTGGCAAGCAAAACCCCGGCTCAATTTCGCGTCATACCGCAAGCCCTCTCCGTTTTTGTACCCCAAACTGTCCCTAATTGATAATAATCGATAGTGGATTATGCCTTTTCTGTTACCCCAATTGCAAGCGCTTTTTCCCCAGCTGCTACCTGCAGCTGGCTCCCAGGTTGTGCCGGCACCGGCTTGGTTTCTGGCGTGGGGATGCCCAGAGATAGAGACGGAAAATTTCGCGTCTCCACAAAGCGTTACCTGGCGCAGTGAGAAACTGGTAATTGCCGGCGCTGCGCCCGCACTCAGCCCCGGAGAGCGCTTCGCCGTTATTGGTGACATCTGGCTGAGCAATCGCTGCCAACTGCAAGAGATACAGGGCGCAGATACCGGCACTGACTGCCAAATTGTTGCCCAACTTTGGGAGCGAGAAGGCGTCGAATCCCTGTCTCTGCTGGAAGGGATGTTTGCTCTGGCAATTTGGGATCGGGAGCGTCAGGAATTGTGGCTGGTGCGCGACAGAACCGGCTGCCGCACCTTATATTATACAACTGCCGGCGCAACTCGTTTCGTCGCCCCCAGATTGCGCACCCTCGCACCGTACCGATCGGCGGAATTAGATTTAGTCGCCCTGCGAGATTATCTCTGCTGCGCTTTTGTGCCAGGAGTGCGGACACTGTGGCGAGATGTGCGGGAATTGTCCCCCGGAACCTGTTTGCGTTTCCCAGATGAAACTGCGCAAATTTATTGGCAGCCGCGAGAAGAAATTCGCCACGCTTCGCAACCTTTGGAATGGCACGCCAAACAGCTGCGCCAACTCCTAGAACAAGTCGTTGCAGAATACTTGCCTCCGGGTGAGCCGGTGGGAGTTTTCCTCTCCGGCGGAATCGATTCCAGCTGCATCACAGCCCTCGCCGCCAAATTGCACCACCGCCCCGTTCACACCTATTCAATTCATTTCGGACTCCAGCATCCCCATGAATTGGAATTCTCCAATTTAGTCGCCAAACACTGCCAAACCCACCATCACATTCTGGAAATTCCACCCGATACCCTGTGGGAGAAGTTGCCCTTAGCGATGGCGCATTTAGATGACCCCATTGGCGAGGGTTTAACTGTGCCAAATTTGCTAGTAGGAGAACTCGCAAAAGAATCTGTCAGCGTCGCACTCAATGGAGAAGGAGGCGACCCATGTTTTGGCGGGCCGAAAAACCAGTCGATGCTGTTGAGCAGTTTATACGGATCCGCAATTCCTGGAGAGAAAGCCGATTTTCTGCCGGCGTATCTAACCTCTTTCAAAAAGTGTTTCCAGGATTTGCCGCGCCTTTTGCAACCGGATGTTTGGGCTGCGGTACAAGCAGAACCATCCGTATTTGAAGCGGATTTAAACTCCCAGGACGCCACCTATTTAAACCGGCTGATGTTGCTCAACATCAAATTTAAGGGAGCTGATTATATTTTAACAAAGGTGAATAATTTTACGCAAGCTGCCGGTTTGCACGGGCGCTCTCCCCTATTCGACCGGCGCGTGGTAGAGTTGAGCTTGCAAATACCGCCGCAATACAAACTTGCCGGTGCGGAAGAAAAAGCAGTCCTGAAGCGGGCGGTAGCGGATTTACTGCCAGAGGCGATATTGCAGCGCCCAAAAAGCGGTATGATCATGCACATGCAGCAGTGGTTCCGCAAAATTTGGCAGCGACAAGCTCGGGGGTTGCTGTTAAACAAACAAGCCGCCATCGCGCCATACCTGAATCAATCATTGATTCGAGAGTGGCTTGATTACCGGGGTCAACTTTGGCCCCGCTATGGCCAATTACTCTGGTTGCTAGTCAGTTTAGAAATTTGGTTGCAGGTGAATAAAGCTGAGAAACCGGGGGCTGAGAAACCGGGGGCTGAGAAACCGGGTTTCTGAATAAATTTTTCGGGTGGGCGGCAA
>Ga0114941_100173_pt1 | contig 14244 bp, 20 predicted proteins | sample DevilsHole_FD_89580 | JGI IMG/M metagenome (GOLD analysis project Ga0114941, IMG submission 89580) | Groundwater microbial communities from Devils Hole, Nevada to study Microbial Dark Matter (Phase II) - Devils Hole | ecosystem: Environmental > Aquatic > Deep subsurface > Groundwater | place...
CTCCCAAGGGGGGAGAGGGGGGAGAAATTTCTACTTTTGCAGATTCATCTGTTGCCCTCACCCCCCCTACCCCCCTCTCCCAAGGGGGGAGAGGGGGGAGAAATTTCTACTTTTGCAGATTCATCTGTTGCCCTCACCCCCCTACCCCCCTCTCCCAAGGGGGGAGAGGGGGGAGTGAGAGGGAGTTTTTACCCTTCCCTCGTTTTTTCCCCTCGTTCCCCCGCCTGGGAACGAAAATATAAAGGTTTGTAGTTGGGCTTTAGCCCGCAGAAGTTATTTGTAGGGGGATGAGTTGCCAAGCGATTTCGTTAGAGGAGAAGCGCAGAGAATTCTAGAAATTTTTTATTCAACCCCATTTAATGAATGCCACCCCTTAACCCGGGAGTTCTCAACCGTACCTTCCCGTTCTGGTATTTACGCATTTCTCCATCAAGCTGAGGGGATTCTGTATATAGGGAAAGCTGTGAATATCAGGCAGCGCTTGCGAGGTGGGCATAAAGCATTCGCTTGGGCTTTTATCGATCGCCTCAACCCAGATGATGTCAGAATAGTTGCCCTAGCTTTACCCTATCAGTCTTGGTTGCAAGCCCTCGAAATCGAATCTCTGATGATTCAAATAGTTAAGCCGTGCTATAATATTCGGATGAGGCAAGAGGAATAAACTTTATGCAAGCTGCAACCGAACACCTAAGCCCAGCCGCCGCTCAGGCTTTCCTGGAGGCGCTCCCCAATAAAATTAAGCAGTCATTGATAGCGTATGCAGCCGAGATCGAGTATCCAGTAGAGGCCGTTTTAGAAATGGCTATTGCCGGCTTTCTCGATCCAGATTCAGTAAGTTTTGTCGATTGCCAACCCCTATCTGGTATAGCTCGGGAAAAATAAGTTACGATTTCTCGCCCCGCACAGGAGGTTGAGGTGCTGGAATCGTCGGCAACTTTGTCGGCTGAGCCGGTGCTTGCCGGTTTTGTGCTGAATCTGGAGTTAATATGGTAATAGATAAGAAACCGGGTTTCTGGCTCCTCACGAAAGATACCTATTTTTAACATACTGTTTTATCACGGGATTCAAGCTAAAAAGGGTTGCGCCTTCCCGCTCTTGTGTGCCGGCTAAGAACCGCCTGACGAGGGATTGCATGGCATTCATTACCTCGGCTGCGGAGAAGTGGCTCGTCTGGCAAAGTTGCGGTAAGGCAACCGGCTGGGGTTCATTCGCCAGCAGAGCTATTAGCTTTTGCTCAAGTTCGGTGAGGCGCTGAAAGTGCCGGTGTAACTGTTCTTGCAAAGATTCATCTAATATCAGGGTGTCGTATTGCAAGAACTCAGAAACTCTGCCCCCACACAGCTCTTGAATCATCGTTGCAGTGAGTTTTAACCAGAGGGGATTGCCTTGATAGGTATCGATGAGGGTCTCCCAACTCGCTTCATTGGAGAGGTTTTGAACCCTCAATATTTCTTTGGCTGCAACACCTAAACCCTCCAAGACGAATGAGCGGACAAGGTGATTTTCCTTTTCCTGCTTGGCAATGTCTCTGGGTTTCTCCCAGCTGAGCAACATCAGACAGCTTTTGTGAGAGACTTCTCCGATGAGTTGGAAAAAGTGGTGATAGTTTTCGCAGCCCGATTTGTAGTGTCCTGCGAGTTGCCGGTGGCTGAATAGCATCTGCACGTCATCGAAGAGAATCAGACAGCGATACTTGCGCAGGTGGTTGAGGAGTTGGGAGAGTTGGGTAGAGCTGCTGCGGGGGGTATCTTTGTCGGAGAAGATTTGCAGCAGGTTGGAGAGGGTTTCATCTGGGGGTGGGGAGAAGCGGAGGCTGCGATAGATGATATAGTCGAAGTGGGTTTTGATTTGCTCTATTAGGCGGATGGCGAGGGCGGTTTTGCCAATGCCGGTGATTCCCAGAAGTGCGATGAGGCGACAGCGATCTTCTGTTATCCAGTGCTGGAGGGTGGTGAGTTCGGAGGATCGTCCGTAAAAGGTGAAGATTTCGGGGGCGTCGTCTAAGTCGAGATGGAGTTCGGTTGGGGTTTGCTGGGGTTGTTGTGTGCCGGTGGGTTTGGCGGGAGGTTCTTGGCAGATGTGGATGTTGTTAATTGCGACATAATCTCGCCCAACAGATGGCGAACCGCTGTTCAATTGTCCCTTGTTCAGTCTGGCTCTAAAATTTGTTTTAGTAAAGTTTTCCCCCAGTCCTTCTGAGAAGAGTTTCCACAGTCCTGACCCGACATCCTTGACATGGCCTTCAGTGATGTAGTTTTCCTCGGCTATTTGCGCGTAGGTCTGGCCTTCCAGTGTCCCGCGCAGGATGGCCTCTTGCAGATAGTCCAGGTGTTTCCCCGTTTTGGCCACAAGTAGATCGTCTGCGAGTTTTAAGATTTCCTTAATCTCCATCGGGTAGGGTAGATGCTATGGTTTCCCGTATTATATCCGACTTTCCGACGTTTCCGACAGTCTGTCTAATGTTCCCTGCAGCAGAGCTGCTTGGAGATAGTGTAAGGCTTTTGCCATCTTGGCCACAATCAGGTTATCGGCGAGTCCCAAGAGGCTGTGATGTCCAGATGTCACGCGGATGGTGCGGTTTCCCTGGTCTGGCTTTCCGACCTTTCCGACTTTTTCGCGCCGGTTGTCGGGAGAAAATGCCCGACCTTTCCGACTTGACGGGGCTATATTGGGACTTTATAGTGGTGTATCAAGAGCTAGGAAGGACTAGATTAGATGGGACTGGAACTTTACATTGACACAACGGCGGCTAACAAGAATCTGGAGGCAGTGGGGAATTGGATAATTATACGCTGTCAAGATGCGTGGGGAGATTCCATCAGCGCCGAGCGAACATCCAAAGATACAGTTACTATCCTGACTTTAGATGTGAACACAACTAGAGAAAATCAAGGTCGAGCAACAGCCCTTGTTCAGAGAGTTTTTGATGAATTGCCAGCAGGCGTCAAACAAGTAACTTTAAAAGCAAATAATAATCCGGATTTTTGGACACATATCAAACCTAAAATTAAAGGTGGCAACAAGCTAGTATTATAGCTCCCTATAGCCAGAGATGTAGGGCGCGTTAATAAGGTGTAACGCCTCTCCGGTAAGGATGGCCGAACCTTTGATTTATGGCGAGGCGATATTTTAAACTTTCGATGGACGTTTATAAAGGGGAAATATGCTGAATATGCTGGCTTTACTTATCATGATTGCAATGGTTGTGGCTGCTTATTTTTGGCAGAAAAGCCAGGAATCAGCAAAGAGCTCAAATAAAAGCAGAGGGGAAACAGAAAAAAGTGAAACTCCCACTTACCCACCAATCGATGAAAGCCAATTGAATGACGATCTTAGCTCTGCCAAATGTATCGATTATCGGAAACTTCGCAATTGTCTAGCGGCAGGAGATTTTGCTTCAGCGAATAAAGAAACTGTCTCTATTTTCAAAGAACTTATTGACCACATCTCTTTAGAGAGAGGATACAATAGGTATGTCAAAGTAAAGCTTACAGACACCTATAAAGGATCTGTAAAAATAATTCCTCGCACTGATATGTGTGCCATAGATAGACTTTGGGTGAAATACAGTAACGGACACTTTGGCTTGAGCGTGCAGTACCAAATATATGCCAGCCTCTATGAAAAACATTATTACAAAATACTGGATTTCAATAGAAATGAAAAAATTAATATGGCAGAGCGAGAAATTGAGTTAAGAACGTTTGACGAAACCTATCGTGAATTGGTTGAGCAGCTTCAGCTAAACCATGAAGCTCAATTGATTCCTAACAGTTCAGCACCGAGAGGTCATCTGCCCAGAATTTTGCACTGCTCGGGAACATGGGAGGATTATATTCATCTGAATATATTGTTCAAAAGAGTAAAAGAATGTCTTGAGTAGCAACAGCAGCATGCACCTACAGATCGGGATCTGTAAAACTGTTGATTGACGGGGGCTGTCGGCTGTAATCAAACTGAGCGCGTGCGATAAATTTACCGTTATTAGCTGGTTGCCAGTGGGCAAAAAATCAATCCCCGTATAGCGCAATATGTGGAGAGGCAGCCGGCAATCAAGAGTTGGTTGAGAGATCAACTAGGGCGTTTAGCCCAGTGGATGCGCCGGCGAGGGATTACAAATCACTAATTTAGAGAGGAAAACATGCAAACTAGACCAGTAAAGATGTCCGATATTAGAGTCCCCAACAGAAGCGAACTTAATGAGGGTAAAATCCGCTCTCTACTAAATTCTCCTGATTCTATCGAAAGTCTGCTTCACAGCAAGACCGATCCTATAGCACTCCACAAGGGTACACCCCCTTACGAAGTGTACAGCGGAAGACATAGAGTTTATGTGGCCGCTCAGAAGGGTATTAAGCTAATTCCAGCGGTTTTCACCTAAATCTCTGCTGTCGGGGGTGAAGCTAAAGATATTCTGGGGGAGCGCCTCTCGGTTTTTCCAAGGGCGCTCCCCTTTCTCTTCTCCACAGAGCGATTCGTCTGTCCGAACTCTCTCCTATAAATTATTGATAAACTCCTCAGGCGTCACCTGCGCTTGCTTGAGTACGCCGCTGAGCGTGCCAACTTTTAACTCCCGCCTGAGTGGAACGACGCAAACGATTTCTCCGTCTTCAATCTGCCTCTTCAAGACAACATGACTGCCGGTTTGCCGAACCTGAATGAATCCCATGCGCTCTAAAGTGCGAATTGCCTCTTGACCAGATATTCTTGGCAATCTAGGCATAGCTAACCTCTATTGCAGTCACAAACCTGGGACTCACATCAGGCAACCGGCACTCTTCCAAGTACAGCCGTGTGGCTTCTTTTAGATTAGCAATCGCCTCTTCTATTGTTTCGCCTTGGTCAACTGTGCCGACTTCGGGACATTCGGCCACATACATATCTTCATCCTTATAAACGATAGCGGTGAAGGTTTTTGTTTTCATGGTTGCTACTTCCTCGTTGGGTTAGAGGTTTGCGTTTCCCCTCCGACAGCCTTGCGTTGCTGAGGGCGTTACCTCCCAGAGTGCCGGCGTCTCTCTATTATTGCACAGCGGCGCAACGAACGAGGAAAACCGCGCAGATTTTGAGAGTCTCGCTCTTCTCGAACGCCCGCGTAGGCGGGCTTCGTTTGTCGCAGTGAATTTCCAATCGCCTGGAAACTAGCAAAACAGCTTCAATTTTAGATCTTTTGAGGATATCCCCGGAGAGCCACCGGCTTGATAATCCAGCCAAGCGGCTTCGCTTTCCGCTATCCCCACCGGCGGGATGATTTCCTCTGAGTCGCCCTCAACTTCTACAGGGAGAAAAACGAGTGCTTTCAAGGCGTATAACAGCCGGCTCTGTTCAGCTGGGGTGAGGCGCTGCACTTTAGCCGGCACCTCGTCATAAGTGGACATTATCCCCATCTCCCTCCTCTCACAAAAGCGCCAGTCGATGAATCACACCGGCGGAAGACTCCTCGACAATTATTTCTTGGAGCTGTTCCCCAAGAACTTGCGAAGCATCGAGGATTTCTAATCCAGCCAGTTTGCCCTCAGGACTGTAATTAGCAATAATCTCCTCAGTCAGCTCTCGATTCTCTGCTGTTCCGGGAGCTAAAGGTAGCAACTCTATATAAAGAGCGTCAACTTCGGCATCATAATGGATCTTCATGGGGTAGCTCCTTATAATTGAAATCATATATAGCGGTTTTCAGTTGGATGAAGTACCAGAAACCCGGTTTCTTAAAGAAACCGGGTTTCTCAGTACCTCACTCATACGAAAACCGCTATACTTTCACTGTTACAAACTCAGCCAACTGCCTCTGAGTATTCACAACTCGGTGGCGAACCATTGACAGCACTTCGTCTATTAGACGCAGTTGCTCCTCAGGGGTGAGGCTTAGCACTTGATTCCTTATCTCGTTATAATCCGACATCACCTTTATCCGTAACTTTTATCGCCCTAAATCCACTCTACACAAAAAGCCTGAAATCTCCTACGCCCTAACCCTCCCTACAGCCAAACCCATCTAAAATATCAGGGCTTACGCAGCGACACTCAATGAGGTCTGTGGTGGGTTACGCGAAGCGCGTAACCCACCCTACAGATAGAGGCTTGGCGTAAGTTGCGATCTAACATTCCCCGGTATCCGCTACCTCAATTCGCCGACCGGCAATCACCACATCTCTCTCCACACCATCCAATTCCGCCACCGCCGGCAAATAGCCCCAGCGCTCAAAACCCAACCCCTCAAACAGCCGCAAACTCGGCAAATTGTGCGCAAAAATAAAAGCTAGCAAAGTGGTAAACCCCAAGTCATGACTCCGAGAAATCGCGAGCGACAGAAGCAGCCGGCCTATACCGCGACGCTGATAATTAGGAGCCACATAAATACTAACTTCAGCCGTTTTGGCGTATGCCGGTCGCCCGTAAAACATCTGGAAACTCAACCACGCCACAATCTCCCCCTCAACTTCCACCACCCAAATCGGGAAGCGTGCCGGTGTGTGAGCGCGAAACCACATACGGCGACTTTCCACCGGCACCGGCTCCAAATCCGCTGTGGCCATCCGCTGCGTAATCGAAGCATTGTAAATGCCCACAATCGCCGGCAAATCCCCTTCAACCGCATCCCGAACCTTCATAACCTCTCCCAATAACGGCACTGCCGGCAAAATATCGCATCCGCCTGAGAGCGGATTTTGCCGGCCCCCTATAAACTGTAAATTAATATTACAACCCTATCCGTTAACCCAATACAGGCAAAGCCCAGGCAATCCCCACCGGCAGCCGCGACTCCCAACAGGTTGACATCCGGGTGGGAAAAGCGTTAGAATATTACAGTAAAATCGACGTGCTGGTTAACAGTGCCGGCCCTGCCATACAGATGCCGGTGGAACAAACCACCCTCAGCGATTGGCAGCAGATTCTCGACAGTTCACAAAAACAGCAACAGCGCTCGACATTCCCTGACTTTTGGGATTGGGTTGAGTACAAGCGCTCGGAAATCGTGGTTGGCTCAGGTGCGATCATCTCAGCAGCTTACCAGTTCTTCCCCGGCTTGATGCAGTGGGCCATGCAGCGCACGGTTAAAACGCACGCCGGCGAATGCCGGTGGGTGCCTCAAGCCAACCGCAGATCTAAACCTGACCAGTGACGCCGTTGGCAAGCCATTCCTTCACCAGCATCAACTCATAGAGCTCGCCCAGACTATACGTCTGGCCAGTCACGGGATTTTGGGGCTGTAGGGCCACCCGCAAGGTTTCCAGGGTGTCGGCTTGGATTTTGGTGACGCAGCCATTCTCAATATCATTAGTTGTGCTCGGCGGAAGCCCGCAAGCACTCTGCAACTCGTGCAGAGTCCACCCCTTTATTTCTCTGGCGCTGCGCAGAATCCTCCCCACCCGCAGGATTCCCTCACGGCTGAACCGATATCGGCCTGAACTTTGCCCCACTCTTCCCTCACTCCTGGCCTTAACCGCAACCCACAGCCTATCATTCTATCTCACCGGCACCCTTCCCTTTTTCGCTACACCGGACAGTCAGGACATAAAAATATTTCCTTCAATCCTTAACAAAAATTTACAGAAAAGGGGGTTGATCTGCCCTTGCTACCTCACTATACTGGACACAGAAAACAAAGAGACGGCCTGGTAGGGCCGCCTCACAACACACAAAAAAAGTATGATTAATAATAACACACAAAAAAAGCAAGGCGTTAACTTTTTCTACTGCTCCCACAAAAATACCCCTGTGACCAACAAAGTGCGCCTCCTGTACAACCGCTTGACAGTGGCCTCTTACTTGCAGCGGGAAAAGGAAATGCAGGTAGAGCCAGAAGACATCGAGTACATCGAAGAGTGGGCCCAGCTGCTCCTGGTCACGATAAAAGGGCGCAGGGCCACCTTGGTCAGCAAGAAAAAGCTGCAAGAGAGCGTGTCGTTGGTTGGCCATCAAGGTGGGACATTCATTCAGCTGGCACCGGCAGTGGTGGTGCTGATCTATAAAGACCAAAATACCTTGATCACCCTGGTGGGCTACAACGATCCCAAAGAAGCTTGGCGGATGCGAGACTGGCTGGTGAACCAGCGCCTGGCCCGATCTGGATATGTGCGACCGGCCTGTTTCGTGGCCAACTGCTACTCGGAAATGCTCGTTAGGGGCATGGACGCTGAGCTTGTCTTGAAACTGTCGCGGTGACGCTGGCGCGAGAATACCGCCGGCACGGACAGCCAGCATCCCCATTCAGGGGCGAAACCGCCTTTGCCAGCACCGGCGTTCAGCCGGCACCCTCCCTTGCGCCGGCCCACCGGCAGCGAGCGTCCATCTGGACAATCCCCTCCGATGCGGCTAGATTGGTAACAGAACCTTCTATCAAATATTACAGTCAAGGGTGAGGTGTGAGAGGGCGCTGTGTGGGGTGTCAGGTGCCAGGGATGAGCTACTGCAACGCCGGTCCAGTGGGGAGAGGGTTCGCCGGCGTCGGTTCCATCAGGGCAAACATCCGCACGGTGCCACAGCTACAGTGACTGACGGGAGAACTCTAGATGTTCGATGCTACGGAACTACTGATTGATGCCTTCGTGAAACAGCTAAGAGCCGGCTACCGCCGCACTTACGGCGGCTACAAGCCAGACTATGAAGATATTATCGGATGGGCCGGTAACATGGCCCTGGAAAACATCGCCAACAGCGACGCCCTCTACCACAACGTCGAGCACACGATCTCCGTCGCCTTGGTGGGACAAGAAATCCTCAGAGGCAAGCACATCCGGGAAGGGGGCGTTTCCTGCGAAGACTGGCTGCACTTCATCATCTCCCTCCTCTGCCACAACATCGGCTACGTTAAAGGAGTGTGCCGGCAAGACAGAAAAGGAGTGTACGCCACCGGCAGAGATGGCCAAACCGTAGCCCTCCCTGAAGGAGCTACAGACGCCAGCCTCACACCATACCGCGCCGATCGGGCCAAACTATTTGTAGACGAGCGGTTTGGCGGACACAAACTAATTGATGTTGAGCAAATTAAGCGCAACATCGAACTAACCCGCTTCCCTATACCAGACCTTCCAACCTTTGGCGATACAGTTAACTATCCAGGCTTAGTTCGCGCCGCCTCACTAATTGGCCAGCTCAGCGATCCCCGATTCTTCAAAAAAATCGGTGCCGTGTACTACGAGTTTGAAGAAATCGGCTTCAACCGGGAACTCGGCTATCGAAACCCGGGAGACTTGCGGGAAAACTACCCCAAATATTTCTGGAACAGCGTCTATCCTTACATCAAAGATGCCCTCATTTACTTATCCCTAACCCAAGAGGGGAAACAAATCCTGGCCAACCTTTACGCCAATGTCTTTGTCATTGAGCACGAAAGGTCGGACAGGGGGGAGCCACCTCAGCCGGTGCGAGCCAATAGAGGCGCAGCCTGAAGCAATTTTTGAGTGTAAGGGTGCTGGGGGCGGGCAAAAATCTCTCGCGTCTGCCCCATTTCCACAATCTGGCCGGCATTCATCACCGCGATCCGATCGCACAAAAATCGCGCCAGCCACAAGTCGTGAGTGATAAACAAATACGTCAAATCAAACTCCCGCTTCAACTCCAGCATCAGCTGCAGCACCTGAGTTTGCACGCTGGCATCGAGCATGCTCACCGGCTCATCGCAAATCACCAGCCTCGGACGAGTGATCAGCGCCCGCGCAATCGCCACTCGCTGCTGCTGCCCCCCAGACAGCTCCGAGGGATACCTATCATAAAACTCAGCCGGTGTCAACCCCACCCGCTCCAGCATATCCGTCACCCGCACCTTAGCCTCAGCAGGGCTTGCCAACTTGTGGATAAACAGCGGGTCAGCCACACTCTGCCCAACCGTCATCATCGGATTTAGACAGGCGTGGGGGTCTTGAAACACCATCTGCATTTGCCGCCGGCGCTGGCGCACAGAACCCGAAGACAGCTGAGTTAAATCCTCCCCGAGAAACTCCACCTGTCCGCCGGTGGGACGGATCAGCTGCAAAATCGTCCGGGACAGAGTGCTCTTCCCGCAGCCCGACTCCCCCACCAAACCGAGAATTTCTCCCGCATACAGCTCCAAGCTCACCCCATCCACAGCCTTAATCGTCTGGTCTTGCTTGCTAAACAGCCGCTCCAGAAAATTCGGCTCCAGCGTGTAGTGCTGCTTCAAATCCCGCACCCGCAGCAGCGGCGTTTGGCCCTCCGGCGCAGCCTGCGGGCCAGATTTCTCCCCACCGGCAGTGTTCCCGGACGCCTGAATGTGCAGCGCCGCCTGCAGCAGCGACTTCGTATATTCGTGCTGCGGGTTTTTGAACACCGACTCAGTGGAGCCGGTTTCCACCATCTTGCCAAAGTACATCACCGCAATCCGGTCGCAATACTCCCCCACCATCGCCAAATCGTGGGAAATCAGCAGCAGCGCCAGCTCCCGCTCCCGACACAGCCTTGTCAGCTCCTGCATAATCTCAGCTGACACCGTGACATCCAAGCTAGTCGTCGGCTCGTCCGCCACAATCATCCGAGGTTCCAGCATCAGCGCCAGGGCAATCGCCACCCGCTGGCGCATCCCCCCGCTGAACTCGTGCGGGTACTGCGACCACCGGCTCGCCGGGATCTTCACCGCCGCCAGAGTTTCAATCGCTTTCTCCTTCGCCTGACGCCGGCTCAACTGCGGTTGGTGGCTCAACAGCGTTTCCACGCAGTGATCCCCAATCGTCATCAGCGGGTCGAGGCGCGTCATCGGATCTTGGAACACCAGCGCCACCGCCTCACCCCGGAAGCGTCTCAGCTGTGCCGGTGTCAAGTCAAACACAGACTGACCGGCAAAAGTCACCCGCCCCTCAATCCGCGAACAAGCCGGTAGCAAGCGCATCGCCGCTCGCCCCAGGGTTGACTTACCGCAGCCCGACTCCCCCACCAGCCCCAAGCGCTCGCCCGGTTGCAGCGTAAAAGACACGCCGTCAATCGCCCATGCCGGCTCGCCACCCCCGCGCTGGTAAGGATAGGCCACTCTGAGATTTTCCACGGAAAGTAAAGGTTCACCCATAGTTACTGGTAATTGGTCAACTGTACGAATACCCCCTCTCACGTCCCCCTCCCCGTAAACGGGGAGGGGGTTGGGGTGCCGGGTTCATCCCACCGGCTGCTGCAACGCCCCCCGCTCTCCCTCTGTGTTCACCCTTACTCTCCATCTTTCAGCAGCGCTCCCGCATAAGCCATCAGCGTTTGGATGCGCTCTAGCACCTGAGACTGTCGCTGCTGCGCCGTTGCCGGCTGTCTGCTGGCAGCCAAAAACATGGCGTCTGTGATTAGCAGCCGCAGTTGCTTGTGGATTTCGGTCTGCACTGACTGCACCCGTGACGCCAGTGCGGGGTCTAACTCCTCAGCCGGCACCCCCAAAATTCGCCCGTTAAAAAATTCTTGCACCTCTTGCAGTGACTGTTTCAGGGCTGCCCCGTCCACAGAAGGCTTTTGGGCAGTCGAGAGCAGCTTCTCCAGGCTTTGCTGGAATTCCTCATAGGGCTGGCGGTAGGGGGAGGGGAGCATATTGTAAAGAACTTTGTCTATATTGTAGGAAAGGCGTTCGCCTAAGTCTTGCTAAAGCTTAAAGGAACATGTGAATTTTGGCGTCAGCAGCCGAGAGTTTGAGAACATTTTCGGTAGCTGCCAAGGCCAATCTATTTCCAGCGAGGTCTTCACTCACCTTGCCGGTTGCCATACACGCTTGTGAGCGGTGAGCGGTATACCGGGCTACAAAAAGCTTTAAAATTGGCTAACTCAGGGCTAACTCAAGCGCTCACTTGTCCACCTATAGTTAATTTTTAACAGAGAGAGATATGAACGTAGCTGCTGCGATCCCCGTGTATGACATAGAACTGCCCGACTGGCTGCAGGTGTGTTTGCTGGCTGAGCAACAGCTCGCCGGCTCGGCTGGGCCAGAAGGAGCGCCGGCAGACAGGGCTTTAATCTGTCGGGCGTTTGAGTTTGCCTACCGGCTGCATGAGGGGCAGTGCCGGAAATCGGGAGAGCCCTACATCTGCCATCCGATCGCGGTTGCCGGTCTGTTGCGGGATCTCGGAGGCGGGAGCGCCATGATCGCCGCCGGCTTCCTGCACGATGTGGTGGAAGACACAGATGTCACCGTCGAAGAAATAGAGCAGCGGTTTGGCACCGAGGTGCGGCAGCTGGTAGAAGGAGTCACGAAGCTTTCCAAGTTTAAGTTCTCCAGCAAGACAGAGCGCCAAGCGGAGAACTTCCGCCGCATGTTCCTGGCAATGGCCAAAGATATCCGGGTGATCGTCGTCAAGCTGGCCGACCGGCTGCACAATATGCGCACCCTGGACTCCCTGGCGGATGAGAAGCGCCGGCGGATCGCTCAGGAAACGCGCGACATCTTCGCCCCACTGGCAAATCGTCTGGGAATCGGTCGCTTTAAGTGGGAGCTCGAGGATCTGTCGTTCAAGTACCTGGAACCGGAAGCCTACCGCGAAACTCAGGCGCTGGTGGCAGAAAAACGAGCGGACAGGGAAGCCCGACTGGCTAAAGTCGCAGAAATGCTGCGGGATGGGCTGCTGGAAACGGGCATCCAGTGCCAGGACATCAGTGGGCGGCCCAAGCACCTGTGGAGTATACACCAAAAAATGCAGCGGCAGGCGAAGGAGTTTCACGAAATCTACGATCTTGCCGCTATTCGCATTATTGTGCGGACGAAGGATGAGTGCTATCGGGCTCTGGCAGTAGTTCACGACGCCTTCCGCCCGATTCCGGGGCGGTTTAAGGACTACATTGGCTTGCCCAAACCCAACCGCTACCAGTCACTGCACACTGTTGTGGTGGGCATCAATGGGCGTCCTGTGGAAGTGCAGATCCGGACGCTGGAAATGCACCATGTCGCTGAGTACGGGATTGCGGCTCACTGGAAGTATAAGGAAAGCGGCTCATCCAGCCAGATGAAAGGGGAGGAGGAGAAATTCACTTGGCTGCGCCAGCTGCTGGAATGGCAAAGTGACTTTAAGGACGCTCAGGAATACCTGGAAAGCGTTAAAGATAATTTATTTGAAGATGATGTTTATGTGTTCACGCCCGGGGGAGATGTGATCTCTCTGGCGCGGGGAGCGACTCCTGTTGATTTTGCCTACCGGATTCACACAGAGGTGGGCAACCACTGCGCCGGCGCGAAGCTGAACGGGCGCATGGTGCCCCTGGACACGACCCTGAAAAATGGGGATATGGTGGAAATTCTGACTCAGAAAAACAGCCACCCCAGTTTGGACTGGCTGAATTTTGTTGTGACAACCGGCGCTCGCAACCGCATTCGCCAGTGGTACAGGAGATCGCACCGTGAGGAAAATATCGATCGCGGTCGGGATATGCTGGAAAAGGAACTGGGCAAAAATGGGTTTGAAGCGCTGCTGAAGTCGGAACCGATGCAGGCTGTTGCTGTGCGGTCTAATTATCACAGTGTCGAAGAGTTGCTGGCGGCTTTGGGTTACGGGGAAGTGACTCTCAATCAGGTGGTAAACCGGCTGCGCGACGCGATTAAGGAAAGACAGCCGCCGGTGCCGGTGGCGGAAACTCCCCCCCCACCGGCACCTGCAGCGCGAACTGTGCGGGAATTGCCTGCCGGTAAATCCCCGATCGCAGGTGTGGAAGGGATGCTGTATCACACTGCCGGTTGCTGCAAACCTCTCCCCGGCGAACCGATCATCGGCGCAGTCACTCGCGGGAGTCGCGGCATTTCCATTCACCGGCAAGGGTGTACCAATCTGGAGCATGTGCCGGGCGATCGCTTAGTGCCGGTGAGCTGGAATCCGACTGACGATAGCAGTCGTCCCCAAACTTACCCGATTGACATTCAAATTGAAGCGATTGACCGCGTGGGGGTTCTCAATGACATTCTGTCTCGTTTGAAGGACGACAGTATCAATGTTCGCAGCGCCCAAGTCCGAACTTATCCGGGACAGCCGGCGCTGATTGACCTGTGCATTGATATCCGAGATCGCGAACAGCTAGAGCGCACTTTTTGTCAAATCAGAAATATGAGCGATATCCTCAATTTGCGACGACTGCATCAAGTTGAGGAGTAGAAACTGGTTGTTGGGCATCATCACATTGGGCATTGGGCTTTTTAGAAACCGGGTTTCTGAAAGAAACCCGGTTTCTGGACCCCTGCGGTTTCACAAATATCTGGTTCCTAGGCTCCGCCTGGGAACCCACAGTTAGAGGCTCCGCCTCGTTTTTTCGTTCCGCCTCGTTTTTTGCCCCGTCTTGTGC
>Ga0114941_100174_pt1 | contig 14221 bp, 10 predicted proteins | sample DevilsHole_FD_89580 | JGI IMG/M metagenome (GOLD analysis project Ga0114941, IMG submission 89580) | Groundwater microbial communities from Devils Hole, Nevada to study Microbial Dark Matter (Phase II) - Devils Hole | ecosystem: Environmental > Aquatic > Deep subsurface > Groundwater | place...
GACTGGCGCTGTGCTGGGGGCTTATGCCTTCACCAAAATCCACCTGGAATGGCTGGAGTTGCTGATTGCCGTGTTTCTGTTGCTGGCAGTTTTTAGTTTCGGTTTTGGCAAAAAAGAGCGCACCTTTACCGTCCAGGCGTGGCAGTTCTTACCCGCAGGGTTCCTGTTTGCCTTTGTTTCTGGACTGATCGGCAGTAGCGGGCCGGCGATGAACCCGCTTTACCTCAATTATGGCTTGCTCAAAGAAGAGATGATTGCCACAAAAGCCACCAGTGTCGTAGTGGTTCACATTGTAAAAATGGTTACCTACGCCGTCTTTGGTGCCTTAACGCTGCAATCCCTGGGTTACGGTTTGGCGATCGGGCTGGCGGCGGCACCGGCTAACTGGGCGGCTCAGTACCTTCTCCACAAGATCAACGACGTGCAGTTTCGCCAGCTTGTCCTGGGCATGATGGCGATTGCCGCCGTCTTTATGCTCTGGGAACAGCGAGATTTGCTGATCTTTTGGTAAAATCCCAGTTTTTCTACCCACCTGGTTAAGAAACCGGGTTTCTTTCCCTGCCCAAAGAAACCCGGTTTCTCTCCCCGCACGCTTAAGAATGCTGTCCGCGCCCGCAGTGCCACTTTTCCCTGGAGCCGATTTGCTGCTGAGCCTTTGAGTGATTCCTGTGACGCACTCTTGAGCCAGCCTGTCACATCTTCTGGCAGTCTTCGATCGTCGGCGGCAATCCGAAACAGCGCTTATGATTAAATTAGAGAGATGCCTGCGCAGCGCTTCGGAAGAGCGCCAAACTCCAGAGGCGTTCGTCGGATTGACTTCGGGCGCGACGCCTGAAGAAGAAACTCGCTTCCGCGTCGCACGCGCTCAAGCCTGTAAGCTAGCCCGCCCGACTTGGGGAGCTCGCACCTGCGCCAGCAACTCCCACAGCAGACAAAATTGACCCATCGCACCCAAGGAGGAGCGCTATTTGAACCAGATAGGTTAGAAATTTAGCTGATATATGCCCCAGGGAAGCTTTTATCCGCCGACTACTGGCGTAAAATAGATATGGCAAAACTGCCAACGCATTTCTACAGACTGCCTTCAAGTTTACTCGGAGCGCACGGAACTTGGGCTATTCGCAAGTCAGCGGCCCAATTTGATAAAGATCTGGCACAAGACAGTCTTGAGGCATTCAACAGTCAGGGGAGGATCTACGGATGTCCGTCAATCTGGAAAAAAATGAGATTCAGAAAGATAATGATTTGAAAGTAAAGGAGCAAATAAAGCTGCTTAACGAGGCGCAAGAACTGCTATACTGCGTTTGGATGGATAGGGTAAAAAAATCCCCTACGCAAAAAGTTATACAGGATTTTAGAAATATTTTTATCCACCTGTTAGATTCGGAAAATCCTGAAACAATAGCAGCTGTTTACGAACTAATTATCTCCAACAGTGAGGGCGATTTCAGGAATACGCTTAAGCGCTGCTGCTATATTCTAATTAACAACTGGACGACGCGCAGGCACCCTGAGGCCATCCAAAGCTTAATAGAGATATTTGGCGACCCAGCCCTTGAGGAAGAAACCTTATCGATGAGTTTAAACCGGCTCAGGGACTGGCTGAAGAACTTCCGCAATAGCAAAGATTACGAGGAGCTTAAGCTATTTCTGGCCAGATACGAAGAGCGTGAGCAACGTCACTGGAGTGAGCGCTACGCCTCTTATCTGCTAGTGCCTCAATATGTGAATATGAGCAATTCACCGGAACAGCGAGAAGCCGCCAGAATCCAAGCACAGCAACTGAGAGAGCGGTTTAAATTTGAGCTGGCCATGTACACTGCTCGCCTTCACTCAGCATACGAACGTCAGGGCGAACCCGACAAAAATCCGACCGTCTTCGGGGATAAAGTCCTGAAGCTGATCAAGATGATTATGGCCAAAAGGGGCCAATTTAGCTATAAAAATATCGCCAACATCTTTCTCGAACAAACGAAAGGCATTGTTTATAAAGAATTCAAGATAAGCCTGCAAAAATACTTAATTTATTCCTTAGAAAATCGTGAATTTGTGGGGCTGATTAATACCCTGCTATCAAAAAGCATAAAAAATCTCTATGAGAGCAATGACGACAAGCCATTGACAGACGCCCTGCTGTTCAGAACTTGCAAGCGGGTGATTGAATTTTTAACGACAGAAAACCGCCAAACCCCTTCCCAACTGTTTGTTTTGCTAGTTTCTCAAGGGCACGCCCTGACGCTGGTGATTATCCTGCTCAAGATTACTCTGCTCTGCAAGCAGGTGCGCACTCACCTGGAAACCTGTCTGGCTAAGCTGATCGAGTATTACGTCGATTACCCGGAAGAAGAATGCAAGTGGGTGGTAAATTTTCTGGAAATCTTAAAGATCACCTTCGTAATCTATGATGAAAATATGCGTTACAACTTAATCGCCGTCAAAAATGAGAGTGGGAAGGCTTCCCCCACAATCGATTTGGACAGCTATCGAATTTTCTCCCAACAGAGATTGAACCTCAAGGCCGGTGGGGAAGCAGATTTAGACCGGCTCTCTCCCGCACAGGACGCTGGGGAAACGGATTTAGACGAGTTGGCCAGCGAGCCAGACGATAGCGCTGACAGGTAAATTGCACAGGGGGAAAGCCCGTTGCCGTTTCATCCCCGAATTGTGCCACGCCGCAGATCGCAGCAAGCCAAAAGCGCACCGGCAGCCTCAGCCAACACACTGACCAGCCGGTAAAAAGCGGCGGCGATTAAAATCGTCCCCGCCCCAAAGTGGCCATCCAGCAAAACCGTCACTGTCGCTTCAAACACCCCAATTCCTCCCGGTGCGCCCGGCACAACCAAACCCAGCAGCCACGCCCAGCTAAAAGCGCCCAACACCACCGGCAGCTCACCGGCACTCACCGGCGCGACAGCTTGCAACACCAGTACAAACCCCGCACCCCGCAATGCCAAAAATCCCAACTCTCCCAGCACCGGCCCTGCAGGATAGCGCTCAATTCTGAAATATTTATCGCTGGCTGAATTGCTGAAATTACCTTCTAAATTATCTTCCGCGACCGCAATCATTCCGCTTTCCGATAGTTCCCTCATCTTTAAACCCGAGTGGCGGCTGCTCGCCGCCGCCATCGCCTTTCCCTTCAGTCTGACCAAAAATTGCATCACAGGATTCAAAATCCTGGGATGAATCCCCGCCACCACCGCCAAAAGCAGCAATCCCAGAGTGCCGGTGAGAACCGCAACCGCAGAAGCCAGTCCATGAGATTGCCCATTTGCTACAATCAAACTGCCGGTCAAAGCAATCAGCAGAGCGTCAGCAGCCATCAGCACCGGCTCGATTAGCACACTCAGCGTTGCCACACCAGGGGAGACACCGGCAGCACTCACCGCCAAAATCCGGCCATAAAAATGCCAGACATTCCCCGGCAAATACTTGGCGATATTGGTTTTCAAATAAACCCGCATCGCCAAAGACACCGGCACCGGCGGGCTGAACGAGCGGACAATTCCCGCCCACACGCGAGCCGCCCAAATGTGGGCCAGCAGCGTCAGCAAAAAAGCCAAGCCCAGAGTTAGCTTGTCGGTGGCGTCGATGCGGATAGCCGCCACTTCCGCAGCGCAATCCTTAAGGGTTTTGCCGAGAAAAAACAGCGTCCCGCCGAGAATCGCCCACCGCAGAAAAAGCTTCAGGCGCGGGACAAGGTGCCGCACCGGCTGTAAAAATTTCCGGAAATCAAGCCGCCACATCTTGCTTACCTTGTTATTGGCGCGGCTGCACCCAAAATACCGCCAAGCCTTATTTTTAGCTGTAAACCAGCTTAACAGTCAACCCCAACTTTAGAATATGTTAGACTCCAATACCCTATTTGACGAAAACTTTTATCTCGCCCAGAACCCGGATGTGGCCCGTGCTGTTGCCGCCGGCCAATTTAAAAACGGGTTAGAACACTTTAATATATACGGCATAGTCGAAGAGCGCAACCCCAGCGCCTACTTCGACAGCAGCTACTACCTGCTGCAGAATCCAGATGTCGCCGCTGCTGTGCGCAACTTTGACACCACCGCCTTCGATCACTTCCTGCAATTCGGTCAGTTTGAAGGTCGCAACCCCAGCCCCCTGTTCAATCCCACCTGGTATGCGCGGAAAAACCCAGACGTCGCCGCCGCTGTGTCCAGAGACGAATTCACAGGGGAGTACGAACACTTTGTCGAGTATGGGGACAGTGAGGGGCGCGACCCATCCGGCGCATTCGATACCAGCTATTACCTGCAGCAGAATCCAGATGTCGCCGCCGCTGTGGCCAGAGACGAACTCACCGGCTTTCAGCACTTCGTCGAGTACGGCACTGATGAAAAGCGCAACCCCAGTCCCCAGTTCAACACCAGTTTTTACCTGCTGCAGTATCCGGATGTAGCCAGCGCCATAAACGCCGGCGCTTTCGACGGGGGGGCGATTGAACACTTTGCAGAGTTTGGCTACAAAGAAGAAAGGGAAACAGTCTCCTCCTTCCCGCTGCCAGATCCCACCGGCCCCTTTGAAGTGGGCACCACTTCCTACGAATTTACCGACACCTCCCGCGACGAAATCCTCACCCCAGATCCAAACGACAAACGGACTGTCACGGTTAAGATTTGGTATCCCGGTCAGGCAAATCCGCAGGCGCTAGGGCAGGTTCCGCCTTACCTGGACAACTTCGGCCAGCTGGTGGCTCCTGCTCAGGGCTTGCCATCTGATTTCTACAGCTGGATCGACCCGAATGTGATTGCCGCTACCGGTGTTTCATCCGCGCAAGCGAGTTATCCGGTTGTCCTGTTTTCTCACGGGCTGGGTGCCTTGCCCGAGTCCTACACCGCTCAACTCGCAGAACTCGCCAGTCACGGCTATATCGTCGTTGGCATCAATCACACCGGCGTCTCTGGCGTCAACGCACTTTCCGATGGGCGAGTTGTGCCGTTTGCCTCCAGTTTCGTGCCGGCGAATCTTCAAGACTTCCCCACCGCCCTCGCTCAAATCGTGGGCATCACTGCTGCAGATACCAGCTTCGTGCTCAACCAGCTCACCGCTCTCAACGCTAGCGACCCGAAAGGGCTGTTTGCCGGTCGCATGGACTTGAATCGGGTTGGCATGTTTGGCCAGTCTTTGGGCGGCGTCACCACCACCGCAGCAATGGAGCTTGACCCCCGCCTGCAAGCCGGTATCAGTCTGGATGGCCCGATCCTGTCGTCTACCCTGACTCAAACGCCGATCGCCAAGCCATTTATGCTGATCAATGCTGGACAGACATACAGCGATACGCCGGTGGGCCAAACCGTCGGGCAACTCGAACAGCGGCAAGCCGTTTATCAAAAGCTGACCAGTGCCGGTTATAATGTGACGATTGCCGGCACGGAACACTCCGATTTTTCCGACCGCTCCCTGCTATTGCCGCTGATTTCGTTCTATTCGCCCGAGCAGCTCGGTTCAACCGGCACTGTCAGCAATCTCGGCTTGACTGATAGTGGGCCTATTGAGGGGACGCGAGCCCACGATATTATGGATGCCTATACGGTGGCGTTCTTCGACAAACATCTCAAGAACCAAAGTCAGCCTTTACTCGCCGGCGCTTCCGCAGCCTATCCAGAAGTTCAGTTTCAGTCCCGCAACGCTTAAGCAGCCAAGCCGCTAATTTGCATTTAACTTGCAAACTTAGGTAGTCCTGCACAGGTAATGATGGGCTTTGGCAGATCCTGAGATTTACGGATAAAGCGTAAAAAATAGCTTGTCGATCTATTAGCCCTATTTGCTTTACGGAGGTTTTATCCTTCGCTGCTGCTGCAGCCGTTCTATTGAACAGCAATTCTACCGGAAACCCCAGCGTGTTAGTAAAGTCACCCTTACTTGTGCAGGACTACCGATATTGGGCGTAATCCTTGTTAAATGCCGCAATAAAACAAAATCTGCGGACTGGATTGCCAGTTAGCGAAAGATTAGCAATAAATAGCCAGCGCTACAAATAAAGCGTTTCCGGGGCGCAGCCACCTGTGCCTGACCGGCACAGTTGAAATCTTTGTTAAATTTTCATGCGCCCCCGCTTTTAGGCTTAAATTGAAGATATCCCTCTTGTGTCACTTTGGGGCAATTTGACGAATTGGCGTCATTTCAGGCCCAGACAGAAGGACGCTATCGCGTCCCGCTTGCGCTATCGGGCTTTCACCCTGGGTTGACAAAAGAGGGATATTCAATCTACCTACAGGTATAAATTAGGGGCAATGCTAGATATAAATACTCTTTTCGACGAAAGCTACTATCTGGCGGAGAACCCGGATGTCGCCCGGGCAGTGGCCAGTGGCGGTTTCAGCAGTGGGTTAGACCACTTCACCGATTTCGGTCAATTTGAAGACCGGCAGCCCAGCGTCCTCTTCGATCCGGACTTTTATACCTTATATTACCCAGATGTCGGTGAGGCAGTGGCCACAGGCCAAATCACGGCACTGGAACACTTCATCAATTACGGCCAGTCAGAAAACAGAGATCCATTCTCAGAATTCTATAGCGACATCTATCTGGAAGATAGCCCAGACGTGGCTGCAGCAGTGCAGCGAGACGAACTCACCGGCATCGAGCACTTCGTCAAGTTCGGTCAATATGAAAACCGCAACTTTGGCCCTGACTTCGACACCGGCTTTTATTTAGCGCAGAACCCGGATGTAGCAGCCGCCGTCAGACCGGGCGGTTTGAGTGCCATAAAACACTACCTGGAATTTGGGAAAGCGGAAGGACGGGCAGCCACCCCAAGCGAAGTTCCTGCCAACTTGAACGCAGCAAGCGACCTCGGCACCCTGGGAAGCGAAACAGTTAGCAGTTTTGTCGGCGATGCAAACTTTGAGGATATCTATCAATTCAGTATCAGCGCAACTAGCGACTTCAATTTGACCCTCAGCGGTTTGAGTGCGGATGCTGACGTGTCGCTGATTCAGGACTTTAACGGCAATGGCGAGATTGATTTCGATGAGTATATCGATTCCTCCACAACAGCCGGTAACAGTGACGAAACAATCAGCAGAGTTTTGCAACCGGGCACTTACTTTGTTGCGGTTGCTCAGTACGAGGGCGATACGAACTATAACCTGAGCCTGTCAGCTTCCCCCCTGGCTAACGTTCCGCAAGACTTAGCCGGTCAAACCCCGAACGCGGCGCGTGACATTGGCACCCTGAGCGCCACCCAAAGCTTCACTGATTTTGTCGGAAATGCTGATTTCGATGACCTGTACCGCTTCAGTACCAGCACGGTTAGCAGTGTCAGCCTCAGCCTGAATGGCTTGAGCGCGGATGCCGACCTGTTCCTAGTGGAAGACCTCAACAGCGACGGTGTGATTGTCGATGAAACTGAGATTTTGAGCTGGTCAATAGAATCGGGCACGACTCCAGAGGCGATTAACATCAGCATATTGAATCCGGGCACCTATTTTATTAGGGTTCAGCAGTATGAGGGGGATACGAACTACAGCCTAAGTGTGTCGGCGACACCGGCAGCCGGTCAAACCAACACCAGCACCTCGCAAGGCAATTTCAATCCCAACTACGGTTTTGGTCTGGTGAATGCCGCCGCCGCAGTTGCCGGTGCCATTGGGGAAACCACCCCATTTGCAGATGTTCCCAGTCCTGTGGTGAATAATTACGGATTGGACTTAATCAACGCTCCAGACGTGTGGGCGAGGGGATATACCGGCGCGGGCGTCACAGTCGCGGTTTTGGATACCGGCATTGACCTCAAACACCGTGACTTGCAAGGCAGGTTGTGGCGCAACAGCGATGAAGTTGCCGGCGACGGCATTGATAATGACCGCAACGGTTTCATCGATGACGTTCAGGGATACGACTTTGCCGATAGCGATGCCGACCCCTCCAATAACGATGCGGAAGAACTTCACGGAACCCACGTAGCCGGCATCATTGCGGCGGCAAGAAATGGCACTGACGGCACGGATGAGTTGGGGAATCCCTTTGAAGTGACGGGAGTTGCGTACAATGCGACAATCATGCCGGTGAGGGTGATAGGAGATTTTCGGACTGACGAAGAGTTTGATAGTGCCGTTGCTGCTGGAATTCGGTACGCGGTTAACAACGGAGCGCGGGTGCTGCAAATGAGTTTGGGCAACTCTCCGGGAGATCCTCCCCTGCCACAGACAGCCGCAGCCCTTGCCGAAGCCAGACAGCGCGGTGTGGTTGCGGCGATCGCGTCAGGCAATGAGAAAGGTGCTGGTGGGAATGTGCCAGATGACCCAGCTATCAGGGCGGCTGAAGATTTGGCAATCGCAGTCGGGGCGGTTGATCGCAACCGCCAGCTTGCTTACTTCTCCAATTCTGCCAGCAGCTTGCTGGGGATTTACGATTTCGTGGTTGCGCCGGGAGTGGATGTCAGATCGGCGACGCCAAATAACAGCTACGCCTCACTTGATGGCACTTCGATGGCAACTCCTTATGTTGCCGGTGTGATGGCGCTGATGTTGCAGGCTAACCCGAATCTAACGCCGGCTGAGATTGAAAATATCCTGAGTTCAACAGCTTCCCCTGCTGGCATTACTGTTTGATAGCAATTTTGGATTTGGATTTTATATTTTGGATTGAAAAAACGGCAGGAGTAGGGTGCGTAAGCGAAGCTATAGCGCCTCCTACACCTTCGTGTAAATTTCAGAACCCCGGTTTCTTAAAGAAACCGGGGTTCTGGGCCAAGCGCGATTGCGCAAATCATTTAGAACTGCTATATAAGCCTCTATCTGTAGGGTGGGGCTCCCGTTGCGCGTAACCCACCACACACCACATTAAGTGGCGTAAGTCCTAAGGCTGCCGCACTCTCACGCTTCCCACCCTACCGGCTGTGCCAAGCTTGCAGCGCCAGCCGGTGCACCTCGCGCCAGCTGAGATTGTGCTGCCGAGCTAAAGCCGCGCAATCTTCATATTCCGGCTGCACATTTATGATACAATTATTATCGCTAGATTTAGCAACTTTCACCCGCACCTCCCCCAGTGGCGTTCGCACCGGCACAATCTCCCGCAGCAAAATCGAGCGTTCCTGAAGTGACCGGCGAATTCCCAAAGTAGTCGTTTCCCGAAAGATAACTGCCTCACACGCCGACTGATTTTCAGGATGGCAGATAGCAGTCAGCAACACCCCGGGGCGGCTTTTTTTCATGCCGGCAGGCACAGTAAACACATCCAAAGCGCCGGCGTCAAATAGCGCCTCGAACACATAGCCAATTGCTTGCGGACTCAAATCGTCAATTTGCGTTTCCAGCACCGCAATCGTTTCTAGGGAAGAAGGTTGGGGGTGGGGAGTTGCTCCCCCTCTCCCTTCATGGGAGAGGGGGCTGGGGGGTGAGGGTGGGCTGGATGACTCAGCGCCAACCCACAATCGCAAAATGTTAGGCACCGGCAAGTTGCGGGAACCGGCACCCAAACCAACCCGCCCGAGAGTCATGGCGGGGGGTTTGCCAAAACCTGCTGCTAGAGTCACGGCGAGCGCCGCGCCGGTGGGAGTCACCAACTCCCGCTCAATGCCATTGCTGTACACCGGCACCTGTCCCATTTCCCAAAGCTTCAGGACAGCCGGTGTGGGCACCGGCATGCGTCCGTGCGCCGCCCAAACCGTACCGCCGCCGGTTGGCAAAGCCGAACAGTACAGCTCCTCAATGCCCAGCCAGTCCAGCCCCAGACAAGTCCCGACAATATCCGCAATCGCATCCGTCGCCCCCACCTCGTGGAAATGCACCTTCTCTGGCGCAATCCCGTGCACCGCCCCTTCCGCCTCAGCCAGCTTGCGAAACACCGCCAGACTCCACGCCTCAACCTGTGCCGGCAGTCCCGCCGCCACAATCATCCCCTCAATTTCTGGCAAGTGGCGGGTGTGTTCGTGGTGGTGTTCGTGCTCGTGCTCGTGGTCGTGTTCGTGCCGGTGTTGGTCAAAGGTAGGCGCTTCCAAAGGTTCGCCCGGTTCCAGCTGACCGGCTGGGGACAGGATTGCCGGCAACCCCGCCATCTTCTTTAAGTCCACATACACTTTAGTTGCCTGCTGACCGCTGCGCTCGACCAGTTCAGCGCGTAACTCGCACTCCTGGGAAATCCCCAGACCGTTCAGCTTTTCGATTAAGTAATCTAGCGGAACGCCGGCGCTCACCAGGGCACCCAGGCACATATCACCGGCAATTCCGGTGGGACAGTCAAGGTAAGCTATCTTTTTCATTGGCGGTTTGAGATTTTAGATTTTAGATTTTATATGGAATGCTAAGAGTGAAATCTAAAATATAAAATCCAATGGCTACTGTTTACGAAATCCACCCGCAGACCCCCCAAGCACGCAAAATCGAGGAAATTAAGGAGGCGCTCCAGAATGGAGCGGTAATGCTATATCCTACGGATACAGTGTACGCGATTGGCTGCGATCTGAACGCCAAATCAGCGCTGGAGCGCGTCAGGCACATCAAGCGGCTGTCCAACGACAAGCCCCTGACCTTCCTCTGCCCCTCCCTGTCCAACGTGGCGCACTACGCTGTGGTGACTGATTCAGCGTACCGGATGATGAAGCGCCTGATTCCTGGGACATACACCTTCGTCTTGCCGGCAACCAAGTTAGTGCCCAAGCTGGTGATGAACCCCAAACGGAAAACGACTGGGATTCGCGTCCCGGATCATCCCGTGTGCCAGTCGCTGTTGGAGGCGCTGGGGAATCCGATTATTTCCACTTCAGCTCATTTGCCTAGCGAAGGAGAGACGCCTGACGGGGTGGAAGCGGTGAAGCGTGCCGGTAAGGCTGAGCTGTTTGACCGGCTGGACAAGTTAGTGGATCTGATTGTGGACAATGGCCAGGAGGCGGGATACCAGGTGTCAACCATTTTAGATTTTACCGGCCCTGAGGTGGCCATAGTGCGGCAAGGGTTGGGGTGGGAAGCCGTGGCGGGTATAGGTTCTGCAGTCAGCAGCTAGGGTGAGCCAGAAACCGGGTTTCTTGTTGCGGGGGGCCAGAAAGGGGGCCAGAAACCGGGTTTCTGAACCAATCTCTCGGTTAGGATGCAAAAATTGTCGCAGAAACCCGGTTTCTTGGTTGCGTGGGGGGTTGAGAAACCGGGTTTCTGAACAAATGTTTCGGGTGAGAGGCAAAAGTTGTCGCAGAAACCCGGTTTCTTGTCGGGGAGCGCGTGGGGGGTGGTGATAACTACTCCCTCTAATAAGGTTCGTAGTTGGGCTAATGCCCCTTTTCCTGTTCACCGGCGCAAAACCCCGCCCAATCATAGGGTGATTATAAGGTTCGTAGTTGGGCTGCACGCCCCTTTTCCTGTCCACCGGCGCAAAACCCCGCCCAATCATAGGGTGATTGGATCGTAGCACATTTCCTGCCGGCGTCCCTCACTCATCAACCGGCATCCCCCAATCCACTCTAACAGCTCCGCCACCGGCGTCGTTGTTTGAGGGTGAGGTGCGTCGCCTAGGGGTGAGAAACCGGGTTTCTTCAGAAAATATCGGTAGGGAGGCAAAAGTTATTGCAGAAACCCGGTTTCTTGGTTGCGGGGGGTTCAGAAGGCGGGTAAGCTCAGGGGTGAACGACCTGTTTATTAGGGCGATCTATATTTGTTGGGGAGTTCCGTTCAGGGCTGAGGATACGGGTATCAATACCTACTGCCCCAGCGATCATATGCTGTGTAGCAACATAAGAATCCTTTATTGAAGGCAATTTCTTCATAGGCGGGATCTCGTCCTAAAAATTGGCCATCATCCCAAAAACCACCACATCCATCTGGTCTGAGATTTCCCGCAGGATCTCTGAATTCTCCATATCCATGAGGTTTCCAGTTTTTTGAAAGAAAACCCCACCAAGTAGAGCCATCAGGATAAGTGACCTTCCACCTTCTAATAGGCATACCATTTTCGGTATAGGAAACATATTCTATGGGTTCGTATCTGATCCCACCAATCTCGACTACATGAGCATTCTTTATCTTCTGAATGCCTGTTGAGATAAGTTTAACCGAGTTAACTAATCTAATAATGGCTGTAAGAGCCATTTGAGAAATTCTCCTTTCCAGATATTCGTTAAATCTCCGATATCGTCTATTCCGAGATATTTTCAGTAACGGCTGGAGGGAAACGGTTTTATCGTCCCCACCAGCACTGAAGTATCGCAATTCGATTCAACTTCCTCCCTACCTCACTTAACCCTTCCAGTCGTCGTGGTTATTTAACCCATGTGGGTGGTGATGGACGTAGCTATCAATGCCATTTGCCGCCGTCACAACTGCAGCTACAATAGTAAAAACTTGTCCTGCAATCTCCAGACCTTTTCTCCATTTGTCGGCCTGGTTTGAGTTTTGATTTTCTGTACTGGACATTTGTTAGTCCTCCGAGTGGTATTTATTTTGGCATTATGACTTATGAATACCGCATATGTTCCATCCGAAAATGTTCAATTTTGCCGCGCCCGGTTCACCAAATTTCACCCCAAAAGTCTAAATTTGTACTAAAATGTACGAAAATGTGCAAAAAAGTCAAAACTGTGCTATCCTATACAAAACGCAAGCATCTTACAGCCCCATGAACCTTAAAGAAATGTTACAGCTGGCCGATCAGATAGTCTTTACCAAAACCGGCCAGCACCTGGACGACTTACAAGAAGCGGTACTGCGAGGGACCCTGCAAGGTCAAATATACAAGAAAATAGCTAGGGATTCGGACTGTTCGGAAAGTAGTGTGAGGAATGCCGGTTCGCAATTATGGCGGATACTTTCAGAAGAGTTAGGGGAAGAGGTCAGTAAAACGAATTTCCGCTCGACAATGGAGAGGTTGCAAAACTCAAATTTTTTTAACAACTTCACACATAACAGCGTTGATGTTAGCGATAGCTTTAACATCTGTGGGGACACGCCACACTCACCCAATATCCCAAGCACAAACCCGCCAACCGAACAAACATCCAACCCCCAACAACCCTCAATACATCAAGATTTAAGTGAGATGCCAGAGTTGGGTGCTTTTTATGGACGCACCGGCGAACTGGAAACCCTGACAAACTGGATTTTACAGCAACGCTGTCGCCTTATAGCCCTCACCGGCATCAGCGGAATCGGCAAAACCACATTAGCCGTGAAACTCGTACAGCAAATAAAAGATGAGTTTGAGTGCGTTATTTGGTGCAGTCTGGAGGCATCCCCGACGCTAGCTGAATTTCAAGAGCGTCTACACCAGTTTTTCTCGCCTTCGGAAAACCACGATAAACCTAAAACTAAATCTGGGACATTACCGCTGATTAAGTATTTACAAAAATATCGCTGTTTGGTCGTCTTAGATGACGCTCACCACCTTTTCAGTAGCGGCGAACTGGCGTCAAAGTACAAAGCCGGCTATGAAGACTATCGCTCGTTCTTCCAACAACTTGAAAAATTATCCCATCAAAGTTGCTTTGTGTTAATCGGGTGGGAGATCCCGCGAGAAGTGGCGAAAGAGAACAGCCAAACGGCTCCGATTAAGATTTTACAAATGGCTGGGGTGGATAGGGAAGCCGGTCGGGCAATTTTGAGGGATTGCGGGTTGGCGAACATCCAGAATGAGTCAGCACTCCTTGACGGCTACCAAGGAAACCCGTTATGCTTAAAAAGTGTGGCAGTTCTGATTCAAGAGGTGGGATTAGGCGTGACTGAGCTATTCCCCAATCATCCCATTTTGTTGCCGGAAGATTTGAAGGATGTTTTCCAGGAGCAGTGGGAGCGGTTATCGGAAATAGAAAAACAAGTGATGTGCCGGTTGGCTCAAGACAGCGAGCCGGTCAATCTGGCGAAATTGCTAGAAACTGTAACAGTGCCACCTTCGGATTTACTCAATGCGCTTCAATCTTTATCGCGGCGCTGCTTGATAGAAAAGCAAGACAATCTCTACAGGTTGTTCCCGGCGTTCGCGCAATATATAACGGGGTTATAAGGGGAGGTTTTGCGGTGGTTCAGAAACCGGGTTTCTTAGCAAAATCTCGGTTAGGATGCCAAAATTGTCGCAGAAACCCGGTTTCTTTCTTGTCGCGTGGGGGGTGAGAAACCGGGTTTCTTAGCAAAATCTCGGTTAGGATGCCAAAATTGTCGCAGAAACCCGGTTTCTTTCTTGTCGCGTGGGGATTGAGAAACCGGGTTTCTTAGCAAAATCTCGGTTAGGATGCCAAAATTGTCGCAGAAACCCGGTTTCTTTCTTGTCGCGTGGGGGGGTGAGA
>Ga0114941_100175_pt1 | contig 14219 bp, 9 predicted proteins | sample DevilsHole_FD_89580 | JGI IMG/M metagenome (GOLD analysis project Ga0114941, IMG submission 89580) | Groundwater microbial communities from Devils Hole, Nevada to study Microbial Dark Matter (Phase II) - Devils Hole | ecosystem: Environmental > Aquatic > Deep subsurface > Groundwater | place...
GCCCTAGGGCTTCTAAGTCAGCTTTTACCATCAAATCCACCAACTCCTCAAAAGTGACGGAAGGTTGCCAGCCTAATTTCTCCCGCGCCTTTGTGGAGTCGCCGATTAGCAGGTCAACCTCAGCAGGGCGCAGGTAGCGCGGGTCAAACTCCACATAATCCTGCCAGTTTAAATTGACATACTTGAACGCCACATCGAGAAACTCTCGCACGGAATAAGTTTCGCCGGTGGAGATCACGTAATCGTCGGGCTGCTCTTGCTGGAGCATCAGCCACATCGCCCGCACATAGTCTTTGGCGTAGCCCCAGTCGCGCTTGGAATCCAGGTTGCCCAGGTAGAGTTTTTTCTGTTTGCCGGCAACAATGCGGGCGATTGCCCGGGTAATTTTGCGGGTGACGAACGTCTCACCCCTACGTGGACTTTCGTGGTTGAACAGTATGCCATTACAGGCAAACAGTCCGTAGGATTCCCGATAGTTCACCGTTTGCCAGTGGGCGTAAACCTTGGCGCAGGCGTAGGGACTGCGCGGGTAAAATGGAGTTGTCTCTTTCTGCGGGATCTCCTGCACCAAGCCAAACATTTCAGAGGAGCCGGCTTGGTAGAAGCGCACCTGAATGCCGGTGCGGTGCTGGTAGTCCCGAATCGCTTCCAGCAGGCGCAGGGTGCCCATGCCCACCGTATCTACGGTATATTCCGGTGCGTCAAAACTCACCCGCACATGGGATTGAGCGCCTAGGTTGTAAATCTCGACCGGCTTGATTTCCTCAAGAATCCGGCGCAGGGTGACGCCATCGGTCAAGTCACCGTAGTGCAGGAACAGTCGGGCACCCTGATTGTGAGGGTCTATATAGATATGGTCAATCCGGTCAGTGTTAAACGTCGAAGTCCGCCGGATAATCCCGTGAACCTCATACCCGTTCTCTAGCAACAGCTCGCTCAAGTAGGAGCCGTCTTGACCTGTAATGCCGGTGATTAGGGCTCGCTTGCGTTCCGTCATCGTGAATATTCCTTATCACTCACTGCAAAGAACAATCCTTAAATTAGATTTTTTCCCCGATGGACAGTCCGGCTGCTTTTCACCGGCTTCCCGCAGGGGGGGGTTGGAAGCCCCCGTCCCCAGTTGGGCCAAGCCTGCTGGCCCACGCCGAATCCGGGCTGCAAGATATCTGCCCTCTGGGACTTCAGACCGCTCGCAGAGGATAGCAGTCCCGAGGTTGGGAGGGCTTTGAGCGACACCGGCGCAGGCGTCCGGCTGCCAGTGCCAGAGTCGGTGGCCAGACCCGAGCGTTCCTGCGGTGGCAGCCGGTGAGCAGCCTCAATCCCTACCTTAACTTCAAATCCTCAATCGGGCACTGACAAACCCTGAAATGTTTGTAAAGAATTGAAAAAATTTTCCATTGCCAGCCACTCCTTGTTTTGAAATGTTTCACTTTTTCCATATTTTCCCGCGCTTCTTTGGCCGCAATGATTGCCGACGCTCACCTGTTGACTGTGATGGTTCTGTTTTAGTAGGCTCCATTATTTTTGGGGAAAATCACAACGCCAATTGTTTTCACAATCAGCCACAGATCCATCCAAAAGTTCCTGAAGTTTACATAGTAAACGTCCATCTGGACTCGGCGGGGGTAGGGGATGTCGTTCCGACCCGATACTTGCCACAAGCCTGTAATTCCGGGCCTAATGGTCAGTACCTTATCGATGTGACGCCCGTATTTTGGCAATTCCTCTATCACTAAAGGTCTTGGCCCCACTACGCTCATGTCCCCCTTGAGCACGTTCCAGAATTGGGGAAATTCGTCCAAGCTGGTCAGCCTTAAAAATCGGCCTATCCAGGTTATTCTAGGGTCGTGCTTGAGCTTGAAGTTATCCTCAAATTCTTGGCGCAGGTGAGGGTATCTGGCGATCATGTCCTGCAACATTTCGTCGGCGTTTTCGACCATTGTTCTGAATTTGATGCAGCCAAAGGGCCTGCGGTCTTTCCCCACCCGTTCCTGGACATAAAAAATAGGCCCCGGTGAGGCCAGAGCGATCAGCAGAGCCAAGAGCAGGTACACTGGGGAAAACAGGATCAGAACGGCTAGCGAAAACACAATATCGAACAACCGCTTAGAAAACTCTCCGTTTAGACCAGTCAGTGCCAGCCCCTGAAAGGGCCGTTTGACAATCGCCCGAATGACCTTGCCGGAGATGAGTTGGCTTTCGGCAGTCATCTTACTCCTTCAATTCACACCACACACAGTCCTGATTGTAAAGCCTCCAGACGCCCTGTTAGGTGCGGGGCCTTACAGAGGCTGGGGAGATAAGACACACCTTTCTAGCCGGAATTTAGGGAGTGAAATTCCTGGTAGCAGCGCCTCACTTTGGCCAGGTAGCGCTCGGCAAAGATTTCCGGGGCAAACTGCGCGGCGTGCGATCGCGCGCTTTCAGGATTGAAAGCGACCTGCCCCGCCTCAAAAGTCCGCACCGCTTCCACTAAGGCTTCTGCGGTTTGGGGGGCAAATAGCAACCCCGTCCCCGAATCGGGGTGCTGCCGAATGTCTCGCACTGTCTCTAAGGCTCCACCGGCACCGCAGGCAATTACCGGTGTCCCGCAAGCTTGCGCCTCTACCAGCGCTATGCCAAAATCCTCGCAGGCTGCGTAGACAAAGGCTTTCGCTTTGGCCATACACTCCCGCAGGACTCGATCTGGCTGCCACCCCAGCACCCTCACGTTCGGTAAGGCCATTTGGCGGAGGCAGGCCAGCTCTGGCCCGCTGCCAATCACCACTAGCTGCAGTCCCAGCTGGTTGAAGGCTCGCACGATTAAGGATACTTTTTTATAGCTCACCAGCCGGCTGACTGTTAAGTAAAAATCTTCTTTCTTTTCCTGAAACTGGAATCGCTCTACATTCACCGGCGGATAGATCACCTCTGAGTGCCGCCGGTAGCACCGCCAGATGCGGCGTGCCGTGTGCTGGGAGTTGGCAATAAAATAGTCGGCCCGATTCGCTGAGATGGCGTCCCACTGCCGCAGCCGGTGCAGCAGATACCGCGTCAGCACTCCCTGAACTCCTCTGCCCGCCTGTGAGCTGTCGAGGTAATCAAATGTCATCTCCCAAGCATAGCGCATGGGAGTGTGGCAGTAGCAGATGTGCACCTGCTGCGGGGACGCCAGCACTCCCTTGGCGACGGCGTGAGATGATGAGAGTATGATGTCATAGTCCCGCAAATCCAGCTGTTCAATGGCTAGCGGCAGCAAGGGCAGATATTTTTGCACCCCTTTTCGGGCAAAGGGAAAGTGTTGCAAAAATGTCGTCCCAATCCGGCGCTTGAACAGGTAGCTGTCGGGATTTGTGGATTCAAAGTCAATCAGCGCATAGACATCGGCGTCGATGTGTTTGAGTATTTCCTGAACAACCAGTTCCGAGCCGCCGGTGGCCTCGGGCGTCAACCATTCATGGACGAGGGCGTATTTTAATCGCACAGCAGGCTTCTGTCAACTCAGGATGCTTGCAGCTTCGGGACAGGCAAATCTTTCCCGCCCTTCAATCATGTTCTCAATCTGCTATTTTGGTCAACGCCTTCACGATCGTTGCACATTTGTGGGATGAAGAACCCCACCCCCCATCCCCCTCTCCGCGTGCGGCTCATCATTACCCACATCTCCTGAAAAGCTTATTGTGACTGGTTTTCAGGAGCTATTTCTCACGCTGCGGCTCCCGCAGTGTGCACCAACCCTCACCGGCTTTCTCAGGATTCTGGCTTTTTTCCGGGACTGTATTATCAGTAGTTGGGGCTTATTGCCAATATGGCTGGGAGGGAAACAGAGCTGAAAGCTTTACTGGGAGATATTTCTGGAACTTATGGGTAAGGCATAGCCGCGTGCGGGGAGGGGGAGTAAGAGGGAGTCCCCTCGTTCCGGGGGCAGGCACGGGGGCCAACGGAGTAAGGGCGGCCACGCTTTGCCGCCCCTACAGCTCCCGGCGAATGGAATTCCCCTCGTTCCGGGGCGGCCACGGGGGCCAGCCCCTACAGCCGGGGAACGCGCCTCGGTCGGCGGAGCCTTCTTTCCCCAGCAAGCCGATTAAAAGCCTAACAGCTTATTACAAATAACAAATATACTCCCCATTTAGCCGGTGCGGCAGGCTTTGGCCACACTGTCGGTTGCAGAAAAGGCTGAAATCCTTCTAATCCATAATAATATTGAGTTTCAGAAGTCAGGCAACTCAGCTAAAACGCAACACTAATCAACCGGATTAAGGTCGGGCGGCTCGGTCGGCACTGCCGGCTCGTAAAAAAAATCTTAAAACACGCCCGAATGCCGGTGCCGGTGTTAAAGTGAAAAAAACTGAATATCTGTTCAGATATCTGGTTAATAACCAATAAAGGAATCGGAGACAGCCATGAGCACTGTAACCCAAATGAAATGTGCCTGTGAGTCTTGCCTGTGCGTCGTCTCACTCGAAGATGCCGTGCAAAAAGATGGCAAATACTACTGCGGCGAAGCCTGCGCTAATGGCCACCCTCAGGGAGAAAACTGCGGCCATCACGGATGTGAGTGCCACTAAGGTTTGGGTGGGTGAAGCTTGAAGGGTTAAGGATATAGGAGAATCGCAGAAACTAGGTTTCTCAACCAGCAGACAGCAACGCAACAGCCCTCCCTCCAAGATCAGAAACCCGGTTTCTTTCACGGTTGTGCCTAAGTCCCGGGATAAAGACTTCACAGTTTCAGCTTCGTCCCGCCCAGAATGGCCAGAAATAGCAAGAACTGGACAACAACGATGCTGGGGCCAGAGGCCAAGTTGAAAAGGCCAGACAGCAGCATGCCGGCAATGCTGCTTAGAGCGCCCAGGATCACAGAAATGGCCAGAAAGCCAGTAAACTGGTGGCAGAGCAATTTGGCACTGGCGGCGGGAATCACCAGAAAGGCATTCACCAGAAGGATGCCCACCGCTTTGATGGCTGCAGCAACCGCCAGGGAAAGCAGCACTACAAATACATATCGGTGCAGCCGCACAGGGATGCCCTGAACTTTGGCCACAGCCGGATTCAGGGTTAACAGGATTTGCTGGCGCAGGGTTGACAGCAAAAAGACAGCGCTCACGGCAAGCAGCAGCAGGATTAAAATCAAATCGCTCCAGTTGATGGCCAGAATATCCCCGAACAGCACCCCCATCAGGTTGCCCTGATAGCCTGGAATAAAGCTGGTCAGGATGACTCCGATGGCCAGGGCAGCCGACACGGCAATACTGAAGATGCTGTCGCTGGCTAAATCGCTCCGCTCAAGCAGGTACAGTGCGGTGAGCCCGAAAACAAGCGTGAAAGGCAGCAGCGTCCACGTGGGATTTACTCCCAGGAGAACTCCCAAAGCTACACCGGCTAAGGCGGCGTGCCCGACAGTATGGCTGAAAAAGGACAGCTGCCGCAAGGTGACAAAGGTGCCCAGCAATCCCCCCAGCAGCCCCATGAGTACGCCGCCCAAGATGGCTCGCTGCATGAAGGGAAACTGCAGCAACGTCAGCAAATCTGCGCCACCGGCAACTGCCGGCAAGTAAATCACTACATCCATCTCCACAATTTCTAATTCGTTTTAGAAACCAGGGTTCTTCAACAATACCTTCGCCAATTTTTTCTTCTCGTTCCCAGGCAGAGCCTGGGAACGCGCCAAGCGCGAGGCTCTGCCTCCTCTGTATAATAAGCTTCTTAAAAGCGTAACAGCTTACAGGTCAGTAGATATAACCCTTGCAGGCTACTGGGTTCAGAAACTTCCCCCTTAAAACCCTGTCTGGGTTTTTGGGAAAGGGTTTTTCAATAGCCCTCTCCCTCGGTACTCTACGCCAAAGCCTCAGGTGGACTTATAGGCGTTGGTATTGTTCAAGAAACCCGGTTTCTTGATGTCCAACAAGAAACTTCCCTGTGCCAAAAATAAGCTGTTATGCTTTTAATTTGCTTTTTATTTAAAACGGTCATATCCTCCATAAATAGTGCCCATGCATAGTCTGGCAACGAGAGTATAGGGATGGATAGCGCAAATTAAATGCGCAGCATGTCAAAAGTGGGGTGTCCTTCTTTCCGCTCAACCCTAACCCCTAACTTTAGTGGGTATGCCGGTACCGGCTGAAGGCGGGACCGTAGGTGGCCAGCAAGTTTTGCGGTGCTAGGGCAATTTCGGGTTTGCCGGTGCAAACAACAGTTTGGTTGAGGCAAATGACGCGATCGCAGTGCCGGCTCACCATATCTAAATCGTGGGAAACTTGCAGCACTGTCCAATTGTACTCCCGCTTCAACTCGTTGAGCAATGTGTAGAAATCGGCTTCTCCCTGAGCGTCCACACCGGCAAACGCTTCGTCCAGCACCAGCAGCCGGCGCGGCATCACCAAACAGTAGGCCAGCAACACCCGCTTCAGCTGGCCACCACTCAGCGTGCCGATCGCTTGGTGGCGCAACTGGTAAGCGCCGACTCGCTGCAAAGCACCGGCAATCGCTGCGGATTTTTCCGGTTCTGGCTGCCAAGGCCATTTGAATTTTGGATTTTCGATTTTGAATTGGGGATTTATCTCTTTCACCCATCCCAATCCGACTAATTCCCAAACAGAAATAGGAAATGACCGGTCGAAGATAAAATTCTGCGGGACGTAGCCTATCTGGTGGCACAGGTGTCCCAGCCGTTCCAAGGGCCGGCCAAACATTTCAATCCGCCCAGATTTGCGGGGAATTAACCCTAGAATCGCTTGCGCCAGGGTGCTTTTTCCGGCACCATTTGGGCCAACTACTGCGGTGTCGGTTCCCGCCGGCAATTCAAACGACACCTCCCGAAGGGCGAGATAACTGCCCTGGTAGGCGGTCAAGTTCTCCACCTTGAGAGTGGGGAGTTGGGAGGTGGGGATTTTGGATGTGGCGTGGGCATGCCAGCCATTGAGTGAGTCGGAATTCATATCAGTTACCGGCACGCAGATTCAAGAGTTTGCAAATTGGCTTGCATTGCTGTAAAATAATGTTGTGGGTCTGGCGGTCCAGATTCCAGGGAATTCAGCGGGTATAGGTTGAGGTTCAAATCTTGCGAGAGAGTTTGCAGCAATTTATTGTCTGTAACCGGCTCTCCCAACAAAGCTTTGACTTGATATTGCTTAACCGTATCTACAGTCTTTCTCACATCCTGAGGTGACAGGCTCGTCTCGGGAATCTTGACAACCGCTACTTGTTTCAGGCTGTAGCGTTTGGCGAGATAGGGAAAGGCATCGTGGAAGGTAATAAAGGTGCAGTTGGGATATTTCTGCAGGCGCTGTTTGAACTGGCTGTCTAGCTGCTCTAGTTGCTGGATGTAGGCGGCGGCATTTGCCTTATAGGTGGCTTGATTTTCGGAATCTGCTGCAATTAAGCCGTCCCGAATGTTTTCTACCTGCTGTTTGGCTAAAACTGGATCTAGCCAGACGTGGGGATTTCCCGCCTCGTGTTCGTGATGCTTGTGGTCGTGGTCTGAGTGTTCGTCTTTGCCTTTCTTTTCACCGGCATCTCCCACCGGCGTTTCCACTGGCGAAATCTCCTCTATTGCTTGAATGCCTTTGCTTGCATCAATTTCCTTCAGCTTGGAATTCCCGGCATTTTTGACAGTAGCTTCCAGGAATTCCTCCAATCCCATGCCATTTTTGACGAGCACGCCGGCGCTGGCGATTGCTCCCACGGCTCTTGGTGTGGCTTGGTACTCGTGCACCTCCGCTCCTGGGGGAACTAAGATTTCCACCTGTGCCTTATCCCCAGTCACCGCCTTGGTGAACCAATACACCGGCAGGAATGTGGCCACCACTTTCAGCTGTTTGGTCTGGGTGGGGGGATTTTGCACCTCTGTCTTGGGCTTGGGTGTCGGTTGGCTGCAGCCGGCTGCTGACAGCAGCAGCAGCAGCATCATCATGTGCGGGGTATAGCGTATCACAGTTTCTCTCCTTGTGCGGGACTGGGTGATGCTGGCTGGAAGCATTTTTGAGAATGAGGCTGATTCTAATTCTATTGGGTCTGGCTTTCACTGTTCCGGAAGTTAACCGAATGTAATAATGATTCTTATTCTGAGCGTTCCCACCGGCGCTCGTCAGGGTATGGAGGCGGCAGGATACAAATAACGCATATCCGGTTAATTCGTTTTAAACAGGAAGCCAGCGTTATAGAAAACAGCCCTAAAATATGAAAAAGTGATTCAACCGGATAATGGAACGAGCAGCGGGCGCTGGCCCGGCGTAGGTGCTAGACTGGGCTTGTGCAGTGCGGGCGCAATCCGCTCGCTGGCCATTCTCGCGCCTGAGAGATTCCGCGCCACCGGCCCTACCTGCAGTGCGGCGAGAGGGCCGGTGAGGAAGGCTTCGCAACCGGGCCACCTCAGATGTTCGTCCAGGACGGGCAACCCCTTGACAATCTGCGCGGGATATGCTTCTAGGATGTCTGCTAGTAAGGGTTCCGCTGTCACGTCCAGTCGGGTGCCGGTGGCGAGCCAGATGCGATCGCACTCCCTCTCGGCACCATCACTGCAAATCACCCGCCAGCGATTGCCCAGCCACTGGGCGCTGAGCACTTGACACTCTGGGAGGATTGCCAGCTGTCCGCTGTGAGTGTGACGCCGCAGTTGGGTGAGGATTGCCGGTGTCAGCGATCCGCCGTTCCGCGCGGTCCCGATGAGTTCCCACCGGCGCTCCCAGTCGGTTTCGGCCCAAAATCCCTTGAGATACTTGGGCCCAAGCCAGCCCGGATCTGCATCAAATAATTTCTCTTGCAGCTGGCGGCGGGCCATCAACATGACCTTCGCGCCACGGGTGAGCGCCCCGACTGCTAAATGTCCGCCGGTTAAACCGCCACCAACTATCAGGACTCGCTCGCCAGATAGCTGCAATCCGCGCAAGTCAACGCGATCGGAGTGGCAAAGTCGCTCTTGGGGATAGGGCGGCTGGATTTGGCTGACCCAAACCGGCAGCTGTGGGACGCCGCCGCCGGTGGCCAGAACTACCCGTCGGGCTATGGCAGATTGGCCGTCTTCCAGCCAAAGCCGAAACCGGCAGCCCTTTGCCCCCGAAATGGGTTCGATGCGCGTTACTTTGGCCTTCACGACGCTACCCTCCAGCTCCCACCGGCGGATCAGATCGGAGCAAAAGTCCTGAAATAGCTGGGTTCCCGGCAAATCGTAGGGCGGGAAAAGCTCGTGGGGGCGGGATTCGGCAAACCGGCGCAAGGCATAGGGGTCTGGATCGGGATGGTGGACGGCGGGCGACCGGAGATGGGGGATTTCCAGCGCCGCAAAGTGGCGGCACCACCGGCTGATCCACTTTCCGCTGGGGTCAAATACCCAGAACCGCACATCTGGCGTCCGCCGGCTGTCTGGCAACACACCCAGGCCCTCGGTCGGCTGGGCCTGGATAATTTTAAATATTTCTTAAGAATTGTTTGTTGCCGGTTGTAGGCTGGCGGGAGTAGAATTGATATCTGTTACTGAAACTATTGAGAATAATTCTTAACTAAGGCCGAATGGCAAAAATACATCTCGCCTCATTAAACCCAGGTCAAACCGGCACCATCTCAGGGGTGGAAGCGGAGCCAGGATTGCAGCAGCGCTTGCTAGCGCTGGGTTTTCGCATGGGACGCCAAGTGCGAATGATTAGGGGTGCGTGGCTCTCAGGACCGCTCCACGTGCGGGTGGGGACAACGGAAGTGATGCTGCGGCGTCAAGAAGCGCAGAAAATTCACATCACGGATGTGACAGTAAGAGAGCTGCGATGAAACAGATTGCCGTTTTGGGGATGCCAAATACAGGAAAATCTACCTTTTTTAACCGGATTACGGGGGCGAATGCCAGCATTGGCAACTGGCCGGGAATTACGGTAGATTTGATGATGGCGAAAGTTATCCTCGGTGAGGAACAGGCTTTGATGGTGGACTTGCCGGGGATTTACGATTTGCGGGGATTTTCCGAGGATGAGGAGGTGGTGCGGCGGTTTCTGAAGAGGAATCCGGTGCATCTGGTGCTGATGGTTCTGAATGCGACTCAAATTGACCGGCAAATTAGTCTGGCATTACAGGTAAAACATTTGCAAGTGCCGGCGGTGCTGCTGCTGAATATGGCAGATGAAGCGCCGAAGTTTGGGGTGACGGTGGATGCGGGGAAGATGGCAGAGCATCTGGGGATGCCGGTGGTGCCAATCAGTGCCAAGTACGGTCACGGTTACGATCTGGCATGTCAGGCGATAGCCCATACTCTAGAGCGACAGGAGGAGCCGGTTTCGATCAGCTCTCTGGAGGAGCATTTTGTAGCGGAAACCCTGATAGAGTCGGAAATGGGGAGTCTGTTGCGGGATGCGGTTCACGCTCCGCCGAGAGAGGGGGAAAACTGGACAGATAGGCTGGATCGGGTGCTGCTCCATCCGGTGTTGGGGCTGCCTATGTTTTTTGGGGCAATGTTCTTGATGTTCCAGGCGGTTTACGCCATCGGAACCCCTTTGCAGGAATTAATGGGGAATGGCTTCGATTGGTTTCAGAAGGCGGCTTTGGAACCTCTTTTGGGGGGACTGCCAGATTTGCTGAAGGGGTTTTTAATAGACGGGGTTTATAACGGCATAACAACGGTGGCGGCGTTTATCCCGGTGATTGTCCTGTTTTTCCTCTTTATGGCGGTGGTAGAAGACAGCGGTTACCTGTCTCGCTCGGCATTTTTGATGGACGCGCTGATGGCGAAGCTGGGGTTGGACGGTCGCTCTTTTGTGATGTCGCTGATGGGGTTTGGCTGTAACGTGCCGGCGATCATGGGAACTCGCGTGATGCGATCTTCAGGGTTGCGGATGCTCTCGATGCTGGTGATTCCTTTTTCCCTCTGTTCGGCGCGGCTGAATGTGTTTATCTTTATGACTACCGCTCTGTTTAACGCTCGCAGTGCGCCCGCAGTCTTATTCAGTTTGTATTTACTCAGCTTTGCTGCTGCTCTGCTGACGGCGGCTCTGTTCAAGGGTCAGTTTCCCAATCAAGAGCCGCTGGTTCTAGAATTGCCTCCTTACCGCTTTCCCACCTTCAAGCAAATGGTGCTGCGTGGGTGGTGTGAGGTGAAACACTTTTTGCGGTGGTCATACAGATTTATTATCTTTGGGGTGGTAATGATTTGGGCGCTGAACAATTTGCCCCCTGATGTGCCGCCGGCAAGCCCCCAAACCCTATCGGGCGCAATCGGTCAGCTGACACAGCCTGTATTAGGGCCTATTGGCATTAATTCTCAATTGGCAGTTGCTCTGATTTTCGGCTTTATTGCTAAAGAAATTGTCTTGGGGGGGCTGGCGGTGATTTATGGCAAGGATTCTGACAGTGAGTTGATGGGGGCGATCGCCCAACAAGTAGACTGGGTAGAAGCCTACAGCTTCATGCTGTTCACCCTGCTTTACATCCCTTGCCTGTCAACAGTTGCCGTCCTCAAAAGTGAGTCGAAGAGCGCGAAATTTGCCATGCTTTCGGTAGTTTGGTCAGTGGCTTTGGCTTGGATAACTAGCTTTATTTTCTACCAAAGTGCCCGATCGTTGGGATTTTGATGGTGTAGCTAGCAGCTAGGCACCCACCCTGCGGATGATATAGCAATAGACAGTTAGTTTAGGACATGGGCATTGGGCATCACGCATGCATGGCATTGGGAGCATCCCTTTTTTGCAAAGAGGTTCACCCTCACCCCCCGTTCCCCCCCTCTCCCATGAAGGGAGAGGGGGGAAAGAATCAAGAATTCTCCCCTCTCCCCTTGTGGGCTCATCCTTACCCATAAGTCCCAGAAAGCTTTCACAGTAAAGCTTCCAGCTCTGGAACTCTCCCTGCCTTCCCTGCAATATAGCGGTTCTCAGTTTGATGTCCTATGGGCCAGAAACCCGGTTTCTTAAAGAAACCGGGTTTCTCAGTACCTCACCCAGGGATGAGAACCGCTATAATCCCCAACTACTGATAATAAAGTCCTGGTGAAAAGCCAGAACCCTGAGAAAGCCGGGAACGGGGTTGTGCACACTGCGGGAGCCTAGGGGTGAGAAATAGCTCCTGAAAACCAGTCCCAATAAGCTTTTCAGGAGATGTGGGGAATGATGAGCCTTGTGGGAGAGGGGTTGGGGGTGAGGGGAATACAAAAATGGGATGCTCCCTGGGCATTGGGCATTGGGTCTTGCTGTGAGTCTTCCCTATGCGCCATGCCCCATGCGCCATGCCCCATGCGCCATATAATCTATGTCCCTCGTTCCCAGGTCAAGCGGGGAACGCGCCTCTGTCTGCACCGCCGGCAGGCGAGACGCCTATCCTGCCTCCTTGAGAGCAAGTGGGGGGTTAAAAACTTTTGGCTTTGAGAGCGGCGTGTTTGATGGGGAGAAACACACAGAATTCCACTCCCTTCCCGGGCGGGGAATTCACTGAAATGTCCCCCCCATGCTTTTGGACAATCTGGTAAGAAATCGCCAGCCCCAATCCCGTACCTTTCCCCACCGGCTTGGTCGTAAAAAACGGGTCAAATAGCTTGTCTATAACTGCCGGCTCAATCCCCTGGCCATTATCGAGAAACCGAACCATAACTAGATTGTCACCGGCACTTTCCGTGTGAATCTCTATCCGCTTTTCAGTTTTCTTGTCGCTGCTGTTAACCGCATCGATAGCATTGGCGAGAATATTCATAAACACCTGATTGAGCTGCGCCGGAAAGCACTCGACTTTAGGCAAATTGCCGTAGCGCTTAATCACGGCAATCCCTTTTTTCAGGCGGCTGTTCAAAATCAGCAGGGTGCTGTCAATCCCTTCATGCAAGTCAACCTCTTTCATTTCGGCTTCATCCAGCCTTGAGAAGTTGCGCATCGACAGGATAATTTGCTGAATCCGCTCCGCCCCCATTTTCATCGAGGAAAGCAATTTAGGCAAGTCCTCACTCACAAACTCCAGATCGATTTCTTGAAGCCGGCTGTGAATGACAGGGCTGGGATTGGGGCAGTGTTCCTGGTACAGCGCTATCAGGTCGAGCAAATTTTTGGTGTATTCGGCGGCGTGTCTGATGTTGCCATAGATAAAATTGACTGGATTGTTGATTTCGTGCGCTATCCCCGCTACCATCATACCCAGGCTAGACATTTTTTCTGCCTGAATCAGCTGGGATTGGGTCAGCTTCAGGTCATGCAGCGCTTGTTCGAGTTGGTGCACCTGCATATTCAGTTTTCGATCTCGCTCCGCCAGTTGCTCTACCATAAAATTGAACGCTTGGGCGAGTTCTCCCACCTCGTCCCCAGAAGTAACCGGCACTTTAGTGGTAAAGTCCCCAGTGGCTGCTATCCAGCGCAGGAATCGGGTTAACTCCACAATCGGCTGGGCTACCATTCGGGCAACTAAACTGCCAGCAAGTGCAGCCAGAATCGCTCCCACCCAGAAAAAACTGCCTAGCTTTTGCGACATGGCCAATTCTGTTTGCTCTAGGGGTGCCATTGGGTGCAGCACCACCGCCAGCAACTGATCGCCGGTTTCAGACAGCGCCGCACTCTTAACTGTGTGGGCTCGACGCTGAATAGTTAAGCGTGTTGGGGGATCTTGCGGTGAGGGTGGCTGCCAAGAAGCGTTGCGGGATTCTGGTAAATTGGTCGCTATTAGCCGCCCTTGGTAAAAGACTGCAACGCTTTGCTGGTAATTGGTTTCAACGTTGAGTTGCTCCAGCAGTTTGTCGGAGAGCAATTTGCCAAGAATCACCCCACCGATCGCCTTATCTGTGGGTTTGATGGGGGCAAACCCTACCAGGAACACTTGTGACTGTCCCTCGTCGCTGACTGTCCCAGATTTATTTTGCCCCTTGAGTGCTAGAGCAATCGCTTGCTGCTGGCGCAGCTTCACTCCTGCGAGCGCCTCTTCCCTCAGTTGGGCCACGACTGCCCCCCGCTCATCTACCACTTCAATCATATCCAGTCCCAGGGCGGTTTTCACCGGCAGCAAGGGCTCCCTGACAGCGTCTGCGTCTCCCCTCTCCAGTGCTTGGCGAATCCCATCTGAGGAAGCCAGCATTTGGGCTTGACCCTGCAGGAGTTGCTGTTGGGCTTTGAAATCCCCTAACACCAGAGACACCCGATTCCCGATTTCATCGCCCAGCATTTGTTCGATGCTGTGCGAGAGCCAAAAGCTGGCGGTGGCTGTCACCAGCAGCAACAGGCTGACGGAGACTGCCAAAAACGGCAGGATAATCTTGAGGTTCAGCGGCAGTTTGCAGTACAGGTTTCGCTTCATAGCGC
>Ga0114941_100176_pt1 | contig 14218 bp, 6 predicted proteins | sample DevilsHole_FD_89580 | JGI IMG/M metagenome (GOLD analysis project Ga0114941, IMG submission 89580) | Groundwater microbial communities from Devils Hole, Nevada to study Microbial Dark Matter (Phase II) - Devils Hole | ecosystem: Environmental > Aquatic > Deep subsurface > Groundwater | place...
GTTGGGCTTTAGCCCAAAAGTTCGTAGTTGGGCTTTAGCCCAAAAGTTCGTAGTTGGGCTTTAGCCCAAAAGTTCGTAGTTGGGCTTTAGCCCAAAAGTTCGTAGTTGGGCTTTAGCCCAAAGGTTCCCTGACACCTCAGCTGGGGTTGCGTCGTCACAGTCTAGCAACGACTTGTTTGGACACCCGGACGAGCTGGTAAGCGCCGGCTCTGTCCAAAATTTGGTACTGACTGGGAAGCAACCCCGCCTGTTCAAATTTTGAAGGATACCCCAGTATCAGAACCGACGAAGGGTTGGGCTGAGCTTCCGCCCGGTGTTTGATGTAGTTGATTCCGTCTTCCGGCAGCAGGTAGAAAGTCACCTGCTGTTTGGTGTAAAATACCAGGCTCGGTTTTGGAAAGCCCAGCATCACCAGTTCCTCTCCAGGCTGCTTGAATTGAACCACTGTCTGGGCTAATTGCCGCAGGGGCAGCTGCCGGTAGCGATCCATGAACAAGTAGCCCGGCATTCCGGCCACAATTAAAAAGGCTGCGAACGCCAGCAAATTGACGCCTAACAGCCAGCGCTTTTGGCGTGCCAGCAGGGAGGCGGCACCGGCTACAGCCGCTGTGCCCCAAACCCACCCCCCCCAAACCAGCAACCCTGACTTGCCTAGGGCCTCGGACAGGTTGGGAATGGCCGGATCTTCCACCGCTTTCAGCCACAGGGCACCGGAAAAAAAGGCCACAGCGCCCAGAGCCCAAAAGGCCACATTCACCCAGGCTAGCGCCGCCCAGCAAAAGTCAAAAGAAAAGATTTTTTTCTCTGACTTGTTGCTTTGCGCTTTTTGTGTTATAATATCTCCCCCCAACAAGGCGACCAAGATGGCAGCGGCTGGCATTAAGGGCAGAACGTAGCTGGGGAGTTTGGTGACAGCAACGGTAAAGAAGCCAAAGATGGTGGCGAACCAAAACAGGGCAAATAAACCCAGATGCTGCGATCGGGGTGAGGCGATCCAGCTGCTTCGCTGCCAAAAGCGCAGTCTGCCGATCGCCACCGGCAAAAAAATTGACCAGGGCGCAAAGCCAAGCAGCACGACCAGAAAGTAAAAATACCAGGGTGCGGAGTGGTGGTTGACCACGCTGGTAAAGCGCTCCAGGTTGTGGTAGCCGAAGAAGGAGTTTATGTAGGCTTGACCATTGGCCAGTGTTACCAGAATGTACCAGGGGAGCGCGATGGCCAGCACCAGCGGCACGCCCAGCGCGGGGCGCATTTCCCGCAGGACTTGCCGCCAATTGCCCTGGTAAAGCAAGAAGCTGCCGATGGCCAGCACCGGCAGGACTGCGCCCACCGGCCCTTTGGTGAGCACGGCTAGGGCGACCAGCACATAAAAGGCCAGATACCAGCGGGCTTGCGCAGCCGGTCGTGCCGGTTGGGCGTAGCCGATAAAAAAAGCCAGGAGGGCGGAATCGGTGCAGCCGGTGAGCAGCATATCGGAAACGCCGGTTCGCCCCCAGACAATGGTGAGTGGATTGAAGGCGATCGCAGCCGCTGCCAACAGGGCGGAAAGCCACGGTTTGAGAGCGGGCGGAGTGGCGCTGTCCCTACCGCTGGCGTCCTCGACGAATGCCGGAGATCCCCCGAAATACCTCAGCGTGTAGAAGCCCAGGCACATGAGCCCGATGGCGGACAGAGCGGAAGGCAGCCGCACGGCCCACTCATTAACGCCCAGAATTTTATACCCGATCGCCATCAGCCAGTAAATCAGTGGCGGCTTGTCGAAGCGAGTCATGCCATTGAAATACGGCGTAATCCAGTCGTCAGTCACTGTCATTTGGCGGGCGGCTTCGGCAAACAGCGGCTCCGTCTCGTCAACCAAGCCGGTACTGCCCAAATTCCACAAAAAAGCCAGCCAGCCAATCAAGAGCAACCACAGGACAGATAGGGCGATCAGCCAAGTTGAGCTTTTGTCCTGAGAGTTCCTCAGATATGTGAGGATGCGGTCAAACCTAAGCTTCATGAACCGTCTGTGGTGGTGAGGCGTAGCTTTTTAAATATCAGGGGATAATTTTTCGCGTCGCACACATAGGATCAAGAACCAGGCACCCCAACCCCTGCAATTGAGGGAGGGGAACAAGAGGGAATTTTAGTTTCTTTTGGCATAACCACACCATTTGTACGGACGCGACATGTCGGGCCTTGTGCAACGCCGTTTCAAGGGCGGGGCTGCACAACCAGCTGCCATTCTTTGCCTCCGGGGTTCCACACCGGCACCTTCGTCTGCCCTACCACATAGGGACCCCAGTAATAGCGGGAGCCATCCTGGGCGAAAGCAACTAAAATATCTCCCGGTTTCAGGGCCAGCTCTGCTTGTGGCAGTGACAGAATCAGCCCCTGGCTGCCCCCTTCAAAAGGGGCAAAATCCCAGTGGGCCGGCTCCCCATAGGAACTCGACCCGGACTTCCGTCCCAAAAACACCAGCCGCACGGGATGTTCAGTGCGATTGCCCGCACGCAGTTTGCCGGTGGTGCCAGATGCCCCCGCCGGCTTCTGTCCCCGGCGCTCCGGGACTCCCGGCATGGCGTCGGTGAACACCGGCAGCGGTGGCTGTGGGGCTGGCACAGCAACGCCACTCGGTTCCGGGGAAAGGGGAGACACTTCTGCCGGCAGCACCCCTGCTGCCGATGCCGTCGCACCAGTTGCGGCAATTGCAGGCCGCGAGCCTGCTGCTAGTCCCAGGAGTGCTATAACTCCCAATAATACCTTGTATGCGCTCACTTTCATAAATCTTAATCGGGTACCCCCGCACCCCCCTAACAAAACTTACAACTGTAGGATTAACCAGCGCTGTAGCCGGCTTTTCCTAATCAAAATCCTTAAAAGATACTGCCTGCCGCGCAGGGTATCCTAAACATGGAAATGTTTTATACCCCCGTGGGTGCTGTTTCCATTTCACCTGACTTGCCAACTATACATGCAAAACACCCGTCTCAACACCCTTGTCGCTGTCACCACAGAGCAGTTTGAGCGAGCTTTGCGCAATCCCTGGCGGCGTCTGTCGCTGCTGGCGCTCAGTTTGCTTTTCGGTACATTCCTCGGGCCTGCTGTTTCTAGCTTAGCCGGACAGAGAGCTTACTGGGATATTAGCTCAGCCGCTATCTTGACGGTGGCGGTCGAGCTGATCAGCCGGATTGTTTACGGGAACCGGCAATTGGCCCAGTCGCTGCTGGGAGAGGCGCTCAATGCGCTTAAAATTGGCGTCACCTACAGCCTGTTTTTGGAAGCCTTTAAACTCAACTCCTGATCCCATGCAACAGTCAGGCCCATCTTATGATGGCATTCTAGAAGGCTTAGCAGCTCGCCGCCACCTGCCCGCTCCTATCTGGCAACAGCTGGAAGCCATAGAGCTAGCTGACGATCGGCGATCTGGCGCTTTCGGCATCACTGCAGAGAATGTGTCTCAAGTCATCGGGGAGCGAGCTTCTCTTTTCCAGTCTATCTGCGCCTTAAATGCAGCCGATTTAGAAGGCAAAATTCCTTCATCTTTGAGAATCCAAACCCTGTGGAACTTGTGGCTGCCATTGGCGGTGCGGGTGGCGCAATACCGGCAAGTTCTGGGACGCCCCCTGATTCAGGGAATATTAGGAGTTCAGGGCACCGGCAAAACAACGCTGGCATCTGTCCTCAGCCTGATTTTAAGCCATTTGGGATACCGCACGCTCAGTTTGTCGCTCGATGACCTCTACAAAACTTATAGCGACCGGCAGCTTCTCAGACAAGCCGACCCCCGTTTGATATGGCGCGGACCACCGGGAACCCATGATGTTGACTTGGGAATTGAGGTTCTCGACAACCTGCGCCGATCTTCAGGGGTGCCGGTGCGAGTTCCCCGCTTTGACAAGTCCGCTTTTGGGGGTGCCGGTGACAGAACTGCGCCAGAAATCGTGGAACGAGCCGATATTGTGCTGTTTGAGGGGTGGTTTGTCGGAGTGCGCCCGATTGACCCCGCTGTCTTTGACTCGGCACCGGCACCGATTGTCACACCGGCTGACCGCGCTTTTGCCCGCGATATGAATGTCAAACTGCGCGACTATTTGCCACTGTGGGAGCGCTTAGACCGGCTGATCGTACTCTATCCTGCAGATTACCGTCTTTCCCTGCAGTGGCGCAAACAGGCGGAACACCAGATGATGGCGGCGGGAAAGTCGGGGATGAGCGATGCAGAAATTGAGCAATTTGTCAAGTTTTTTTGGAAAGCGCTGCACCCAGAATTATTTGTCAAGCCTTTGCTCAATTCTGAGTGGGTAGATTTGGCGATTGAAATTAATCCCGACAGGTCTGCCGGTGCGATTTACAAACCGGGCGAGGCGGCTTGATTTCGGGTGATAAACCTGAGAAACCGGGTTTCTTTGAGAAACCCGGTTTCTTTAATAAACCGGGTTTCTTTTACTGGAAATAGCTAACAACAGCACCGGCAATCGTCTCGGTTCCATCTTTAGCCACCGGCTCAGATTTGCGAGGGGGCTGCAAAGGTAGGCGCAGAAATTCCCAATTCCCCTCAAAAAACTCTGCCGGCGAGACAATTTGATGGTAAACGTAATCCTGAATACCTTCCATCAGCAGGGGAGATTCCGCAAAACCCTCTCGCGTCAGGGAAACCACCGGCACACCCAACCGCAATGCTTCGGAAAACGTGCTGTACCCCGGTTTGGAAACCACCCGCCCGCACACCAGCATGAAGTCCACCGGTCTGAGGGGGTGGTGAGCGCTGCTCTCCTGCGGCTGTTCTGGGATAACTTTAATCAAATTGGGCAAATCTGGCGCTTGCCGGTCAAAAGTAATAAATTGCCACTCTGTAAAATGTGACAAATTGTGGTAAGGAATGCCATCCACACCCAATCCCCCAAACGTCAGCAAGACGGTTTTTTCCCGTGGCGCAGCGATTCCCCAACTCGCTTTCATTTCCTCTTGGCTGTAGCGGGGGCTTCCGCCGGTTAACCCCACATCTGTTATATTGGGAAAAGCCTCCATTGCTTCGTGCATTGGCAAGCGAAACAAGAGGTCGCACTTGCTGAAACACTCACTAATCCAATCAGCCATTTCCACAAACTCACCGCCCCATTCCCGGTAGATAAAATCCCAGCCAAAGTTGCTGATCATCCAGCAGGGAATGCCGGCTGATTTGGCAATGGGAGCCGCTAGGGGGGGAATATCCGCCAGCACCAGCCCCACTCGGTTGAGATGGATGAAATTCACTTCATCGGCTATAATAGAATTCTGTTGCTGGCGAATTTCCCGCAACTTCTCCAAGGTTGCCGGTCTATCCATATTCAAGCTGTCGGATTGGATAACGCCCACATCAAAAGCGCGGGGGCGAACAATAAAATCCCCTGTAATATATGACTCCAGCAACCAGCGCGGCGCTGTCGTGACCAGAATTAGCAAGATTTCCGGATTCAGCTTTTGCACCGCTGCTGCTACAGATGCGGCGCGGACGGCGTGGCCAAAGCCGTGATTTGTGATGGCCACATATAGCACGGGTCGTTGAGACATTTGGAATTGTTAAGCGTTATTTGTGAGTGGGGAGCCGGGATTAGGGGATTAGTCCTAGAAACCGGGTTTCTTAACCTCGGATGCCAGAAACCCGGTTTCTTAAAGAAACCGGGTTTCTTAATAATTCCCTATCCCATAAACTCTGAAATGGCAAATACCAGCTGGTCTATTTCCGATTCTACAGTAAAATAGTGAGCGCAGGCACGCACGCAGTCTGGACTGGCAATTGTCCGCACCATGATGTTTTTGTTTTCCAAAAACTGCACCAGCTGCTTGTGGGTGACACCGGCATCTCGGCGGTTTTTATCCAACTGGAAGGAAACTAAACCGGCTTCTGGCGGCGATCTCCGCAAACAGCTGATTCCGGGAAGATTCCGCAGTTTTTTCCAGAGGTACTCGCTGAGGTGCTGGATTCGCTGGTAGCGTTCTTGGGGGGTTCCCCACTGGCGGTGAACTTCTATGGCACTGCGCAAACCGGCATACAGGGGATAAGCAGAGGTGGCAATTTCAAATCGCCTCCCATCCGGTTTCCAGCCAACCGGCTGTCCTGTTTGGTTGGTGAGAATACCCCGCCAACCGATAAAGGTTGGGTGCAGGGATTCCAAAGCGTCTGGGAGGACGTAAAGTCCGCCAACGCCGGCTGGTCCACACCACCATTTATGGCCGGTGAAGGCATAAAAGTCAACCCCCAATTCTGTCAGGTTCAGGGGGAGAACGCCGACAGATTGGGCGGCATCGGCTAGGATTCGCACCGGCTGGCCATTTGTGGGGTGGCTGCGGCATGCTTGGACAATCTCGGCGAGGGGCAAGACTTGGCCTGTGTTCCACAGGATGTGGCTGAGTACGACGAGTCGGGTGTTGGGGCGCAGGTGTCTGGCGATGACCTCTGCGGGATCGCCCTCGTTCAAGGTGGCCATGAGCGGGCAGGTGGACACTTCGATGCCAAACCGGCGCTGCAGTTCCCCCACCGCCGCCACAACGCCGGGATGTTCGCAGTCGGTGATCAGCAGGTGTTCTCCTGGTTTCCAGTCCAGCCCCCACAGGGCGATGTTACAGCCAACGGTGACATCCTCGGTGAGGGTGATGGTTTCCACCGGCACCCCCAGTTCCCCCGCTATGGCTTGTCTCGTGGCCATGCTCTGCCGGTCGTTCCAGTCACTCACCGCTTGGGAAAATGGCCCCGCACGCTCCACTTGTTCATAAGATTGCTGGATGGCTTTGAGGGCGTCCACCGGCATGGGTCCCTGTCCGCCGTAGTTGAAATACGCTTTGTTGGCCAAGGCTGGAAATTGCTGCCGGTGGCGTTCTAGCAGGGTTTGTGCTGGAGACATAGGGTTAAAAACCGCTTTCTTTACGCAGATTTACGCAGATATTAGCGGATATTCTCTGCATTCGCCCCCCTTTTTTAGGGGGGTTGCTTGTCTCATATCGAGCCAGTGGGGCGGGCTAGTCTCCTAAGACTGAGCTCACTCGCCCTCGTTCCCCGGCACTTTTACGCAGTTTTGTGAATAAAAGTAAAATTTTTCGCACCACCCTTGACAGCTATTACCAGCCTGTATAAGATAAAACTGTCGGTATAAATCATTCACCTGATAGCCGCGAGTCCGCTGCGAGACAGCCTCAAAGAGCTCCTTCAAGTGTTACCACCGCTGGGCGGTCGCTGGCGCAAGGGGTGGCGCGACGACGGCCAAAACTCTTTGCTGCGGGCAAACCCACCACCCAACCCTCTCCCCGCGATGCCTTACCCGCATCTTTCTTAACAATTGACGAGCGTTCGCTCTCTGCCCGATTCTGCGGTCCTGCATTTTCAAGCGTGAGATAGAAACCCGGTTTCTCAAAGAAACCGGGTTTCTGGACCCTCAAGTGAGATAGAAACCCGGTTTCTCAAAGAAACCGGGTTTCTGGACCCTCAATCGGCTTCTAGCAAGACTTCTGCCATGTTAAGAAACATGTGGGCAATCGATAGCTTCCCGGCGCTGAGTGCTGGGGGTGAGGGTGAAAATCTTTGCATGTATGGGGATACTCTCCCTCTGTTTCTTTTCTCTCAGCCTTAAAGGCAATAACTATGGTGTTTCTGGCCGATAATACATTTCTGGGCGGTGCCGGTGCCGAGCAATTCAGTGGCACTGCGGACAAAGACCTAATCTTGGGCCTTCCGGGGAGCGATACCGCTTTTGGCGGTTCAGGTGCGGATCTGCTGTTTGGCAACCAAGACGCGGATTTGCTGTTTGGCAACCAGGGCGAAGATACCTGCTACGGTGGCCAAGGCAACGACTCCCTGTGGGGCGGTCAAGGCGGCGACTTGCTGTTGGGCAATTTGGGCAATGACCTGCTTTTGGGTAACGAAGACGGCGATACCGGCTTCGGAGGGGAAGGCGACGATTTGCTCTTTGGCAACGCCGGCGCTGACCTGCAGTTTGGCAACGCCGGCGACGACATCATCTATGGGGGTCAGGATGCTGATAGCCTGCGCGGGGGTAAAGGCAATGACCGGCTTTTTGGCAATAAGGGCGATGATTTCCTCTATGGAGACTTGGGTGCGGACATTTTTACCGGCGGCGAAGGGAAGGACAGGTTTGTTATCGGAAACGGCACCGAAGCTGATGTCATTGCTGACTTCACTGACGGCGAGGATCTGATTGAGCTAACCGGCGATTTGACGTTCGACTCTATTAAGATAGTGTCCGGCACCGGCACTCTTGCCGGCAGCACGATTATTGAGAACCAGGGGACAAAACAGGCAATCGCGGTGCTTCAGGGGGTTGTCAGCAGTATTCTCGGTCGAGACAATTTCTTGCCGGTGACTGATGATGCTGCAGGAGATGCCACAGTAGAGACGCCTGTACTACCGCCGATATCGACACCGACACCAACACCGGCTCCGACTCCCACTCCCGAGCCGACTCCCACTCCGACTCCTATTCCCGAGCCGACTCCCACTCCTGAGCCGACTCCCACTCCGACTCCCACTCCCGAGCCGACTCCCACTCCCACTCCGGCTCCCCCTCCGGATTCGCAACCACCGGGCATTACCGCCGCACTCGCTAGCGACACCGGCACGAGCAACACTGATAAAATCACCTCTAACCCCGCAATTGCCGGCACTGTCACTGATGTCAGCCAGATTGCGCAGTTCCGGGCTGGGTTCAGCGACACTTTGGTGGATGTTCTGCCTCAATTGCAAGCCGGTGGGACTTTCTCCTTCAGCCGCGAACAGCTAGAAGCTATCAATGGCGCGGCGCTGGCGGATGGGGAGCACACGCTCAAACTCCAGGCTACAGATGCCGCCGGCAATCAGTCGAGTCTGCTGGAAGTTTCTCTGACTCTCGACACGACACAGCCGGCACTTGAGATTGCCGCGCCGGCGGATAATGCCGGGCTCGCTCCTGGCGCTCAGCTAACAGGTACGGTGGGCGAAGCTCTCGCCTCACTGAGTTACCGCTTTGATGACGGTGCTCAAATGCCGGTGACGCTAGAGGGTGGTGCGTTTGAAGTGGCGCTGGATGTGAGCGCTCTTGCCGGTGGGGAGCAGACTCTGACTGTTACCGCTACTGACATCGCTGGCAATGTTACCGCTACCGCCGTGACGGTGAGTAAGGATGAGACGCCGCCGGCAATTACCGCTGCTTTGAGTGACGACACCGGCACTGAAGCTGATGACATTACGTCTGACCCGTCGGTGGCGGGGAGTATAGCAGATGTCAGCGAAATTGTCAACTTCCGCGCCGGGTTGGATGAGATGCCGGTGGGAAGTTTTGTGGGTGTGCTGGCGGATTTGCAGGAAAATGGCAGTTTCTCGTTGAACCGGCAGCGTTTGGAGGAAATTAACGGCGCGGCGCTGGCGGATGGGGAGCACACGCTCAAACTTGTCGCTACAGATGCCGCCGGCAATGAGTCGAGTCTGCTGGAAGTTTCTTTTACGCTCGACGCTACAGCACCGGAGGCGACAGCCATATCCGGAACTCTCAACACGGCACCTTCTTTTGTGGATGTGTCTTACGATCAGCCGGTGGGGGATGCGGCGTTTGCGGCGGGTAATTATACTCTGACAAAGGATGGGCAGGCTGTCAGTATTGTTTCGGTGGAACAGCTGACTCCCCAAATTGCGCGGGTGAATTTTGGCGCGTCTTTGCAGGAGGGGAGTTACCAGCTGGCGATTGCACCGGCAGTTAGCGACATTGCCGGCAATGCTTTGGCGGAACCGCTGACGTTTGATTTTACTGTGGCTCCCAAGCAGGTTGAGATTTCGCCCTCGAATGGGGAGGGAATGGTGGGGCTGAATCGGGAGACGATTGTCCGGTTTGGGGAAAAGGTTGACCCCGCGACGGTTAACAGCGATTCGTTTTACCTGATTGCGAATGGGGATACGATTCCGGGGCGGATTGAGGTTTCCAGCACGGAGGAATTTGCGACTTTCTTTTATGATGAACCGCTGCCGGCTTCGACGGAAGTGCGAGTTGTAGTGGATGGGGATAAGATTGTTAACCGCGAGGGAGAGGCGCTGGATGGTGACGGCGACGGAACTGCCGGTGGGGTGAAGACGGCGGATTTCCGCACGCTGCCTTTAACTCGGATTGAGGGGACGAATGTTTTCGGGTATGTGTACGATTCGTATAACAAGAATCCCGACGGATCGGACAAGCCGGTGGTGGGGGCGACGATTCGGGTGGATGGGTTCCCGGATTTGCAGGCGGTGACGGATGAGAGTGGCTATTTTGTGCTGGAGGATGTGCCGGCTCCGGAGTTCTTTGTGTATATTGACGGTTCCACGGCGAGCACTGCGCCGGCGGGTACGCAATATGCGAGTTTAGGGAAGCCCTTCCACAGTGTGCCAGGTCAAGAGACGCAGCTGACGATGGATGGGGAAACGTTTAATGTTTATTTGCCGCCGATGGCGGCGTCCGATGTCCAGCAGCTGTCGGCTACTGAAGATACGGATGTGGGGTTTGGGGAAGCGAGCAAGGCGCAGCTGCAGGCGCTGTTCCCGGATATTGACCCGTCTTTGTGGGAGTTGACAAATGTGACTTTTCCTGCTAATTCGGCGCGGGACGATCAGGGGAATGCGGCGACGCAGGGGATGATTGTGCCGGTGGCTCCGGATCGGCTGCCGGCTCCTTTACCGCCGAATTTAGATCCGCAGTTGGTGATTTCGATTCAGGCGGGGGGTGCGAGTGGGTTCAACCGGGAGGTTAATGGGGGCGCGACCAATTTTGATGTGCCGGCACCGGTGACTTTCCCGAATTTGGACGGGTTAGCGCCTGGGGAGAAGAGTTTGCTGTGGTCGTTCAATCACGATGCCGGTAAGTGGGAGGTGATTGGGACTGGGACGGTGAGTGAGGATGGGAAGAGTGTGGTGTCCGATCCGGGTGTGGGGGTGCGTGCGCCGGGGTGGCATTTTATCAATCCGGGGACGCAAATACAAGGGCCACCTCCTGAAAAATGCGAAGGGCCTAACTGGACTGATGCAAAAGAAGTAGCAAAAGCAGTTTTTGACTGCATAAAGGATAAGACGCGGTTTCGTCAGACCCTAGCACCTTTTGTCGAATTTATCAGCAGATTTAACGAATTAAAGCAAGAATTTGAAATTTTCAAAAATACCTACAAAGATGGGACGCTGACGAGCGACGAAATCAAGAATGACCTTGAGTTACTGAACAACATCAAGGAGGTTATTAAGTCCGCTTACGAAGAGTGGACAGGATTGAATCCTGTCACAAAAGCTATTGATATTGCAAAATGTGCCCGTGGTTTAGTTACAACGATCCTGGGACGCTTGTGCGTGCGGGAGGATTGCGGCCCAGGAATAGAATCCCTTTTAAACTTCCTTTGCAATCAGGCAAAACCGCTTGTGGATCTGGCTAGCAAGGGTTTGGACATAATAGAGGACGTTGACTGGAAACTTCGCAATTTACCTCTGGTGGCAGTCTGTGAGGGCTTGGAATTACTTATCGACAACTTTGGCCTTGCGGAAGAAATCTTAGGTGACAGCAATTCAAACCCAACTGGCCAGGGAACGGGGGATAATAGCAGCAACGTCAGTGAGCCGGTCGCGCCTGACCCCAATGTGGTGCTACTCATAGATGACTTGAACGAACAAGTCGTCGAGTTGAACCGATTAGTTGAAGCCGCAACGGAGATGAACCAAACTTTGCAATCGATTGACACCACGACTACTGAAATTTTAGAGGATGGTGTGAGTCCGTTACTCACGCAGATGAGGGCTTATCGAGATTCCTACTGGCGCATAACAGTTGGCGAGTTCGAGGTTCGCGGACGGACTAATGCGGCGGGAGAGTTAAATCTGCCGGTGGTAGCCCCTAATACGCCCTATCGCCTGGAAATTTATGACCTGGAACTGAACGCACTAGCTGTTTCCGAAGGAGTGACTGCTCCTAGTAGCCAGTCTACTATTCTCGTTCCCTTCAGACTTGAGAGTCTGAATGGCGAGACAGATACTGATGGCGAAGGACTTGCCGATCTGGCTGAACAGGTGGTTGGCACTTCGGCAACCCTTGCTGATACTGACGGCGACGGCATTAACGACCTAGCCGAACTCCAGCAGGGACTTGACCCCCTCGGAGGTCGGGCTTTCCCCACCGGCATTATCTCCAGTCTGCCCTTATTCGGTGAAGCCAAAGCAGTCGCCGTGGAAGGCTCAACCCTGGACGCCGGCACCCAAACCGCCTATGTGGCCACCGGCACGCACGGACTGGCAGTTGTGGACACCTCCCAGTTCGACAATCCGATTATCTTGGGCCAGCTGGATTTGCCGGGAGACGCCACCGATGTCGCCGCCGATACCAGCTTGCAAATTGCAGCAGTTGCCGGCAATAGCGGCGGGCTGCATTTCGTGGACGTTTCCGACCCCATGCTGCCGGTGCTGTTGCGCACCGCCAACATCTCCGCCGGTCAGGTGGAAATTGCCGACGGGATCGCCTACGCCACAGCCGGTAACACCCTGCACGCTATCGACTGGCTCACCGGCGAGAAGTTGCAAACCCTGACGCTACCCGGACAGGGTGCAGTCACCGGCTTAGCCCGCGAGGGGACAAAGCTGTACGCATTTACCAGCGGTTCCGACATTTTCTCTATTATCGACATCGCCAGCGAAGGCGCAGCCGGTGTCCTCGGACAGCTGACTGTCAATATTGGCTCGCAAGACGTTGGCGTATTTGCCGGCAATGGCGTTGCTTACCTTGCCGGTAGCGGGTTGCGGACAGTAGATGTGTCCAACCCCAGCGCCCCCACCCTGATTGGCGACGCCACTCAGTTCTTCACCGCTCGGGAGGTGGCGCTCAACGGTTCGGGTTTGGCTTTGCTTGCGTCTGAAGGTCAGGGTTTGGGCGTTTACAATGTGGCTAACCCGCAAATCACCGACGCTTTCTTGACTGGGGTTGACACGCCCGGGTTTGCTAATAAAGTTGCTGTCGCTTCCGGGATTGCTTTTGTAGCAGACGGTTCGGCTGGCTTGCAAGTCATCAACTATCTGCCTTTTGACAGCGCCGGTGCTGCCCCAACTTTAACCATAAACGCTGCCGGTGCTGACGCCGATCCCGCCACGGAGGGCATCCAGGTGCAGGAAGGCTCTACTATTGCTATTACTGCCGGTGTCTCGGATGACGTGCAAGTGCGCAATGTGGAACTGCTGGTTAATGACGAAGTGGTTCGCAATGACGTTTCGTTCCCATTTGACCTAGAGGCTGTGGCTCCCAACATCACTGCGGATTCAAATACTGCTACAATTCAGGTGCGGGCGACTGATACGGGAGGCAATACTGTGCTGTCAAACGCCATCACCGTCAATTTGGTGGAAGACACTTTCGCGCCGGTGGTGAGCAACACCACACCGGCTGCCGGTGGTTTCGGATTGAATATCCCATTCATCACGATCCGTTTCAACGAACCGATAGACACATCTTTGGCAGACTTGTCGGGACTGACGCTGACGAATTTAGGAGCGGATGGCGCAATTGGCGGTGGCGACGACACAGCAGCTGCCCTCGGTGCGGTGGAGACACCCTCAGATCGCCGGCTGGTTATTTTCTCAGAAGGCACCTTGCCGGTCGGCAACTACCAGCTGACAGTAGATCCTTCAATTATCGCCGACCGGGCGGGGAATCCTCTGGCGTCGCCCTTCACCCTGTCGTTCATCAATTCCGACGTGCCGCCAGACACCGTATTCTGGATTTCCGACAGCGATGGCGACTGGAACAACCCCGCCAACTGGAGCACCGGCACTGTCCCGGGCGCTAACAATAATGTTGTTATCAATCGCCTGAACGCTAATCCTGCGATCTCAATTTCCGGCAATGTTAGCCTCAAGAGCATCCGCAGCGAGGAGCCTTTAATTATTTCTGGCGGTTCGCTCTCCGTTAGCGAGGAGTCGGAAGTGAATGGGGATTTGACAGTCAGCAGTGGGGGTGTGACTGTCAGTGGTGAGGATGTCTCCTTTACCGCGAAGGGTGCGGTTGTGGTTGAGGGTACTAGCAGTCTTTTTGCCAGCAGCGGCGGCTCTATCACTCTGAGTGGGCTAGCGACAATTGCCGGCAGTACGGACATCCTAGCTGAAGGTGCCGGCAGCACTATCAATCTGCCGGCGCTGACGGACTTTAGCGATGAAATCGGCGACGGGCGAGATGCCAGAATCGAAGTCCGTGACGGCGGCGCAATTTCCGCTGACTTATTA
>Ga0114941_100178_pt1 | contig 14207 bp, 9 predicted proteins | sample DevilsHole_FD_89580 | JGI IMG/M metagenome (GOLD analysis project Ga0114941, IMG submission 89580) | Groundwater microbial communities from Devils Hole, Nevada to study Microbial Dark Matter (Phase II) - Devils Hole | ecosystem: Environmental > Aquatic > Deep subsurface > Groundwater | place...
AATTTCATCTGCGTTTATCCGCGTTCATCTGCGGTTCCATTCATCGAATCTATCCCAACCGCCTCAGAAAAACTCCCCAATCCTCGCTCCTCCAACTTTTGCACCAGCCCTTCCAGAAGCCGGCGCACCATCCACGGACCTTCATAAACCAAACCCGTATAAACCTGCACAACAGAAGCGCCGGCGGCAATCTTCTCCCAGGCATCCTCAGCGGTAAAAATGCCGCCGCTGCCAATAATCGCCAGCTTCCCCTGGGTTTGTTGCCAGATAAACCGGATGACCTCTGTAGAGCGCTGGCGCAGGGGAGCACCGCTGATGCCGCCGGCTTCCTCCTTGACAGAATTACCTGTTTGCTGTATAATATCTGTCTTTAATCCTTCGCGGCTGACAGTGGTATTAGTGGCAATAATCCCAGCCACCTGGTAAGTTTGGGCCACTTCTATGACCTGAGCGATAGCCTCCCACTCCAGATCCGGCGCAATCTTGACTAAAATTGGCTTAAGTCCCTGGTTTTCCTGCTGCAAGGCGTCCAGGATGCCGGCCAGCCCGGCGGCATCTTGCAGGGAGCGCAGCCCTGGGGTATTCGGAGACGACACATTGACAGCAAAATAGTCCCCGCAGTCTTTGAGAAGTTGAAAACTAGCTAAATAGTCTGCCGGTGCTTCCTCTAGGGGTGTTACCTTGGATTTACCGAGATTGATGCCGGTGGGAATCGCGGCCTCCGCCTTGCCTCTAACAGAGGACAGCTTTGCTGCCAGTGCTGCAGCGCCCTGATTGTTAAAGCCCATACGATTCAGGACAGCCTCGTCGAGGGGCAAGCGAAACAGTCGGGGACGCGGGTTGCCCGGTTGAGGGTGCGCGGTGACGGTGCCCAGTTCAGCAAAGCCAAAGCCAAAATTGGGCCAAATAGTGGTGGCGACACCATCCTTATCAAACCCAGCTGCCAAACCAACGGGATTGGGGAATTTTACCCCCCAGAGGGTTTGTTCCAGGCGGGGGTGCTGCAGGCAGCAGGACTGCTGGAACCAGGCCAGAATCCATTTGGCTGGGTTGCTCAACTGGTGCCGGTCTAGCCAGCTGAGAGTCTCTAGGGTTTGATGGTGCAAAAACTCTGGATCGGCTTTCAATCCAGAAAACAAAATAGGACGTACAGCAGAGCGATAAATATCCAACGGTCGAGGCAAAAGTCAGGGTACGCAAGTCAGGATGGAATTATATCACAGATGCTGGGTGTTCTTGGGGCGTGGGGCGTGGGGCCGCAGCGCCGCAGCGCATGGGGCTCACGGGCATGGGGCCATGCCCAATCCGGGCATCCGGGCATCTAAAATCCTTGCATCCAAAGTTCCCTGAAAGGCAGTACCGGTCGATAGATAAAATGGGTCAGCAAAAACAGCCGCCGTCCTACGAAAAACAGCTCGTTGCCTTGGGGCGCACCCTCCAGACTCTCCGGGAAGAGGAGAATGTCGATGTTTTGATCGAAACCACCCTCAATTACCTGGAAGCCGAGTTTGAGTGCAAACTGCTTTGGATTGGCCTCTACGACCGTCTGGATCACCGGCTGCTCGGCAAGGGGGGGCGGACTCCAAAGGGCGACATCTCGCTGCTCAAGCAGCGGTTTGCCCTGACTCCCGGCGACCTCTTGGAGCAGGTGGTGATCCAGCAGCGCCCGGTGGGCGTCCCGGACTTGCGAGAAGAATTGCGAGCTGGGGAATGGCGCAAGGTGGCTCAAGAATTTGGCATCCAGGGGACGCTGATTTTTCCCATGCGCTACAAAGACCGCTGTTTCGGCGTGGCTTTGTTGGGGTCAGCCCTGTGGGGGGTGTCGCCGAGAGCGGAAGAAAAGGCTCGGCTGTCGCTCGTCTTGGGCGGACTGGCGGCAGCTTTGTACCAAATTGAAACGGACTGGCTCAGGCAACAAATCAAGCATCCCGACCAGTCTCTGCTCAAGCTGCTGGCCCAACTTCGCCAGCTGTTGGGATCAGCTGATGGCGGTGCCCTCAGCACCCTCGACCAGTGTCTGGCGGCTGCGGTTGAGGAAACCCACAAATTCGTAGCGCCTGACCGAACTAATATCTACTGGTACAACCCAGAGCGGCGCTACTTCTGGTGTCGGGTGAGCAATCATCAAAAATTGACACCTGTGGGTGTCAAAAATCAGCCAGCTTCCGGGCTGATGGTGTCGGACTTGGGCGGCTTCTATCAAGCGCTGCTTTCCGACCAAATGGTTTCAATTGGGGAGGCTCAATCGTCGCTGAAGGCGGACGTCACGGCTCGCCTGATGCAGCAGATTCGGGCTCGTTCCCTGCTGGCGGCTCCGATCGTGTTTGGCAAGGAAATCCTGGGCTTTCTGGCGGTGGAGGGCAGCGACGCCCGCATCTGGCTGGAGGAAGAAAAAAGCTACGTCCGAGGTGCGGCGCAACTTCTGGCTCTGGTCGCTCCTGTGGCTCAGATGGAGCGCACTATTGAGCAAGTGAGGCTGGACCGGGATTTAACTGCCGGTATTGCCCGCGCTATCTACAGTGACTCGGACTGGCACGCAACTCTGAAAACGGCTGGGCTGGGACTCTTGGAGCGCTTGAAAGCTGACCGGTTTCTCGTTTTGCTCTACAACAGCGACCGGAATCATTTTGAGATCGCCGCTCAAAACCAGCCGGCTCACGGTCGGCAGGTGCCTTCGCCTCTTTTGGCGCTCAGTGACTTAGACACTAAGCTGCTGCAGGACAGTCCGGAAGCGATTGGCATCGAAAATTGGACTGAGGATTTGAAGTTGATGGCTTGGCGCAGCACTCTCCTAGAAAGTGGGGCGAAATCGCTACTGGCAGCCTCTACCGGCACTGGTCGCACCCCGGAGGGGGTGTTGCTGGTGACTGGCGAGGCTCCCCGCACTTGGAACGCCACAGAGCGAGAACTGGTTACTGCAGTCAGCCGGCAGATCGGTTTGGTGCTTCACCAGTGGCAGCTGCAAGCCGTCAGGGAGCAAGATCAGCAGCTGTTGAATACTGTGCGGTCTGGTCTTGTCTCCCTGCAGCAGACTTCTCTGACTCTGGAGCAGCTGGAGCGCACCGGCGTCAAGCAGCTGGCTGAATTCCTCGCCTGCCCCCTCGCCGCCCTGGTCACCTGGTCCCCCGGTGGCAAGGTGGCGCGGATCTCCGCTGAGACCGCCGCCAGCTCGCAGTACGCGCTCAACTCAGAGTCCAGTATCCCTGTCCACACGGACGCCCTGATTCAGTGGGCGCTGCTGCAAGCGGAAGCACCTCTGCCGGTGAGGGCGATCGATCTGCCTTTGCCAACTAAAACTTGGCTGTCTGGCCCCGGTATTGGCCAGATTCTGGTGATGGCCCTGCGCACCGGCAAGGGAGCCCAGCCGACCGGCATCGCCCTGGTGGCTGACCACTCGGAGCGCCACTGGTCGGCAACTGCTGTCCAGTCCATGACTTTTTTGGGGTCGCAGCTGGCTTGGTCGCGCCGCTATCTGATTCTGTCGCACACCCTTGAGTCGCAGCGGCAAGACTTGGAATGTCTCAACTGGTACAAGCACCGGCGCTATGAGGATTTCTACCGGATCGTGTCGTCGGGGGTGACAAAACTCACCGACCTGGCCAATCATAAGGGCAATTTCGGTTCCCTGCAGGTGATGCGCCTGGAGCAGATCCTGCGGCAGTTAAGCAATTCGTTGGAATCCGTCCACCCTATCCTCAAACAGGAGCGCTGGCGTCTGCAGCCCGAACGGGAAATTATTCCTCTTGCCAGTCTGCTGCGGCGAGTTCTGGAGCGTTTGGGGCCGGTGATTCACCAGCACCAGCTCTGGTGTCAGGTGCACGGTGAGAGTTCGATTAATATTAGCGGCGACGCCCTCAAAATTGAGTGGGCTGTCCACGAGGTGTTGCTGGCTGCCTGCCGCCGGTCGCCCCAGGGGGGGCGGATTGATATCTGGTGCCGGCTTGTTGACTTGCGCTGCGCCGATCTGTCGGTCACTGACACTGGGGTGATGCCACCAACGCTTCTCGCCGACCTGCAAACCGGTCGCTCTGCGGATCTCCTCGCTCCTTCCAGTTTGGACCAGCCTCCGGGACTTCATCTGGCTATTTGCCAGTCCTTGATCGAGCAAATGGGCGGCGAGCTGCATTTCTCCCAGATGGATGACGGTCGCACGGTGAGCCAATTTGTCCTGCCTCTGGCTCACAGTTAATAGGTTTGTAAGTTCAGCGTAGCCCAAAGGATCGAGAGCGGTGGGCCAAGTAGAGAAAGGGGCGTGCGCCAAATAAAACCTCAAACCCCCACGAGAGAACTTTCTACCCTGGAGATTTAATGGTTTCCAATGTCATCCTTGCTTCGCTCTCAAGAGCAGACGCTAAAAGCAAGGCCGGTGTGGCGGCCACCTCTAAAGTGGGCACCGGCAGCAAGCCCCCGGTGATTAACCAATCAATCATCCGTGGGGATTGTGCGGTCAAGCCACCTTGCCATCACGCTGCAAACCTTCCCTAATCCATATTCTGAGACACTCCGAACCCTGCCCCGCTGGCATTTCAGACAGCGCTTGCCAAATATCCGGTTCAACTCTCAGTGTGATGGGCTTGTCGAGCTCGCCAAGTCCAGCTGCCTCGACATACTGGTTCTTCCCAAGAGGATTGCGCACAATTCCCTTTGGCGCTCCCTTATGTTTGGCCATTTTTCGCTATCCCTGTCCTTTCTTACTTGATAATCATCCCAGTCTTCCTATGGATTGCCAACTTGAAAATCAACCGCTTTCATGGCAACATTTCTGCAGACTCCATGCGATTGATATAGTCAATAACCGCTTTGCGAGCCAGCTCAGTAGGCGTTAATTCCATTTTTGCGCAAAGCGCTAAGAAGCGTGGATAGTCAGCTTTAGGGATGCGAAGCCCAATCGTTTTACGGTGCAGGGTATCAGGCGATTCCACAAAACGCCCCTCAGCATTGCGCAATTCTGGTCTTGCCATAATCCCTCCTCATTCTGCTATCTATTGTCAGCCGTTGCTAGCTTTTATGTCAAATATTAAGCTTTGTAAAGATTTTTGACGGCAGGTTTACAGCCATTGCTAGCCAAGGCTATACTGTAGACGGGATTAAACTTTTGTCGGGTGAGCGCCAGCGCTCCCGGCTCGCCGTCCCCCCTTTGGCGCAGTGGAGAGCGGTTTCAGGTTTGAAAGCGCTTAAGCCCTGGGGGGGAGTGCCCGGCCCGCTTGAGGCACCGGCAGACCGCCCCCGGTCATCAACCAATCAATCATCCGTAGGGATTGAGCGGTCAAGCCACCTTGCCATCACGCTGCAAACCTTCCCTAATCCATCTTCTGATACACTCCGAACGCTGCCCTGCAGGCATTTGAGACAGCGCTTGCCAAATATCCGGTTCAACTCTCAGTGTAATGCGCTTGTCGAACTCCCCAAGTCCAGCTGCCTGGACATACTGGTTCTTCCCAAGAGGATTCCGGACAATTCCCTTTGGCGCTCCCTTCTGTTTGGCCATTTTTCGCTATCCCTGTCCTTTCTTACTTAAGAATAATCCAAATCTGACGAAAATAACTCTTGACAATCCCAGTCGGACTCGGTAAGGTAGTTTACAGACAGGCCAAAGCCCAGTTAACGAACAAAGCCCCCTGGTGGCTAGAACCACCGGTGGGGGCAGAAAAAAAACAATAACACAGGAGATTATATCATGTCTGCGTTCCAAATCAGCTCCAGCCTTCAAAATCAGCTCTTCTCGCAAGCTGTCACCTGGACATTGCTGACGGCCAAAGGCAAGGTAGCGGGCCCCCTCGACGCCTGCCGGCAGGAGCTAACCGTGGAAGTCTGGCCGAAAGTCGTTTACGTCCGCCTGGAGAAGAACATCCTCCGGCGCGAGTGCCCCTCGGGAGTTTCCACCTTTATTTCTTACAAAGACTATTTAGAACATGCTATCAAAGAAGCCTTTACCAAGGCAACAAGCCTAACAACAGCTCGGATAAGTGAGAACTATTTCAAAATTCAATCAGCAACCGACCCCCAGTACAAATACTGGATCCTGCTGGACTTTTACGGGATGTCGTGCGATTGCCCGCGATACAAGTGCCTTAAAAAGCGCATTTGGAGCGAAGCCCGCCACCTGCACAAGCTGATTGAAGAAAACGAAATCTTGCAAGGCCAAATCCCCTGCCCTCACGCCGCAGCCGTCCTGAAATCCCTGGATTTGAAAAATTTTGCAGATTACTTACAGGAGTGGCCCACCATCGAAAAGCAGATAACCAAGGAAGAGGATGAAGAGGATTACAGCGAAGAGGATGACAGCGAATTTGACTGGTAGGTTATCTCTCCCATCCCAGACCCGGGCTTTCTCTTGGAGAGCGAGCGCGAAAAACAGGTCAATTCAGGCAAATAAACCCGGTTTCTCAACCCTGGTACGGTTTCTCTCCCCCTTCGGTGGATCGCGTTTGGCAGCAAACACTTTAGTACCTTCCTAGAGAACCACTCGAGAGCGCTTGCTGCAACCCAAGGCGTTGCAAAGTAGAAGGACGTTCCGCTTGCGCCGCGCGTCTCTTCGCCAGCGCAAACTTTTTCTACTCCTGGAAAACCCCCTCTCAGGTCCCCCTCCCCGAAACGCGGGTTGGGGGTTGGGGTGCCTGGTTGCTCCGACGCCTCGGTGCGACGCCCAAGCCAATGCCGGTCTAAACCATTTCCGACGCCGACGCCTGCACCGGCTGCTGCATTTGGGGCTGGAACTGGAACAGAGAATAAACCACATTCCGGCGAATGTCAGTCATCATATCCAAGAACAGCTCATAGCCCTCACTCTTGTACTCAATCAGCGGGTCCTTCTGACCGTAACTGCGCAAGCCCACCGACTCCCGCAGAGCGTCCATCGCCTGCAAGTGCTCGCGCCAGAGCGTATCAATCTGCTGCAAAATAAAGAACCGCTCAGCTTGGCGCATCAGCCCAGGCTGAATCTGATCCACCTGCGCCTCTTTCAAATCGTAGGCAATGCGCACCTGCTCGTGCAAGAACGTCTTAATCTCATCGATCGACAGCTCCTCTATCTGCACCGGCTCCATATCCGCCAGCAGATAGACAAACTCCTTCACCTTGCTCACCAAACTGGACAAATCCCACTCTTCGGAAGGCAAATCCGGATTAACATACGCCTCAACAATGTCATCCATCGTTTTTTCAGCATACTTAATCACCTGCTCCTTCAAATCCAGACCTTCCAGCACCCGCCGGCGCTCAGCGTAGATAGCGCGGCGCTGGTTATTCATCACCTCATCGTACTCAAACACCTGCTTGCGGATGTCGTAATAATACGTCTCCACCTTTTTCTGAGCCCCTTCCAGAGAGCGAGTCAGCATCCCCGACTCAATAGGCATATCCTCCTCAACCTGGAACATCTCCATCAACCGGCTCACCCGGTCCCCCCCAAAAATCCGCAGCAAATTATCCTGCAAACTCAGGAAAAACCTAGTCGATCCCGGGTCGCCCTGACGCCCGCAGCGCCCGCGCAACTGGTTGTCAATGCGGCGGGATTCGTGGCGTTCCGTACCGATAACGTGCAGCCCTCCCAGCGTCACCACTTCATCGTGCTCGCTCTTGGTGTACTGCTCGTACTCCAGGCGTACCGCATTGTAAACATCCCGCAGCTTTTGAATCACCGGGTCGATAGTCGGCGCTTTTTCCGAAGCCGTCGCCACCTTATCTTCCGCCTCCAGTTCCGCAAGCGAGCGCTCTCCGTACTGGAGCACAGCGAACTGCACTGCCTCCTTGAGCTTTTGCTCAGTTGCCTTAGACAGCTCAGTGGGGAAAATCTGGGGGGACACCTTCCAAGTTTTGACTTTCTTGCCAGGGGCAAAGCCTTGGGGGTTTCGCCGGCGGTCCGCTCCCGGAACCCGCACGACGCTGACATTCGCCTCATCTTCTGGCACGACAATAGCCGGCATAAAGTATTCCCGCACCTTCAGCCGCGCCATGTAGTCCGCGTTCCCGCCCAGAATAATATCCGTCCCCCGCCCCGCCATATTCGTGGCGATTGTCACTGCGCCTTTGCGCCCCGCTTGCGCCACAATTTCCGACTCGCGCTCCACATTTTCCGGCTTGGCGTTGAGCAGGTTGTGGGGGATACCGCGCTCGCGCAGAAGCACCGACAGGTGTTCCGAGTTTTCCACGCTCGTGGTGCCCACCAGCACCGGGCGTCCCTTTTCGTGCATCTCGGCGCACTCTTGAGCCACAGCCAGCCACTTGCCCCTTTCAGTCTTGTAGACCACATCGGCCAAATCCTTGCGTCCAGAGATCCGGTTGGTGGGGATTGCGGTCACTTCTAGACTGTATATCTTCTCAAACTCCGCCTCTTCTGTTTTCGCCGTGCCGGTCATTCCCCCCAGTTTCGGGTACAGCAAGAAGAAGTTTTGATAAGTAATCGTAGCCAGGGTTTGAGTTTCCGGCTGGATGTCCACCCGTTCCTTGGCCTCAATGGCTTGGTGCAAGCCGTCGCTCCACCGGCGTCCTTGCAGCACCCGCCCGGTAAACTCATCGACAATCACCACCTCCCTGTCGAGGACGATGTAGTTTTTGTCCTTGATAAACAGCTCTTTGGCCTTCAGGGCGTTAAAAATGTAGTGCGCCCAGGGATCATTGGGGTCGTAGAGATCCTTAACTCCCAGCAGCCGTTCCGCTTGCGCAAACCCTTCGTCGCTCAAAAGCACGTTGCGGGCTTTTTCGTCCACCTCGTAGTGCTCTTCTTTTTTGAGGGCGGCGGCGATGTCGGAGGCTCCCATATACTTCTCTGTGGGGCGCTCTACTTGGCCAGAAATAATCAGCGGCGTGCGAGCCTCGTCAATCAGAATCGAGTCCACCTCGTCAATAATGGCGTAGTTGAAGGGGCGCTGCACCACCTCTGCCATCGAGGTGGCCATATTGTCCCGCAGGTAGTCGAAGCCCAGCTCGCTGTTGGTGGCGTAGGTGATGTCGCAGCTGTAGTTCTTGCGCCGCTCGTCCGGGCTCATGCCCTGCTGAATCAGGCCCACGGTCAGTCCCAGGAAGCGGTGCACCTGTCCCATCCACTCGGCGTCGCGGCGTGCCAGGTAGTCGTTGACGGTGACGACGTGTACGCCTTTGCCGGTGAGCGCGTTTAAGTAGGACGGCAGGGTGGCGACCAGGGTTTTTCCCTCACCGGTTTTCATCTCGGCGATTTGCCCAAAGTGCAGGATGGTGCCTCCGAGAATCTGGACGTCGAAGTGCCGCATGCCCAAAACTCGCCGCCCAGCTTCCCGAACCACCGCAAAGGCTTCCGGTAGCAGCTCGTCGAGCACTTCACTGGTTTCACTGGGGGATTTTGCTTTGTCAAGCTTCTGTTTGAACTCCGCTGTCTTGGCTCTCAGTGCCTCATCGGAGAGCGCCTTGATGTCTTCCTCCAGGATGTTGACTTCGGTGACGAGCGGCTGATATCTCTTGAGCTTGCGTGCGTTGGGATCGCCGAGCAAATTTTTCAGCATAGCAGGAGAGGGAGACTTGTTTTCTGTATAAGGAAGCCAAAAGTCAAGTTTCAGAACTCAGAACTTGTCTGAATTCTGAAGGCTCGCTTCTGAATTACTGATTTTCTATCTTTCTCTTATTATGGAGAATTTTGCCACTCCGGTGCGAGACTGCGGAAATTGTACTGGCCGGCACCGGGGTGACAGGTGACGCAGCTGCCGGTTAAGTTGGTCTGGGGGAGTTTGACTCGCGGGTGCAGGGCTTTGAAATACCTCGATTTGGCCAGCCGGTAGGGCACCTCTTCGTCCTTGGCGTGGGGGCGGGAGAACGCCCGCAGGTAGTTCCAGATGATGACGCGGGGGGGATTCACCGGCAGGTTCAGCTGCACCCCGTAGTGCTGCGGATCTTGCAGCAGCTGCCGCCAGGTTTCGCCCGGCATGACTTCCGGCGGCAAGCCCACATGGCAGCCGGCGCAGTTTTCTAGGTAAAGTTCGGCTCCCAGCTGGAAGCTATCCGGTATGGGGTCAACCGTGCCGGCTGCCTGGATCTCTGCCGCTCGCGCCACCCCCCACCCCACTGCCACACTCCACAGCCCCACCAGCAACACCAGCACTGCCGGTCTGACCTTACTTCTTAATATTTTCTTTATTGACATTAACCCAAATTTATGATAATCTCTCGGCGTCCTTGGCGTCCTTGGCGTCCTTGGCGGTTCGTTTTTTCCGGATCTGGCTGCACGCTGTAAAACTGAGAAGCCCTCTAACCCCTGGCCAACCGGCCACTCCCCTAAAATTTAGGCATATCCGAAAGAATGGTTTTTACAAAACCCGGACATCACACCGGTTTTGTATATATGCTTTTTTTCGGAGAGCAGAAATGTGTACAAATTGTACACAAAATTGATCCGACATCTGTCAATACCCCAACGCCCAGCGCCCAATACCCCACGCCGCCAGCCCCAACTATATGATAGAGCCATTTGGCGTACCTTCACGGGGGCGGTTCGTTTTTCCGGAGATAGCTGTACCCCCTCAAACTCAGAAGCGCTCTAGCCATAGGCGTAGCCGCACCTCTACTTTAGTGATATCCGAAAGAATGGTTTTTCCAAAACCCGCGACAGGCATTGTAATATGCTTTTTTCCGGAAATCCGAAATGTGTACAATTTGTACACAAAGTTGTTACGACAGTTGTCAACACCCGAACGCCCCATCGCCCAATGCCCGACGCCGCCAGCCCCAACTATATGATCAAGCCACTTGGCGTCCTGCCGTGGAAGCTGCCGCGTCCTGTGGCGTCTTGGCGGTTCCTTTTTCCGGCTACCGCTGTACTCCCTCACACTGGGGCGGTCGATAAATCAACTAAGCCGCCCCACAAATTTAGGTATCTCCGAAAGAATGGTCTTTACAAAACGCCGGCGCGCGTTTCTTGTGCAATATGCTTTCTTCCGGCGACCATAAATGTGTACAAATTGTACACAAAATAGAACCGGCAGCTGTCAACACCCAGCGCCCAGTGCGAGCGTGCCCCATGCCCCATGCCCAACTAGGGAATAGGAACCGAGCGCAGGAGCCGCTCGACGACAGTTTTGGCCCTGCGCCCACCGGCAGGGATCAGCCGGTGGGAGAGTACCGGCACAGCGAGATACTTGACATCATCGGGAATAGCGTACTCCCGACCGGCAAGAAAAGCCAGAGCTTGCGTGGATCTCTGCAGGGCAACCGCACCGCGAGGGCTGACGCCGAGGGTAATTTCTTCATCTTCCCTAGTCGCCCGCACTAGGTTGAGGATGTACTGCTGCAAAGAAGTTTCCAGCTTGACTTTACCGCAGAGCCGGCGCAGTTCCAGCACTTCCTCCAGAGCGATACAGGGCTGGAGTTCCTCAACGGTGACGCCTTCCTGAAGCCGCTGCAGCATCTGAAATTCTTCGGCTTCCGTAGGATACCCCAAAGACAGAGACAGGGCGAAGCGGTCCATCTGCGCCTCTGGGAGGGGAAAAGTGCCTTGATACTCGATGGGGTTCTGGGTGGCAATCACAAAAAAGGGACTGGGAACCGGACGGGTGACGCCATCCACAGTAACTTGGCGCTCTTCCATCACTTCCAGCAAAGCGGACTGAGTGCGGGGGGTGGCGCGGTTAATTTCGTCAGCGAGCAAGACATTGGCAAACACCGGCCCGGGGAGGAATTCAAACTCGCCGCTGCGGGGGTTCCAGATATTGGTGCCGGTGATGTCAGTGGGGAGCAGGTCCGGCGTGCACTGAATCCGCTGAAATTTGCCGGCAATCGAGCGGGCCAGGGATTTGGCCAGCAGGGTTTTGCCGACGCCGGGGACGTCTTCTAGGAGGGCGTGGCCACCGGCTAGCAGGGCAACCAAGACTAGACGGATAGCCTCCGCTTTCCCGACTATAGTCTGGCCTAAATTTTTCGTCAGCCGCTCAATGTTTTCCCTCATATTCGTAGATTTTCCCTGTTTTGGTGGTGCGTCAGAGATAGTGATTAGGCCAGCCGCAGGCAGACGCGACCGCTCGCAGAGTGTCCCCTAGGAGTTAGTGGCGGCAGTGAGAAGGCAGCTTGCGGCGGCGCAGTCGGCTTCAATTTGAGCTTTCAGGGCGTTTAGGGAGGAAAATTTTTGCTCGGGGCGCAAAAAATGCTCCAAGGTAACAGTTAGAGTTTTGCCATACAAGGAAGCCGACCAGTCCAGCAGGTGCACCTCTGCGGTGGGTTGGCCGCCCGCTACCGTGGGCCTAATGCCGATATTCATAACACCGGCTGCCGGTGCGTCTGAGGTGCCGGCACCTGTGACCCGCACTGCGTAAACGCCGTAGGCCGGCAAAAATTTTTCGGGGGGCAGCTGCAAGTTAGCGGTGGGAAATCCCAGATTTCGGGCCAGCTGCTGGCCGCTGACCACCTTTCCGACGAGGCTGTAGGGGCGGCCCAAGAGCCTGTTAGCTTTGTTCAGGTCGCCGGCTACCAGCGCTTGACGGATGTTGGAGCTGCTGATCCGCTCTCCCTGACAGAAAAGCAGGGGCACGACGGTGACGGCGATGCCGTAGGGGGCTGCCAGCTGTTGCAAGTCAGCCGCCTCTCCGGCGCGTCCGCGCCCGAAGCGAAAGTCCTGTCCCACGCTCACCTGGGTTGCCTGCAGGGAGCGCACGAGTATTTTTTCGACAAATTGCTGGGGGCTTAAATCTGCCAGCTCTCGGTCAAAGGGCAGCAGTACCAGCTGCTCGACGCCCATTGCCCGCATCTGCGCCACCTTTTCCTCTCGGGGGGTGAGCAGGGACTTGGGCTGGCCGGTAAAAAACTCCCTCGGATGGGGATTGAAGGTGACTGCAGTCGGACAGGAGCGTTCGGGCGGGGAAGAATTGGGCCATTCCCCACTGCCGGCTGGTACTGCTTCCAGCTGGGGGGAACTCGGGAGTTCCCTGAGAGCTGCCGCTCCCCAGGAGCGGGCTGCTGCGGTGCCATTTAATATAGGCTGTACGACCTGCCGGTGCCCTCGATGCACGCCGTCAAAGTTTCCCAGGGCAATGGCAGTTGGAGCTAGCGCTGTTGTTAAAGAAGATGTTACCCACACGCTTTACATTTTGACATATTTAGAAGCCGGCACAAGGGTTTTTTCTCTGAGATCAGCTGTGCCTCAGTCAGTGATTGTTGACTTGGGGCTACAGCGGCGAGCGCTTGCTACGCGGGTCTGGCTCAGGCTTTGACCGTGATTTCAGCGGCGGGCTCGGTTTCAGAGGCGGTGTTGACGGGGGAAGCTGGAGCGAAAGCCCTTCACGCGCTATCAGGCAGTCGGGGAATTGCTGGGCGACTTGCTCTCCCACGCGGTCGAGAAAGTCGTCGCTGTGCAGGGGGTCGTGGTGGAATATTACCAGTTTTTTGACTCCGGCTGCTTTGGCCACTTTCACGGCTTCTTGCCAAGTTGAGTGCCCCCACCCGACTTTGCTGGACTTTTCTGAGTAATACTCTTCGTCGGTGTAGGTGGCGTCGTAAATCAGGATGTTGGCGTGGCGAGCCAGCCGGAGGACGTTCTCGTCGAGACGTTCTGGGAAGTGCTCTGTGTCGGTGACGTAGGCGGCTGCGTAGTCTTGCCAGCTGACGCGGTAGCCCACGGCTTCTCCGGGATGGTTGAGCAGGGCGTTTTCTACGGTGACGTCGCCGATTTTGACGGTTTCCCCGACTGCGATGTCGTGGAACTCCAGCTGGGCTCCCATGATCTGCAAAGGCACGGGAAAATTTGGGTGCAGCATCTGGTCGTTGAGGCGCTGCTCGATGGTTGCCCCATTGGGAGCCACCGCTCCATAGATATGGAAGCGATTGCCTTTGATAAAGGCGGGAGTGAAGAAGGGAAATCCCTGGATGTGGTCCCAGTGGGAGTGTGTGAAAAATATGTACCCCTCTACCGGCATCTGGGACAGCAGGGACTGCCCCAACACCCGCAAGCCGGTGCCCCCATCAAAAATCAGGCGATTTTCACCCACCCGCATCTCGACGCAAGGGGTATTGCCACCGTACCGTACTGTCTGCGATCCTGGACAGGCGATGCTGCCTCGAACGCCCCAGAAGTGAACTGTGAATTGGTTTTGCTCATCTGACATGGGTGTAACTCGCTTTCAAACCTCAGGCGGTTCATCGGTAAGGTTTTACATCAGGGCATAGTCTATATCATCAACTTTAATCTTGTTATCGGGACTTCTGCGCTTCGGCGTGCAATTTTTGCGGGGCTGTGCGGGGAGGGAGGTGGGAGG
>Ga0114941_100180_pt1 | contig 14138 bp, 6 predicted proteins | sample DevilsHole_FD_89580 | JGI IMG/M metagenome (GOLD analysis project Ga0114941, IMG submission 89580) | Groundwater microbial communities from Devils Hole, Nevada to study Microbial Dark Matter (Phase II) - Devils Hole | ecosystem: Environmental > Aquatic > Deep subsurface > Groundwater | place...
CATCTAACCCGAAAGGTTAAATCAGAAACCCGGTTTCTCAGCCCCCAATAGCCCCCAAGAAACCGGGTTTCTGTGACAACTTTTGCATCTAACCCGAAAGGTTAAATCAGAAACCCGGTTTCTTCTACTAAAAAATGCAAATCCTTAGTATAAAAGCAAAAGATCTATCGGCATGAAAAATCGCTGGCAAAAAAAAAGAATAGTCCTCGCCGCCGGACTAACAGCCTTTCTGGCTATCTCAATCTGGTTCGCCATTACAGCTGTTAAACCAGCGATTGACACTTGGCAGTGCACCGGCAAAGTCAGCCGACAGCTGTCCTCAATCAGCGACCAAACAGTTGACCCCAAGCTAGTTGCTGGCAATAGGCGGTTGAGTTTTAAACTGTTCTCACAAATCATTAAAGATAACAGCGGCAAAAATGTGTTTGTCTCGCCCCCGGGCGTGGCGCTGGCACTCTCGATGCTCTATAATGGTGCCGGTGGCGAAACCCAGAAAGCAATGGCTAAAGTTCTAGAGTTAGAGGTAACAGAGCCAAACTCACTCAACCAAGCAAATGCCATCTGGCAAGCTGGACTGGTGAGGAAAGAACCGGAAATTGCTATCTCACTGGCTGATTCTATTTGGGCAAATCAGAGAGTCCTTTTAAAAGAAGAATTTATCCAGATGGCTCAGGATTTATACAGCGCCAAGGTGACAGCCGTGGATTTTGCAAGCCCAAAAACAAAACCCGCGATCGACAGCTGGGTTTATCACTGCACCGGCGGTAAAATAAGTGGAGTCACCGACACACTTCAACCCGATACAGTGATGTTCCTAATCAGCACTGTCTCATTTCAGGGTATGTGGGCGGATTCCTTGAAGGAGATAGAGACAGTAGAGCTTCCATTTACGCTGTCCGACGGGCGCAAAAAGCAGCACCCATTCATGTCGCGAGAGGGGTGGTACAGCTATTATGAAAACGAACAGTTACAAGCTGTCAGTTTGCCTTATGGCGACCGGCGGTTCAGCCTGCTAGTATTTCTGCCCAAGCCAACTTCCAGTCTCGACAAATTCTACAAAAACCTCACCTCGGAAAACTGGCAAAGATGGATAACGTCCTTTAGTGTCCAGCAGGGGCAGATCCAGCTACCCCGCTTAAAGCAGGAGTCTGACACCGATTTAAACACGACACTGACAGCCTTGGGGATGGAAGTAGCTTTTGACCGGGGGCGGGCAGATTTTTCCGGTATGGCACCCCGGGTTTTTATTGACCGAATCAAACAGAAAACCTTTGTGGAAATCGGCGATAAAGGAGCAAAAGCCCCAGCAGTAACTCGCGGAACAGCTAAAACGGCGTTGCCTAACCTGCCCAATGCAAAAATTTTTCAGATGATTGCTGACCGGCCTTTTTTTTGTGCTATCATCGACAATAGAACCGGAACCATTGTGTTAATGGGGTCAGTTGTAGATCCCCAGTAGGGTGGGTGACGCGCTTCGCGTCACCCACCTCAACATCTTATATCGCAGTTCTAAATGATTTGCGCAACCGCTGCGGGCCCAGAACCCCGGTTTCTTTAAGAAACCGGGGTTCTGAAATTTACACGACTAACCTGGGATTGTGCCCGCTTGTAGCGCTTCTATTTTAACCCAAGTTGCTACTTAAGTCGCCGCAGGCGACTTTCGCGGCGTTCCCAGCTTGTAGTGCCGGTGGCACCCCAACGCCTACCGCCCCGGAATCAGGGGAATCCTGTCGGATATCATGCCGGTGCCATCCTGATGGCGCTGACTGTCGGGAAAGCGATAAATCCCCACTCTACAATATCAGCTATTGGACGCGATTTGGCGAGCAGATCGTTAAAAAACTTAAAAGAATAGACCCCAACTCGCCGGCACGTTCTATCCTAGTTCTGGTAAAAATTCTCTGCCCGGGAAAGTGCCCGTCTTGCCCGCAGCCAGAAGGCACGAGCGAGTGCGGAAAATTGGGCGTTGCAGATGAGAAATATGATTTCACCAAATCACCTTCATCGAAACCCCCATCTCTTTCTACCCCTCCCCGCCTGCGGGGAGGGGTTTGGGGGGTGGGGTTCATCTGTTTCTCAAAGAACTTTCCCGGGAGAAATTGGCGGCTTGGCGTGCCGAGCGAACGCTATAGAGTGTAAAACGGTAACGGTATGGCAGTGCTTTGTACAAAAAGGATCGGCGTTTTAACCAGCGGCGGCGACTCGCCGGGGATGAACGCAGCAGTCAGATCAGTGGTGCGCACCGCCCTAGAGCGGAAAGTCGAAGTGTGCGCTATCTATGAAGGCTACCAAGGCATGGTAGAGGGGGGCGATCGCATCTCCCTTATGAGCTGGGACAGCGTAGGGGGCATCTTGCACAAAGGCGGCACAGAGATCGGCTCCGCTCGCTGCAAAGCTTTCCGCACCCGGGAAGGACGCCTGAAAGCAGCCCGCAACCTCCTGGAACACAGCATCGACGCCTTAGTCGCGATCGGGGGAGACGGGAGTCTCACCGGCGCAGACGTTTTCCGAGCTGAATGGCCAGAACTGCTGAAGGAACTGGTACAAGCCGGCGAGATTTCCCAGGAACAAGCGGACTGTCACCCCGCTCTCGCCATTGTCGGACTGCCCGCTTCTATAGATAATGATATGTACGGAAGCGACATGACCCTGGGCACGGACACAGCCCTGCATCGGATTACCGAAGCCATTGACGCCATTTCCTCCACCGCCGCCAGCCACCAGCGCACCTTTGTGGTCGAAGTCATGGGGCGCAACTGCGGCTATTTGGCGCTCATGGGGGCGCTCGCCACCGGCGCAGACTGGGTGTTCATTCCCGAATGCCCTCCTGTTGATAACAGCTGGGAAGAGCAGATGTGCCAGGTGCTGAAAACGGGACGGGAGTCGGGACGGCGGGACAGTATTGTGATTGTCGCAGAAGGTGCCAAAGACCGGCAGGGGAATCCGATCAGCGCCCAGTCTATTAAAGAACTTCTGGAAAACCGGCTCGATGAGGACACCCGCGTCACGATTTTGGGCCACGTCCAGCGCGGCGGAGCCCCCAGCGTCTTCGATCGCAATTTGAGCACCATGCTCGGGCACGCCGCCGTCGAGTACATTCTGGAAGGCACACCAGAATCCGAGCCAGTGCTGATCGGCATGCGGGGGAACCGCATCGTCCACTCCCCCCTGATGCACTGCGTGGAGCGGACTAGCGGCGTAGCCGATGCGATCGCAAAGGGGGAGTACGACAAAGCAATGGAACTGCGGGGCAACAGCTTCAAGGAAGCCTACCACACCCTGGAAACCCTGATGCAAGCCCAGCCGCGCACCCCGGAACCCGGACAGAAATCCTTGCGCCTCGCCGTGCTCAACGCCGGCTCCGCCGCACCGGGAATGAACACCGCAGTGCGGGCATTCGTGCGCCTCGGCATCGACAAAGGCCACACTATCCTGGGAATCGAACACGGTTTCCGGGGATTGATTGAAGGCAAGATCAAACAGCTGGACTGGCTGAGCGTCAGGGGCTGGGCCACTACCGGCGGCTCGGAACTGGGAACCAGCCGCAAAATTCCCAAAGCTAAAGATTTCTATGCGATCGCCCGACACATAGAAGAGTACAGCATCCAGGGATTGCTAGTCATCGGCGGCTGGGTGGGTTACGAAGCCGCCTACGAACTCTACTCCCAGCTGGACAACTACCCCGCCTTCAACATTCCCATACTCTGCATGCCGGCTAGCATCGACAACAACCTTCCCGGTTCCGAACTGAGCATCGGTGCGGATACGGCTCTCAATAACATCACAGAAGCCGTAGACAAAATCAAGCAATCCGCTGTCGCCTCCAATCGCTGCTTTGTCGTTGAAGTGATGGGTCGCTACTGCGGCTATTTGGCCCTGATGAGCGGTTTAGCCACCGGCGCTGAGCAAGTCTATCTCAATGAAGAAGGCATCACCCTCACTCACCTGCAGCGCGACTTGTCCTACCTGATCGAAGGCTTCAAGCGCGGCAAACGGGTGGGCTTGGTGATTTGCAACGAAAATGCCAATCCAGTCTACAACTCGGATTTCATCAGCGCCCTGTTTGCCGAAGAAGGCCAGCAGGTGTTCCAAGTTCGCAAAGCCATTTTGGGCCACTTGCAGCAGGGAGGCGACCCCTCGCCCTTCGACCGCATCCAAGCTACTCGCTTCGCCGCCAAAAGCTTGGAGTTTCTGATCGAAGAAGCTCAAAAGGATTCACCCACCAGTGCCTTTATCGGGTTGCAAGCCGGTCAGACCCACTTATTCGACCTCCGCGACTTCCCCCGCATGGTGGACAAAGACCGCCAGCGCCCCAAACACCAGTGGTGGCTGGACTGGCAGCTGATTTCCCGAATTCTCTCCCAACCGGCAGCCGGCGCTTGTCCGACTGCCGGCGTCTGCGGCTCTTAGAGCGTGTTTGCCTGCCAAATTAGCTCCCCCCAACCCCCCGGAAACAGGGGGGCGCGGGGGGTGAAGCTCACCGGCACGCCCCTTAATATTTTCTTTACAAACGGGTAACAGCTTATATAGCGTTTTTCGTATGATTTAGGTACTGAGAAACCCGGTTTCGTCAAAGTTACCGGGTTTCTGGCGTGTGCTTCATCCAACTGAAAACCGCTATAAATGCGATTTCAGCCCTTGGCAAGGCGTTATTTGCGCTCTTCGGCTGTCTGACTCCAGAAGCAGGCGAACAGTTAATTTTTATAAAGCCATCAAGCGGAATTTTTGCCCGGCGAGGCCGAGCTTCAATCTTTTGCCTCTAGGCGAGTGCCCGCCAACAAGAAAAGGGCCCGACAATATGAAGTTAAATGTACAGATCAGGCGAGCGCTGACAAGCCTGGTTGTCGCGCCGTAGGGTTGTGTGAGACTGCCGGCTAACCTCTAGCCAACAGACAAATGTTTAGAATTGTAAAAAAAAGCGCCCCCATAAACAGGCTGGTCGCGCGGGAGCATCCCCTTTGGGCAAAGATTTTCACCCTCACCCCCCGTTTACCCCCTGTGCTGGGGCGGAGAGAGGGGGTAAATAAAGAATTCAGTAGGGGGTGGAGGCCAGTGCAAAAATGGGATGATCCCGATTCTCTCTGTCAGGAAAACTAGCACTCGTCGGGGAAAAAATCCTCGACAACAGGAAAAGCTTGTATTAAAATCCAGAAACAGCGATCAATTTGGCTTTTCCGTGCGCGGGGGCGAAAACCCCGCCGGAGTGCCCCAATTAGCCCAGAACCTTGAAAAGTCAGCAGGTTGGGCTTGTGGCTACAGGGTGAGCGGGGGGAGACAGTATTTTCTATAGTTGAATCCAGGCAACAGGATTGAAATGGAGGGTACAGGTTTTGTGGAAATTTTTCAATGCCGGTACAGCAGTTTCAGCCGCCACCTTGGCGATCTGTGGTGGAGCGTTCGCGCAAATAGCAGAGCCAGTCGGCCAAACCGGAAAATTCCCACCGGCTCAGCCTCTAACCGCAGAAGCGACGCTGACTGACCCCGTGCCGGTGGGCCAACTGCAGCCACCGGCACCGGCAGCAAAATCCCCAGCACCGCCGAGTGGCCTGCCGGCGATCGCTCCCGCAGCCCCAGTCAGCGCCGCTGAGGTTGCCGGTGCCCCACCGGCACCCGCACCGGCACCGGAATTGCCTTTCTCGGCGACAGCGCCAGAGGTGTTAGAGCCGGTCTTCCCTGACAGCACAGACAGTGACAGCGACAGAATGGCCCAAGTCACCTCCGTTTCCCAGCTGTCCGACGTACAGCCTACCGACTGGGCGTTCCAAGCCTTGCAGAACCTGGTGGAGCGCTACGGCTGCATTGCCGGCTATCCCGACAGCACCTTTTGGGGAAATCGGGCCATGACCCGCTACGAATTCGCTGCCGGTTTAAACGCCTGTCTGGAAAGAATCGTTCAGCTAATTGGTGGAACCCCCAACACGTCCAACTTGGCCACAAAACAAGATTTAGCCCTTCTGCAGCGGCTGACAGAAGAGTTTCAGGCAGAATTGGCGGCACTGCGCGGTCGCGCCGACACCCTGGAAGCACGCACCGCCGAACTGGAAGCCAACCAGTTCTCCACCACCACCAAGCTGCACGGTTTAGTGAATTTTGTGGCCACTGACGCCATCGGCGAAGGGGGTGGCGATAACGTTCCCGTGTTCCAGCAGCGAGTTCGCCTCAGCCTCAACACCAGCTTCACCGGCAAAGACCTGCTCGTCACCCGCATCGCCACCGGCAACAGCCGCGCCCCACAATTTGCAGACACTGTAAGCATTCCGGGCAGTTTCTTCCCAGATTTTGGCACCCGCGAGGGCGTCCAAACATCTCAGTGGTACGGGGATTGGAACAACAGCCAGATTGTGGGCTTGGTAACCCTGCACTACTGGAAACCAATGGGCAAGAAGTTGCTAACCGTTGTTGAAGCTTACGGCGGTATACACGCAGATTACGCCCCCAGTGTCAACCCTTACTTTGAGGACTTTGACGGCGGCAGAACCACTCTGTCGATCTTTGCCCAGAGAAATCCCATTAAGCGCATAGGCGGCGGATCGGGCGTCGGGTTCCTTTACAACCTGAGCAATTCACTGCAGCTCAGTGCCGGCTACTTGGCAGGAGAGGGGTCTATCCCCGCTGCGGGGAATGGTTTCTTTGATGGGGACTCCTCGACCACCGCACAGCTGACCTGGAAGCCCAGCAAGAACCTGGGCGTGGCCCTCACCTACAACCACGCTTACTTTGGCCCGAGCCACTTCGCCTTTGGGGATAACAGCGCTTTCTATGGCATTGCTGGATATACCGGCACCGGCGTCATGTACAACAGATTCCTCCCCTATGCAACGGTGTCCAACTCCTACGGCGGAGAGGTTTTTTGGAAACTCAGCCCCAAATTTGGCATCGGCGGTTGGGTTGGCGCGACCCAAGTCCAGGCGATCGGGGACGGAAATTCCGGCGATGCTGACGTTTGGAACTACGCACTCACCCTCACCTTCCCCGACTTGGGCAAAAAGGGCAACCTGGGCGGTATTGTTGTCGGTGCCGAACCCTACTTGGGCGGTGTTGGGGATGTCCCGCTACACGTCGAGGGCTTCTACAAGTATCAAGTAACAGATAATATCTCAATTACCCCGGGTGTGATCTGGCTGACTGCGCCCAACCAAAACGCCGATAACAAGGACGCCGTTATTGGCACCCTCAGAACCACCTTCGAGTTTTGATTGATGGGAGAACAAAGAGCGATCCTGAAGCGTGAGTATTTTTCCTTATCCCCCATGCCATATTCGCCCTTCCACTCTCTCGTAAAGTTTGAAAGCCTGTTGTGTCCCGCACTGCTCCTCCTTTAATATTGGGTTGGCGGCCATAATTATTAAAAAAATGTTGAGAATACTTGTCAGTTCTGAGAGCAGTGCCATACTGGTAAAAAGGGAGCGAGGGAATTAGGTAAAGCTCAATGTTATCTAGGCAACATTGCAGCGACTGAAACCTCAAGTCCTCTGTGGATCGCTACCTAACAGCAGAAAGGCGTACATCGCTTTTGATCGCAAATTTGCAAAGCTTTTAACTAGGTAAGACAATCGCATGACAAAAAAGATTTTGATTGTACTGTCCGAGTGGGGCTACTGGGGTGAGGAGCTGATTGGCCCCCTGGAAACCTTTGACAAGGCTGGGTATGAAGTCACCTTCGCAACTCCCACCGGCAAGCGTCCTGTCGCTCTGCCTCCCAGCATGGACCCCAACTACATTGACCCACCCCTTGGACGCAGCGTCACTTCCCAGGAAGTAGCGGACAAGGTGAAGGCAATCGATTCCTCAACCAGGCTGGACAACCCGGTGAATATCTCTGAAATAATGCCAGAAATGCCTTATTTCAGCTCCAGCAGCCTGATCCGGGATTTGGAGAGTTATTACAAGGCAATCGACAAGGCAGAAAAGGAGTTCCTGTCGCAATTTGACGCCATGCTGATCGTCGGGGGGAGTGGCCCAATCGTCGATTTAGCTAACAATCAAAGGGTTCACGACATCATCCTCAGCTTTTTGAAGATGAATAAACCCATCGGTGCGGAGTGCTACGGCGTAGCGTGCTTAGCCTTCGCTCGCGAACTGGAAACTCGCAAGAGTATTATCTGGGGCAAGCGCGTCACAGGTCACTGCAAAGAATACGACTACCACGACGGCACCGGCTTTATGGGCACCGACTTCAACATGGGCCCGCCGCCGTATCCCCTGGAGTACATCCTCCGCGACGCCACCGGTCCCGATGGCGCGTACATTGGCAACTTCGGCAAGGAAACGTCCGTGATTGTGGATTATCCTTTTATTACCGGACGCTCAACTCCTGACTCGTATTTAACGGGCGAAAAAATGGTGGAAGCTTTGGAAAAAGGACTGAAGCGGTACGGCTGGTAAACTGTTTGTAGTTGGGCTTTAGCCCCACCCGTTTGTAGTTGGGCTTTAGCCCCGTTTGTAGTTGGGCTTTAGCCCCGTTTGTAGTTGGGCTTTAGCCCCGTTTGTAGTTGGGCTTTAGCCCCGTTTGTAGTTGGGCTTTAGCCCCACAGGGCTTTAGCCCCACAGGGAAAGTAGTTGGGCTTTAGCCCAGTTTGTAGTTGGGCTTTAGCCCCACCGGGCTTTAGCCCTACCGTTGATTTGATAAACCGCTCCTGAGCCATAGACGCGGCAGCGGCTTCCCGCTTTCTTAGGACGCCAAGAGAAGAGAAGGAGAGAGATTGTTGGGGTTGACTGTCACTATTTTTTGGCCGTTAATCTCGATTGTCCGCCCTCAATCTATTCAGTGAGGTTTGAAGCAAAAGTGATAAGCTTTTAGGCTTTTAATCTTCCTATCTGCAAAAGCGGATCAGTACAGACTGCGTTACAAGGCGGAGCATGGATAGAGATAGTGCCAATTAAATGCACAATTCAAACTCAGTTTGAGCAACCGATAAAAATTAACCGACAAGGAAGACAAAATTAATGACTGGAAAAACAGGACGATTCGCGATAATTGAACAGCTGCTTGCGGATGGGATTACCTACATGTTTGGCAACCCCGGCACCGTGGAGCAAGGGTTTTTGGATGCGCTGTGGGAGTACCCGCAGATGAAGTACATCCTCACTTTGCAAGAGTCGATTGCGGTGATGGCAGCAGACGGTTACGCGCGGGCGACGAAAAAGCCGGCGCTGGTGCAGCTGCACAGCACTCCTGGAGTCGGCAACGGCATCGGAGCTCTTTACCAGGCAAAACGCGGTCACTCCCCTCTGGTTGTGATTGGTGGAGATTCGGGGATTAAGTATCAGGCGATGGACGCCCAAATGGCGGGAGATTTGGTGGCAATGGCAGAGCCGGTCACTAAGTGGTCAACGATGGTGATGGATTCCAAATCTGTACTGCGCGTTTTGCGGCGAGCGATTAAAATTGCCACCACTCCCCCAATGGGACCGGTATATGTGTGTCTTCCGCAAGATATTTTAGATGAGCCGGTGGTAGAAGAAGTCTTCCCCACTTCTATCCCTTCCTCCCGCGTAGCGCCAGATGACGGGACAGTTAAAGAAATGGCTGCTATGCTGGCTGCAGCTAGCAAGCCCATGATTTTTATTGGAGACGGGATAGCTTATTCTGGAGCGCAAGAAGAGCTGGCAAAAGTCGCGGAACTTTTGGGTGCGGAAGTGTGGGAGTGCGACAACGGCGAACTCAACATGAGCCACACTCACCCCCTGTATCAGGGAGCCACCGGCCACATGTTTGGCTCCCAGAGTCTTCCGATCCTGCAAAAAGGTGATGTCAACCTGGTCTGCGCCACTTACATTGTGCCAGAGGTTTTCCCCGAACTGGGCAAGGTGTTCGCGCCGGGAGCCAAGGTGATTCATATCGATTTGAACGGGTATGAAATTGCCAAGAATCAGCCGGTTGATATCGGTGCAGTCAGCGATCCGAAACTCACCCTAGGGAAATTGGCAATAGCCTTGGAAGAGATAATGACGCCCGAACAGAAAAGCGCCGCTCAGGCGAGAGTGGCGGAAATCGGCAAAGCCAAGGAAGAAAAATTAGCCAAAGCTTTGGAGGCGGATAAAGCCATCCGGGACGAGGTTCCTTTGCACTTCTCGCGGTTTATGGAAGAGTTCGCGCCGAAATTGCCAGATGATGTTATTATCTTTGATGAAGCGCTCACCTGTTCCCCACCCGTGGTCAGGTACAAGCCGGCAACCAAACCTGAGCACTATTTCCTAACCCGTGGCGGTTCCTTGGGAGTGGGGATTCCTGGAGCGATCGGGGCCAAACTTGCCAATCCCGACAAAACCGTGATTGGCTTCACCGGCGACGGCGGCAGCATGTATACTATACAGGCGCTGTGGACAGCGGCTCGCCACAATGTAGACGCCAAGTTTATCATCTGCAACAACCGCTCCTACCGGCTGCTGCAGCTGAATATCCAGGCTTACTGGAAAGAGATAGGCGTCCCGGAACACGATTTTCCGCTTTCTTTTGACTTGTCGAAGCCAGAAATTCGCTTTGATGAACTGTCCCGCTCGATGGGTGTTCCTGCAGTGCGGGTGGAGAAGCCCGAGCAGATTGGGCCAGCGATTGAGCAGGCGCTGTCGCACAAGGGACCGTTCCTGATTGATGTGGTTCTGGAAGCCAATGTTCGCCCGGATATGATTGGGGTGCGCTGCGGACAGTAGTCTGCTGAATTAAAGGCACTTGTTGTCGGCGATATGCGTCAGACTTTCTAGTTGATTGAGAGCGTGCAGTGTCAGGGGTAAAATAGGAGGAAGTCAGATTACAGCCTTTGCCCCTCACACCGCACGCTTCGGGTGCCGGTCGAGCGAATCGGATCAGCAACTAAAAACTGATAATTGAGTGCGCTCAAAGAGAGGTGTGCTGTGGCTATAGACTTATTCGATCCCAGCTATTACGCATACGAAAATCCGGAATTGGCGGCTGCCGGGATCGATAGCGACGAAGAATTGCGCGATCACTTCCAAGAATATGGGTTGCAGGAAAATCGGCAATTTTCGCCCTTTGTGGATTTAGACTACTATCGGAATAAATACCCTGACTTTGCAGCTGCTGGACTAACCACTACGGCTCAGCTTTTAGCACATTTGGAAACCTATGGGATACAGGAGAACCGGCAATTTTCACCTTTTGTGGATTGGCAATACTACCGGAATCTCTACCCAGACTTGGCGGCTGCAGTATTAACCGAGACGGCTCAGCTTTTAGAACATTTACAAACCTATGGAGTGGCGGAAAACCGGCGCTTTTCGCCTCTGGTAGATTTGGACTTCTACCGCAACAGCTACTCAGACCTTCAGAACTTCAGCAGCGAGCAGCTGTTCCAGCATTTGCAAGACTTTGGGCTACAGGAAGGCCGGTGGTTTTCACCCGTGGTGGATCTCGACCTTTACCTGTCGAGCTACCCTGACCTGCAGCAAGCTTTCGGAAATGACAGAGAAAAATTGCTGCAGCACTTAGAAATATATGGGATATCCGAAAGCAGAACATTTGCGGATGGGTTAAGTTTAAATAATTATTTAACTCTGAATCCGGATGTGAGTGCTGCAGTGGGCGGTTCCCCAGAGGGGGCTTTAGACCACCTAGTCCGGTATGGGATTAATGAAAAAAGAGCGGGAGTGCCGCGCCGCTTGGCTGCTAGCAACTGGCAAATTCAAGATACCTTCGTAATAGTTGCCAGCAATACTGACCCCAACGGATTCTTTGGCTCCGACGAAACTGATGCCCTTGCCGCATTCGACGTGCAAGGGAACTTCATCGACTTTTTTAACAAATATTCCGGTTCTGACAACCCGCAAAACGGCATCACCGGCATGGTTTGGGGGCCAAACGGCAACATTTTGGTCAACAGTTCCAACGGCAATCAGGTGCTGCAGTACGATCCCTTGACTGGAGAGTACCTGGGCGTTTTTGGCGATGCCAGCCAGCAAGCCAGCGGACTGGCAGCTGCAGCCGGCCTTACTGTCGGACCGGATAAAAACGTCTACGTCAGCAGCTTGGGGACTGAACAAGTCCTCAAATACGACGGGTTAACTGGGGAGTTCCTGGGCGTGTTTGTGGACGGCAGCACCGATAATGTGTCAGAGTATTTCACGGCCAATGCCTTCGGGCCCGACGGCAACTTCTATCTGGGTGTCATTCCGCCCGTGGGCGACCCGACATTGGATGCCTCGGAGGTGCGAGTTTACAGCGGACAAACAGGACAGTTACTTGGCGCAATTACCGGTTTGGATTTTGCCGCCGCCCTGGATTTCGGACCTGACGGCAACCTCTATGTCAGTGACGATATTACCTCGGTCGTCGATCAGAATTTTAACGCTGTAGCTCCCGGACAGTCCGGTAAAATCCTGGTCTACAACACTGCCGGCACTCTCCTGCGCAGCTGGGATGTTGGGGTGGGAAATGCCGGGAATATTTCTTTCGGACCAGACGGTTTGCTTTATCTGAGCAATCCTTTCTCGGGGAGTAGCACAGTCACGCGCTACGCTCCGGAAACCGGAGAGAACAGGGGCGTGTTTGCCCAAGTTCCAGCAGTCACAGGTGAGCTGGGGCGACCCACCCGCGCTCTCTTCCTCTACGCCGAGGAATATTTCTAATCGCGCCGGGTGCGTTCTAAACCCACCCGACTTGCTATGGGGGGAAGCGGGTACGGGAAAGGCAAGGGAGTATCTCATGGATGCTCCGATCTGAGGCAGAAGTGCAGAAACTGGAAACAGGTTAATATTTAAAATGTTATCAGACGCTCCATTTAAGTAATCTGTTCCCAGTCGGGCTGAAAAAAGTTTAGTAATTTTCTGCTCAGGCCGGCACGAGGAATGAGTGGGGGCGCAACGGGGGCGTTCTACAGCTGTACGTTCAAAATCACAAGTTTTTCTTGTATAACCCAAGTTGCTACTTGGGTTATAATAGATATCTGCAAAGGTCGGGTCAGCGGGCCCGACATTTCGCACTAGGACATCGGCAACCCTTGATTCCCAGTAGGGAATGAAACGCTTTCCGCATTATCTGTCGCGAAAATGCGGCTGATTAGATGCTGGCGGCTAAAAAGTAACGCAGTTGTTCGAGACAAGGATTCGCGAGTCTCGGAAAACATCCAAATCTAGCCCTCGCCACTTTCGTAGTGAAGAAGTAGCTCAGTAAATGCAAGGTGAAATTCGTTTTTATCTGGATTTTTTGCTAACTAAAACAGAGAGGAGATAAAAATGCTTCAGAATCTATCAAGCCTTTTCTATGACTTAGAATTTTATTCTAGACTTTACCCGGATCTCTTGATAGCTGGCCTGACAAGTCCAGAACAGCTCCTAGAACATTTAAAAATTTTTGGAGTGGCAGAGAATCGCAATTTTTCGCCGCTGATAAATTTAGATTTTTACGCAAGCGTCAACCCAGATTTGCAAGCGGCTGGTTTGAACAGAGAGCAGCTACTGGATCATTTGCAGACATTTGGGATAGCGGAAAGGCGGAAATTTTCACCTGTTTTAGACTTGCAATTTTATCGCGACACTTACGCAGACTTGGCGGGGCTGACAAACCAGCAGCTGCTAGAGCATGTGCGGGTATTTGGCATAGCAGAGGGCAGGAAAATTTCTGCCTTTTTCGACATGCAATACTATCGCGAGAATAACGCCGACCTGGCGAATTTGTCGAACCAGCAGCTTTTAGAGCATTTGGATATTTTTGGGATAGCAGAGGGCAGGACATTTTCTCAGTTCGTAGACCTGCAATACTATCGGGCGACATACGCCGACTTGGCAAGCTTGAGCAACATGCAGCTGTTCGAGCACTTGGTTCAATTTGGCATACGAGAAAACAGGGACTTTGACCCGGAAGTCGATTTAGACGTTTACGCGGCTAACAACCCAGACTTGGTGCAAACCTTTGGCGGCGATCGTGAGAAACTGTTTGAGTACCTGGTAACAGTGGGCGCTGCGGCAGGAGGCTTTAGCCCCACACCGGAACCGACGCCGACACCGGAACCGACGCCCACACCGGAACCGACGCCGACACCGGAACCGACGCCCACACCGGAACCGACGCCAGAACCGACACCGACGCCAGAACCGACACCGACGCCGACGCCAGAACCGACACCGCTGCCGACTCCAGGAGTGCTGTGCAGCTGCACCAGCGCCGGCTTTTTCGTCGCCCG
>Ga0114941_100187_pt1 | contig 13815 bp, 17 predicted proteins | sample DevilsHole_FD_89580 | JGI IMG/M metagenome (GOLD analysis project Ga0114941, IMG submission 89580) | Groundwater microbial communities from Devils Hole, Nevada to study Microbial Dark Matter (Phase II) - Devils Hole | ecosystem: Environmental > Aquatic > Deep subsurface > Groundwater | place...
GATCAACCGCGCCAACTTGGGTATGGAAGTTATGCACGAGCGCAACGCTCACAACTTCCCGCTCGACTTGGCTAGCGTTGAAGCTCCCGCTATCAAAGGCTAAGACTTAGCTCGGTATGAGACCGGATAAATTCGGTCTCTACAAGACAATAAAAAAGCGCTCTCCGAAACGGGGGGCGCTTTTTGTTTTGAGCTTTGTCCAAGATTGGCCGGTGTCAATTTGGGAGATGATTTTTGACATACTCCCTGATGACAGGTTGAAGGGTGAACAGCTGTCTGTCTCCGTCTTTGACTCTTTCAAGCAAGCAGCGCCGGCTCAAAGATTGCATTACTTTTAAAAATTCGGGTGGGGTCAGTTGCAAATGGGCCGGCATTTTTGATAGCTCGACCGCTGAGATTTGATTGGCCACCCATGACATCACTTGTTTTTCTGACTCGGACAGCCGGTGGAAATGCGGGTGCAATACGGCTTCTAAGTCGCCTAAAAGTAGGGTGTCATAAGATAAGAAGTCTGAGACGCTTCCAGAGAATAACTCTTGGATCGTAGCGGCAACGATATTTAACCACAGTGGGTTGCCCTGGTAAAGTTCAATCAGTTTTGACCAGTTTTCTTCGGGGGCTAATCGTTTTTCTCGTAACAGTTGGCGTGCTTGCTCGCCTAATCCTTTGAGCTGTAAGGTGCGAGTGGGCCGGTTGCTCCCTTCTAAGAGGGCAATTTCTCTGGGTTTTTCCCAGGTGAGCAACAGCAAGCAACTGCTGTGAGATGTTTCTGCGACTTTTTTGAAGAGTGTGCCGTAATTTTCATAGCCCGGTTGACACTCTCCTGCTAATTGGCAGGGGCTGAAAATCGTTTGCAGGTCGTCGAAGATCAGCAAGCAGCGATAGGAGCGCAAATAGTCGGTGAGGGAGGGGAATTTTGTTTGCTGTTCGCAGCTGAGGAGTTCAATTAAGTTTGTTTGCAGGGTTGGGAGGGATGGAGCGGTTGCAAGGCTTCGCCAGATGATAAAGTCAAATTGAGCTTGAATTTGTTGGACGAGCTGGACTGCGAGTGCGGTTTTGCCGGTGCCGGTCAGTCCAAGTAGAGCGATAAGGCCGGTGTTTTCCTCTAAAATCCACTGTTTGAGGGTGGTGAGTTCGTCGGTGCGGTTGTGGAAGATAGCGGGTGCCGGTGCGTCGCCTAAGTCTAGTTTGTAGTTGGGCTTTAGCCCAAAGTTTGTAGTTGGGTTTTGGGGCGCTGCTGGCGAACTTGCAGTTGCAGGACAAATCTTAACATTCTTAACTGTAACTTTTTCATTAACTGTAACTGTTTCTCCTACTAAAAAGGAAATGTTATTGGAAGATAGAGTGCTTTTGGCTATGGCTCTAAAATTTGATTTAGTAATATCTGGCCCCAATTCGTCTGACAGGAGTTTCCAGAGGGTTGAGCCAACGTTCCTCACATGACTTTTACTTAAGTGTACTTCTTCGGCAATTTCCGAGTAAGTTTTATCTTGTAAACTTCCCTTGAGGATAGCTTGTTGCAGGTAGTCGAGGTGGGAGCCGGTCTTCGCAAAAACTAGGTCATCAGCCAGTTGTAACACTTCGTCAATGTCCATAGGGAAGGGATGGGAGCGAGTTCGCCGCGTCTATTATAGCTGATTATTCGTACATTTGGTACATTTCGTACATTTCGTACATTTGGCCGTACATGGCCGGTCGTACAAAACTCCGTATTTTTCAGACCGGACATCCCCTAGACATTGGCTGTAGCTGTGATATTCTGGCTTCAGAGTCAATCGAGGTGTGGGCTTGCTTAAACCCGATGAACTGACCGTGTTATTTTTTGGCAAGACTGGTGTTGGTAAGAGCAGCACGCTCAATTCTCTGTTTGGCCTGAACTGGGCTATTGATAATGCTGTCGCTTGCACTAAAGAACCCCAGATTGCCTATTTAGACCGATCTCACTATGCAGGGTATCCGTATGAGCAAGTACGAGTTGTCGATATGCCGGGAATTGGTGAGAGCCTGACTGACGATGAAACGTATATGCCCTACTATGAAGAGTGGATACCTCAGACCCATTCTTTAGTGTGGGTGACGCAAGCGGATACGAGAGCTTACAAGCGGGATGAGATTTTTTTGACCAAGTTGCTGCCCTTATTTCAACCGTCTCTTTTCCTGGTTGTCGCTCTTAATAAGATAGATTGCCTGGGGGTTGATGAAGGGGAAAAGCCGTTTAATGTTGAGCGAGGAGAACCTTCGGAAGCCCAACTTAACCGCATCTCTGAAAAGATAGAAGATGTTTACGGCATTTTCCAAGGCGCTCTCAATGGAAAACTCGGTTTTGAGAAAGAACAAATCATCCCGCACACATCTGTGTACGGCTGGGGCTTGGACAGCCTGAAAACCAAAATCTTCACAAGAGGTTGAATCATGTTTAGTTCTCTGTTTGGAAAAAGCCAGCAAACTCCGGTTCGGCTTGTCATTGGTTTAAACCAAGTCGATAAAATGATTCCCGATGGGTGGGACGAGCGGTTAAATATGCCCACTCAAAAGGCTGAAAAAGAAATTCAGCGTCGGAGCGAGGATATCATTCACCGGTTGAGCAGACACGCACATATCTCTGACGCTAACATAGAATATTACTCGGCTCTAAAGCGTTACCGTTTGCTCCCTTTGCTGACTAAAATCATCAAGAATGCCTACGCTGGATTCAAACTGGATAACGTACAGCCAGCCGATCCTTTTGACTTGGCAGATCCAGAAGTGAAAGCGTTTGCCGATGAGGAGCGCCGAAAGAGAGCAAAAAGTAAAGGGAGAGAAGTTAATGCCAAAGACAGAATGTTCGATGAAATGAGAAAGATTCTCTCAGAAGAGGAGCTAAACTTGGTGCTGGATAAGTTCAAGCAGGAACGGAAAATCCCGCCCAAAGTGGCTATTCTTGGCAAAGCCGGTGTGGGGAAAACAACGACCATTAATAGTGTGTTTAATGCTCAGTGGAAGACGAGCCACACGATTGTTGGCACAACAAAGGCACAAATGAAAGAGTTTTCTCTTTCAAGCGGCGGAAGTTTAGGTGTTGTTGATTTACCTGGCTACGGACGCAGTGTGGCAGAAGATCGAGAGTATGAAAAAATTTATCAGGAGATGATTCCTTCTTGTGATTTAGTATTTCTTGTTTTGCAAGCCAATACCAGAGATTTTGCCGACGACCAAGAGATGATTGTGAAAATCTCTGAGTGGCTTAGAGAATTTCCTACCCCGCAGCGCTAAGGAGTATCGAAAATGGCCCTAACCGAGGCTGAGAAAAGAAGGGTGGAGCTGCTTTTCGATCAGTTAGATTATTACGAGCAACAAAAGGTTTTATCATCTCAACATGCTTTTGAAAATTGGCTGCGTAAAAGCGCTTACTCAATTTACTGCAAAGTGAGAGATTGGTTGAATGACCTTTGGGACTGGTTATTTGGATAGTTGGCGCTAAGGGATTCTCAGAGGGAACACGACGATGGGAATGACAGCTGAGGAAAAACGGAGGGTGATCGAGATGCTCGACAAACTTGAGAGAAGCAAATTAGAGAAAGTTTTAGCTTCTCTAAGCGCTTTTGGGGATTGGCTCCGCAGCAGCGCCTACTCCATTTATTGCAAAGTTAAGGATGCTTTGAGTAATTTGTGGAAATCGATTTGCAATTTCTTTAGTTAATTTTTTGTAGCGGGAGGGTCTGAATGGCCTTAAGTGATTATGAAAAACAGCAAGTGATAGAAGAACTCGACATTTTAGAAGAAACAGCGCGAAGAGTGATCTTGGCATCTCTAGATGCTTTGGCCACTTGGTTAGCCAAGGTACTTTATGCGATTTATCTCAAAATTCAAGATGGACTGAGGAGATTTTGGAGCTGGCTTTGTTCGCAATTTTGAGAGTTCCAGGAATGCCGGTCCAACCGGCACCTGCCTCCCATTATAGGCGGAAATGGCACCGCCCACCGGCACCCCACTGCCGGGCCGGCTCAGCTGGCAATTCCTAACTGCCAGCCGACCGGCTTGCATGTGGGACACCGGCACAAACAGCCGTTCCCCCTAAACGCTATCCGGCTCTATCCCCATCGCCCGCAACTGGGCGGCGAGACGTTCAGCCCGCTGCTCAGCTTGCTCAGCCCGCTGTTCAGATTGCTCAGCCCGCTGTTCAGATTGCTCAGCCCGCTGTTGTTCCTGTTCAGCCCGCTGGCGTTCTTCTTGGGCATATTGCTGTGCGGCTTCTTCCGGTAACGGCACTAAATTGCCTTCTCCGTCATAAAACCGCAACCAAACAGCCGGCTCCCGATCTATCGTCCCCTCCCTTCCAACCACAAGCCCAAAGTTTGGCACCACAGCCACCCGCGCTCATTTGGCACTAGCGGCTGATACCCAGAACCAAGATCCAAATGCCAGCCCTGCAAGGAATTCCGGTTAAACGGGTTGTACACAAAGTAATCCGGCGTTCGGAAAACCCGCTCGTAAATCTCCTTCTTTGGGCCGGTGTCTATCTCAGCAGTGCTCGGCGACATCAATTCTACAATCACATCCGGGTATCGACCGCCCTCCTCCCACACCACCCAACCCTGGCGGGGGTAAGAGCCATCAATATTGAGCACCGCGAAAAAATCTGGCCCTCGGAAGTCGCGGTTGCGAATCTGAGCGGTGCTGTAGTAAATAAACATATTGCCGCCGGTAAAGAAGTCATTGCGGTCAGCCCGAACTTGCTGCAATGACCGGATTAGGGCGTTCATGGCAATGCGGTGGCGGTTCGTCTCCAAGGGCTCTCCATCATCAAAAATTAAATCCGTTGGCGGCATCGGCGGTTCCCATTGCTCAGCCACTGCGGTTTCGGGGCTTGTCTCAACAGTCAGCATTCCCGACATTTTCTCAGCTCCCTACTTTTGGAAGTTCTCGATTACTTATAGCGGTTCTCAGTTGGATTAACTATGGCCCAGAAACCCGGTTTCTTAAAGAAACCGGGTTTCTCAGTACCGGGAGTATCCCATTTTTGTAATCCCCCTCACCCCCAACCCCTCTCCCACAAGGGGAGAGGGGAGAATTCTTTATTCTTCCCCCCTCTCCCTTCATGGGAGAGGGGGGGAACGGGGGGTGAGGGTGACAATCTTTGCAAAAATGGGATGCTCCCCTTAGTACCTCACTAATATGAGAGACGCTATATAATTGTAACCTAACAGCCGGCAGCTGCGCCGGCAATCTGTTGGCTGCCAGGAACAATCACACATAAATCCGCCAATCTGAAACCGCCGGCGCTCCTAATTCAGGCTTGACATCCCCCTAACAGAGCTGCGGATGGAGAGCATTACCTTTACCTTAAAACCCAAAACCATATCTGTACAAGTAAGTCTCTTTCAGCCTGTCAAAAATGTAGTCGTAAGCTTCCTCAAAGTGCGCCGGCTCATCAATGAGAATCTTGAACTCTCTCATCCAGGGATAAACCGTGAGAATGTAATTGTCAATGACTCGGCGAACAGACAGCGAGACGGTCACGTATTCCCGCTCTGAATCTTCGGGTAATTCGGTATTTTACCCCAAGGTCAAGGAAGCGTTAAAATGCAGCTCACCATCGCCGTCAAACTTTCCCTTTTCGTTGCTGACCGGACACTCGAAGTAATCGCTCATCCCCTTCACAAAAATCTCGGAAAAATCCTGGCAAGCTTGACAGTATTCCCGATATTCCTTGCGGCGGCATAAGCTTTGCAAAGTTCCTCGAATTTAGACATGTCAACTTCCTCCCTGTCAATAAATTACCTATTTTGCGGCACCTCCGTCTTGCGGAGGCGGGTTCGCTCCAGATAGTCCTGACACAGATCGGGAGATGAATAAACCCGCGCCCCACCCCCTCTGGCTTTCCGCGCGAGCGTGACAAGCACACCGGCACACCGCCGCCTCACTTCCCGAAAGTGCGGATATCTCCCCGCAGTATCCGCCCCCAGATGGCTGCCCAGAATTGAGGGAAAACGATACATTAAAGGTGCGCCCTACCTGACACCTGGCTCAACCCTCAGCAGTGGGCTGCCCTCCAGGCGGAACCGGCTTTCCAGTCAGCAGGGGAACACCCAAAGCTGCTCAAGCTTTGATCAGATAAGTGAGGCACGCAACCCATGCATAAAAAATTCCCTTTGTCAATTAAACCCCTGTTAAAATCTCTGCTGGCAATCGGACTGGCTGTCGCCCTAACCTTCAGTGACGCCGGCACAGCTTATGCCGCACGCACCGGCGGGCGGATTGGCGGCGGTTCTTTCCATGCGCCCAGCCGCACCTACTCCTCTCCCCGCACTTACGCGCCGGGAGGCGGATATGGCGGCGGCTACTACCCGGGCGGGGGAATTGGCTTTCCCTTCCTGATCCCCTTCTTTTGGGGAGGCGGGGGTTTGTTCTCAATCCTGATTTTCCTCGCTATCGCCGGCTTCCTCGCCCAAGCTTTCCGGGGTGCCGGTGAAGCCACAGATGAACTAGGATACAGCAACCCCACCGTTTCCGTCGCCAAACTGCAAGTGGGGCTGCTCGCTCAAGCCCGAGAGTTGCAAACTGAACTCGACGCACTCGCCGAAACCGCCGACACCGGCACGGCTGCCGGTCGATCTCACGTCCTGCAAGAAGCAGCCCTGACTCTATTGCGCCACCCGCAATACTGGGTTTATGCCGGTGGCGAATCTCACCAGCTTCGCCTTCAATCCGCCGAAGCCAAATTCAACCAGCTATCTCTCGCCGAACGCAGCAAATTTAGCGAGGAAACTCTCTCCAATTTTAACAGCCAGCTGCGACAAGCTAACGCCAAAACCTACTTGCCGGTGGGGGAAAGCGCCAGCAACGAGGCGGGCCAAATTGAGTTGAGTCAAGCGCCGGGCGAGTATATTGTCGTAACAATTATCGCCGGCACCCTTGGCGAACTCACACTCCCCGCTATCAACAGCACAGACAACTTACGTCAAGCCCTGCGCCAGATTGGCGGCATCTCCGGCGAACAGCTGCTAGCAGTCGAAGTTCTCTGGACTCCTCAAGCTGCCGGTGACACCCTCACCTCTGACGACATGATAGCCGAATATCCCAACCTGAAATTGGTGTAGCTATCACCTGTAGCACTCGCCTAGTTGATGGGGAGATAAGCCATTGAGGTCGCAGGGATCGCCTGCCCTACGGATATATAGCGAGTCTAAATCATTCGCGTAAATTTCAGAAACCCGGTTTCTTTAAGAAACCGGGTTTCTGGGATCAGCCCGGTAACGAGCCATTCTTGGCGTTCCCTCACGGGGGTGATTCCTTTTCTTTAACCCCTGTTCTTCTCCCCCTGATAGCGCAGGTACTCCGCTACAAAAGCCAAACTTCCTGACACCAGAATCAGAATCACACTCAAAGCGTTAATATCTGGCTTTACCCCCGTGCGGATGCGGCTGAAAATTTCCATTGGCAGGGTTGTCGCGCCGGTGCCGGCGGTGAAGCTGGCAATCAAAAAGTCATCCATGCTCAGCACAAACGCCAAAAGACAGCCAGAGATAATTCCCGGCATCAGCTGGGGGAGCAAAACTTGCGTGAAAGCCTGCACCGGCGTCGCCCCCAAATCGAGAGCAGCTTCCTCCAAATACGGGTTTAAATCCGCCAGTCGCGTCGAAACCACTAGCCCGATATAGGCGAGGCAAAAGACGATGTGAGCCGCTACAATTGTCCACATGCTCAAGCGAACTTGCAGTGCGGCTAGGAAAACCAGCGTCGCCACGGCGATCGCAATATCTGGAATAATCAGCGGCAGGTAGGACATGCCCAGATACAAGCTTTTGCCGCGAAACTGAAACTTCGCCAAACCCACAGCCATCAGCGTGCCGAGAACCGCTGAAATGGCCACCGCACTCAAAGCTACGGTCAAACTGTTTTGCAGCGCGGTTAAAATCCGCTTGTCGCTGAAGAGTTTGAGATACCAATTTACGGTAAACCCCTCCCAACCGGCGCTGTAGGGAGACTGGTTGACGCTGTACACTGCCAGCACAAAAATCGGCAGGTACATGAAAAAGTACATCACCCCGACAAATATCACCTGCCAGGACAGGCGGGGTTTATATTTGGATTGCAGCATATTGATGGGAATGTCCTCCAGTTGATCGCTGATTGTGTTTGTCATGCCATTTCAAGTTATAGTTGTTACATCGGGTTAAAAAGATGGCCTAGCCGCTGGTCAGTTCCGTCCAGTAGCGGTCGTAAATTTCGCTAAATTCCCACACCGGCGCGATGCTTTCGCACTGGGCTATCGTAGAATCGGGCGGAAACATTATGGCATTGTTGCGCACCCGATCGGGCAGCATATTGAAGGCGGCGCGATTGGCGGTTGGGAAGCTGAGGCGCTCGCAGATTGCAGCTGCTACTTCTGGCTGCATCATATAATCTATCCAAGCATAAGCAGCAGCGGGATTGGGAGCGCACTGCGGGATGGCGATCGTGTCTGTCCACAGGGAGCTGCCACTGCGGGGCACGACATATTTAAATTTGGGGTTTTGTTTGATGACTTCGTTGGCATCGGAGGAGTAACACATCGCCAACACTAAGTCTCCGCTAAAAATTTGACTCCGCCAAGAGTCGGAGGTGAAAGCGGCGACAGAGGGTTTGAGAGTCTTTAATTGCTGATAAGCTGCTTTTATTTGCTGGGCATTTGTCGAGTTGTAGGAATAGCCCAGCATCCGCAACGCTGCGCCCATCACCTCGCGCATGTCATTGAGCAGCGTCATCCGCCGGTGCAGTTGCTTTTGGTATTTCCACAGATAGTCCCAGTCTTCTGGTTCGGGCTGCAATTTGGCGGGGTTGTAAATAAAGCCGGTTGTCCCCCAGCTGAAGGGCACGCTGTAGCGGTTTCCCGGATCGTAAACAGGATTCTGGAATTTTGGCAGCAGGTTTTCCAAGCCGGTCAGTTGAGAGCCGTCTAGTGGTCTGAGCAGTTTTAATTCTGCCATCTGGATTACCATATAGTCGGACGGGTAAATGACACTGTAGTCCGCACCTCCGCCGGCTTGCATCTTCGCCAGCATCTCTTCGTTAGAATCGTAAATATTGGCGCTCACTTCGATGCCGGTTGCTTTTCTGAAGTTATTCAGCAAGTCGTCATCGCTGTAACTCGTCCAAGTGTAAATGTAAAGGTTGTTGCTTTTACTTGTCGGAGTCTGGCACTTTTTCTCGCCCACTTCACCCAGCCTCCAGCCGCAATTGGAGAGCGTCGCAGTTAAGAATGCCACTGCTGAGGTTTGCAAGAATCTGCGCCGCGTTCGCCGGCTGAGTAATGTTCCGCTCTGATTCGCTCTCATGGGTTTTGTCTTTTGGCGAGCCTGTCCGATCGGGGCCCGCCGGCTGATTTATCTGCTGTTTATTTGCACAACTATCTAGATCTCGTCATTCAGTTTTACCGCCATAATAGACGCAAAATGTCGCGGCTCACCTGCCAGAAACTGGAAACCTGAGAGTGCAAAATGCAATCTAGATATTTTAGCGCTTGGGGGTGGCTTCGCCAAACCGAATTAACAGGGCGATGGCGATACTGACGAACAAAATCAAAACCATGCTCAGCGCTGAGCCAAAGCCCCAGTTCTGAGTGGCTCCCAGAAACTGATTGTAAATCAAACGGGCTGCAGTCATGCTGGACGCGCCACCGAGCAATTCCGGATCGACAAAATCTCCCATGACGTTGATGAACACCAGCAGCGAACCGGCGGCAATTCCGGGCATGGTTTGGGGAACGGTGACTTTCCAGAAGGTTTCTACCGGATTGGCGCCCAAGTCGGCTGAGGCTTCCAGCAAGCGTTTGTCCAGCTTTTCCAGGGAGGCGTACAGAATTAAAACCATATAGGGCAAGTAGCTATAGCTCATGCCAATCAGCACAGCACTGCTGCGGTTGAGCAAATCCAGCGCCGGAAGCCCCAGGGTGGTGAGGACTGTATTGAGGACGCCGGTGGGGCGCAAAATGGTAATCCAAGCGTAGGAGCGCAGCAGGGAGGATGTCCACAAAGGCAGGACGAATCCCAGCAATAGCAAATTCCGCCACTTGCTGGGGGATTTGAGGGCAATCCAGTAGGCGACTGGGAACCCCAAGAGCAAACAAAGCGCTGTGGTGCCGGTGGAAAAGAACAGCGAACGCCCCATCACCTGCAGTTTTATCGGCTCGAACACCCGCAGGTAGTTGTCGATTCCCGAAGGATTCACCAAATCTCCGGGTTTGATATTGGGCACCAAACTCAGCTCAAAAATGATTAGGGTTGGCACCACTAGCAACAGCAGCAACCACAGGCCGGCAGGGCCAAGCAAGACCAGAGGGCCGAACAATTTTGACCCCAGCCGCCGAATGTCGGGCTGAGACTGTGGGGAAGGGGAATGGGAGGTTTTTGTGGATACAGACACGGGTTTACGCGATTGATGAAAGGATTTTGGATTTTAACCGCAGATGAACGCTGATAAACGCAGATAATTATCAGCGTTCATCTGCGTTTATCTGTGTTTATTTATAGGAAAACTCGAACATTTTGGAGGCCAGGATTTGGATTGGGGGTTGAGGATTGATTGCTTCTGCCCTACGCTCATTGACTTGGGAGAGTTTATGTGCTAGTTAATTGCGTCCACAAACTCTCGTAAAGTTCGGTGGCGTCTCCCACCGGCGCAACGCTTTCGCAATTTTTAATGGCTGATTCTGGCGGAAACAAGCTAGTATTGCTGCGGATTTCTTCGGGCAATACCTCGAAAGCGGCGCGACTGGGTGTGGCGAAGCTCAATCGCTCGCACAGACCGGCTGATACGGACGGTTGCAAGACAAAGTTTATCCAGGCATAGGCTCCCTGTAAGTTGGGGGCAAATTTGGGGATAACCAGGGTGTCTGTCCACAGGGAAGAGCCACTTTTGGGCAGGACGTACTGAAACTTGTCGTCTTCTTCAATCAGTTCATTGGCGTCAGAAGAGTAACACATCGCCAGCAACAGATCGCCGGTCAATATTTGCGGACGCCATGCGTCGGTGGTGAAGCTGGCGATTGCCGGTTTGAGCGCTTTTAATTTTTCATACGCCTGCTGGATTTGTTTGGGATCTGTGGAATTGTACGAGTATCCCAACATCCGCAGCACCGCGCCCATGACTTCCCGCACATCTTCCAGCAGCGTCATCCGCCGCGACAGAACCTTCTGGTACTCCCACAAGTAGTTCCAATCTTCGGGAGGCTGTTTCAATTTTTCGGTGTTGTAAATCAAGCCGGTGGTTCCCCAGCTCACCGGCACGCTGTGGCGGTTCCCCGGATCGTAGTCAGGGTTTTGGAATTGCTCGAACAGCTGGTTGATCACGGGGAGGCGGGAGCGATCGAGTTCGGCGAGTATGTCCAGCTCGATCATCTTTCTCACCATATACTCGGAAGGGTAGATGATGCTGTAGGCGCTGCCACCCCCGGCTTGAATCTTGGCCAGCATTTCTTCATTGGAGCTAAACAAGTCGGCAATCACTTCAATGCCGGTTTGCTCGGAGAAGCTTTTGATCAACTCGTCATCTGTATAGTTCGCCCAAGTGTAGATGTACATTTTAGTGGGCGGGAGGGGACCGGGGGATGACTGCACGCTTCCCAGCCTCCAGCCGCAGCTGGTGAGCGCCATCCCAGAAATCGCGGCGGCTGACGTCTGCAAGAACTGACGCCGCGTAGGTTTGAGCTGAGTATGGTTTGAATCTGTTGGATGCACTGTTTTTTTGCGTGAGGGATTGGGGAGCGGGGTATTTTATGTTGGCGGTTTGGGAGAGGATGTTTTTTAATGAACCGCCCCCGTGAAGGGACGCCAAGGCTGGAGTTGTGGGGGGGATTGATTGGGCAGCCGGTTTAAGATAATTTTAGCAGTATCTTACAGATTGTTCTAGGGGCAGGGGTTCTCCGGTTTCGGCGTCGGTATTTTGGCAGGCAAACATCATCTCTGGAGATAGTTTTTCAAATTCTAAGCGATTGCCTTGGCGATCGAGAAGGTAGCCGCGCAGTTCTTTGACCGGCAATTTTGTTAGGGGGTCGGTTTCGGCGGTGAAGGATCGCAGTACCAGAGAGCCTGTGGGCTGGCACTGACTGGCGAGCAGGGTGAGGAAGAATTCTTTCACCCCTGGTTTGTCACCGTAGCGCACCTGATGGCCTTGGCGTTCCATCTCCACCACAAATCCATTGCCGTCACTGCCGGCAAAGGTGGCGATTGCTTGTGAGTGACAGTGTGACTCTAGCTCTTCTAAAAATTCATTTAATCCCTGAATTTTCATCCTAATTGCTTGTTGATAGAGATTCGATATCGGTAAGCTTGGGCATCAACCAAAAGGGCAGTGGGCGGTGGGCGATCGGGCCCGATCTCATTGGGCAAAAGGGGATTGGGGATTGGGGATCATCGCATTGGAAATTGCCAATGTCCCATACCTGATGTCCAATGTCCCATGTCCCATGCCCCATGCCCCATTCCCAGGCGGTGTCAGGCGGTGAGGGCGATGCAGTCTGCCGGTGCCCAAGAGGCGTAGATGGGAGTGTCGGTGTCTGGCAAACTGCCGACGCTGTTGGGCTGCATCACGGTTAGGGTGTCCCCAGAAAGCAACTCGACTAGATAGTGAACGTGGGTGCCCAGGTACATGACGTGCTTCAGGCGTCCTTCAAAGCTGTTCGCCGGCACGGATGGCGGGTAAAGGCTGAGCTGGATTTTCTCGGGGCGGACGCTGACCACAATCTGTTCACCACTGCCGGTGTGGTTCCAGGTTTCCAGGGGCTGCACGACAATTTTGAGCTTTCTGTCGGTGAATACCTGCAGGGTTGAGCCGTCAGAGCTTTCTAGCCGGCCTTTGAAGAGGTTGGTGTCCCCGATAAAATCAGCTACGAATGGGCTTCTGGGGCGCTCGTAAATCTCTCTGGGACTGCCGATTTGCTCAATGCGCCCGTGGTTCATGACGGCAATCCGGTCTGACATGGACATGGCCTCTTCCTGGTCGTGCGTAACCATGACAAAGGTCAAGCCCAGGTCTTGGTGCAGGTTGGACAGCTCTACCTGCATTTCTTTGCGCAGTTTCAGGTCTAGGGCACCTAAGGGTTCGTCCAGCAACAGCACTGCGGGCCGGTTGACAAGGGCCCGGGCTAGGGCGACGCGCTGCTGCTGTCCTCCGGACAGCTGGGCCGGAAACCGGTGGGAGTAGGATTCCATTTTGACGAGTTTGAGGGCTTCTCTGACTCGCTCTTCGATTTCTGTTTTGCCCTGGCGCTTGATCCGCAGTCCGAAGGCGATGTTTTCCCAGACGTTCAGGTGGCCAAACAGGGCGTAGCTTTGAAATACGGTATTCACCGGCCTGCGGTAGGGGGGAATTTGGGTCATGGACTGCCCCCGAATCAGCAGCTCTCCGGCTGAGGGCGTCTCAAACCCGGCGATTAAGCGCAGTGTGGTAGTTTTCCCGCAGCCGGATGGGCCGAGAATGCTGAAGAATTCGCCCCGTCGGATGTCGAGGTCAACCCCTCGCACGGCGGTTTCGCCGTTAAAGACTTTGAACACTTTGCGGAGTTCAACGTCAAAAGCTGTGTCCGTCGCGGTCGCGTTTCGGTCGTGCGTAGCAGTCTGAAACATGGTGGTTATCCCTGCGGTGATGCCTGACTCCTGGTTTGTGCCAGTTCTGCAAATCCGTCTTATTTGGGTTTATTTTAACTGGCTGTTAGGGCTTAGGGGTTACGCCCCATAGGGATGCAAGGATTTTGGATGCCCGGATGCAAGGATGCCCGGATGCAAGGATTAGGGATTGATTGTTGTGTTCCATACCAGCGTGCCCATGCCCCATACCCCATACCCCATACCCCATACC
>Ga0114941_100188_pt1 | contig 13697 bp, 9 predicted proteins | sample DevilsHole_FD_89580 | JGI IMG/M metagenome (GOLD analysis project Ga0114941, IMG submission 89580) | Groundwater microbial communities from Devils Hole, Nevada to study Microbial Dark Matter (Phase II) - Devils Hole | ecosystem: Environmental > Aquatic > Deep subsurface > Groundwater | place...
CCCCACCCCTGCGACCTGCCTCCAGCGGTATGAATTTGTATTAATTGGTATGAATTGTATGAATTGTATGAATTCTGGATTTTTATAGCAGTAGGCAGTCAGTGCGCGGACACGGGCAGGACGCTGTCGCGTCCCGCTTCGCTATCGGAGGGAAAGCGTAGGGCAGGCGTTCCCTCCAACCTCAACATCTCTGGGACACTCGCGCCTGTCCTACGTCCGTTCCCGTGCGTGGCTACTGCTATAACATAAATTTACACTCCTTCCTCCCTGTCTTCACGAGATATTCACATTGGGGTGTTAGCTTGCAATCAATACCCGTCAGTCAGAGCGTTGAGGAGAGTGTCGGCGCTCAAGTGGAGGCCATGCCGATCGGTAATTTTCGACCAAATTTCTGAAAGCCTTACCGCTTCAAGCTTTGAGTGACGGGGAGCTGGGGCTTCCCACAACCGCAGGGTGTAGCTTCACCCCTAGTTGGAGATAAGTTGGCTGAACTTTTAGCCAGACAGGGATGATTTTGCTTTTTAACATCAAAGCCAAACCATATTAAATTTATAAATTTTTTATCGGGGACTGCCAAATTTTTTTGCTAGAATATAGAGATATAGCAGATTGCAACTGAGTGAGGTACAGATATTAGATACCCCCTTTCCCCCCTTTTTAAAGGGGGGCGCAAGAGAATTCCCCCCCTTGTAGGGGCTGGCCCGTCCGCCCAGGCTAGGGGGGGAAGGACGCGCTTTCGCGTCCAGCGAAAGCTCTCGAACTGTACCGCACGCAAGTGCTTGCCCGCTATAAACAGGATCGCTATCGGGAAAGGTGCTGGCCATGACAAACCTAATTAAAACTTACCTAAAAGAAGGTTTTTTAGTGCTTGGAGGGGAAAATCAAGATTTAATTGTTTTTAATAATACTTGGAAACAGCGCTGGCTCAGTCGCTTAAACATCAGGCAAAAGATTGCCTGTGGGTATGCCCTGGCGATTGGGATAGCTGTTTTGGGAACCGGCGCGGGTATTCTGGCAGGAGACTCTTACCAAACACAGGTTATAAATCCCAGAACATTTGAAGAAGAACCCCTGCTGTACGATTTGAAAGTTTCTGTTCTGGAGTTGAGCGAGCGGCAGCAAAAAATTATTGCCCTCGTTGCGCTCCAACCCCAAAAAATTGCTTCCGCCAAGATGGAAAGCCAAAAAGCTGAGATGCGGCGGGCGATTGAGCGGGTAAAGGCTGATTTAGCCAGGGCAAAATCTTGGATGGAAGCGGAATTGTTGAGCGAGGGGGATAGAGAATCTGCAGAGATGAGAGAATTTCTGCGGGTTTACGGGGGGAGGCTAGAAGCCAGCATCCAAAAACTAGAAGCGATCCTGGAGCGAATCGGTACAGCCTCTTTGCAGCCAAAGGAATTTTATACAGCTAGAAATACGCTGGTGGAGTTTGCCGGCGCGTTGGAGGCGGTGCAGCTGGAAGATTTTCAGGAGAACTTAACACAACTAATTGCGGAAGCCACGGAAAAAGAGGAAGAGGCTGGAGTCGCCGTGCGACACGCACAGGTAGTGCGAATTGAGATTGTTGGCGGTAGCATTCTGCTCTCAGTCGCCCTGGCGGCGATTCTGGCACTGCGCACCAGTGGGGCGATTGCTCGCCCCCTGCAAATCGCCACTTCCCTTGCTAGGCGCGTAACCGCAGAAGGCAATTTTAACCTGAGGGTGCCGGTGGAAACATTTGATGAAGTCGGGCAATTAACAAACTCCCTGAACCTGCTCATCCAGTGCGTAGCTGCTTCCATCAAGGAAATCAAGCAGTCCCAAGCTGAGCTGGACAGTTTCTTCAACCTCTCTTTCGACATGCTTTGCATTGCGGATTTGAAAGGCTGTTTCAGGCGTGTGAACCCGGCTTTTGAAAAAACACTCGGCTACAGCCAGGAAGAGATCCTTTTTTACCCGTACATCGAGAACGTTCATCCCTCAGATAGAGCGGCAACTTGCACCGAAACGCGAAAGCTTTTCGTGAGTGGAGGGGCGGGCTTCGTGGAGAATCGCTATCCCTGCAAAGACGGTTCCTACAAGTGGCTGGCTTGGACTTATGTGCCGGTTCCTGAGAAAGGTTTAGTGTATGCCGTGGGGCGCGACATGACTCCCGCCAAGCGGGCGGAAGAAGCGCTCAAACAGCTCAACGAACAGCTAGAAATGCGAGTTGAGGAGCGGACAGCCCAATTAAATGATACCGTGAAAGCGTTGCAGAGGGAAATGGCTGTGCGCCGGCAGGCAGAGGTAGCATTGCAGGAGAGTGAAGCGCGGCTCAACGGCATTCTAAATTCTCTCAATAGCGTGGTGTGGTCAATTGACGCCACCACTTTTAAGGTGCTTTACATTAACCCAGCCGCCGAAAAAGTTTACGGGCGTTCTCCCCAAGAGTTCTTCGACAGTCCGAGCCTTTGTCAGCAGGTTGTTCACCCGGAATACCGGCAGCAGGTTGAGTGCGATTTCCAGGATATTTTCGCCACCGGCAGCATAGAAATGGAATACCAGATTGTGCTGCCGGCGGGAGAGGTGCGCTGGGTTCACGACCAATCTAACCTGGTAAAAGATGCGAGCGGCACCCCTATCCGCATTGACGGCTTCGTTACCGACATCACTCGTCGCAAGCGGGCGGAAGAGGCGCTGCGACAGTATCAAGAACACCTGGAAGATAAGGTGGTGCAGCGGACTGCAGCACTCACTGAAACCAATCAGCAGCTACAGCAGGAAATCGCAGAGCGCAAGCAGGCGGAGGAGGCGCAGCGGCAAAGTGAAGCGCAGTTGCGGCAAAAAGTCCAGCGCGAAGAATTGCTCAACCGGCTCGCCGGTCAAATCCGCCAGTCTCTGGAGCTCGACACCATCCTGGAAACCGCCGTCATCCAGATTCGCTCCTTGCTGCAAACCGACCGCTGCCTGTTTATTTGGTATCTCCCCGACGCGCAGCCGCCGGTCTGGCATGTGGCCCATGAAGCCAAGAATCCCGACTTGCCGTCGTTTCTGGGTTACTACTCTGCTGACGCCACAGGAACGCTGGCACAAAAGCTGTTTAATATGGAAATCTACTTGGTGGATGATGTGGCAGCGATCTCCGATCCAGTAGAGCGGCAATTCTTTCAGTCTGTGGGCTACACTTCTTTTTTGGATGTGCCGGTGCGGACGCCCTCTGGTGCGAAGGGTGTGATTGTCTGCGCTCAGCACAACGATGTGCGCTCGTGGCAAGATGATGAAGTGGAACTGCTGCAGGCGGTTTGCGACCAGCTGGCGATCGCCATTAGCCAAGCAGAACTCTACGCTTCCGCCCAAAATTCCGCCCGTTTCGCCACCGAAAAAGCCAGCCAGCTCTTGCTTGCCCTGGAGGAACTCAAGCAAACTCAAGCTCAGTTAATTCAGAGCGAAAAGATGTCTAGCCTCGGTCAAATGGTAGCCGGCTTGGCTCATGAAATCAACAACCCGGTTAACTTTATCCACGGCAATCTCAGACACGCCGATTCTTACGTTCAAGAGTTGCTCGAACTGGCGCTGCTCTACCAGGAACACTGCCCCAACCCCATGCCTGAACTTGAAGCCAAGCTGGAAGAAATTGACCTGGATTTTCTGGCAGAAGACTTGCCCAAGCTCCTGAATTCCATGAGAGTGGGAACGGAGCGGATTCGCCAGCTGGTTTTGTCCCTGCGCAACTTTTCGCGACTGGATGAAGCCGACATGAAAGAGGTTGACCTGCACTCCGGCATTGACAGTACGCTGTTAATCCTGAATCACCGGCTCGCAGGGATTGAAGTTATCAAGGAGTACGGAAACTTGCCACTGGTTGAGTGCTACCCAGCGCAGCTTAATCAGGTATTTATGAATATTCTCAGCAATGCCATTGACGCCCTGCAAATGGGGTGTGGGGCATCGGGCGACGAGCGTGGGGAAGAACAGCAATCCCCTGTGCGCGTCGGGCGCAGAGCGATTTGGATTCGCACTTCAATAGGGCATCGCCCCAGGCGCATGGCGCACAGGGAAGATTCTTCGCAGTGCCCAATGCCCAATTCCCAATTCCCAATCCCCTATTCCCATGTTGCGATCGTGATTCGAGATAATGGCCCGGGCATTCCGCCGGCCATCAAAGACAAGATTTTTGACCCCTTTTTCACCACCAAGCCAATAGGTCAAGGCACGGGGCTGGGGCTTTCTATATCCTACCAGATTGTCGAAAAACATGGGGGGAAAATCACGGTGCTTTCCCAACCCGGTGAGGGAACGGAGTTTGCGGTTGTGCTGCCGGTTAAGCAGTTGCCCCCCACTGCTGCCGGTGCCGCATGATTTAGAACTCATTTATAGCTCGAAAAACCGGGTTTTTCAAGAAAAACGGGTTCTTTCTCCACCGCTGACGGCTATCCGCCAAATAGAATATTCTCGAAAATTTCAGCCAGTTTCAAATCAGAAAAAGCCGGCAAATACCGGTACTGTTCGAGCTGCCCCTTACTTCGCGGTAACAGCAAACCCAGCCCCGATAAATCTGGATTTATTTTTTGCGGGTTCTGCTGATACCTGTAAATCACTGACGTTTTTAAGAACTCCACAAACTCATCGCAGCGCTTTTCAGCGTAACCCGACCGCTTTGCAAGCGCTTTCAACAAAAACACAGCATCGACGAAGAGTTCATCCCAGTACAGGTAAGGCTTCAGCTCGCTGCGGTCAATTGCCGGCATATTAGAAGCAAGGAGTTCATCTATCAGCGGATTAAGTCTTGCCGGCAGATCGCGGAGATACCGATTCTCCGTCACCGTGTAACTGCTGTACATATCAGGGCGCTCAAACTCCATAATCTTCTCAGCGAGTTGCTCCCCACTAACCTCTGGGTTGTTTCCCAGGAATTGCAGCACTTGTTCGTAATAGTAATTAGGAGCGCCGAGAAGTTTTTGAGACGCCAGAGTGTAGCGGGCAGCCTCTCGCAACGTGTAGTGAACCTCAATCGTAGCCTTATTGCAGTTTTGCAAGAATAATAACTCCACCGGCTTGCCGATTTTCTTATTAAAGTCTTGGATGACATCACTCAGCTTTTTGATATTCATCCACTTGGTTTTTAACTGGATGGTTCCTGTATTTTCATCAGGACTGATTTCATCCAAACGCCCCCCGTGTCCCAAGAACACGATAGCCCACTTGTCGGCAGCAAAGCGTGAGTTAGCCCAATTGAGGTATTCCGCAAACACTTCCTCACTAGCGCTGTTGGCAGTTTCTAGCTGCTCAACCCCTACCCTGTCTTTTGAAATAGCCCTTCTTGAAAGGTTTTTATCACCCCAAAAATCCGATTCTACTGTCACAAGGATATTTTCACTCCGCACCCCTTTGGCAAGCATATCCAGGATAGGTTTGCCAAAGCGCCACAGATCGTTGTCGTAGGGCATCCAGTACAGGATAATCCAGTCGTAGCGTTGCTTCTCGTTCATGTCGGCGAAATAACTCTCTGACGGTTTGGGGTTTAGCAGACTTAGATTAACTGCAAATGAAGCGCTTCCGAAGGCTGCGGATTGAATCAATTTTCTCCGCTTCATATTTTCTGATTTTATGTTTTAAATAGGGGTGTTCAAAAAAGTAGGCAGATCCTCCAGGACAGCGTTCCCAGCCTGAGGCTGGAAGAGGATTGGGCGTGCAGCCCAACTACAAACATTTTCAAGTCAGAGTCTGGAAACGAGGTTAGCGAGGTCAAACCCCCTCTTACTCCCCCTCCCCGAAGCGCGGGGAGGGGGTTGGGGGGTGGGGTTCTTCATGCCTAAATAATAACGCTAATTACCCAGCATCTGCAGCTGGTACAGACTCGCATACAGCCCCCCTTGCTGCAGCAATTCTTCATGACTGCCTTGCTCCACCAACTCACCCCGCTTGAGCACCAAAATCCGGTTAGCATTGCGAATTGTAGAAAGCCGGTGAGCGATGATAATGGCGGTGCGTTCCACCAGCAGCCGGTCGAGGGCGTCTTGAACTAGCGCTTCCGTACCCACATCCAAACTCGCCGTCGCTTCATCTAGCACCAGAATCCGGGAATTGCGAATCGCAGCGCGAGCGAAAGCTAGCAGTTGCTTTTGTCCGCCAGATAGATTGGTGCCTCGCTCCCGCAGCTCGGTGTCGTACCCTTCGGGAAGCTGCTCAATAAAACGCGCCACATTTGTTCGCTCGGCTGCAGTTCGGATTGACTGTAAGGAATAATTATCTCCCAAAGTGATGTTGCTTTTGACATCACCGGCAAACAAAAAGCCATCCTGCAAAATCACGCTCACATGCCGGCGCAATTCAGCCTGAGGCATGTCTCGAATATCAACGCCATCGACGAGAATCCGCCCCTTACTTGGTTCGTGAAGCCGGCACAGCAGGCGGATAATCGAACTTTTGCCCGCGCCGGTGGGTCCGACCAAAGCCACTTTCTCACCCGGACGGATGGTAAAATCCAAATCTTTGAGGACGTATTCATCTCCCTTGTAGGCAAACCAAACCTGCTCGAAGCGGATTTCCCCCTTTTTCTCAGAGAAATCGGAAAGCGCACCCTCAGAAGCAGGCTGCGCGGACTTTTCTCCGTTCCCTGCTTGTAGGGGCAGGTTCCCGTGCCTGCCCAAAGAACGAAGGGCTACTTCTGGATCGCGGATTTCCACCGGCTCGTTGAAGATGTCGCCGATCCGCTCAATTGCCGTGAAACCGGCTTGCAGGGCGGTGAATTTTTCCGCAAATTGCCGCAAGGGATCGAACAGTCGCTGGGCGAACAGAATAAATGCCGATAGGGTGCCAAAACTGAGGGATTGCTGCAACAGGCGCACGCCACCCAACCAGAGCACACCGGCAATCGCCACCAAGGCAATCCACTCCAGTGTTGCGGAAACTGCGGAGTCGTGAAAGATGGTTTTGTCCACCTCGCGGACATAGCGCTGGTTAATGGTGCGAAACAGTTCGGAGTTAAATTGCTGGCGGCGGAACAGCTGCACCACGTTAATGCCGGTGATGTTTTCTTGCAGGGCGGCGTTGAGGGCGGAGAGTTCTTCTCGCGCCCGGTAATTGGCTTTGCGGTACTGCTGCTGGAAGTATATCACCACACCGGCAACCGGCACCAGCATCAGAACTAGCATTAAAGCCAGCTGCCACTGCAAGGCAAACATGGTAATAACAATCACCACAATCGAGAATAAATCAGTGACAATGCCAATCGCGCCGGTGGAAAACACCTCTCCCAAAGCGTCCACATCACTGGTGAGGCGGGTGATCAGCCGCCCCACGGGAGTGCGGTCAAAAAATCGCACCGCCAAAGAGGTGACGTGCTCGAACAAATCGTTGCGGATCTCGGCAGTGATTTTTTGGCCCACCTTCTGCACCAGATAGGTTTGCAGGGATTCCAGCCCGAGGCGCACTGCTATGGTTACGAATAGCAAGCAGGTGAGAATATTCAGCCCCCAAGACAGGGGTTTCCCCTGGAAAAACGCCCAAATATTCGGTTCTTTGCGCAGCAGGGAAATGGCTTGTCCGATGATAATCGGCTGAATGGCACTGGCGACTGACAGCGGCACCAACAGCAGCATAGAAATTAGCAGTATCCGCCCGCTGTGACGGGCATAGGGCACCAAGCGCAGGAACAAGCGCCAGTCGTTTTCCCGCCTGGGCCGGTCTTGACGATCCTCTCTCAGGGGTGATATGCTAGTCATTTAAAGTCAATGCAGAAATTTCTGCAACAAAAAAAGCACGCCCTCCCAATGTAGCGCAGACAGCCAGCAATCGGGCAAAAGGGCATTATCGCATTAACTCTCGTAACTCTCGTTCCCAGGCTCCGCCTGGGAACGCGCTCTCTGGAGGCAGAGCCTCCTTTCCCAGGCTCCGCCTGGGAACGCGCTCTCTGGAGGCTCTGACTTGAAAAGGTTCGTAGTTGGGCTGCACGCCCTACTGGATCTCCGCCGCCCGAAGCGACTTTTCATTGGTGGTGGTGTGCGCAGATCGTCGCGACTGCCTCTTTTCGACCACATGCAGCATTATTAGCCTAACAGCTTAATCGCTAGTTGATATCTGGTCGATCGGGCAAAGAATCGATGGAGTATTTCACTTCCGAAAAATTCTTAATGACGAGTTCTTCCTTGAGTTTATTGCCCGTACTCTTATCGATAACTTCTTTCCAAATCTCATTCGTCCGATAGGTTTTGCCCCTCTCGCGCAAAAAGCGGTGATCTTTTTCGATAATATGATAAGAGAAGGGCCACTCTCTATCCGTGTGAGCGGCTCCTTTTAAATGCTCATCTGTTAGCCAGACTCGAAGTTGAAAAGATTGCTCGGTTGGGTTGTAAAAGCGCAAATCGACATAATTGTAAAAAACGCTAGCCCCACTGCCAAAAGGCAAGACTCGCCGGTCGTCCGGGAAGGGGTCAAAGCTGTGGTGGTGGCGCTCAATCACCTCCAGAGGGGTGTGCAAAACCATCCAGTATAACAGGTTAGCTAGCTGGCACAGCCCCCCGCCGGTGCCGGTTTTCACTTCTCCCCTAGATAATTGTAACCCTTCCACATATCCTTTGGCAGCGGTGGGGTTGCCCACCCGACGCCAAAAGGAAAAGATTTCCCCTGGATGAATGATGATGCCGTCTATTGTTTTGTGGGCAATTCCCAGGTTGACAATTTTATTTTCCTGTAACTGGGGATCTGTGCTGCCCATTTTTCTTCGCAGCAGGGATTGGTGCTTAATGCAGGTGTGGGGCAAGTTTTCCAAGGACTGTGTTTGGGCAAACCGGCTGGCTTGCCAAACATTGGCCGTTCCGCGAAACAGTCGTTTCTGCTGGACGCGCAGGTGATAGAAAACAGGGTGTACTTGGGATAGTCGCATGGCAGACACACACTTTTATATTTTATATCCGTATCCGGCAGGTATCAAGGGAGGTTGAAACCGCTGCTATAGCGTTTCTATTCGAGTTGAGGTAGAAACCCGGTTTCTGAAAGAAACCGGGTTTCTGACCCCTCACAGAAGCTCCCCTCCCCGAAGCACGGGGAGGGGTTGGGGGTGGGGTAAAACCCCCTATGAAGCACGCCAACAGTCTCTTTCCAATCGCCGGTATCTATAGGGGCGGCCCCCCGTGGCCGCCCTGACACCGATGGAGATTTGGCGCACCCTATTTATATTAAACTGCAGCCAGGGTTGCGGCTCGCAGCTGCGAAATCAAATCGCCAATCCCATCGGAGTTGAGGCGGTAACTCAGGGGATTGGCTATTAGCTGCGCTGTGCTTTCAAAGAGTACGGCAATTTCAATTAACCCATTTTCTCGCAGGGTGCGACCGCTAGAAACCAAGTCAACAATCGCTTCTGACATGCCGGTGATGGGCCCGAGTTCGACGGAACCGTAGAGGGGGACAATTTCCACCGGCAAGTCCAAGCTGTGGAAGTATTCGCGGGCGCAGTGGACAAACTTGGACGCCACTCTACCGTGGGCCGGCAGTTCTATCGGTCGGCGGTAGGGGCTGGATTCCCGCACCGCTACCGACAGGCGACAGTGGCCAAATTTCAGGTCAGCGAGATTAGCCACTTTGGGGGTTTTCTCCTGCAGCACGTCATAGCCCACAATGCCCAACTGGGCTTGGCCATATTCCACATAAACCGGCACGTCTTGCGCCCGGACAAGCAAAGCTTTGGCTGTGCCGGTGGGATCTTGGATTTGCAGCTGCCGGTTCGATGAATCGAGAAAAGCGCTGAAGTCCAAACCGACGGCTCGCAGCAGCCGGATGCTGTCGGTTAGCAGGGCACCTTTGGGCAATGCGACAGTGAGCATAGGATGATTTTAGGTTTCAGATTTTAGATTGTAGATCAGAAATGAAGGCGTTGCACCAGGATGATTCAAACTTTTTCCCAGGGGCGAAAACCCGATCTTACTCCCCCCACCCGGTACGGGGGAGGGGGTTGGGGGGTGGGGTTGAGAATCCCACGGGCTGTGCAGCGCCGAAATCTATCCAAAATCCTAAATCCCACATTGATATGCGCATTCTTCTGGTTGATGATCAGATTGAACTGACCGATCCCCTGAGTCGGGTGCTCGCCCGCGAGGGTTACAGTGTCGATGTCGCTGGTGATGGCGCAGCTGGCGAACGGCTGGCGCTACAGGGGGTGTACGATCTGCTGATTCTCGATTGGATGCTCCCGCAGCTGTCGGGGTTGGAGATTTGCCAGCAGTTGCGCAACCAAGGGCGTTTGACTCCTGTACTGTTTCTGACGGCTAAAGATACAGTAGACGACCGGGTGCGCGGTTTGGATGCCGGTGCTGACGACTACCTCGTCAAGCCGTTTGAATTGCGGGAGTTGCTGGCCCGAGTCCGCGCTTTGCTGCGCCGGGGAGCGACGCCAGAGTCCGGTGCCGGCACCCAAAGGCTGCGAGTCGAGGATCTGGAGCTAGATTTGGAGAGCCTGCTCGCCTACCGTCGGGGACGGATTGTGGAGCTGTCTGAAAAAGAAAGCCGGCTGCTGGAATATTTCATGCGCCACCCTGGCGTTTTGCTCACCCACGCACAAATTCACCAGCATCTGTGGGGGGATGGGGAGAAACCCAGCAGCAATGTTCTGGCGGCGCAGATTCGCCTGCTGCGGCGCAAAATAGAGGGTGCCGGTGAACCGCCTCTGATTCACACTGTCTACGGCAAAGGCTATCGCTTGGGAGCTACAGAGAATTTTTAATCAACCGCCAATACGCCAATATCGCCAAGATTTTACTTTATTCTCTCGTTTATTTCTCTCGTTCCCAGGCAGAGCCTGGGAACGGCAGTCTGGAGGCTCTGACTTGAAAATAGTGTTGTAGGGGCGACGCCAAGAGTGATCGCCCCGCACCCTGGACAATTTTCATGGGCAGCGGTATGCGCAGTTGTAGCGCAGCGGCTCCGCAGGAACATCGTGACTGCCTCATTTTCTCTCGTTCTCTCGTTCCCAGGCTCTGCCTGGGAACGCTGGTCTGGAGGCTCTGCCTCATGCATGAAGTGAAAGGCAGCATTATTAGCTTAACAGCTTATACAAATAATTTTAAATCTACCGCCAATAGGCCAAGATCGCCAATACTTTACTTGGGATCGACAATTGAACCCATGAACAAGACGGTGCCTGTTTCTTCGTCCTGAATCGCACAGAAAAAGGGGCGGTCAACAATCATGGATATCTCTGGTTCACCGCCTCTAGTTCCTCCTATGGCCGTGACGCCTGCCGCTTCGGTGCCCTCTTCAGTTACGTCCAAAAAGGTTTTGTGTTTAATTTTGCTAATCGCGAAACCTTGCGCAGTTATCTCTGTGAAATCTGCGCCCGCATCAAAAACTTTCTCCATACCCAGGGCTTTGAGACTGTCTTTTAGATCGATTTCATACTCCACATGGAAGCGAGGCAAACCGAGGATAATTCCGTTTTCTTGAGTCTGGAACTCCCTCATCCATTTTTCCCAGTTATGGGCGGTGAGGCTTTCGTAGAAGGTTTTGAGACTGACTCCCTGATGGGGGAGAAAGATGTACATGCTCAACCGGCCCTCGCCGTAGGGCAGGCCGATTGCCTGAAATATCTCATTTTTGTAGTAGTCAGCGTAATCAACCTTCTGAAACATCATCGGGTGGCGCTTCTGAGAGCCATCACTCAAGGTAAAGGGGCGCTCTTGAGTTTTTTCTTTGGCAAAGGGCACCATCCACGCCCCCTGAAAGTAGATAGCATTGATTAAAACAGCAATAGTTGAGGCGTCTAGGTCATTTTTTCCCAGTATTTTCTCTATCTTGCTGTTTGTACTTTGCTTCACCCAGCCGTTAATCACCTCCGGGGCATTGGGAGCGCCGAAGTCCACATTCCTGACTTGGGCACCGTAAAATTCCTCGGTTCTCTTGATAAATTCTGGTTTAAAGGGTTCGCCCTGCCGGCCCCACAGGGAGTTGGCAATGGCCAGATTAACTTTGGCGTCCAGATTGGCGAGCGACGCTTTCAGCGCGGCATTGGCAAGGTTTACTTGTTGCAGGCTTAGCTGTTGTAATTCTAGGGTTTTGGCGATTGCCTGCCCAGTTTGGCCACCGGCACCATTGTAAGTCATGGCCAGCGCCAGCGCCAGACTGGCGGGAGAGATAAAAATATTCTGGTTAGCATCCCGCTTGCGGATTTCCGAGAACAGCTTGAAGCCAAATCTGGTGTTTGCGGCTACCAGCTGGCTGCGCCAAGCCTCACCAAGAGCCTGCGCCCCAGCGCTCGATTGTGGCGCAGCGGTGGCAGAACCGGCGGGTTGCTGTGCCGGCACGGCAAAAGCCACACCCAAAACAGCTAAACCCATACCAGCGGCAACCATTATCCCAAAAGAACCAAAAAAATGCTTTCTCTTTCTCATTTGGGTCAGCCCAATCGCCTGTGTTATTTGGGATCTGCAACCGACCCCACAAATAATAGTATTCCCTTTTTATGATCGCGAATCGGACAGGCGTCTCGCCTGTCCCAATATCCTTGCACTGACTGTCTATTGCTATATTAGCCCCACTTTCGCACGGGCGAAACTCTGCAGAGCGGCAGACTAAACTCTGCCGGATTGCCTTTTCCCAAACCTAAATTTGCCCCCACGAGCCCCACGAGCGCACGAGCGCCGGGGCATCAAGCCCGGACTAGGGTGATGGCTGTGACTTCTGGCGGGCAAAATAGGCGTCCGGGGAGATAAGTGCCCAGCCCGCGATTGACGTACAGCTGGTTCGCCCCCACCTGATGCAATCCCATAGCCCACTCCCAGTTGTCAACTACTTTATAGCACCCTTCTGACATATAAGGAATCCCCCGCCTCAGCAGTTTGGGAATAGTGCGCCGAATCGATTTGATCCGCTGGAGAACCGGCCCGGCACCGGGGATGACAATCTGGCCACCGTGGGTGTGACCTGACAGTTGCAAGTCCACTCGCCACCGGCTCAGGATCTGGGCGCTGTCGGGATTGTGAGACAGGACAATCCGGGGGATGGCGGCACCCACCTGCGCCAGCACCGCAGCTGGATTGAATTCGCGACACCAAAAATCCGCCAGCCCCACCAGGGCTAGTTCTGGCCCCAGAGGATAGACAGCTTGATTCCACAGAACCCCAATCCCTGTGCGAGTCATGGTGCGGGTGATTTCTGATTTGGAGTGCCGGTAGAGCAGGTCGTGGTTGCCCAAGACAGCATAGATGCCGGCGCGACTTTGCAGCTGTTTCAGGCGCAGCGCCAAGTTGTGAATCGGTGCGGGTTCTTCGGTAACATAGTCGCCGGTCAGCAAAACCAGGTCTGGCTGTTGCTGGTTGCTGGCGGCGATAGCTTCTTCTAAAAGGGCGTCAGACAGCCTGAAGCCATCGTAGTGGAAATCCGACATCTGGACTAGCTTTGTGCCTTGCAGGTGTTCTGGCAAGTTGCACAGCCCAATGGTTAAATTTTCAACTCGCAACGGGCCGGTTAATAGTTTGTGCATACTTTTATTAACTTATGTTTATAACATTTGCGTTGCCGGTGCCGGGAAATGCTATGCTTGTGTTTCATATCGTCTGCTAGCCAGCACGGACAATCCCGCTCTCATCTCTGTGAGTGTCTCTGTGAGTGATTGAAATTACACAGAAGAGATTCTAGTTTAACAAACCAGCCCCCTGGCGCGGCAGACCCCGAACGAACGAGCGAGAGCAGCCGGCTCCCCCCAGCGCAATACAGTTTTACAAACAGCGTTGATCTTTATAAGTATTCGG
>Ga0114941_100191_pt1 | contig 13614 bp, 13 predicted proteins | sample DevilsHole_FD_89580 | JGI IMG/M metagenome (GOLD analysis project Ga0114941, IMG submission 89580) | Groundwater microbial communities from Devils Hole, Nevada to study Microbial Dark Matter (Phase II) - Devils Hole | ecosystem: Environmental > Aquatic > Deep subsurface > Groundwater | place...
GCCCAAAGTTTGTAGTTGGGCTGAAGCCCAAAGTTTGTAGTTGGGCTGAAGCCCAAAGTTTGTAGTTGGGCTGAAGCCCAAAGTTTGTAGTTGGGCTGAAGCCCAAAGTTTGTAGTTGGGCTGCACGCCCAAAGTTTGTAGTTGGGCTGCACGCCCTTTCTCACTCCAAGGGGAAATGGGAAAATTATTGATTGATTTTTCCTCCCTCTCCCTTACAGGCGTTGGGTGCGGGGGGTGAGGGTGACAGTCTTGGCACAAGTGGGATGCTCCCTGGCGCTTGGATACTGTCAGCTTCGGCTTCAGGGGATCACAAACATCCGCTGATTTCTGTATAGTTTTACGCACCGGCAAGTTGCCAAATCTGCTACTTTCATAATGAGGACTTTAGACCTCACTAGAAACTATGAATAGCGAGGTTGGCGGGCGGACCGCCCGAATCTGCTGCGAATATCAATTAGGGTAACACTACAGGATGTGATGTGAGGAGGATGTGTGGAAGCACTGAAAGGACGGGATTTCTTGAGTCTGGCAGACTTGAGTGTCGAGGAATTGGACTTTATCCTGGATCTGGCGGCGCAGATGAAAGCCGGTAAGGCGAACCCGCGCTGCAACAAGGTTCTCGGCTTGCTGTTCTACAAAGCGTCCACCCGGACGCGGGTGAGTTTCACTGTGGCCATGTACCAGCTGGGGGGGCAGGTAATCGACCTCAATCCCAGCGTCACCCAAGTCAGCCGGGGGGAACCTCTGGTGGATACGGCGCGGGTGCTAGACCGCTATCTCGATGTTATAGCGATTCGCACTTTCGCCCAAGAGGACTTGCAAACTTTTGCCGGCTGCGCCCAGATTCCGGTGATTAATGCCCTCAGCGATACAGCCCACCCCTGTCAAACTTTGGCGGATTTGCTGACGGTTCAGGAGTGTTTTGGGCGGCTGGAGGGCGTCACCCTCACCTACTTGGGCGACGGCAACAATGTGGCCAACTCCCTGCTGCTGGGTTGCGCGATGGTGGGGATGAATATCAGAGTGGCCACACCGGCAGGCTATGAACCCGCTGCCTATTTCGTGGAAAAGGCGCGGGAAATTGCCAAGGGGAAGAGCGAAGTTACTGTCACCGGCGATCCAGTGGCTGCGGTTAAAGGCGCTCAAGTGCTCTATACCGATGTCTGGGCTAGTATGGGTCAAGAGGAGGAAGCCCGTAATCGCATTCCCCTGTTTCAGCCTTATCAGCTGAACGAACAGCTGCTAAGCTGTGCGGATGCTGAGGCTATTGTGCTGCACTGTTTGCCGGCACACCGGGGGGAAGAAATCACCGATGAGGTGATGGAAGGCTCTCACTCGCGGGTTTGGGATCAGGCAGAAAACCGCATGCATGTGCAAAAGGCAATGCTTGCAAGTTTGCTCGGTGCGGATTGAACCGGGCACCCCAAGTCGAATATAAAGAAACCGGAGAAACCGGGTTTCTTAAAGAAACCCGGTTTCTGATAGACCAAATCGGGAAAGACAAGGAACAGAAGATGCAAGAAGAAAAGCGCCACAGGACACTCGCAGCTTGGCAGGGTTTTCTGAACACGCCGGTGGAAACTTTGCTGCAAGAACACAGCCAAGCCAACGCACCGGCTGCAGCTATGGAATTGTTTCGCTCGGTGGCGGCAACCGTGCCGGCGTATCAGGCTTTCCTCAAAGAATATGGCATAGAAACATCCTACATCCAGACGTTTGAGGATTTCCAAAAATTGCCGCTGACGACAAAAGATAATTACTTGCGGCGCTACCCTTTGCCGAGTTTGTGCCGGCACGGAAAGTTAGAAAGTTGCGATCTAATAGCCGTCTCCTCTGGATCCACCGGCTCTCCGACATTTTGGCCTCGCTCTCTCGCGGATGAGTTCCCGGTAGCGGCGCGTTTCGAGCAAATTTTCCGCGACAGTTTCCAGGCTGACTACCGCCGCACTTTGGCGGTGATTTGCTTCGCGTTGGGAACTTGGGTGGGCGGAATATACACGGCGAATTGCTGTCGGCACTTGGCGGCTAAGGGCTACCCCATTACGGCGATCACCCCTGGAAATAACAAAGTGGAGATTTTCCGCGCCGTGCGGGAATTGGCACCGGCATTCGAGCAGGTGGTGCTGCTGGGATACCCCCCGTTTCTTAAGGATGTGATTGACGCCGGCATTGCCGAAGGGATAGAATGGGAAAAATACTCGATTAAGCTGGTGATGGCGGGGGAAGTGTTCAGCGAAGAGTGGCGGACTCTGGTGGCAGATCGTACCGGCTCTCAAGATATTTGCTATGATTCTGCTTCCCTTTACGGAACTGCAGATGCGGGGGTTTTGGGAAATGAAACGCCGGTGAGTATTTGCATCCGCCGGTTTTTGGCGTCTCGCCCCGATGTCGCCCGCTCCCTGTTTGGGGAATCCCGCCTCCCGACGCTGGTGCAGTACGATCCGCTGTCGCGGTTTTTTGAGGTTCACGAGGGCACTTTGCTGTTTTCTGGGGATAATGGCATTCCGCTGGTGCGCTATCACATTTCCGATACAGGAGGGATTATTACTTTTGAGGAAATGATGCGGTTTCTGGCAGATTGGGGTTTCGATCCGCTGGTGGAGTTAGATCCTCAGAGTACGCGGGGAATCTATTCTTTGCCTTTTGTGTATGTTTTTGGGCGCTCTCACTTTACGGTGTCGTATTTCGGTGCGAATATTTACCCTGAAAATGTTACAGTAGGGCTGGAGCAGCCGCCGGTTCACGACTGGGTGACGGGCAAGTTTGTGCTGGAGGTGAAGGAAGGCGGAGACAGAAACCAATTTCTGGCGGTGGCGGTGGAGTTAGCGCCTGGGGTGGTAGCGACTGAGGGGATGCGGGAGACAATTGCCGATTCTATTTTAACTCAGTTGTGCCGGCTCAATAGCGAGTTTGCCAATTATGTGCCGAAGCAGTATCAAATGCCGCTGGTGAGCTTGTTGCCTTTGGGCGATCCGGAGTATTTTCCGGTTGGGGTGAAGCACCGCTACACGCGCCGGTGAGTATTAGGGATTGGGAGTTCCACCTCCCAGCCACGCTCGTGCGGGGAGGGGGAGTAAAGGAGGAGTTTATGCGTTAATAATGAACCGCCAAGACGCCAAGGACGCCAAGAAGGGAGAGGGTAGAGGTAGAGAGAAATTAATTGCGGACATTAGCCGGCACACTTATAGCGGTTTTCAGTTGGATGAAGTACATGCCAGAAACCCGGTTTCTTTAAGAAACCGGGTTTCTCAGTACCTCACAAAGGATGAAAACCGCTATAGAATCCGGCGATCACTCTATTCCACCCACAATTGGCAAAGGCAAATTACCTGCAGCTATTACTGAAATCCAATCTTCTAAAGCGGACAGCAATTCTTCCCTACAGGCTTCCTGACTGGTAGCATTCGCCCAAACGCCTTGAAAGCCAGGAATTTACCCATAGAAGCTGCCATTGTCACTGAGGATTTCGTATGTGGCTTTCCTTTGAAAGGAGGCAGTCACTTCGGAACTGCGGGCAACCGCCACCAATCAAAACTTAGCCCATTGCAGGCGAGCCGTTAGGGCTAAAGCCCAACTACAAACTGGGGCTAAAGCACAACTACAAACTGGGGCTAAAGCCCAACTACAAACTGGGGCTAAAGCCCAACTACAAACTGGGGCTAAAGCACAATTACAAACTGGGGCTAAAGCACAATTACAAACTGGGGCTAAAGCACAATTACAAACATTTCCTTGCGCCAGGGGGTGCCGGCTCTCCCCGCCCGCCGCTTGACATCTGGCAGTTTCCGCGCACAGCCAGACAAGCGAGCAACCTCCCCGCAGGCTGGTGCGGCTCAACACCGGCACCCAGCGGCTGTAATATAAAGAAAGCCACCCTCACAAAACTTGACCCCATCTCCGGACAGGGGTTAGCCCAACCCCCACCCCCCAACCCCTATGGCAATATTTCGTCAGTACATTGCACCGCTGCTGATAGTATTGGTGTTCTTGGTAGCCCTCGTAGCAGTGGGCGCTCGCAGCTTTTTGCCTAGTGACATGGCTTCCCCCGCCCCCGTGGAGGAAACCGCACCGGCAACATCCCTGCTCCCAGGAGCCGGTGGGGCGCTGCAGGAGCCGGTGTGCTGATACCGGGATACACTCTGCGCACCGGCTCGCGGCTGGAACGGGCGCGGCTGCTAAAGTTCATGCAGCTCACTTACCTGGAACTCCACCCGCAAGGGGATTTTTCCCATCTCGCCCAAACCGTTGAGCAATATTTTGCCAGCAGCACTCCCCTGTGGTGGGTGGAAGAAACATCCCCATCCCAAAAGGTGCCGGTGGGCTGTCTGTGGTTGGGGAGCGCCATCGATCAGGTCAGGGGCACTCGCCACGCCCACATTTTTCTCCTCTACGTCGCCCCAGAACACCGGCGTCGGGGAATTGGCTCCGCCTTGATGCAGCAGGCCGAAACTTGGGCCAAAGACATGGGCGACCGGCAAATTGGCTTGCAAGTCTTTCTCTCAAACCAGCCGGCGCTCAATCTTTACCGCAAACTGGGCTACGAAACCCAGTCCCTGTGGATGCTTAAACCCCTGAAACCGCAATTAGACCCGTGAGGGAAGGCGCGTGGTGCGGTAAATTGAAAATATGAACAGTCAAGATCGCACAGGCGCACTCAATATCGAGGATGAGCTGGAAAGTCCTTTGGATCTCTTGGAGGAGTCAGAACCCCCCAAGCCAGATCCTGAGGAAATGCTCCCACTCCTGCAGTCCCCAGAACCGCAGCAGCGCATGCTGGCGGCGCGGGCTTTTTGCGACCTGCAGGACGAGCGGGCTATACCCCAGCTGATTCACCTGCTCACCGATGCTTGTCCCCTCGTGCGGGTGAGCGCCGCTTACGCTTTGGGACGCAATCCCAGCCCAAATGCGGTGGAGCCGCTGATTCACCAGCTCAACTGCGACTGGAATGGCTATGTGCGCAAAGGCGTAGTGTGGGCGCTGGGCAATTGTCGGGATCGCCGGTCGCTCACCCCCCTGCTGGACGCGCTGAAAACCGATATTTCCGCAGTGCGCCTGTGGGCGGCGAGTTCCCTCGGGCAAATGGCGCAAGTGGGTTATGATGCCATTATCGCTGCAGTGCCCCCCTTAATTGAAGGCTTGCGCAGAGATCCAGTGCCGGCTGTGCGCAGTAACTGCGCCTGGACTTTGGGACAGCTGTGCCGCGAACTGCCTTCTAATGTTGTGTACGCCACAGCCATTGACGCCCTGATTGAAGCTTTTGCGGAAGACGAGGACATGGGCGTGCGCGAAGATGCCAAATCTTCCATGCTGCGAGTCGGCGATCCGCGCGGTTTGCAGCTGATTGAAGAATTGGAGATCGAAGGATTCCTGTAATAGATATAGCGGTTCTCAGTTGGATGAACTATGGCTCAGAAACCCGGTTTCTTTAAGAAACCGGGTTTCTTATGCCTACTTTCCCCTGGTAAATTGTGCGGCGGCGACGACTTCTGGGCGGGCGGCGTGAATCTGGGAGTGGATAGCAAAAGCCGCCTTGCCAACTGCAGCAGTGGGGCGGGTTATTAAGACAGCGCACCCATTGCCTGACCGGCAATCCAGCCGGTTGTCCAGGCATTCTGGAAATTAAAGCCCCCCGTCACGGCGTCAATATCGAGAATTTCACCGGCCAAGTAAAGTCCCGCACAGAGGCGACTCTCCAGCGTCTTGAAGTCCACCTCTTTGAGGGTGACGCCGCCACAGGTGACAAATTCTTCTTTAAAAACGCCCTTACCGGCAATCTGGTATTTGCCTTGAGTCAGTTCCTCCACTAGCAGGTTGAGGGATTTGTTGGAGACTTCCGCCCAGCGCGTTTCCTCGGCAATACCGGCAGCCCCAACCAAACGCTCCCAAAGGCGGCGGGGGATGGGAACTGGGCAACTGGAGGATATCTCCCGTCGCGGTAACTGATTCTTTACCGCCTGTAACATTTGGCGCAGTTCATCTGGTTTGTACTGGGGTAGCCAGTTAACTTGCAGCGGTGTTTCATACCAGCAGTCGTGCAGGAATCTGGCACCCCAAGCCGAGAGTTTGAGAATAGCGGGACCGCTCAACCCCCAGTGGGTGACTAGCACCGGCCCGGTTTGCTCCAATTTAGCTTCTGGCAATCGCACGCGGGCGTTTGTCACGGAGATACCGCCTAAATCCCTCAACCTTTCGTCGCGAATATTAAAGGTAAACAGAGAAGGCACCGGCGGTTCAATGGTGTGTCCGAGGGATTTAGCAATTTGGTATCCCGCTGGACTGCTGCCGGTGGCTAGCAGCAGCCGGTCGCTGGTTTTAACCTCGCCGGTTTTTAGCTGAATTTCAAAGTAAGGGGAGCTTTTTAATACGGCATCTTTTGCCGGTACGCCATTGCTGCCGTTTTTATAAGAAACCGCAACCGCCGGTGTGCCGGTGCGAAGTTCCACCCCAGCGTCTTCAGCCGCCCGGATCAGACAATTAACAATTGTGGCGGCATCGTCAGTTGTGGGAAACATCCGCCCGTCTTCTTCAGTTTTCAGTTTCACCCCTTGACTTTCAAACCATTTTACAGTATCTAGAGGCTGAAATCGAGTCAAGGGTCCCCGCAGGGCTTTGCCGCCTCTGGGATAGTTTTGCGCCAGCACAGCGGCGTCAAAGCAAGCATGGGTGACATTGCAGCGCCCCCCGCCAGAAATGCGAACTTTTTCCAGGGGTTTGCGACCGGCTTCTAGCAAGGTGACTCGCGTGTGGGGGTGAGTTTTCGCGCAGGTAATTGCGCCAAAAAAACCCGCCGCACCGCCACCAATCACGACAATTTTCATGGGATTAATCTAACTTTATTTTGCTGGTTGCGCCTGCTTGGAACATCTGGGACAGATGTCCTGCGCCTGAAGCCCCCTCCCCGCACGCGGGGAGGGGGTTGGGGGTGGGGTAAAACGCCAGAAATCAAACCTTTCCCCGCAAAGCCTCAAATTCTTCCCGCAAAGACAGGGGTTGGTAGCCCAAGGCGAACGCCTTTGAACTGTCCAAAGACACGTCTGGCGGTCTGGGCGCTGCCATTTTAATATCAGCTTGCCGGCACATCTTTATTTTAGCATCGCTCATTCCGATAACTTCTACCAATAACCGCATAAAATCGTAGCGCGACACTCGTTCTTTTCCGCCCAAGTGAATGCGCCCCTGAACGTTTTCCAAAGCCAATAAAAGTCCGCGGGCGGCGGTGTTTCCGCTTACCGGTGTGCGGAACTCATCGACAAACAAAGCCAGTTCTTGCCCCTCTCTCAGGGAGCGCAGCATGGGCTGAATGAAACTTTTAGCAGCCGGTGCGCCAAAGCCAAACATTAGAGGCATCCGGCAAACCGCTGTTAGGGGATAGCGTTCCAGCATTCCTTGTTCCGCCAGAACTTTTTGCTCGCCGTAAAGACTGACAGGAGAGACAGGATCTGTTTCCCGGTATGGGGCGTTTAAACCGTCGAAAACCAGGTCAGTGGAAGTAAAAGCGCAAGGAATGGAATAATAGGCGCAAAGCCCCGCAATATTACAGGAAGCTGTTACATTGATGGCGCGTGATTCCTGCGGGTGAGTTTGACAGTAGTTGGGCTGAGATTGGGCGGCTGTGTGGATAACCGCATCTGGCTTAATTTCCTGAAATAGTCGCTGTAGTTCCTGAAAATCTGTCAGGTCTGACCGCAGCTGTTTGACGCCAGTAATCTCGACACGATGGGTAAAATGCGTGCCATATACCTGCCATTTTTGTTTGGCTATTTGGCAAAGGTTCCATCCCAAGAACCCGCTGCTGCCGGTGATTAATAGTTTTTTCATTTCCGTTTAGCTATCTCAATTATACTTCAAAACCAAGAGTTTTTATTTTCTTAACATTGCGCGTTGCGGAGCAAGTGTGCGACCGAATAACCCCCTCAGGCAAGTATAGCAAAGGGGAGACGCAATTTAGCTCTTTTATACAAAATTTCCCCCCTTTCCCTAAAAATGAGACGCCTCTTGAAATTATGCAGGTTCAAAATCCTGTTTGCCAACACCACAGACGGGACACACCCAGTCATCGGGTATATCTTCAAAAGGGGTGCCGGGCGCTATCCCTGCTTCTGGGTCGCCTTCTTCTGGGTTGTAGACAAAGCCACAGACGGTGCATATATATTCTCCCATTTTTGCTGTCTCCTGATGGATTATCCGCATGACGCCAACCTGCAAAACCTGGGTTTTAGAGGCTAGCTTTATAATTCTACCAGCCGGAAGACGCGATTGGGGTGCCGGTGACTGAGGGGCAGATTAAATTAAAGTTAAGTTCGCAATTCACTGTAGCGTTCCGATTTTGGCGCACACCCCACTTATCGGGAGGGCTGGCGCGACACGGATCGCCCCCTACTTTTTGTTATTTGTTCAATTTAGCCGCCTGTTCCCAGCTGTGTTAAAAGTGACATCAAACCGGCATCCTGCCCTTGAGAAGAACCCACCTCATCTTCCAGACAGGTTTTGGCGTTTGCTTGCAGCCATGACTGATAGGCTTCCAAGAAATCCCTGTGGATTTTCTCCTTATTGGTGCCGGCAACCGCCCGCAGCTGAATTACTAACAGGATATCTGCTTTTTGCTCCAAACCCTGGAGCGACAGTTCCGCGTCTGGATATTCCGAACGCACCTGATTGAAAGCGTGGGAAAAAGCTTGCCAGTTGATGCCGGTGCGGAAAATTAGCTCGACGGAATTGAAAGCCTGCTGAAACAGCTGAGCGAACTCACCGGGGGCGAACTCTCCGCTAAGAGGGCGGCGATCTACTTGAGAGTTGAGCCAGTAAACATACTCGCCAATGACTCCATCGAGTCGGGTGTTGCTGTCAATCTTCCAATTCCCAATCAAAGCGCCGGTGATGTCTGCTGAGGTAAAATCAGTGCCGAAAGCCTGAGATGCAGAGAGATTGGCAGCTTTTAAACAGGCACCTTCCAGACAGGCTTCACTGAGATTGGCTTCTTGCAAATCCGCGTGGTTGAGGTCAGCACCGGCAAGGTAGGCACCCCTGAGATTCATGCCCGCATAAGATTTATTGTGACCAGATCCGCTAACAAGCAAATCTAGAACAGCCGGGTTATCCAGAATCGAATTGCTAATTCTGGAACGCTCAAGTTGGCGGGCTTGCAACCAGCAAGTGCGGGTGAGATTTGCCTTTCGGAAATCGGTTTTTTTTAGCACAGCCCGGGTGAAATTGGCGTCGGTTAAATCAGCCCTGCGGAAGCTGGTACCGCGGGTAGCGGCAAAAGTAACTGCTATCTTGCCAATAGCGGCGAACCGCTTGTCTCCAGACAGAGCTCGCCGGCTAGCCCAACCGCAGCCCACACCCACCGCCACACAGATCGCACCAGCCCAAACCGCAGTCGAAGCCCAAGCATCCTGAAACAGCCCGCCCAGATAGCCTGCCCCCGTGCCGAGGGCAGCCCCAATCACAGCCCAAAACCACGCCAAAGCGCCGGCGGTTGCCCACGCCCTGCCCCCACCCGCCGCTAGAGAGGCAGCCCCCGCCAAAACGAGCGCCCACGCCCAAGCAGCCATTCCCGCCACCTCCCAAATGCCGGTCAAAGCCCAATCCCAAGCCAAAAACCAGGGCTTTAGCCCAGCTAAAGCCCCTGTCACCGCCGCCGCCACCGCCACCGCCCACAAACCCGCCTCCATCCCCTGGCGCAGGGTGAGGAGAAGGAAGAGTGCTAGCAGCAACAAGACGGCGACGCCGGGAAAAATGGTGTTGCCTTTGATGAATTGCGGGTTGAGCAAAGCGCCGGCAAATGCGCCCGCCAGTGCCGCAAGCAAGCCGGACATTGAAGCGAGGAATAGCGGCAGGATCAGGAGTGCGGCGGTTTGCTGGCGCGGCACTCCAGCGACGGCATCTGTGAAGTTTGCGCCGGTGAGGGTTGCGCCGGTGAAGTTAGCACCCCGGATGTCGGCGGCGCTGAAATTAGCGCCGGTGAGGTCTTGATTTTTAAAGTTGTGTCCTTGCAGATTTTGTCCAGAGAAGTCCTGAGGCATGGCCGATCGTGGGGCGTGGGAGCCGGTGTTGCTATAGCAATAGCATACAAGCTCTAGGAATGGTTAGGTGCCGGTGTTCCAGAAAGCCGCGCTCCTACAGGGCTGTGCCGGTGAGGGCAAAACTTTTGCGCCAGACTCGGGTTTATCGCCTTGGCGACTCGTGGCTACCGGAGATGATCTAGCGCATCTAAATCAATCGTGTAAATTTCAGAACCCCGGTTTCTTTAAGAAACCGGGGTTTTGGCCCAAGCGCGGTTGCGCAAATCATTCCCCCTCGTTCCCCTCGTTCCCCTCGTTCCCAGGCTCTGCCTGGGAATGCCGTTTTGAAGGCTCTGACTTGAAAAGGTTCGTAGTAGGGCTTTAGCCCTACTGGATCGTCCGCCGCCCTGGCGACAATTTTCATTGGTGGCGGTGTGCGCAGTTGTAGCGCAGCGGCTCGTGCCGGAGCATCGTGACTGCCTCCTTAATTAGCACCTTGAGTTAGAGATAGGAAAAATATTAAGACACAAAGTAGTGTTTGAGGATGTAGGTTATCGCCCCACAAAACGGCGTGTATTGTCCATTAGCATCGGGTTTATCACAGCCTTGAGCTAGCAGCTGTATTTCTTCGCCGGTCAGTCCCTCAATAGCCTCCAAAATCCCGTCAATTGCTTCGCGGCGCATAGCTCTCATTTTATCAATGTCGAGTCCGAGTTTGTCAATGGTTTTGGCAGCAGCATCTTTTTTATCTGCCTCATCTGTTGGCAGAATCTCTCCATAACCTAGGTAGCGAAAGAACTCCGCACAGTTAGCCTCCAGAGGCGAAACCATAAGCCGCTCATCGTACCAGTCGTCTTTCTTCTTGCCACAATGGACTGGCTCAGACTTTTTACTCTCTCTCTGGCATGAAGCCAGCAGATTCGTGTACTCCAGTGCTAGATACTGATAGGAACTCTGGGGCTTGAGATGTTCGAGATGACTGCTGTCCACCGCAATCCGCATGCCGCAGTAACAGCAGATATAGCCCTGCTCGCGCAGCAACGAATGATGCAGATCAGTTTTTACTTCTCCCCGAAGGTCATCATAGGTTGGCGTCCAATTTTCGTTTTCCAGTTTCTTCCAGTTGGCAAAGCTTTCTGGAGCTTCACCCTTTTTAATGTGCTTCACTTGTTGAGAATCTCCTTGCGTCGAATCAGGATATCTGCCCTGACAAACTCTGGCTCATCAGCGCCGATTTCGTCTGCCAGCTGCTGGCGCAATTGCCGAGCTCCATCGATATTTCCCCGGTCAATAAGTCGAAACAGCTCAAGTAAATCCTCCTTAATGTCCTGCGGGCGCTCAGGAACACCCATGAGGTCTTCAAGAATACGATTGCTGTCTCTCCCAAAGGAGCTTTCAGGACGCTTAGCGACGATACCTTCAGGTGTTTTCTCCAAGAGGTAAACCCCTTCAGGGCGCACATGGCTGACCACTTGCGGCGAATGCGTTGTGATAATAAATTGGCAGTTTGGGAAAGTTCTTGTCAGTGCCGGTATAATCTCGCGCTGCCATTTTGGGTGAAGGTGCAGCTCAATTTCGTCAATCAGCACAACAGCGCTTCCTTGAAGTGGTTCTGACAGTCCCGGGTTGGCAATTGCCAGCCTTCTTGCTAAATCCCCCACCATTGCCAGCAAGCATTTCTCCCCATCAGACAGCTGATTGATAATTAACTCCTCACCTTCTTTGCTCACAGTCATTCGCAGGGGCGAACGCCGGACTCGCAGGTTCGAGAACCCAGGTAGCAGGGAGGAGATAGCATTTCTTACCGCTTCTAGTTTGCCATCTCTAAACGCAGGATTGTCTCGCCGATCTTCATTCTCTAAATCCTCACAGCTTCTAAACCATTGGAAAAAGCTCTTAAAATTGATGGCTATACCTTGCAATGCCTCGTCATAGGCATCCGCTCCTTTAATAGCAGGCGACTCTTCTATTTCTAGGGAAAGCTCGCTGTCGCGAAATCCCCGACTGACAGGGTAGTATACTGCCAGAGGGATGTTGGCTCCTGCATTAGTTTTCCATTTTTCGCGGATGCCGTAAGTAACTCGCTCTAAGTCTTCCAGGTCGCTGTTGGCTTCTTCGCTGCCTTTTTCCAGAGTCTTGGTGAGAGACAAACTCACTTCCTGCGAGTCCAGTGAAAGTGTAATTTCGCTGCGGGTCAGCTTGGCCCCATTTTTGATGTCCTGTTCGCTAAAGTCACGTTCATCTACCAGGTCTTCTTGCTGAAAGCCGGTGAGTAAGTTGTTCCCAAACCGTATCCGAGATTTCCTGAAATCTTTTCTGGTTTCTGGGTCGAATACAATCCGCACCATAAACCAGGACAGGAGAATGGCGAGACAGTCAAGAATACTCGACTTTCCCACGCCGTTGACGCCGAGAAGTACAGTTGGCTCACCGGCATCAAACTCCAGCGTCAGATCGCCGATTCCACGGAAGTCGGTCATTTTTAGGCGTTTGACTTTCATCTTTTGACCATCACTGCTGCACTATAATTTCTATCTTAACTCAAGTTGCTACTTACAATTATAAGCATCTCGATTCCCCCAAACCTCCCTAAAAAAGGGGGGCTTTGAGATGTTCCCCCCTTTTTTAAGGGGGGGCTAGGGGGGGATCTGACCTGACTCACTGCGCTCGTAGCAACTTGGGTTATCTTACTAGATACTAGACTATTAGTGAAAACACGCAAGCTGGCTGCGCTGTGGGCGAAAAGCGCCGTGTTCAAGAGCGCATGCGCCCAGCCGCGCAGCGGCTGCTTGACTCAGCTAGCACGCTGTCCGCCACCCTTGCTATCGCGCGGCTCAGAGGAAAAATTTCACATGCCCCAACCTTACTCCAACCCGTCCCCCATCAGTGGCGGCAAAAACTCCGACGCCGCTACTTTAGAGCGCCTGCGCAAACTCAGCAATCTTCTCGACAACGCCATTCCCATCCCGGGAACGTCTTTAAGCATAGGACTTGATGCCATCTTGGGGCTGCTCCCAGCCGGCGGCGATCTGCTCGGAGGAGTGCTCTCCGCCTATATCGTGTTCGCATCAGCTAGGCTGGGCTTGCCCAAAGAAACCTTGGTGCGCATGGTTCTGAACATCGTCTTCGATACCGTGGTTGGGACAGTGCCGATGCTCGGAGATTTGTTTGATGTGGCCTGGAAAGCCAATACCAAAAACATGGAGCTGCTGGAAGGCCACTTAAAATATCCCCAGCCGAGCAAAAAGGCAGATCGGCTGTTTGTCATCCTGCTGCTGGCCGGTTTGATACTCTTTGTCATAGCTGTGGCTGTTTTGAGCGCCACCCTGATTGGCGCGATCGTCCGACTGATCGCCGGCAGGTAGTAGGGTGTGTCGAACAACCCACTCCCCATCTGTAGGTTGGGTTTCTTCCTTGGGGGGAAACCCCACCTACAACTTGTAGAGCAATAGACAGTAAGTTTAGGGCAGTGGGCAGTGGGCGCTCGGGCAGTGGGCGCTCAGGCAGTGGGCGCTCGGGCCGTGGGCGCTCAGTCCGTGGGCGCTCGGGCATCATCGTATTGCTGTGAGTCTTCCATGCTCCATGCAATGATCCCCATGCCATGATCCCC
>Ga0114941_100192_pt1 | contig 13603 bp, 7 predicted proteins | sample DevilsHole_FD_89580 | JGI IMG/M metagenome (GOLD analysis project Ga0114941, IMG submission 89580) | Groundwater microbial communities from Devils Hole, Nevada to study Microbial Dark Matter (Phase II) - Devils Hole | ecosystem: Environmental > Aquatic > Deep subsurface > Groundwater | place...
GACTCCCGCCGATCTCTCGGTGGCGGCTGCATCAATCAGGGGTACGAAATTGCCGGTGGCAATCGCACCTACTTTATCAAACTCAACCGCGCCGCCGATATTGCCATGTTTGAAGCCGAGGCGGTGGGATTGCGACAAATGTGGGAAACCGGCACCATCCGCGTTCCCAAGCCGGTTTGCTCGGGCACGGAAGGAAATTCCGCCTATTTAGTGCTAGAGTGGCTGGATCTGGGAGGGAGCGCCGGCACTCAAGGGTGGGAAAAAATGGGACGCCAGCTGGCTAAAATGCACCGCTGCACCTCTCCCGCCGGCAAAGGTTTCGGCTGGGAAATTAACAACACTATCGGTTCCACACCCCAGATTAACACCCCGACAGCTGACTGGGCGGAATTTTGGGCGGAACACCGCATTGGCTGGCAGTTAAAGCTAGCCAAACGACGGGGAGGGCAGTTCAGCAAGGGAGAGCGTTTGTTGGCAGCTATCCCAAAATTGCTGAGCGGTTATCAGCCGCAACCTTCCCTAGTTCACGGCGATTTGTGGGGAGGAAATGCGTCTTTTACTGCTCAGGGAGAGCCGGTAATTTTTGACCCAGGCACCTACTTTGGAGATCGGGAAGTTGATATCGCCATGACAGAACTGTTTGGCGGATTCCCCGCAGCGTTTTATCGCGGCTATAACGAAGTTTGGCCCTTAGATGAAGGCTACCCCCTCCGGAGAACGCTCTATAACTTATATCACATTCTCAATCACTTCAATCTTTTTGGCGGCGGTTATGCCTCGCAAGCCGAGCGAATGATTGAGAGACTTTTGGAGGAGTAGAAACCGGGTTTCTTTAAGAAACCCGGTTTCTGGCCCTACCGCGATCCGGCGGTTCCCCTGCGCACATTTGCACCGGCAAACACTTCTGTAGGATTTACGCATAAACCGGGTTTCTGAACCATAATTCTTGACTTTCAGCGCAAGGCATAAGACCTGAAACCCGGTTTCTTTCAGGGTTGTGCGTAAGTTCTATTCTGAATAAACTTCGTAGCCTCTTGCGCACTGAGAGGCTTGCTGAACAAATAGCCCTGCATTTCCTCACAGTGGAGACTGCGCAACAAGTCTAGTTGCTCGTTTGTCTCCACACCCTCTGCCACTAACCTCAGCCCCAGACAGTTGGCCAAACCGCTGACAGCCGCGATAATCGCCGCATCGGGCGGGTTATTCTTCAAATCGCGAACAAAAGACTGGTCAATTTTGATGGTGTGGAACGGAAATCGCTTCAGATAGCTGAGCGAAGAGTAGCCGGTGCCAAAATCATCCATAGAAATGTGAACGCCCATTTCTCGCAAGTCGCGCAGCATAGCACTAGCAAACTCCACATTCTGCATGAGAGTGCTTTCCGTAACTTCCAACTCCAGAGAATTGGCATCCAGCCCGGTTTGGCGCAAAATCTGCGCCACCATTTCCACCAGATTCGGCTGCTGGAATTGCCGCGCCGAGAGATTCACCGCCACCCGCACCGGCTTGAGCCCCGCATCCTGCCAAGCTTTATTTTGAGCGCAAGCAGTTCGCAGCACCCATTCCCCAATCGGCACAATCAGCCCATTTTCCTCAGCCAGCGGGATAAATTGTGCCGGCGAAACCAGCCCCATTTCCGGATGACGCCAGCGCACGAGAGCCTCCAAACCGCTAATCTCCCCAGTTTTGACATTAACCTGAGGCTGGTAGTAAACCGCAAACTCTTGCCGCTCTAGAGCGCAATGCAGGCGATTTTCCAGCATCAGGAGCAGCGAGCCTTGAAAATTCATCGCCGGTATATAGAACCGGCAGTTATTGCGCCCGTGTTCCTTAGCGCGGTAGAGCGCCGCATCCGCATTCCTTAACAAAGTCTCTGCATCGGCACCATCCTGGGGATAGAGGGAAATTCCAATGCTGCTGCTAATATAAAGTTCGTGCCCCTCCAGATTAAAAGGCAGCTTGAGAGCGTCCCGAATTCGCTGGGCAATCTTCGCGGCATCCTCTCGATCTCCAATTTGCGGCAACAGTGCCGTGAACTCATCACCCCCCCAGCGAGCCACCGTATCACCCTCCCGCAAACAGCCGGTGACTCGCTCAGCAAAACCTTGCAGCAGCCGGTCGCCAATCGCGTGCCCGAGAGTGTCGTTAATCGTCTTAAAGCGATCCAAATCTACAAACATCACAGCTAGCATCTCCTGGCGATCGCCGGCACTTTTCAAAGACAGTTCCAGCCGCTGATTGAACAGCATTCGATTGGGCAAACCCGTGAGAAGATCATAAAAAGCCTGATACTGAATAGTCTCCTCAGCACGCTTGCGAGCGCTGATATCTTCCACCGTCCCTTCATACCCCACCAGCCGCCCCCCAGCGTCATAAATGCCGTGGGCATTTTCACAAATCCAGATAATTCCACCGTCTTGGCGATAGACTTGGGACTCAAATCCCCAGAGAGTACCCCCCTCCTCTACCGCACGCATGAATTCAGCGCGGCGATTGGGGTCAACATAAAGCTGGCGCTGGATATCAGTAACAGTGGCGATCAACTCTGCCGGCGAATCATAGCCATAAATTCGCGCCAGCATAGGATTAGCCGTCAAAAAACGCCCCTCTACCGAAGTTTGGAAAATTCCCTCAATAGAATTTTCAAAAATCGTGCGATATTTCTGTTCAGCCTGCCGCAATGCCCGCTCCGCCCGCACGCGGTGGGTGATATCAGTCACCATCGCTAGAACGCCAGCGTACTTGCCACCTCGATCAAAAATAGGATTTACGGACACCAGAACCCAGAGTTCCGAGCCATCTTTCCGACGGAGTTTGAAATCCTCACAAGTCGCCCCGCCGCCAGAGCGAAAGCGCTGGATATGGGCTGCTGCGAGCTTATGGTATTTTTCATCTATAAATGCCAGCACCGGCACCCCGATCATCTCCCCCACAGTGCAGCCCAGCATTTCTGCCATTTGCCGGTTGACAAAAACCGTCTTATTGTCAGCATCAATAACCCACACCCCCTCAGAAGTTGTCTCGATGATGCGGCGATAGCGCTCCTCACTTTCCCGCAGCGCTTTTTCCATAAGCACTCGCGCCGAAATGTCCCGCACCATCACCAGCACCTCATCCTCCCCACACACCGCAATCCGAACTTCTTCATAACGAAACTCGCCGTCTTTCTGAAACTCTAACTCATAGATTTGCGTCTCGCCCGTAGCGAGCGCTCGCTCCACATACTGCATTCGCTGCCGAGCTTTGTCTGGTGGCAGCACCTGGTATATATTTTTATTGGCAATCTCGCTGTAAGGCATCACCGGCTTGAAATTTTTGTCGGCGGCGGGCATAATATCCAGGTAAGTGCCATCCACAGTCATTCTAATCATAAAATCCGGTATAGCATTGAGCAGGGCGCGATTCGTCGCCTCGCTCTTGCGCAGCGCCGACTCTGCCTGCACGCGGCAGGTGATATCTTCAATAGTGACCAGAATGCCGACAACATTTCCCCCGGCATCGTGGAGAGGAATCCGGCTCGTATCCAGCCACGCCTGACTGCCATCAGCTTTGCAGATTGATTCGATAATGTGATATTCCGGCGTGTCAGTTTCGATCGCCCGCCGGTCACACTCGCGGAAAAAGTCCGCTTCCTCTTTCTTCCAGGGCAAATCGCAGTCTGTCTTGCCGACGAGTTCCTCTGGAGACTCAAATCCAGCCAGCCGCGCGTTGTTGAGATTCCCGCCCAGATAGACAGAATTTCTGTCCTTCCAGCAAATGTATTGCGGGATGTTGTCCAGAACCAACCGCAAAAACTCCTCCTTCTGTCGCAGGGCTGACTCTGCCTGCAAGCGCTGGTGCTCTTCTATCGCTAAAGAAACTAAATCCGCAATCGAGCGGGCGAAATTCTCTTCCTCCCACGCCCACTGGCGGGCGACACCCACATGTTCGTGACAGACAACTCCCACGATTTTACCCCCCAGCCAAATCGGTGCGTCCAGCATTGAGGTAATGCCCAGCACAGAAAGGTAAGACTCTGAAAACTCTTTAGTTCTCGGATCGGAATCAGCGTCACCAGCCGCAATAGCCCGCTCCTTTTGCAGTGCTTGAAAATAAGCGGGATAGTCCGCATCCTTTAGCTCGCAGCCAGAAGAGTGACGCTTTTGGCTCTTTTCAAATAGGTCAGCGCAAGTAATTTTTGCTCTGCCGTCGCTGTACAGCCAGACGCTAACCCGCTCCACATCCAGGGTGCGGGCAGCAGTTTCGGTGATTTCTGCAATCGCCGCATTGATGTCGCCACTGTCATTTGTTTTGCGCTTTGCCAATTTTACCAGGGCTGCATTCTGTTTTCGCAGGCGTATTTGGCTTTTTTGCAGCGCCGACCCCGCTCGCTTGCGCAGCGCTGACGCGCCGCTAACGCTAACAGTAATGTCGAGTACAGTCAGCAAACAGCCGGCGTACTTGGCACCGGCATCGCAAATAGGACTGGCGGAGACGAGCGCCCACAGCTGAGAGCCATCCTTGCGGCGCAATTTGCAGTCAAAGGGTTGCCGGTAGGGGTGATCGCACCCAGACACACCCGTGAGGGCTGCCTCTTCCTCATCCAGGAGGGCAAACAGCGGCATCCCCACCATTTCCTCCAAGGTGTAGCCCAGCATTTGGGCGATTCTGCTGTTGGCAAAGACTATCTTCTTTTCCGAATCAACCATCCAGACGCCCTCAGATTTTGTCGAGACGATCGTCTCGACGAGCGAGCGATAGGCGCGATAGAGATCCGCGCTAAAAGGCGGCGCTTGTTCTGTCTGCGGGCTGCCGGCAATCTCAAAGGCGACAGAAATCCAGTATTTCTTGCCTGAGATTTCTAAGGTGCTGGTGCGGGAGCAAGTTCTCAGGAGCGTTCCGTCTTTCTTGCGGTTAATTAGCTCTTCGCACCAGGTTCCGAGGCTCTGCAACCCAAGGGCAATCTCACCGGCAGTCGGGGCACTCTCTTCGGGCGGGTGGGGGTGCACAATCGAGACGTGGGAGCCGGTTAACTCGCCTGAGGCGTATCCGAACATGGCGTCAAATGCCGGATTGGTAAACAGGATGAAACCTTTCTCGTCGCAAACGCTGACGCCACAAGCCATGCTTTCCAGGACTCGCTCCCTGATTTGCAGCGTCTCGGAAGCGGGCGGGCGGGAGGTTGCCTCGCGAACCAGCCAGCGCAAAGCAGCGGGGTTGCCTTCGCAGTCGCGCAGGGTGCCAGCACTGAGCTGAGCGTCAAAAGGCTCGCCATTGCGCCGGCACAGCCGTATTGCCCACTCCCGCAGCGGCTGACTCTCGGGCTGCCGGTTCAGTTGGGAGCGAAAGCAGCGCCGATCTTCTTGAGAGACTAAGAGCGACAGCGGTTTGCCTGCTAGCCACTCCTGCGAGCAGTTGAGCAGTGTGGCGGCGCTGCGGTTGGCTTCCCAGATTGTCCCTGCAGCGTCAGTCACCAGGCAGGCTTCTGGCGCGAACTCGAACAGCTGCTGGTAGCGGTGGCGTTCTACTTCTAGGGCTTGGCGAGAGGTGGCCAGCTCCTCGAAGGCCACTTGCAGTTCTTCCAAGGCGCTGTGGAGTTCTTCGAGGGCTTGCTCGGGGAAATATTGTGACGCCTGGGGCAAGGTGCCGGCGCGGAGGTCCAGCGCCGCCACGCGAGAGCGCATGGCGTCTATTTGGCGGGCAAATTCCTTGACTTTCAAGGCAGACTCCTTTTTTTTTCACCGTATAGCTGCAGTGCGAGTTCACTCCAAACAACCCTGACATCCGCGCTCTGCCAGACAATCTCCCAACTGTGGCAACTCGCTCCGTCACTGGTTTTCACCGTCGAGCTTGTTATTTAACAAGCCCTAGATCCGCGAACTCTGGGCTGGATACTGACCGTTGCTGTGCGCTCCTGCTGTGGTGGGACATCAAACGTTTATGTGGCGCTGACGGCTACCGCCTGCGCTTTCCCCTCTCACACTCGGCAAGCCAGAGCGATTCCCCGCTTTGGGAAAAGCAAGCGCCACTTTTATCAAAGCAGGCGCTTGCTGGCTATTGATTGAAATTTAGCCCGCCTCCATGAAGAACTTGTGAAGGTGAGCCCGATTGTTTTGATTTTTTAATCAAACTCAGAGCCCAGGCGAGCCGGTGCTGGCGGTGCTGCGCATGGGCCACCCCACGGCCACTTTGGGACTGACAGCACCTCTGACCGCCAGACTGAGAAATTTATCTGTGTTTGAGCTGCAAAACTCTGAATTTGTTATATAATAAAGTTTGGCCTAATTTTATTCATTCGCTTTCCCTTGGATTGGCCGGTCAGGCAGCCGTTTGCCAATTCTATATTCCGCTTAGAAACTTATTCTTTTTAAGTGGCGCACACGCAATGCTTTGCAAAATGGAAAGGTCTATTTGCGTATGTTGTTAAAAAAGTAATTAAACGGAGTAATAATCGGGGGCGGTTGGGGGAGTATCCCGTTAGGGGTTAGCGGCTGGGGGTTGTGTGAAAAAATAGGGTGAAAGTGTGGGGTGTTGGGAGTGCCGAAGGCGGCTGAGCGGGCTCTACAAGCTGAAACCGGATTCCTGAAATCTGAAACCTCAAATCTCCCCCCTCTTTCCGTCTTGTCTGGTGATAAGATTTTTGTAAGCATTGAAATGCTCCCACGGAGACTACCGTGTGGGGCTGTGGGGCCGGCGCTTCTGGGCCCGGAGGAGGCGGGCGGAGGGCAGCTGGGCGCAGATGAAAAGCAGCCGGTGCTATACCAGGCAGCCGCTGCCATCCCCAAGGGGTTGAGTGCAGCTAAGATGCTTTTAATCCGCTATATATAGGAATGGTTTAAAAACCCGTGTATTACCAAATTTTACCATACTCTAACCCTGTGCGCTCTCGACATAAATAGAAAAATTAAATGCGTGAAAGGTCAATTATAGCGGAGCCAGCAGCTAGGCGTAAGGCGCGAGATTCGCGCTAAATTTAGGTAGTTACTCTGCCGACAGGGTAAAATAAATAGTATAAGATACAATTCAAGTGCAAAAGTGGAATCCCCTGATTCAAAGTGAAAGCCGGCCTGTTGTGTTAGCAGCAAGCTGGTGGAAAGAAACCGCTTTTCGAGTGGGGGCGGCTTGCTTAACCGCCTCTGCAGTAAGAGATAGTCAGAAAAATTAATACGGTTTGGCCGCAATGATAAGAGAAGGAAGAAATATCTGAAAACTGAATCACTGTAAGCTCTGTACGCGAGATTCTAGAAGTCACCTTTGGCTCTTGAGAAGTTTCTCGCGCTCAAAGGTTAAGTCTGAGAATAGAATACTGACAAAGTTGAAAAAGTTACCTCCTCAGGAGAACCACTATGCTAAACCGCAAGATCTATCAACTGTGTTGCGACGGTCGTGAAGTCTCTATTTTCTTGCGGGACCAGCAGCGTTGGATTGAACGCGCTCGTATCACTGACATTGAGGGAGACCTGGTGACGCTGCGCTATGAAACCGAAGAAGAGGACGAACTGTGCTCTTGGGAAGAGATGGTTCGCCTGGAAAGCATTGGTGCGATTACCCAGAAGCTAGCTTCTGTGCCCCGAGGCAACGCTGAGCCCCTGGTTTCTGACGATTGCCCAGAAGCGGAACAAATTCCCAACTCCTTCCCAGATTTCCTCCCACCGGACTAGGAACGCCGGACTTCACACAAGGGGAGAGCGGGAGAATTTCCCCCCCTCACCCCCCTCACCGTTTGTGGGTGTCGCGCTTTGCGACACCCATTGTCTTTTTAGGGGAGTTCTGGTTCCTGTGGTTCCTGTGGTTCCTGTGGTTCCTGTGGTTCCTGTGGTTCCTGTGGTTCCTGTGGTTCCTGTGGTTCCTGTGGTTCCTGTAGTTCCTCGGCTTCCTCGGCTTCCTCGGCTTCCTCGGCTTCCTGTGGTTCGGCTTGTTCTTCGTCTTCGTCTTCTTCGGAAGCTACAGGTGTAGAGGGGGGTGCGTGAACCGACTCAAAAACAGGACAGTAGCCATCGGCTGTCACCTTGAACTCAAACAGCGGCGAACCGGAGTTCCAGCATCGCTGTCCCCGATAGTACCGGCAGTTGCCGCAGCACTCCACCTCGGGGGCCACCTCAATGCGGTCGGACTGACTGAGCAGTTCCCGCTGGGACAGCCCGCGCAATACCAGTTCCTCACCCTGCCATCGCGCCTCCACTAAACCGGTATCAGCAAAATGCTGCCAGCGCGGATCTCCCTTGATGGCGTTGGGCAGGGTAATTGTCACTACTGTCCCCTGTTCCGTGAGCTCGCCTTCGTAGTGGGTTTCGACAACTTCTGGCTGGACAAACTTCTCGCCAATCGGGAGTTCTACCAGGGTGCCGGTGGCGGGGGAGTGCAAGTGGTAGCGATTGCGCAACTCATCCAAATTTGTCAGGTCGGCCAGGTAAGTGGGGGAGCCGTGAACAAAGATGGCGTGCATAGGGCGGAGATTGTGGATCAGCTGCGTCGTGCCCGGACCGTCGCAGTGCTCTGCCAGTAAATAGGTTTCAATGGTTGCCGGGGTTTCCGCCGGCAGCTGCAGGTTGGGCGACTGGAGGTTGACCGGGTGTCCGGGGTGTTCCGGCAGCAAGATCAGCCAAGGGCCAGTGTCGGGATGGCAGTAATCGCTCAAATTGGCGGTTTTACCGGCCAGGGCAATGCAGGGAGTCTTGCCGATCTCGCCGAGCTGTTCCGGGCTCAACCGGCGCACGCGGGGGCGGACTCGCTCGTCCCAAAACAGGGGCTGGTGGCGGGCGAAATTCTGCACTGATGCCGGCAGATGGGGGAGGATTTCCAGGTAGGCGTCACAGGCGGTGGCGACGGCACTGTCCACCCAGATATCGATGTCGCGACCGGTGAAGTGGTGGTGAGAGCGCAGCAGCATCAGCAGTTCTTGGCCCAAACCCAGTGCCGGTGCCAGGAGCAGCACGCTGCGCCGCTCTCGGATCGCCGCCTCGATCCGCTCTGCCAGCTGGTTTTCCTGATTGCGCCGGTGGGGATAGCGAGCCGTGCCGTAACTGCCTTCCAGAATTAGCACGTCTGGCCCCAGCCCCCGCAATTCTTCCAGGGCCAGCCCATCAGCTAGGCGGGAGTTGGAGAGGAAAAAGTCGCCGGTGTACAGCAGAGTGTAGCTGTCTTGGGCAGCGGTGCGGGTGAGCAAGATAGCGGATGCCCCAGGCAGGTGACCGGCTCTGATCAATTTTGCCGTCAACCCGTCAAAGAATTCCACCGGCGAACCGATAGGCAGCGCCTGACAAAATAGCGGCACCGCTGCCGGTTCTAGTTCGGGCCAATTCAGGGGCAGCAGTTGGGCTGTCACCTCACTGGCGTACACCGGCAGCTGCGGGAACGCCCGGTGGAGTGCTAGCAACCCTCTGGTATGATCCGGGTGGGCGTGAGTGCACAGCACCAAATCTGCCGGTGGCTGATTTGGATTGGCAGTCAGGGGCGAAATATCTCTCAGACCGCAGTCCAGCAGGATGCGGTATGGCCCCATCCGCACCAGCAGGCAAACCCCTTCATCTGTATGGCCTGCGCCATAGGGCAAACATTGCAACTCCATCTCGTTCCCGTCAAGTCTCCCCGGTCGAATAGTCAGTTTCCGTGTTCAGGTTCTAGCGCCGCCAGCAGTGCCCCAAAGCCCGGATCTGGTTTCTCGATAGGGGTGCCGGTAACATTGGCGACAAAGTACGATCTTATCTTACTGGCAGTTGGGCGCTGGCGGTATCGGTTCAAAGGCCCAGAGCTGGCCCTGGTTTGTCAGGCAATCTGCTGATGGTAAGCAACCGCTGGGGTGGGACTACCCTGGCAACAGCGGGTGACAGGCTGGACAGATCTCCTCTGCGAGGGCATAGGGGGATGGCACAGGCCAAACGCCCGGACTGCGAGTGGATAGCGGATAGCGGATAGCGAATAGCGGAGGCAAGGGAAATGTTTCTAGATAAGTTTCAATATTTTTTTGACTGTTGCGTCGGCACTTGGAAGACAGAGCGCACCTACCATTACCTGACTCACAATCAAGTGGAGCGCTCGCGCACGGAGTTTACCATCAAAGCTCTGACTGCGGATCTCAAGGTCAAGGTTTTGCAGGACAACGGGCGCACGCCGCCTCCTGAGTTGGACAGCCTGCCTGGATATCATCTAGCGTTTCACACGGTTTCGGAAAAGGGGGAAGAAGTCTCCCAACAGCTGAACCTGCTGTTTGTGCCGGTCAGTTCTGACTCGCCGATTTTAGAGGGGGACTACCTGCGGGACAGAGCCTACGAGGAGAAAAGACCGATCATCTCTCATTTTCGCTTCGACACCGTAACCCGAGAACTGCTGATGACCACCAACTACACCCGTGTGGTTGCGGTCGATTCGATTACCCTGATCAATCCCACTTTGCGCATCCGCAAGATTGTCAACTACCAGCGCCCCCCTCAGGGCTACCCCCTGGACAACCCTGTCCTGGTTGGCTTTGGCGTGGAACAGAAAGCTGTCTGAGGGCATGGGCCCAGCAAAATGGGGTGGGGGGGGAGGGATTCTTGTTCCTCTCCCCCTTTTGCTTCTCTCCCAATCCCCCCCTCTCCCCCTGGAATTGTGAGAAAATTTCAGGCCACCACCAGCAAGTATGAAGAAAATTTACATTTCTTTATGATCTGGGCTGATCGGGCATTGTATAAAAGAGGGGGGGCTCGCGGGATCTTCCTGCGGGCATTGGTTGATACGCCTTGGTTGAGAGACGCTCTCAGCTTATGTATTTGTTAACAGATGTAACAGTTTGTTAGCGAAAAAGTATCGGCAAAGGTGTGAAAAACTACAAAAATGTCCTCTGAGACGCCAGAGTCCTCTCAAGGCCCAAGGGCCAGCTCCCTGAGAGAAGCATATTAAGTTTTGTAACACCGGCAGCCATCCTTCTCAGCAAAGTTTGTGGCTCAGGAGAAAATTTGAATGGCTTTTGGACCCGCATCCCAGTTAGGGGTGGCCCTATTTGAAGATACGCCACCAGTCGAATTGTGGCCAACACGCTCCGCAGAGGAAGTGGAAACCGTGATTCGGGCTGTCTACCGGCAAGTGTTGGGCAATGCCTATGTGATGGAGAGCGAGCGGCTCCCCGTCCCGGAATCCCAGCTGAAGCTGGGCGAAATTAGCGTGCGCGAGTTTGTGCGCCAAGTCGCGAAATCGGAGCTTTACCGCTCTCGGTTTTTCGACAATTGCCCCCGCTACCGGGCGATTGAGCTGAATTTCAAGCACTTGCTCGGTCGCGCTCCCGATGGCTACGAGGAGATGAAGTCTCACAGCAGCATCCTCGATGAAGGCGGTTTCGATGCCGAAATTGATTCCTACATCGACAGCGAAGAGTATCAGCAGGCGTATGGGGAAAATACGGTTCCGTTCTACCGGGGCTACAAAACCCAACCGGGCAAGAAAATGGTTGGATTTACCCACATTTTCCAGCTGCTGCGCGGTGCTTCTAGCAGCGACCTGAAAGGCAATTTGGCAGGCAATAGCCCCCGGCTGAACAAGTATGTGATTCAGGAAACTCCGCTGGCTGTGGTTCCGCCATCGGGAGGCTCCAGTGGTTGGTCTTTCCAAGATCCGCCGCTGGGATCTCGCACCCGTCACGGGGTTGGCGCTGATGCTGAAGGCAAGGTCTTCCGCATCGAAGTCACCGGCTACCGCTCGAATGTGGTGAATCGCGTCTCCAAATTCCGGCGCAGCAACCAGGTTTATCTTGTGCCGTTCGACCAGCTCTCTAAAGAGTATCAGCGGATTCACAAGATGGGCGGCGTAATCGCCAGCATCACGCCGGTTGAATAGAAATACAGAAGGCACAAAAAAAATCTGAGGTTTGAGGGTTGAGGTTTGAGTTGAAAAAAATTAAAAACTCAACCCTCAAAACTCAGAACAGGAAAAAGCTATAGACCCTAGGCTGGGGCGGCAGGTTCAGAAAGGCTGGGTTTGAAAAAGCCGATCTCAAATTAGGGTAAATCGGGAATAAACTAGGGTGTGAGCGCTAGCGGATAGCCGATTGATAGCGATAAACCAGCTAGAGAGAAGGAAATTTTGAGAGGATTGAGATGGGCTTGGCTAAAGCTAAAATCAAAACTCTAAAAGGCCAGCTAAAAATCAAGGAAATCAGGAGAGAATACTATGGCTTTGTGGGCAGTTGAAACAACTCCAGTAGAACGGCGACCGGCAGCAACGGAAGAAGAGTTGCAGGTGGTGATTCGGGCGGTGTACAAACAGGTGCTGGGCAACGATCATTTGATGGAATCAGACCGACTGACCAGCGCGGAATCTATGCTGCGCAATGGGGATATTAGCGTCCGCCAATTCGTCGAAACTGTGGCAAAATCGGAGCTGTATCGCTCTCGGTTTTTTGAATCCGCTTCTCAGTACCGGTTCATCGAACTCAACTTCAAGCACTTGCTGGGACGCGCTCCAGTAGACCAGTCGGAAATTTCCGAACACGTCCGCACCTACAGCGAGAAAGGCTACGAGGCGGAAATCAATTCCTACATCGATAGCGAAGAGTATATCCAAAATTTTGGGGAAAACATTGTACCATACCCGCGCTCTGTTAGCACGCAAGTCGGAATAAAAAATGTCGGCTTCAACCGGATGTTTTCCCTGATGCGGGGACCGGCAAGCAGTGACAGCGATAACCGGGCCAAGCTGATCCGGGATGTGGCGGCAAATCTGCCGACCAAAATCACCGCCCCTGTTTCTGGGAGCGGTGCCTACTACGGTAACACCGGCAAGCGCTTCCGGATCGCGGTTTCTAAGGCAGGGGTTGGCCCTCGCGTCAAGCGCAGTAACGTGACATACGAGGTGGGTTACGACCAGCTGTCTCAGAAAATTCAGAGCATTCACAAGACGGGTGGCCAAATCGTCAGCATTACTGAGGTAGCCTAGAAGCTCGGTCGGGGATTAAAAATCGAGGGGAAGAAACCGGGTTTCTTTGACCCAAGAAACCCGTTTGCTCTGATTTTTAGCCCGGCGTTCTAGAAAAAGGGCGAGTTATGAGTTATGAATTATAAGTTACGAGTTAATTAAAAACTCAAAACTCATAACTCAAAACTCATAACTCTGTTACTCGAAGGTGCTTTTCCATGTTGGGTATGACAACCACCGGCATTACGGGCTTCAGCGACTACGAGAACCGCATTGTGGCGCTGGAAGTGACGGGGCTGTGCCGTCAAAACGTAATGCGCCACAGCCATTATACTTTCAAAGTTCCTTACAGCCGCCTGTCTGACACCATGCAGCGCATCAGCCGCATGGGTGGCAAGGTGGTAAGTGTGAAGCTGCTGTCGCACTCTGCAGCTTTGGAGACTCAAGGGCACGCGCCGGTTCTGGAAGAGGCACCCGCAATGCCCCACAGCATCGATGCCGGCACCCCTTCCGCCCTTCTCATTGAGCCGGTGGAAGCCCCAACGCCAGAAAACGCCACGGGTGCGGTCGATCTGGCTGAAATCTCTCCGGCTCCTGAAGCGGCAATTGAGCCGGGAATTGAGCCGGGAATTGAGCCGGGAATTGAGCCGGGAATTGAGCCGGGAATTGAGCCGGTGGAAGCGCCGGTGTCCAATGCAGAGCCATTGATGGAAGGGGCGGCTCCTGAGGTGGCCGCTCC
>Ga0114941_100193_pt1 | contig 13594 bp, 10 predicted proteins | sample DevilsHole_FD_89580 | JGI IMG/M metagenome (GOLD analysis project Ga0114941, IMG submission 89580) | Groundwater microbial communities from Devils Hole, Nevada to study Microbial Dark Matter (Phase II) - Devils Hole | ecosystem: Environmental > Aquatic > Deep subsurface > Groundwater | place...
CGCCCAGGTTCCGGGTTCGGCGCAGGTGGGAGTCAGTTCCTACGAGATGGCTCCGAGTTCCTACGCGGTGAGTTCCTACGCCCTGGTTCCGAGTTCCTACGCGGTGAGCTCCTACGCCCAGGTTCCGAGCTCCTACGCGGTGAGCTCTTACGAAATGGTCACCGGCTCTGGCCAGATGATGTCCGAACAGGGCCTGAGCTCCTATGTCTTGGCTTCGGGACTGGGAATGTGGGCCATTCCTACGGTGTCCGGTCTTACTATGTCTGGTATTGGTTTCGCTGCTTCGCAACCGCCGATTCGCCCTCGCCAGTTCTGGCTGATTGCTGATGCTGAGCTGATTGTGTACGGCGCTACCGAACCTGATGCTACCGTGACGATTGGCGGGCGTCCGATTAAGCTGAATCCGGATGGCACCTTCCGCTTCCAGATGTCCTTCAAGGATGGACTGCTCGACTACCCGATCATGGCAGTGGCGGCTGATGGCGAGCAAACTCGCTCGATCCATATGCAGTTTAGCCGCGAAACCCCATCACGGAATACTAACACTAAGGAAGAAGCTGTGCTGGAATGGGTGGGCTAAAGGAAATCAAGGATGAAGGCTGAATTAATTCATCCTTCTCGATTTCCGCTTCTGAACCTTTCCCCCGACAGAAGTCGGGGGATTATTATTGGAGATTTCAGCTATCAGCTATCCGAGCGTCACACTTCGATATTCCTGTAAAATATAAAGCATAAAATCCCTATGACTCCTGAAGAAATATCCCACAGCTTACAGGAAATGTTTGGATCTGCTGTTGAGATTCCTGCACCCGGTTCTTGGCAGGTAGAAACGGATAAGTTTCGCCTGTTAGTCTTGCTCTCCGATGACCAGTCTTGGCTGCGGTTTTTGCTGCCGGTCGCCCCTGCTTCGGAAGCGCAACCGTTTCTGGAACAGCTGATGGAAGCTAATTTTGATGACACACAGGAAACTCGTTACGCCCTCCACCAGGGGGTGCTGTGGGGGGTGTTTCAGCACAGCCGTTCGAATCTAATTCCAGCTGACTTTTCTTCTGCAATCAGCAGACTGTTGTCCTTGCACGAACGGGGGCTTTCTGACAGTTTCAACCGGCTGGTGGAAGTGCGCATCCGCCAGATTGTCCGGGCTGCGAAGCTTCAGGGGCAATCTCTGGAAGCGACGCTCCAGACTTTAGAGCGGTTCTATCAAGAAGGACTGATGGGCGATATGCAGCAGGGGGCTTCGTCTCGTGAAGCAACCCTGGCGGCTTGGCGGTATCAACTGGAACGGCTGTGGTCAGAAGAGTAAAACTAAGCAATTTGAGGGTTTTCCTTTTAGCTAAAAAAGGGCTTGACGGTTATATAGCAACTCTAAATGCTTCGGAAAATTATCTCTATTGTTTCCTTTTGCCCTCCTTCACGGCGGCGGGTTTAAAAAGTTAAGCTCTCCATTATAACCGCTACAGGAGAGCGTCAACCCTACAATCAGCGCGGCAGAACCTGCCAAATTGCCAAATGGATATCATAGACATTCTCAAACAGGACTATCAGCGATTCCCATCTGACCAGACTTACAGCATTTATGCTGAAGATGTGTACTTTCAAGACCCGATGAACCGGTTCCGAGGTATTGAGCGCTACCGGCAAATGATCGGGTTTATCGGGACTTGGTTTATTGATATTAAGCTGGATTTGCGCGACATCCGCCGCACCGGCAATACCATTGAAACCCGATGGACGCTCAGCTGGACTGCGCCGCTGCCCTGGAACCCCCGCATGGCCATCCCGGGCCTTAGTGAGTTAAAACTGAACGCACAGGGACTGATTGACAGCCATATCGATTACTGGGACTGTTCCCGGCTGGACGTGCTCAGGCAGCTGTTGCCGGTGAAAAATCGCTAAAGTAAATAAATGTAAAGAATTTTCAGGCGGGGTTGACTGTCCATGCGTTTGATTTTGATGACCGGCAAGGGGGGGGTGGGCAAGACCTCTGTGGCAGCTGCCACCGGCTTGCGCTGTGCGGAGTTGGGCTACAAGACGCTTGTCCTGAGCACCGATCCGGCTCACTCCCTGGCAGACAGCTTTGACATGGAACTTGGCCACGATCCGCGCCCGGTTAGAAATAACCTCTGGGGAGCGGAACTGGATGCGCTGATAGAATTGGAATCGAATTGGGGCGCGGTGAAGCGCTACATTACCCAAGTCCTGCAAGCTCGGGGGCTGGATGGGGTTCAGGCTGAAGAACTGGCGATTTTACCGGGCATGGATGAGATATTCGGCTTAGTCCGGATGAAACGTCATTACGACGAAGGGGAGTACGACGTTCTGATTATTGACTCAGCTCCCACCGGCACGGCCCTGCGACTGCTGAGTTTGCCGGAAGTCAGTGGCTGGTACATGAGGAGATTCTACAAGCCGCTGCAAGGTATATCGGTGGCGCTAAGACCACTGGTGGAGCCGATCTTCAAACCGATTGCCGGTTTTTCTCTGCCGGATAAAGAGGTGATGGACGCTCCTTATGAATTCTACGAGCAGATTGAGGCGCTGGAAAAGGTGCTGACGGACAATACCCAAACCTCGGTGCGGTTGGTGACCAATCCTGAGAAGATGGTGATTAAGGAATCTTTACGCGCCCACGCTTATTTGAGTCTGTACAATGTGAGTACGGATTTGGTGGTGGCAAATCGGATTATTCCTGAGTCGGTGACAGATCCGTTCTTCCAGCGCTGGAAGGAAAATCAAAAGCAGTACCGGCACGAGATTCACGAGAATTTCCGACCGCTGCCGGTGAAGGAAGTTCCCCTGTATTCGGAGGAGATGTGCGGTTTGGAGGCGCTCGACCGGCTGAAGGAGACGCTGTATGCGGATGAAGATCCGGCGCAGGTTTATTATAAGGAAACCACGGTCAGGGTGGTGCAGGAGAAGAATCAGTACAGTTTGGAACTGTACTTGCCGGGTGTGCCTAAGGCGAATGTCCAGCTGAGCAAGACGGGGGATGAGTTGAACATCCGGATTGGGAATCACCGGCGCAATTTGGTGCTGCCACAAGCGCTGGCGGCTTTGCAGCCGGCGGGGGCGAAGATGGAGGATGACTATCTGAAGATTCGCTTTGCTGATGCGGCTAGGGTTTAAAGCTGATGAACGAAAGTAATTGTTCAGCATGAATGGGGCAAGAAACCGGGTAACTTCTGCGAAACCCGGTTTCTTGTGTCTGAAGCCCAATTAAGAACTTTTGGGCTGAAGTCCAACTACGAACTTTGGGATAAAGCCCAACTACGAACCTTTTGGGCTAAAGCCCAACTACGAACTAGGGGCTGAAGCCCAATTAAGAACTTTGGGCTAAAGCCCAACTACGAACTAGGGGCTAAAGCCCAACTACGAACTAGGGGCTAAAGCCCAACTACGAACTAGGGGCTGAAGCCCAATTAAGAACTTTTGGGCTAAAGCCCAACTACGAACTAGGGGCTAAAGCCCAACTACGAACTAGGGGCTAAAGCCCAATTAAGAACTTTTGGGCCAAAGCCCAACTACGAACTTTACGCTCTTACCTGCACCGGCATCACTAAAAATGTCTGTTTCTGACCGGAAAGAGGCGTCAGAATCACCGGACTTGTCATGTCATTGAGCTTTACCTTCACTTCTGAACTGGACATGGTTTTCAAAATATCCATCACATATCTGACATTGAAGGCAATTTCTTTGGGATCGTCTCCCGAAATCTGTGCCGGCAGTGCCTCGCGCCCGCTGCCAACATCCTGAGCCTCTACAGACAAATAAATCTGCTGACTGTCCCTGTCTACGCTACACTTGACAATATGGTTTTTTTGGTCAGCCAGGACTGCGATGCGCTCCAAAGCACTGAGAAACCGGCGGCGCTCCAAATTAATTTCGCTTAAGAACTGATTCGGAATCAGCATCGGGTAATTCGGGTACATCCCCTCCAGTTTTCGACTGGTCAAGCGCTGAGTTCCCAGCTCAAACACAATTTGACCCCCATCCAAATGGAGAGCGACAGGTTCAGGAGACTGTCGCATCCCTATCATCCGCTCTAGTTCCCGCAACGCTCTTGCGGGAACTGTCACTTCCAATTCTTCTGCCTCGCTGGCATCTTCATACTCTTCCTCCTCGTCTTCACTCGCGTTCGTAACTGTTTCCACCACAGCCAGCCGGTGCCCATCTGTAGCGGCAAATTCTATGCCGTCTCGATCGAGTTTCAGATGCACGCCTGAGAGTACCTGCTTTGTTTCATCGGGACTGCATGCGAACAAACAGCCGCGCAATCCTTCGATTAAAGCTTCTGGTGGCAGATAAATTGCTTTGGCTTCGCCCTCTTCAATCTCCGGAAGTGCTGGAAAATCTGCTGCTTCCATTCCCCGCACGGTGTAGCTTCCTGAACTCGAGGTCAGGGTGGCAATAATGCTTGTCTCCACCTCTTCGCTTTCTCCATCCTCGGCTCGGTCTTCGAGGGTGATTTGTCCTTCTGGCATTCTGGAAACGATCTCGTTCAAAATTTTGGCCGGCAGAGTGATTTCCCCACCCTCCTCCACTTGTGCGGCAAAACTGGTGCGAATCCCAACAGAAAGGTCAAATGCAGTCAGCTGCACCTGCTGCGTTTCTTCATCAGCGGTTAAAAGCACGTTTGCAAGCACTGGATGGGTTGGGCGAGAGGGAACGGCTCGACTCACCAGTGAGAGATTGGTACTGAGGTCACTTTGGGCACAAACCAGCTTCATAGCCTTTCTTTGGACTTGTTGAACGGACTGCACGCTATCCGGGCAATAATTGCCTGGAAGCAAATAGTAGCATGTAGGGCGGGTGTTGGGTATGGGTTATGGGGCATGGGGTATGGGGCATGGGGTATGGGGCATGGGGTATGGGGCATTGGCCAGTGGGCAGTGGGCGATGGGGCAGTGGGCCAATTATCAACTTTTCTCCTAAGCCCTAAGCCCTCAGCCCTCAGCCCTCAGCCCTCAGCCCTCAGCCCTCAGCCCTAACCCCTGATCAGATTGGCTGTGGAAACTGTGGAAAAAGTTTAGAAACCGGCTTATTGCGTAAGTTTCAGCTCTTCCCTTCCTGTGGAAAACTTGTGGAAAACCAGGCCGGCTTTTCCACAGGCTGCGGTTGCTGATTGGGGTTTTCCACCGAAAATTGGGTTTTTTCCACAGATTTTACCCAGTTTTTTCCACAGGTGCGGGCAGCGTTACTGATTCTTGACAGACAATATGTTAAGTTTGCAGACTTTTAATCTGCTTGTTATATAAAGGGGGCAGAGCCTCCAGAGCAGATTTATCAGGCAGATACTGGGAACGATGGTACGAAAAAACTAGAGCAAATTAAATGCAGAAATCCGCTACGGACGCTCTCCTAACGGGTTTGATAGAGCCGGAGACTAGATCACGATTGGTTTTGGGAGCGACTGGCAAAGTTGATGCGGTCGCTGAGCTGGCGGAGGGTTTGGGCCAAATTCGAGTCAGTTTCCTTGAGCTGGGCAATTTTTTCGCAGCTGTAGAGCACGGTGGTGTGGTCTTTGCCGCCAAACTCCTCGCCAATCTTGGGCAAACTCAGATCCGTGTGCTGGCGCATCAGATACATTCCAATTTGGCGAGCTTGGCTGATTTCTCGGCGGCGGGAGCTGCCCTTTAAATCCTCTATGGACACATTGAACATATCGACAACAACCATGATCACGGCTGCTGGTGTTGCTTCCACCTTTTCGGTTGGGGGGTTTACAATCGGGGCAATATTCTCCACCGTCATCGGCAATCCGGAAATGGAAATATACGCCACCGCCCGTATCAAAGCTCCCTCCAGCTCGCGAATGTTGGAAGTGTAATTAGAGGCTAAATATTCTATCACATCTCGCGGCAGGCGCATATTTTCGCACTCGGCCTTTTTTTGCAGAATCGCCATCCGCGTTTCCAAATCAGGGCGCTGGATATCGGCAATCAGCCCCATCGAGAACCGAGAGCAAAGTCTTTCTTGCAATCGCGGAATCAGGTTGGGCGGTCGGTCGGAAGCCAATACGACTTGCTTGCCGGCTTCGTGCAGGGTGTTGAAGGTGTGGAAAAACTCTTCTTGGGTGTATTCTTTTCCTTCAATAAACTGAATGTCGTCCACTAGCAATACATCAGCGGCGCGGTAGTGCTCCCGAAAGCTCTGCATGCTGTCCTTGCGAATGGCGGCAATCAGGTCATTAGTAAATTGCTCGGTGGAAACGTAAAAAATGTTGGCGTCGGGGTCAATCTCCAAGCGATAGTGGGCAATGGCCTGCATGAGGTGGGTTTTTCCCAAACCGACTCCCCCGCACAGAAACAGGGGATTAAACTCTCGTCCGGGAGATTCCGCTACCGCCAGAGCGGCGGCGTGGGCCATGCGATTGTTGGGGCCAACTACGAAGCGGGAGAAAACATACTTGGGGTTGAGGTCGGTCGGTCGGGGCCGGTGGCTGTGGGCCTGTTCGGAGAGGGCTGCCGCTGGGGATGGCCAGCGGAATTCGGCTTCACCGGCACCGCCGGAAAGCTCTCCCTGGACAGTGGTGATGTAAATGTCTGCGGGATGCCCCAGAATGTCCTGCACGACGCCGGCAATGGTTTTGACGTAATACTTCTGCAACCAATTGCGGGCGAAGGGGTTGGGGGTGCGAATCACCAAACAATTATTTTCCCACTGCTGGGCGCTGGCTGTTTTGATCCAAGTCTCAAAGGTTGGCCGGCTCAGCTGTAGCTGCAGGCGTTCGAGGACTTGATTCCAGAGACTATCAAGGGTAATGGCCACCGCTCACCTCCGTGAACCGTCCGACAAGATCAGTTTAACAAAGACTTTACTGAACGGTGTACAGGACCGGCAGAGGTCGTCGGGCCCGCCTCGCCAGGGTGCCCCAGACTTCCCATTTAACTAACTCAAGTTGCTATGATCGCAGTGACTCAGGTGAGATCCCCCTCTACCCCCCCTTCAAAAGGGGGGGACATTCTCCAAGCCCCCCTTTTTAAGGGGGGGAAAGGGGGGATATGGATGCTTATACTTGTAGGTCTAGCACTAGCCACGCACGGGAACGGACGCAGGACAGGCGTTCCCTCCGAGCGAGCGAGACCTTAAGGGGGCGAAGGGAACGCCTGCCCTACGCCTATACTTCGTATCGAGCGTGTCCATTACTGAGCTGTCTATTGCTATAGCAACTTGAGTTAACTATAATAAAGTTAAGGCAAACAACGCGCCCGCACGCTTGGCCACAATCGAGTCAGGCAGATTTGTTCTCCGAAAAGCAAGGCGGCGGAAAAGGGGTGTGATGGATATTCCCGGAAAAACGGATAAAGACGGCAAATTCTCTTGGAAGCAACCGGCAATTTACCTGTTGCTGGTGCTGGTGGCAGCAAGCGGAACGTTTGTGTTGGCTCGCTTCCTGAAAGCCAATCCCCGGTTGCTCTCCCGAGACGAGCTGGCGCCACAAACCTTGACGACTCAACAGAGAAGCCCCTCAAACAGTGCCCGGATGGCCCAGCTGTTGCCACTGAGCGCCGGGGAGAATTTTATTGTGGCCGCAGTGTCAAGGGTGGGGCCGGCTGTGGTGCGCATTGACGCTTCCCGAAGCGTGGCCCGCAGGCGGCCAAACAGGTTTGAAGATCCCATTTTCCGGCGGTTTTTTGGCCGGCGGGTGCCGGTGCCGCCAGAGCGCCAGGAGCGAGGCAGCGGATCTGGCTTTATCATCAGTTCTAATGGCCAGATTCTCACTAACGCCCATGTGATTGATGGCGCTGACCGGGTGGAGGTGACGCTCAAGGACAACCGCCGCTTCACCGGCAAGGTGCTGGGCGCAGATCCGATAACCGATGTGGCGGTGGTTGAGATTGATGCCACTGACTTGCCGACAGTTTCTTTCGGCGATTCCGAACAGCTGCACCCCGGAGAGTGGGCGATCGCGATTGGCAACCCCTTGGGTTTGGACAATACGGTCACCGCCGGCATCATCAGCGCTACTGGTCGCTCTAGCAATCAAATCGGCGTCCCTGACAAGCGAGTTGGCTTTATTCAAACGGATGCGGCGATTAATCCGGGGAACTCCGGGGGCCCGCTTCTCAATGCTGCCGGTGAGGTGATTGGCATGAATACGGCGATTATCAGTGGCGCTCAAGGTCTGGGTTTTTCTATCCCGATTAACACAGTTGAGCGCATCGCCGCGCAGCTGATTGCTAAGGGCAAAGTTGAGCATCCTTTCTTGGGCATCGAAATGGTGACCCTGACCCCCGCAATTAAGAAAGAGATTAACGCTGACCCTAACAGTGGCCTGCGAGTGGAACTGGAAGAGGGCGTGTTAATTCGGGGGATTATTCCCGGATCGCCGGCAGCTGGGGCGGGTGTGCGGGCGGGCGATGTGATCCAAAAGATTGACGGCATGCCGGTGGCGGAGGCGCAAACCGTTCAGCAGCTTGTGGAAAATAGCAGCGTCGGTGGCCGGTTGCTTTTGCAACTCAACCGCAGCGGTAAAATCCTCAACTTGGAGGTGCGACCGGGCCCGATGCCGGCGATCCTCCCTGATTAGCGCGGGGAAGCGGAGGGCAGGGGGAGAAAAATATTAACGATCAGTGGGGGGTAATAAATTGGATTTCTTTTACTAGAGAACCTGATATGTAACGGCACCTGTAGGGGCGGCCCCCCGTGGCCGCCCCCTGTTTATGGCTTCTTAACGTTTTGTTGATAAAGACTCTCTAAAGTCGGGATCTTTGATCATTGTTCATTAGAAGCGTTTCCGGAAGTGGGAAGCTTGAGGTTTTGCAGTTGAGTCTGTAAGGAGCTGAGAGCGTTGGTTGTGGGAGCGAAATTAAACGCACCGAGAATTAAGGCAGCTAAGAGAACCGCAATGCCTGAGGTCATATACACCGGGCGTGAGAGCAATTCCCGGGCTGGCTGTTGCCGGCTCGCACTCAGACTGTCCCAGGATTTGGCTCGCACTGTCACTTCTGTTTTAGCGACGCTGATGAGTTCCACTTGGTTTAACTCCCTGAATGCCTTGATAATCTCGCGCTCGCTGTAGGGAAAATCCCTAAATTCCGCACTCCATGCCTGAAAGTCTCGCAGGTCAAGCTTGATAATATTTTTATTTTTATGGTTAACTTTTTGACCAATCCATTGATATAGCAGACTGGCACATGGGGTGAGATTTTCTTGCAGCATGACGGTTTGGGGAACTCCATCTTCCCATTATAATAGGGCTTCTTTATAGTTCCCACTGATGGAACGCAGGTCTGCCGTTGTGGCAAAATTTGTAACAATTCGTAAGATTAGAGGCAAGTCCAGGCCCGCCGGTGGCACTCCCCCAAGACTATTGTCTGCTAATGTTATAATGTAGGAGTGATGCACCATGACTGAAATACTGCAAATCTCGCAACTGGGCAATCCGGTGCTGCACCGGCAAGCGGTGCCGGTGCAGCGCGTCAGCGACTGGCGGATTCAAAAGCTGATTGATGACTTAATCGCAACCGCCGGTAAAGCCAATGGCGTCGGGATTGCTGCGCCGCAAGTGGCGGAATCTCATCGCTTGTTTATTGTGGCGTCTCGCCCCAGCCCCCGCTATCCCTCCGCGCCGGTGATGGAACCGACGGCGATGATTAACCCTCATATCCTCGCACACTCAACTGAGGTGGTGAAGGACTGGGAAGGCTGTTTGAGCGTTCCGGGAATTCGCGGGCTGGTTCCCAGATATCAGGCGATTGAGGTGGAATACACCAGCCGTGAGGGCAAGCTCTGCCGGCAAGTCCTGACCGATTTTGTCGCCCGTATTTTTCAGCACGAATACGACCATCTGGATGGAATTGTGTTTTTAGATCGGGTGGGGAGCTCCCAGGAACTGATGACTGAGCAGGAATACCAGCAGCGGATTGTTCAGAAGCAGTAATATCGAGTAGGGGCGGGTTCGTCAAGTTTCTCTCTCTTTCCTTGGCGAGCTTGGCGTCTTGGCGGTTTATAAAAAAATTACACCTATAATCGCTAGATAAAACCGCCCCACCACACCCGTCAAGAAACCTGGTTTATTAAATCAACATTATTTCGGGGCATGGGCACAGATTTTCCAAAAAAACCTCAGCGAAAAAACGATGGATGAAACAATTGCTAACCGGATTCGCGGTATAATTTTTGGACAGGCGCTGGGAGACGCGCTTGGAGAGGGTGTTGAGTCTTTATCAAAGCCCACAATCCAAGAGTATTATCCAAAAGGGCTGGGGGAACCTCTCCAAGATATGCCCTGGTTGCGCTGGACGGATGATACGGCGCAAATGCTGTGCATTCTAGATAGCTTGCTGGAAAAGAAGCAAGTAGATATATTGAACATTGCAGCCCATTTCCACGACTGGGCAGTGACAGACGGGAGGGGAATTGGCAACACGGTTTTCTCCGTGGTTCACGATCCCGATTTTTTGGAAAAACCCCATGCAGTCGCGCAGCGGTTCTGGGAAAAGTCCTGGCGGCACGCCGCTGCTAATGGGGGAGTGATGAGAACATCTGCATTAGGGATTTGGGAATACCCGTTTCCTGCTAAAGTGAAATATAATGCAGAAGAAGTGTGCAAAATCACCCATGCTGACCCCCGGTGCTTGGGCTCGTGCGTGGCAGTTTCTCTGGCAATTAGCTCCCTGCTGCGCGGCGTTTCCGATATTCCGGCGCTGATTAAAGGAATAGCAGCTGAGGTGGCTGCGTATGACCCCTATATTGAAGAATATTTTGACAGGGCAGCAATCTCTCTGTCAGCGCTGGATCTGGATGAAGGAACGAACCCGGGAGAAGTCCATAGAATTGGGTACACGCTCAAGGCAATGGGAGCGGGATTTTGGGCGCTGCAATATGCAGAGTCGTGGGAAGATGGAGTTTTGAAAGTTATTGAGGAAGGGGGGGATGCGGATACGAATGCAGCGGTTGCCGGTGCGCTGTTGGGAGCGAGATTTGGGTATGACGGCATCTCGCAAACGTGGGTCGAGAAATTGCGGAATGTGGGAGAATTAGAAAGGAGGGCGCAGGAAGTAATCGCTGTGGCGCAACACTGGAGTTAGGTGGGAGAGTGTTTCTTAATTTATAAGCCACAAGAAACCGAAGAAACCGGGTTTCGCCGAAGTTACCCGGTTTCTGGACACCATTGCCGGCTTAACAATTGCTTTATAAACCAGCGTTTAAGCTTTGGGATTCACAACAAACTGGCTGACAATTGTTGGCGTTTGGTTGGCGACAGGGGTGGGATTGGCTTCCAGTTGGGTCTGCGTGTAGGGTTCGACGCCCCAAGTTGTGACTAGCAGCTGCTGCGTCTGGGGATCGATTTCAAACTCCGTCCAGCCGTAGGTGTGGGCTGCCACATAAGATCCCTGAAGTATCTGGGCGTCAATTTCCGAACCTTCCAAACCAACCGGATCGTATCCCAGCGGAGCCGTGCGGGTGTCCAGTACATTGCGGATGAATGCGTCTTTTTCTTCCCTTGTGGGCAAAGCATTATACCGGTCTTTCTCCGATTGAGGCAACAGAGCAGCGGGTGTAAAGGCGACTGTTGCAGTGCCAAACGGTGCCGCAAACGGTCCTTGGCCGATATTCAGCTGAATGCCCACGGAACCCACCATGACATCAAAGGCACCTGTGGGGATTTGGGGCTGACCGGCTCCCTCTTGATAGGTGACATTATTGACAACGGTGCCGTGAAAGTCGCCGGTGACAAAAACCACGTTTTCGATATTGTTGTCTTCAATAAAACGCAGCAAGTCTGTGCGCTCTGCGGCGTAGCTTTCCCAGCGCTCACCGGCAACTGGGATGCCAAAGTGTTGCATTGGCACTGTTGACATGACAAACTTCCAAGTAATCCCAGCCTGCTGTGCTACTAGCAAGTCGTTTTTGAACTGCTGCAGTTGCGCCGTACCGAGAATGGTGCGGTTGGGATTAAAAGAATCCGCCAGGAACTGATTGACGGTTGCCGCATCTGCTGTTTCAGGAATATTTGTCAAAGGCGCATCTCGGAAAGAGCGCAAATCGAGGACAAAGGTGGCGGCATCGCTGCCGTGGGTGTTGAAGCGATAGAGTTTTTGTTCGATCTCGGTGCGATCGTCGCCGGTGGATCCGTAGAATTCATCTCGCAGCGGTTTGAATTCCTGGAAGGCTTTCAGGGCAGCATCAAACACGGGCGTGTCATTAACAAATCCGCTGCCGGTGCCGAAAATCCCTTCTTTTTGAGGGGACTGTGCCGGTGCTGCGCCGCCGGCGAAATCATTGGTGATTTCGTGATCGTCCCAGGTTGCGTAGGTGGTTGTGGCAGAGCGCAGATCCGCCCAAGGATTGAAACCAAAACGCTGAGAATAAATTTCGTTGTGCTTGGTGCGGAAATCCTCCTGGGTTTTAGCTTGTCTCACCCCCGGCAAATCTGGGGATGCGCTGTCTGACTCAACGGTGTCGCCCATCTGCACAAAGAAGTCGAGGTTGCGTTCGGGCGCGTTGGAAATAGAAGGATAGGGGGCGAGTTCGCCCTGCCAGTCTCCTGACACCCCAAACCGCAATCCCTGGCGAGTTCCTAAGGCAGCGGGCGTGCGGAATTGCCCCACTGCTGAGGTGCCACCGGCATCCGTGATCCGATAGAAATATTGAGTTCCCGGAGTTAAACCTGCCACCTGAACTTTCACGGGAACTGCAGGATCTGTAGCGGTGGCTGTTTGAGTGCCGAGAACTGTGTTAAAGTTAGAATCTGTGGAGTATTGAAAAGAAACGGTGCCCGGAACAGTGGTGCGCGTCCACAAGACGGTTGAGGTTTGAGTTGTGTCTCCAGAGGCGACGCCGTTGGGCAAGGTTGACCACCCGGGTTCAACAAATGGCGTGAATTCGCGCTTTTCTAGGGCACCGTATTTGAGGTAGTGCTGCATGCCGGTGAGTTCGTCGCGCCCAACAGCGGCGGCGACATCTGGGTTTTTAGCTAGATAGTAGCTGTCGCTATATAAGGGGCTTAACTTGCGCTTCTCAAATTGCCCGTGCTTGATAAAGTGTTCGATGCCGGTGATTTCGTCGCGATCAACTGCGGCGGCGACATCTGAGTTGTTGGTTAGATAATAGGTGTTATTGTATAAAGTGCTGGGGTTGCGCCCCTCAGTTTGACCGAAATCGATGAAGTGGCGCACTGCTGTGGTGGCGTTGCTGCTGACGGCGGCGGCAACATCGGGGTTGTTGGCCAGATAGTCGCGGGTGTCGAACAGGGCGCTGGGGTTGCGCTTCTCAAATTGACCGTACTCCTGGAAGTGTTTAAATCCGCTCTGGAAGGCACCGCCGGTTACAGCTGCGGCGACATCCGAATTGGTTGCCAGATAATAGGTTTCGTCAAATAAAGCGTTAATGTCCAACATCTGGGAAAAGTGCCGGTGTGAAAAGGGACTGGGGCATTTGAAAGCCACTTCTGGATTATAGGATGCGCTCGCCGCTCCGTCAAGCAAGGGCGTCGCACAATTGCGGCGATGTTCCCCACCCCCTACCCCTCCCCGCATGCGGGGAGGGGGAGAAAGAGATGAGGGTTTGGATGATGCCAAAGCAACCACAGTAAATATCTTGTTGACCATCATAGTGCTGATTCAAAAATACTTATATGATATTTGGC
>Ga0114941_100196_pt1 | contig 13487 bp, 10 predicted proteins | sample DevilsHole_FD_89580 | JGI IMG/M metagenome (GOLD analysis project Ga0114941, IMG submission 89580) | Groundwater microbial communities from Devils Hole, Nevada to study Microbial Dark Matter (Phase II) - Devils Hole | ecosystem: Environmental > Aquatic > Deep subsurface > Groundwater | place...
CCTTCGGGGGTGAGGGCCCCCTCTCCCGCCCTGGGAGAGGGGGGGAACGGGGGGTGAGGGTGACAGTCTTTGCAAAAACGGGATACTCCCGCTCTTGAATCCCTGGAAAGAGGCTGATAAAATCTCTCTAGCTAGCCAACACCCTTTCAGCCGGAATACAAAAGTGGGATGCTCCCCTAACCCTATTGATTAGAACCTTACTACCGCTCTCACGCTCATGTCTAGAAAACCGCGCCATCTCCCAACCGGCTACTCCTATCATATCACGACTCGCTGCAACAACCGCGAGTTCAACTTATCGCGGCGGGACTGCCGGGAGGTGTTCCTCTATGCGATTAAGAAAGCGCCCGATAAGTATCAATTCAAACTGTACGCCCTCTGCATTATGTCCAATCACGTCCACTATCTCATCGAACCGGCGCAGTCGGAAGATTTGCCTAAAATTATGCACTTCCTCAACTGGTATACTGCCATGTGTTTCAACCGCATGCTGAAGCGCACGGGCCATTTTTGGGAAAAGCGCTATTACTGCGACGGATTTGCCCCCTCAGATAGGGAACGCGCTTTAAACACCCTCCGCTACATTCATGGCAATCCAAAAGCTGCCAAAATGCGCAAAGGCTTTTTCTATGATTTCAGCAACTACGGAAGTTACGAACGCCTGACAGACGATGGACTCACCCAATGGCATCCAGCTTTCTTGCAACTGGGCAGCACTCTTGAGGAGTGTGCCCAGAAGTATCGTGGATTTTGCCAAAAGTACAAACCCAAGGGAAAAACCCCAGCCCGGTCCCACTGGGGAAGCCGGTTTTTAACTGGGGTTCATATCAACCCTTCTCCCGAAAAGAAGCGCTCAACTAGGGCCAATGCCACTCAGAAAGTGGCCGCCGAAACGGGGTGCCAGGTATCGGGAAACGACCTACTGACACAGGTTGTGCGGCAGTTTATCGAGGCTAATCGTGCGCCAAAGGAAGCTGGGAAAGACTTTTGACATTTTTTGAGGGGAGTGTTATGATGAGGGAGTTACTCCGCATCATCGCCGGCAAAGGGAGGGATAAATGGGCCATACAATAGGGCCACAACCCCCCCCTCGGCACCGGCACCGGCAGTCGCGGGGGAGAGGCGCTCTACGGGAGCGGCTTGCTTCGGCATGACATTCTTTTTCATGGGATTTTATCTCCAAAATAACGAGTTCATGGCAGTCTGACCGGCTCCTCTCTCCCCTGGGTTTTCTCCTCATGGGGAGTCGGGTCCCAATTCCGACTTACTTGCTGGAATTGTTGCACACAGTGACTGTCGCCGTCAAGGGGTTTGTGAGAAAAATTTGTCAAATTTTTGTAAATTATTTTGTCAATATACCTTTTGTACCCGATCAATTCCCGCGCTTAGCCCGCCCCCACACCCCGAAGACGTAGGACAGGCGTCCCGCCTGTCCCTGAATGGGCCGGCACCGGCACAACACCCGCGCCCAAACCCCGAAGACGTAGGACAGGCATCCCGCCTGTCTCCTCCGTATTGTGAGCGCAGGCGAGACGACTAACTCCTCACCTCAGAAACCGGCTTCACCTGAATCGGTAACTCAATCCCCGGAAATCGCCGGCGAATCCTCACCATCATCTCAACCGCCGTCGCCTTATCCCCAATCGCCACTGTCACCGACTGGCGCGTCAGAATTTCCGCCACAATTCGCGCCGCCTCCTCACTTTTTTGCGCCTCCTTATCCAAAAACTTAAAAATCCGCCCTTTCGCCACGCGCCCCCGATTCACCTGACAGAGCACGGTCAGAAAATAGGGCACCAACTCTCGCAGCCGGTCGGCATTATCCGCCGCGTAACTCTCCAAATAATTCGTGGCAAACACCTGCATGTCCCCAGTCGGATGTTCCGAGAACTTCAGCAAATACTCTTCCCCATAACCCTCCTGAAAATTGCGCCTCACCAAATCCCGCCCAAACACCCGCACATCTTCCCGAACGCTGTCGCACACACTCACCATCACCTCTGGCATCCAGTCTTCCGCAGAAAATTCCGTGCTGAAAATCCGGCGAGCAAACTCCCGCGAATCCTCCCACTTCGACTCCAGCAACCGCACCCCAGCGAGCATTTCCTGCGAGTTCCCGCGCAGCCGGCCTAAAATTTCCCCAAACATCTCTCGCGCCGCTTCCCGCACAGCTAGAACCTCGTGACCGGCAAGCTTGACAATTTCGCTCGTCTCCAACCCCCCAACAAACCTGTCCCGATTTTCCTTGAGCACAAACCCCCCCAATTCTTGCACAGCGCCAGACTTCGCGCCCACCAGGCGCATCGCCGTCTCCTCGCTCACCCGCGACACCCACCCCGGGATGTCTTCCCGCATGACGCGCACCACATCCGCGTGAACGCCTTCATGCCTTTCTGGCACTACCAAAATCTCAATAAAATCAGCGGCTAGCCCGAACCCAAACTCCGGGAAATTGCTTGCTAAGCGCCGAATTGCTGGGCGGATAGCGCTGCGCAGCTCACCGGCTGGACTCACCGCCACTGCTATAATAAACGAGCGATCGCTCATCAGCCTCTCATCAGGCAATTGCCCAAAAAGCCTCACCCCAATTGCGCGTACCGGCTCATGCGGCGACGCCAGAAGCGATTCTATCAAATCTGCCGGCAAGTCAACCGCCCTCATCTCGTGATTGAGCAAAATCCTCGCGCCCAACTCCTGAATTTCTGGCATCGGGTGCGCCAGTAAATCCAGGATAACCCCAAATCCCAAATTCCGCATCTGCGGCGTGAAACTAGCGAGCAGCGTTTCCGCAATTTCTTTCGCCAGTTCAGCTTGGCTTGCCTCAAGTGCCAGCAGCGCCACAATAATGCGCCCAATCAGCACCCTCGCAGTCGTGTCGCTCAAAATTGAAGAGCCCAGCAGCCGGCGGGCGAACCGGCGCGTGTCAGCTTGCGGGCTAGTCACCAAAGCAGCAATAAAATCGCTCTGTTCAAAAAAGCGCTCTCGCTGCTCTTCAATCCACCGGTAAGCTTGCGCCCGAGCTTCAGGCGACACGCAATTGACAGCAGCCAAAACCAACTGCCGGTTGGGTTCGGCGGGATTGTAGCGCTCCCTAGCCAGCTCAAATCCCAGCAGCGCCGTCACTTCATAAGCTTTGCCCAAAAGTGCGATGACTGTCTCAATATTCAGCTGATCACAGAATTGCCGGCAGACTCGCATTGCTTTAGCAGCAAACTGGTGAACCGGGCGACAGTTGCTTTGCAAAAGCAATTCCAGCAGCGCCTCTGGGTGTCGCTCCCAAAGTTCGGGAAATGCCTCCTCGCGCACTTGCGGTTCCGGATTTCCTGGAGTATAATTATCCTGACAGCGCCACGCTTTGGAACCCGGCTTTAACTCATAGCGCGGACTGTTTTCATAGAGAATGTGGTTAAAGGTGAGATAGCCGGCATAAACATCCCAATCGCTCTGGGAGACGAGGGTGCGCCAGTTAGAGCGATCCCACCGGTACACAGTTGAGTGTCTGACTTCCTGCGCGTCAGCATCGGAATACAGGAGCAAAACACCGGCAGCCATTTTCACATAGTCCGGATCGCCCTCTTCACCGAGTTGTTCCAGCGTGCGCCACACGCGCCGGCGCAGATATTCGCGAGTCCTGTCACTGTAAGCAATTCTGGGTTCAGGGCGCTGCATTTCCTGCTCGAACTCATTGAGTTCAACTTGTTCGTGCCGATCTTTTTTAGTATTGTACCTCCACCCATACTTCCTCAAATAGGTGCCGTCTGGGAGCTGAATGAAATTCTTGTCGCTGCGAAACATCCCCGCTTCTCTTTCAAACCGGTAGGCGAGGGTGCCGAAAACTTCTGCATCGTGCCGGTATTCAGCCATTTTGAAAATGTGGCGAATCTGCCGGAAGTAATTGGGTTTGAGCGGCGCGTCGCGCAAAACAGACAGCAGTGCGGGGCGCACATGTTCATTATCGATTTGATAAATCGCAGCGAGGACAGCAAAATGCGTGCTGTCTCCACCATCCAGATAGGCGCGAAGTGCCGCAGCAAACGCTTCAGACGAGCCATTTCGAGCTAATTCCCGCAACTCAGAAGGCAGTCGCTCTATTTTACCGGCTCGCATTTCTTCCCGCACCGGCTCGCCAGACAGCTTAAACAGCGCTTCCCAAGCAATGCGGCGCACAAATTCCGGATTCGAGCTTTCGCAGAGACGTTCCAGATGCACAATAGCACTCTCGTCCCCGCACCAGCCCAGCGCCCAGGCAATGCAGTAATTTCTCAGCGGTTCGCCGGTGCCAATTAGCTGAATTAGCAGTGATGTCGCTTCCGGGATTTGCAGCTCACCGGCACGCCAAATCGCCCTTTCTAAAGGCCATTTATTATTCTCCCGACTCGCCAGCCGGTTCAGGATTGCCTGGTGTCGCGGATTGCCGGCAACCGGTGCGTTTGGCGCGGGCTCGCTAGATGCCTGCCCGGTGCGTGCCGGCGGCATTTCCTGATAGCCTTTCTTGACTTTTTCCCCCACCAATTTATCAAAAATTCGCTCAGCTTGCGCTAGGGGAACCGGCTGCTCAGTTTTTGTCCCTTCCTTCAGATTTGCGCCCCGGCGTCCATAACGAAAGTTCACCGTATAGCGATTCTCCCCCAGCCGGCAGAAATCCACTTCATAAACCTTGTCGGAAGCCCCTTCTTTAAAGTAAAGCGAAGTCCGCTTAATTAGTTCCATGCACATCCCTCAAATACAGCAGTTGAGCCAGCCGGTGCGGGCTGTTTTCCCCCGGAAATAAAAGCGCCCCAGCCAACGGGGCTGAGGGGGATGGTTAATAGTGTATCTCATGTTGCGTAAATAATCAACGGGATTGCCTGAAAAATTAATACTTCGTAACATCTCCTCGTTCCCAGGCAGAGCCTGGGAACGCCCCTGTGCCGGCTCTGCCGACTTCCGCCCCGGAACGCCCCTGTGCCGGCTCTGCCGACTTCCCCCTGGGAGCGGCGCTGGCTCCGCCGGCTTGCAAGCGCCGCTCTGGCGCTCTCCCCACCGGCACCGCCCGACCTGTAGAATTGCCGGTTGTTTCGTGCCAGTTGTACTTCTATGTGGTAATATGGTAGGCTAGTCTTGTCCTGAATTGAAACTTACCCTAATTTCCTATGCCAAAAACTTCCTTGAAGAAACCGACTGTCGTGACGCAAGCTCCCCAACAAGAGTGCGGACTGTCCAAATTGCCCCCCGCCGCTCTATCCCTAATGGCGGACTTTTTCAAGGTGTTATCAGAAGCCAGCCGGTTGCAAATCGTCTGCAGTCTCAAGTGTGGGCCGAAAAACGTCACGCAAATCATCGAAGAGACTGGTTTGGGGCAAGCCAATGTCTCCAAGCATTTAAAGGTCTTGGCCACAGCCGGCATCGTGACTCGCAGTCAGCAAGGCACGAGCGTGTATTACGAAATCGCCAATCCTTTTCTGTTTGAACTGTGCGATCTCGTCTGCGACTCTCTTTTCATGCAAATGCAGCAACAAAATCAGCAGCTGCAGCAACTCAAACTTTTGCAGGACTCCTTTTAATGACATGGATGCCAGCGAATTTTTCAGAGAATATGCAGCCGGCAAAAGGAATTTTTCTGGTGCGGACTTGTCTGGGGCGGAGTTCCGGGAAGCTAACTTAGTTCATCTCAATCTAACAGGCGCTAACCTCAGCCACGCTGACCTGCGAGAAGCGCGGCTAGGTCAAGCCAATCTCTCTCAGGCGAATCTCAGCCAAGCGAATCTGAGTGAGGCGATTCTGTGGGGAACAGATTTGAGCGAAGCCAACTTGCGTCAAGCGGAGTTGCGAGAAACCGAGCTGACTGGAGCCAACTTGACTAACGCCCGCTTGCAGTCAGCAAAACTCACTAAGGCGTGTTTGTCTGGGTGTAACTTGAGCGGTGCGAATCTCTGCAACGCTGTGCTATTTGAAGCCGATCTCCGTCCCAATTCCGCACACCCAACCGACCTGAGATACGCAATTTTGAGCGGTGCCGATCTCAGCTACGCGAACTTAAGCGGGGCGCTCCTGCACGGGGCTAACCTGGAGGGAGCCAAGCTTTGCCGAACCATTTTAGCCGTCTGGGAAAAAGACAAATTCTGCCAGACAGACTTCAGCGAAGCCAGCTTGCTGGGTGCGGATCTCAGCTATGCTGACTTCACTGGGGTGAATTTGCGCAAAGCGAATCTCCGGGGAGCTGACTTAACCCGAACTGTCCTGAAAAATGCCAACCTGGAAGGGGCAATTATGCCTGATGGTTCGCTTCACAATTAGCCAATCGGCGGGCTGTTAAAAAGCCGTCCGATGGCCAGGTTTGTAGTTGGGCTTTAGCCCAATCGGCCAGGTTTGTAGTTGGGCTTTAGCCCAATCGGCCAGGTTTGTAGTTGGGCTTTAGCCCAATCGGCCAGGTTTGTAGTTGGGCTTTAGCCCAATCCGCAGGCTCTGAAACAGCCGCCCGATGGCCAGGTTTGAAGTTGGGCTTTAGCCCTCCCCCCCGGACAGCCCCCAGGGGACAGGTCGGTGCCGGCGCGGACTCTTCGTTAAGAATTATTACAAAATTCATCACTGCGAAGCGATATAGTGTTCCATAAGAAATCACGGCTACCAAACCCGTCAGGGGGCGGTAGCCGATACCCGCCGGCACACCCGATATAGACTAGGAGACAGATTAGATGGTCTTTTGCGCTCAAGATGTGACGTTTGACTTTGATTTGATTAAAAAGTACGACATGCCGGTGCCGAGATACACCAGCTACCCACCTGCAACCGAATTAAAAGAAAATTTTTCCCAACTCGACTATCGGCTGGCGATTGCGGCGTCCAACCAGCGCCGGTCGCCCCTCTCCCTATACTTTCACCTGCCCTTTTGCCACAGCGCCTGCTATTTTTGCGGCTGCAACGTCCTGGTATCGAACAGCACAAAACTGGCGGGCAATTACCTGCAATATTTAGCGCGAGAAATAGCAGCCACCTCAGCCCTGATTGACCCCACCCGAAAAGTCGCGCAACTGCACTGGGGAGGGGGCACCCCAAATTACCTGTCCATGCCAGAAGTGGAATCCCTCTGGACAACCATCAATCGCCACTTCACCTTCGAGGACCGGCCAGAAATTTCCATCGAAATTAACCCCCGATACGCCGACAGGAACTACATCTTCTTATTAAAGTCCCTGGGCTTCAACCGCATCAGCTTTGGCATTCAGGACTTCAACCCGCAAGTCCAAGAAGCCGTCAACCGCGTCCAGCCGGAAGAAATGCTCTTTGAAGTCATGGGCTGGATTAAAGAAGCCGGTTTTGAAAGCGTCAACGTAGACCTGATTTACGGGCTTCCCTATCAAACCGTAGAAACCTTTCGGGAAACGGTGAAAAAGACCGTTCAGCTAGACCCGAACCGGATAGCCATCTTTAACTTCGCTTATGTCCCCTCCCTCAAACCCGTGCAAAAAAACATCCCGCAGTTTGCCTTACCGCAGGCGCAGGAGAAACTAGAAATCTGGCAAATGGCCATCCAAGAACTGACGGATCGGGGATATGTCTTTATTGGCATGGATCACTTTGCAAAACCCCAGGATGAGCTCACCATTGCCCAGCGCAACCGCAGCCTGAAACGCAATTTCCAAGGCTACACCACCAAACCCGAAGCCGAACTGTTTGGTTTTGGCTTGACATCCATCGGCATGATGGAAGATACTTACGTTCAAAACCACAAGCGCTTAAAAGACTATTACCGAGCCATTGACGAGGGGGATTTACCAGTCAGCCACGGCATCCAGCTGAGTCGGGAGGACATTCTCAGGCGAGATGTCATCATGCAACTCATGTCGAACTTCCTGCTAGAGAAATCCGACATTGAATCCAAGTACGGCATTAACTTCGACACTTATTTCGCGGCAGAACTGGAGTCTCTTCAACCCCTGGAACAAGATGGCTTAGTGAAAGCCTCGCCCCAGCGCCTTGAGGTGACGCCCCTCGGCAGGTTGCTCGTCAGAAATATTGCGGTTATCTTTGACGCTCACGCTCACAACCGGGGTGCAAAGACACTTTCGCGGTCGATTTAAGTTGGCGAGCGTACAGTAAACTTTCCTCGTTCCCAGGCTTCGCCTGGGAACAACTCAAAGGAGGCTCCGGCTCCGCCTCTCCTGGCAATTCAGCGCGGGAGCATCCCATTTTTGTAATCCCCCTCACCCCCAACCCCTCTCCCACTTTGGGGTGAGGGGAGAATTCTTGATTTTTCCCCCCTCTCCCTTCATGGGAGAGGGGGGTTAGGGGGGTGAGGGTTACAGTCTTTGCAAAAACGGGATGCTCCCATTCAGCGCTGCCACCGGCGCGGGGGTAATATCATATCCGCTTGCATGGTTTGTGTATACATAGCCTTGTAGGGGCGGGTTCTAGCAAGATATTTCTGGCACAGAGCAGAATATGAATAAACCCGCCCCCACCCAGGGTACAACAACGGTGCTACCGGACATGATATAATACCCACCGCTCGCTCGCCAGCAGCATCATTTAAGTTGGCGATCCTGCAGTAAACTTTAAGTTGGCAGTCCGGGCTAAAGCCAAGACTGCCAACTCTGCCAGTAAAAAAGGAGACAATTCATGGCTTATCTCTGGTTTAAAGCATTTCACATCATCGGGATTGTGGTTTGGTTTGCCGGCTTGTTTTACTTGGTGCGCCTTTTCGTGTATCATGTCGAAGCCGAGGAGAAGCCAGAACCGGCTCGCCAGATTCTCAAGGAGCAGTACCAGCTGATGGAAAAACGCCTTTATAACCTGATCACAACCCCAGGCATGGTGTTAAGCGCCGGCATGGCCATCGCTCTGCTCATAACATCACCGCAACTCCTGCAAGACGCTTGGTTGCAATTTAAGCTGGCTCTGGTGGCTGTTTTAATTGCCTATCACTTTTATTGCGGCTGGATTATGAAACAGCTAGCCGCCGAAAAGTTTACCTGGAGCAGCCAGCAAATGCGGGGGCTGAACGAAGTTCCCACAGTCCTTTTGCTAGCCATTGTTTTGCTGGCGGTGTTCAAGAACACTTTACCAGTCAGCGCCGCTATCTGGGCGCTTGTCGGGATGACTGCCGCTCTGGCAGTGTTCTTTCAACTCTATGCCAGACATCGCCGCAAGCAAGCCTTAATTGAAGTGCGTGACTAGAGGCAAATCCTCTGGAGACAGCGTTCCCAGCCCTAGGCTGGGAACGAGGAACTAGGAAGATACTTTCCACTCATTTCAAACCATGACGATTTTGATACTCCAAGATATAAGCAGCATTATCCTGCTCTAAAGGGGACAGTAAACTGTCTGGAAAATCATCCGGTGAATAAATGGGACGATACCACGGCTGGCTGTTAAAGTAGCTTTGCAGTGCCCCATTCTTAAAACGGCGACCGTGACGTGCGAAAATCGAATTTCGCATGATATCCAGCTCAAACGCCCTTTTGCCTATTAAATCAGCGTCTGTTACCGCTCTGTTGTCAAGCCAGGAATAGTCTTCAGTTTGCGGTTGTGCAGCCCGGTTAGTAACAGACGATTCCCCCACCACTGACGGCTTTCGATCGAGAGTGTCTGAAAGTTGCGGCTCAGCTAATGGTGTCACTGAAGGTGCTGCAGTTTGTTGTGCCACCGGCACCTCTGACGGCGGTGGGGCAGATTTATTGAGAGCAAGCCCTATAATTATCGACGCCCCAATCAAACCACCGACAATCAAACTGCCGGTCAAGATAGTTTTTTGCCAATTCCCCCCACCCGAAGGCGCACTTACCGGCACCTCCAATGAAGGAGACACCGGCACTGTCTGCTGAACTGCCGGCGCAGGATAAGGCACAGTCGGAGACACCGGCACAGGAGAAGGCACAGTAGGAGACACCGGCACCCCCTGCTGCTGCAAAGCATCTAACATTTCCCGCGCCGCAGTGTAGCGCTCTCGCGGATGAAACTGAATCGCCTTATCCAGCACAGCTGCAAATTCCCGACTCACACTCAAAGCGTGCCGGTGCCAAATAAATTCCCCCGCAACCGGATCTACCAATTCTTGCGGCACTTTCCCCGTTAGCAAATAAATCGCCGTCAGCCCCAAACTGTACAAATCGCTAGAATATAAAGGTCGCCCCGCCGCCTGTTCGCTCGGCATAAATCCCGGAGTTCCAATCACAATCGAACTCGTGGCATTCCCCTGAGAATTGACCACCGTTCCCATTGTTTCCTTCACCGCCCCGAAGTCAATCAGCACCGGCACCCCATCCCGCCTGCGCACAATAATATTGTCCGGCTTAATATCCCGGTGAACAATCCGCTTGCTGTGGACAAACTTCAGCACCGGCAGAATACTCACCAAAAGTGCCTTAACTGAACCCTCACTCATTACCCCAGACGTTTCCAACTTCTGGCTGAGGGTAACTCCGTCCACCCACTCTTGCACCAAATAGAACTGCTCCCCCTCTGAAAAGTAAGCGTACAGCCGGGGAATTTGACTGTTCCCCTCGCCTAACTCTTCCAAAATCGCCGCCTCTCGCCCGAACCGCTCGCGCACCAGATTGTACAGCTGGGGATTGTTCGCCACCGGCTTCAATTGCTTGATCACGCAGCGGCGACTGGAAGGCATCTGGGTGTCTTCCGCCAGAAAAGTTTCGCCAAAACCCCCTGCGCCCAGTGGCTTAATAATGCGATAGCGGTTGTTCAACAGTGCCGGTGTCATCGGAAGCTACCACCTCTGTTTTAAAGATCGCTATGATTATATAGCGTTTCTCAGATTAGTGAGGTTGAGAAACCCGGTTTCTTTAAGAAACCGGGTTTCTGAGCCATAGTTCACCCAACTGAGAAACGCTATATAGCAATAAACAGTTAGTTTAGGACAAGGCATCTCACTTGCTATAGCAGCAGTCATATTGGGCGCGGACAGAAAGCCGGGGGTAGGGGTAGCGTTCCCTCGCACGGGAACGCTACGAATCTAAGTGGCTACTGCTATAGCATATCTCGCCGCGTTTTCTGCAAAAATTATCAAAACTTTACACAATCCGCCCCTAAGAGGTGATCTCTAAAGAAAAAATGAAGTTATAGCACTAGCCACTAAGGTTAGAACATTAGAGTTTGAGGTTGGAGGGAACCCCTGCCCTACGCCTGTACTGCGAATATAAGGCGTAGGACAGGCGTCCCGCCTGTCCTTTGTATTCTAATCTAAGTGAATAATGCTATAGAAGAAACCGGGGTTCTTCCAGAACCCCGGTTTCTGACCACCGGCTTCAATTAATACCCCATGCCCAAATGCCCCATGCCCCATGCCCCATGCCCCATGCCCAATCCCCAATGCCCCAACTATCTGTAGCTTGTGTCGTCAATCAGCCAGCTGCCGGTTGCCGCATCCCAAATCAGGGATAAACGCTGAGACTCTGGCGCAACTCGCCCATCTTTCATAAGGTATGCCAGCCGGACATTCACCACAGCTGACTTAGCGTCAGATTGCACCAGATTGACGATCTGCAGATCCACGCGATCGACTTGCTGCCACCAGTCCAGATAGGAAGCGAAACTGTCACGCGAGTGATTTCTTTTGAAGTCGTAAGACAGCTTCGTCCATCCTTTCTCGTACTGGCGGTTATTGATAAGATTGGAGTAGTAATCTCGCACAGCTTGCTCTGGGGAGGGTCTGGAATTAGAAACAGCAGGCGCTGAGGGCTTAAGATTCGTACCGGCGGACGCATCTGTGTACAAAACATCAATTCGCACCGCATATTTCGAGGTATTATCAGAGGTAATTTCAACATTGTAGTCGCCGGAACTTGGCAGTGTGCCGCTCCACTCAGTGTTGCTCCCGCTCGCCGTTCCCAGCTTTTGGTCTAGCTGGTCATACACCTCCACTTTCACATTTCCTTGCAAAATGATTACCGTAAACTGCTGCCCTTTGGCGCTCTTCACCTGGTAGCGTTTGATTTCTCCGGGGGCGACAGTGCCTCTCACCGTCTTGCCGGTGGAACCGAGACTGAAAGTAACTCGCTGAATCTCAACTTTTACGATTTCGCTGTCAGGCTGCTTTGGATCGGGGCTGGAAATCGCCGGCGGTTTTTTTGTGGGCTTTGCTGTGGGCTTATCCGCAGGCACCGGCGTCGATCCTGTGCCGCCACTCCCTGAGCCCACCGGCGACGGTTGAGAGTGAGCCACAAGCAAACCGATGAGCGCAAATGCGCCCACGATACCGCCCACAATTGCCGGCTTGTGCCAGTCGCCCTCACCTGTAGATTGCGGTGGTTGCGCCGCTACGGTGCCCCGATTAAAACCCGGGGAAACCGCCTGCGTCTGCATCTGAGACATATTGTTGCTCGCTGCCGGTGCTGCCGGTGCGGCGGGGAGGGATTGCAAGGCGGAAAGCATTGCCGGCGCGTTGTGGTAGCGATCTCGCGGGTGAGACTGAATCGCCTTATCCAGCACCGCCACAAAGCCCGGGGTAATATGGCGTGCGTGCCGGTGCCAGACAAATTCGCCGCTGCGGGGATCTATTTCTAACTCTTGGGGAGTTTTGCCGGCGATCAGGAAAATTGCTGTTAGCGCCAAGGCGTACAGATCGCTAGAGAAAAGGGGTTTGCCTGCGGCTTGTTCCGAGGGCATAAACCCCGGAGTGCCAATCATTATCGAGTGGGTGGGGTTGCCTTGGGAATTGAGCGCCGCCCCCATCGCTTCCTTCACCGCGCCAAAGTCAATCAGCACCGGCACGCCATCCCGCTGCCGCAAAATAATATTGTCCGGTTTAATATCGCGGTGGACGATGCGCTGGCTGTGGATGTAATTGAGCACCGGCAGCAGGCTGACCACTATTCCCCGGACTTCACTTTCGGTGAGCCTCCCCCCCGCCCGCACTTTTTCCGTGAGGGTGACGCCCGAGATCCATTCCTGAACTAAATAAAACTGCCCCCTTTCAGAAAAGTAGGCGTACAGCTTGGGAATCTGACTGCTGCCCTCGCCCAGTTCTTCCAAAACAGCCGCTTCTCGCTGGAAGCGATCTCGAACTAGCTGGTAAATCTGGGGGTTGCCGGTGGCGGGTTTGAGCTGTTTAATCACGCACCGGCGCGTTGAAGGCATGTAAGTGTCTTCAGCGAGGAAGGTTTCGCCAAACCCCCCTGCGCCCAGTGGCTTAATAATGCGATAGCGGTTGTTCAGGAGTGCCGGTGCCATTCGTTCCAGTCCGTAACGCTTTTGTTATAAAAATAGCACTGCTTTATGGCAGATGCTCCTAAGAAACCCGGTTTCTCAAAGAAACCGGGTTTCTCGCGCCCCAGGAATCAGCGTTTGGCCTGGGTAGAGGGCAAAGCCTTCCAGAACGGCTGAGCGAATCCCTTGCGCCTGGTGTTGGTGGCGCAGTGAGTGTTGCCCCTGAGTTCCTGATAGTAGCGGTCATCTAGAAAAGAAACCTTGAGTGCGGAACCCGCCACCCGTTTGCGGAACGCCTCCTGGGTGTAGTCTTTGCCACCGATGAGGGCACCGCGCGGATTCGACAC
>Ga0114941_100198_pt1 | contig 13437 bp, 10 predicted proteins | sample DevilsHole_FD_89580 | JGI IMG/M metagenome (GOLD analysis project Ga0114941, IMG submission 89580) | Groundwater microbial communities from Devils Hole, Nevada to study Microbial Dark Matter (Phase II) - Devils Hole | ecosystem: Environmental > Aquatic > Deep subsurface > Groundwater | place...
ACTACAAACTTTGGGCTAAAGCCCAACTACAAACTTTGGGCTAAAGCCCAACTACAAACTTTGGGCTAAAGCCCAACTACAAACTTTGGGCTAAAGCCCAACTACAAACTTTGGGCTAAAGCCGTTTATTGTTGCGAGCTTCGAGGGCTAGACTAATAGCAATGAAGAGGACTGTCAGCCCCTGAATGGCATAGACTACAGTCACCGGCACGCCGGCACTGCGCTGCATGACATTCGCGCCGCTGCGCAGGGCACCAAAGAAGAGGGAAGTGAGGACAGCACCCGCAATATTGCCGCGACTGAGAAAAGCAATCCCCAGGGCATCAAAGCCGTAACCGCCAGAGAACTTCTCGAACAGCCGGTATTTTAAACCCATCACCTCACCGGCACCCGCCAGCCCAGCCAACCCGCCCGCCAGCGCCATCACTAACATTATAGTGCGCTCCACAGAAATGCCGGCATATCGCGCCGCAACTGGATTGAGTCCCACCGCTGCGATTTGATAGCCCAAGGGCGTTTGATCGAGGATCGCCCACACGATCGCCGCCCCCACTAGGGCAATTAAAATGCCGGCGTGAGCGAGACTGTTCGGCAGAATAACCGGCAGTTTTGCCAATTCAGAAATCAGCGGCGTGTAAGGGCTGGGCGCTCCTTTTTCTATAAGTGGCCCTTGCACGAGATACCCCACAAAGTTGAGGGCGATGTAGTTCATCAGCAGGGTAGAAATCACCTCATTGACACCTCGCACCGCTTTGAGATATCCTGGAATTAACCCCCAAATCGCTCCCAGAACAAACCCGCCCAGCAGCGCCAGCGGCACATGAACAAATGCCGGCAAACCATGCAGGTAAAGTCCCACCAGCGCACTGCCCAAACCGCCCATATAAATCTGCCCTTCGCCGCCGATATTGAGCTGATTCGCTCGCAGAGCCACCAGCACCCCCAGAGCAGCTAAAAGCAGCGGAGCCATCTTAGTCAGCGTATTGCCAAATCCGAAATAAGTAGCCAGCGATTCTTGAAACAGGGCGACATAAGCCGTCACCGGATTCGCCCCAGCCAGCACAATCAATCCAGCCCCAATCAGCAGCGCAGCCGCAACCGCCACCACCGGCGATAAAAATGGCACAAAACTTCCTGCTTTTCCGTCTCTTTTCACTCTTCCCTTGGCGTCCTTGGCGTCTTTGCTCAAGAAACCCGGTTTCTTTAAGAAACCGGGTTTCTGTTATTTCTCAGAGAAATTTTCCCACCCCCCATCAGCAACCCCACCCGCTCCACACTAGCACCCTCCGCCTCCAAAATATCCACAAACTTCCCCTCATACATTACAGCAATGCGGTCACTCACCGCCATAACTTCCTCCAACTCCGTAGAAATATACAGAATAGCCGCCCCGCGCTCCCGTTCCGCCAGCAACCGCTGCTGCACCGATTCAGTCGCCCCGACATCCAAACCCCGCGTTGGCTGCATTGCCACAACCAGCACCGGATCGCCGTCGAGTTCCCGCGCCAGCACCACTTTTTGCTGATTTCCGCCCGACAGCTGGCTCACCCTCACCTGTGGGTGAGACGCCCGAATGTCATATTGTTGCATAGCGCGATCGGCGCGGTCAACAATCGCTCGCTCTTGCAAGAAAAAGTGCCGGCAAAATGGCAAGCGCCTGAAAGCTTTTAGAATCAGGTTTTTGGCGATACTGAAACCCAATACCAGACCCATTTTTTGCCGGTCTTCTGGAATGTAACCCACTTTCAGCTGCTTGCAGCGCTGGGGGGACAAATGGGTGACATCCTCGCCGCACAGGTTAATTTTGCCGGCGGTGACTGGGCGCAAGCCGGCGATCGCATCCGCCAATTCTCGCTGACCGTTGCCATCTACACCGGCAATTCCTAATATCTCACCGGCACGCAATTGAAACGACACATCCCGAACGGCTGTGAGATGCCGGTCATCTCTGACGGTTAAGTCCTGAACTTCCAGCACAACATCACCTTCTTTTCGCGGGTGTTTATTCAGCTGCAAGGATACCTCCCGCCCTACCATCAATTGCGCTAACTTTTGGGAGTTTGTGTGTTGAGTTGCTGTGGTTGCGAGGACCTGACCCCGCCGCAGCACTGTCACCGTGTCGCAGAGGCTCATCACTTCTTCTAGCTTGTGGCTGATCAAGATAATTGTGTGTCCATTTGCTGCTAGCAGGTGCAGAATATGGAACAAGGAATCGACTTCCTTAGGCGTCAGCACTGCTGTGGGTTCGTCAAGAATCAGCAGCTTGGCTTTGCGGTAAAGAACCTTGAGAATTTCCACTCGCTGCTGGGCTCCCACCGGCAAATCCCCCACCCTGGCGCTGGGGTCAACTTCCAAGCCGTAAGACTGGGATATTGCGGCGATTTCCTGCTGTTTTGCTGGCAGGTTTAGACGCCAGATTGAGCCTGTTCCCAGGATGATATTTTCGGTAACAGTCAGTTGCGGAACCAGCATAAAGTGCTGGTGAATCATGCCGATACCGAGTTCAATTGCTGCTTTGGGGGAAGCGATCTGCACCGGCACTTCTTGCAGGTAAATATGGCCGGCATCGGGGTGGTAGAGGCCAGAAAGGATGTTCATTAAAGTGGTTTTGCCGGCTCCGTTTTCTCCCAGGAGGGCGTGAATCGAGCCGGTGGCGACACTCAGGTTGATGCTGTCGTTGGCGACAAAGCTGCCAAAGCGTTTGGTAATTCCCTCTAGGCGCAGGTATGGCATAAGAGCAAATGCGTTTAATATTGTATTGTAACTGCCGGCAGATCCGGCTGATTGGCATTCCCAGGCAGAGCCTGGGAACGAGGAAACCTGGTTGGGCTAAAGCCCAACTACAAACCTGGTTGGGCTAAAGCCCAACTACAAACCTGGTTGGGCTAAAGCCCAACTACAAACTTGGTTGGGCTTTAGCCCAACTACAAACCTGGAAACGAGGAAAAGATTAAGTTTTAAACCTTCTTAACGCACCAGGTATATTTGCCGGCATCTTTGCACGGTTCAAAGACAATCTTCTTGGAAAGTATCGCCTCTTTCGCATCGATTGCTTTTTTCTGTACTGCTTCCGGCACCATTGCGCCAAAGCGCCCCAAACTCACGATCTCCGGTTTTTCCAGCCCGATCGTATATTTTTCCCCCTTCAGCTGACCCTGTGAAGCCAATTCTGCCAGATAAGCGATGGCTAAGTCAATTCGCTTGACGGCACTGGTTAAAACCGCCTTGGCAGCGACATCCAGCTGGTCTGTGGTGTTGCCAAAGGCATAGACTCCCTTTTCTGCTGCTGTTTGCAGCACCGCCGCAGAGGCAATATCCAGCCACTGGTAAACCACATCCGCACCTGCGGAAATTAAAGCCACGGCTGCTTCTTTCGCCTTGGCGACATCATTCCAGTCTCCTGTATAGGTGGCGCTGATTTTGATATCGGGTTTGATTGACTTGGCTCCTAATTCAAAGCCGCGCAACTCTTGCTGGGTCGCTTCAAATGACTGGCCGGCGAGATAAGCCATGTGGTTTTTTTTAGTGAGGGAAGCGCCTATTATACCACACAGGAAGCTCAGGTGCATGTGATTGATCCGCAGTGCGGCTAGATTTTGGCCGGTGGCGGCACCATTAACCCCGACAAAAAAAGTGTTGGGAAACTGAGCGGCTACCTGCTGAATTGCCGCATCAAATTGTCCCCCGTGAGCGAAAACCAAGCTGTACCCCCGGCGGGCGAAGTCAGAAAGCGCCTCTACTTGATCGGGTTGCGCTACCTTTTCCACATGGGCAATTTCTGCGCCCAGCTGTTTTTTGACTTGGGTTATGCCCTCGAATCCCGCCTGGTTCCAAGCTTGGTCGGTAATGCTTCCTGGGAGGACGATTGCTGCTTTAAAATTTTTGGTGCCGGTGGACGTGATTTGTGTGGGTGCTGGACTGCTGCCGCAAGCTTTTAGCAACAGGCTGGTGCCGATGGCTGCTGAACCGTACCAGAGAAATTGACGCCGACTGTATTTTCCTGCCATGCGAACTCCTTGAACATCACCGGTGTTGTAAACAGTCCCCAAATGGGGAAGCCCTGTTATTTACTATAGCGGTTCTCAGTTGGATGAAGTAGCCCTTTGAAACCCGGTTTCTTAAAGAAACCGGGTTTCTCAGTACCTCACTAATATCAGAAATGCTATAAAATAATTATGTAACATAAAACTGTACTTTGAGATACTTTATGCCCCCAGCCCAAGCGGTCAAACAACTGCTGGCCCAGCCGATAGCGCCAGAAGGCTTCCAGCGGTACGGTCAGGTCATCTATCCCAGTCAAGACGGCAAGCGCTACGATTCCGAAGACGCCCAGCTGGAGATCAGCAACGGGATTCCCCGATTTTACATTATGCGCCTCACCCACAGGGGCCGAAAATTTCGCCACATTACTCGCCACGTCAAGTGTACGCAGTGTTTGGGATCTCTGGAAGGGAAGGAGTGGTTTATTGCGGTCGCCCCACCTTCCGAGTCGCCGGTGCCAGCTGTGGAGGAAATCTCGGCTTTTCGGATTCCTGGCAATTGCTTTATCAAGTTAGAAGTTGGCACCTGGCATGCGGGCCCTTATTTCGACCACGAGTTTGTTGATTTCTATAACCTGGAGTTATCGGACACGAATATCACTGACCACGAAACCTATAATTTGGGGGCGAATCTGGATTGTCAATTTGAAATTGTTTAGGAACCAGCTTCTTTTTTATGAGTGAGGTACTGAGAAACCGGGTTTCTTTAAGAAACCCGGTTTCTGGCCAAGATGTGAGTTAGCCGGCTTAATCGCCCCAAGTTGAGATGGGTCGGAGGACTTGTGGAATTTCTGAATCCGGCGCAAACTCAAGTTGCGTCTCACTTAGGGGGAGATAGCCGGAGTAGGTAAAAAATAAAAGCATCCTGCACAGCGCTATCCAGACATCCGAATCGTATTCCCAGTCCTGATTTAAACTAGATTTGCACGCGATGGATCGCAGCGCCCAAAAGTAATTATTGCGGACAGTGCCACCGCCTTTTTTGTACTGGGGCACGTCCTGCCGGTGGATGAATAGAATTTCGTCTTTGATTGAAGCTCTCATAGGTGAATATTCCTAACTCAACGTCAATTATGAATAAAAACTGTCTGGATGGTTTCTCGAGCAGCTGGCAATTCCGATCCTAGCAGGCTGGATCGCCGATTAGAGAGCGTGATATGATCTTGGATAGCGCTGGAATTGTAGAGACGCGATAAATCGCGCTTCTACAAGAGATATAATTTTCACCCTCACCCCCCGTTCCCCCCCTCTCCCTTCATGGGAGAGGGGGGGAAAATCAATAATTCTCCCCTCTCCCCTTGTGGGAGAGGGGTAGGGGGTGAGGGGGAGTAATGGGATGCTCCCAAAGCCAGTTTCTGTAATACCCCCTAATTGTTGATTCTTACTATGGCTACCGAAACCGTATTTTCCCTGAATTTCCCCCCAAATTATCCACCCCTGCGAGTTTTGATTGTGGAAGACGATCCGGTGATGCAGTTGGGGTTGGAGCAGTCACTAGCGGCTCACTCCCAGCTAGCCATCGTGGGACAAGCTGAAGATGGTTACTTGGGAGTGCGAGCGGCGCTGGAGCTGAAGCCGGATGTGGTGGTGATGGATATTGGTTTGCCGCGTCTGGATGGGATTGCGGCGACGGCGGAAATTAAAAAGGCGCTTCCCAATGTCCGGGTGGTGATGCTGACATCCCACATTGCGGACACGGAAATTATTGCGGCGCTTTCTAGCGGTGCGGACGCCTACTGCATCAAGGGAGCCAACGTAGACCGGCTGCTGGTGGCGATCGCGGCTGTTGCTGAGGGAGCGGCCTATCTCGATCCGCTCATCGCCCGCAAAGTTATCGACCGGCTCAAACCGCCAGCACCCGCCGGCAATTTCGCCCACCTGTCGCAGCGGGAGTTGGAAGTGCTGAAACTGATGGTAGACGGCTACAGCAATCCGGAAATTGCTTCCAGACTTTATCTTAGTGCCAACACGGTCAAAACTCACGTCCGCAACATTATGAATAAATTGTCGGTGGACGACCGGGTTCAGGCGGCTGTGGTGGCGCTCCGATCTGGACTGGTTTGAGAGGGTTTTGGATCTCCTGTGTTTTTGGGTACTGGGAAAGACATGGGTAAAAAAATTGCAGGCAACTGGATTTAGCGAACGCCAAAATTTTCCTGTATTTTATCTGCGTAAGCACCAGGAAGTTCGGCAAGCTTAAAAACAATTAACCGCTGGATTATGTTGGGCAAATGGGCGGCAAGAGTTCATGGTGAGGCTGCCCCGATTTCGTTGGGGGAAGAAAAATCGTGGGAATATACTTGCGCCCATGCCCTGAATCCGCTAGACTGGCCGAGTTCATGCCCGTTGGTATTGTATAATCGGATTGATATGCCGCCTGTGAGTCCAGCCAAGCTCAACTGATAGGCGACTTCTGGCAATTGCCAAACCGGATTTGTTTGCCGCGAGGGTTGTATTATGGAGCCGGCTATGTCCCTACAGTATCCTAGATATACTTTGCAGTCACTGGTTGTTGAGCTGCGGGCGGCTAATCAAGGAATGCCGCCGTTTACTTTGGGGCGGGCGCTGCACGCTCTGGTGCTCAACTGGCTGCAACGGGGAAACCCGGAACTGGCGGAGGCGGTTCACGACAGCCAGGAGTCTCCTTTAAGTATATCAGGTTTAGTGGGGGAGCGGCGCCCGAAGGGAACCCAAGCCGGCGATCAGTTTTTTTTTCGCATTGGGGTTTTGGATGGGCGGCTGATTTCGCCGCTGCTGATCGGTTTGGAACACTGGGGCGCGTCTCCTATTTCTTTGGGGAAGTTTCCTTTTGCGATTCGCTCTGTTTATGCAATGCCGGGGACGCACGCTTGGGCGGGTTGTTCTGATTATTACGCGCTGGCAAACGCACCGGCTCTCAGTAATGACGTGACGCTTTATTTTCTCTCGCCCACGAGTTTTAAGCAGAAGCAAGGGGTGCAGCCTTTTCCTCTGACGGAATTGGTGTTCGATGGGTTGCGCCGGCGCTGGAATGCTTTCGCTCCAGAAGAGCTGCACTTTCCTGCTCTTGAGTGGAATGGGTTAGTTTCGGCTTTTGAACTGCAAACCCACGCGCTGAAGATGAAGGGGGGAGCCGAAATTGGCGCTCAGGGTTGGGTGCGCTACCGGTTCCCAGATGCTGAGCAAGCAAAAGTTGCTGCGGTGCTGGCTCATTTCGCTTTCTTTTCGGGTGTGGGGCGCAAGACGGCGATGGGAATGGGGCAAGTGAAGTTCTTAGCTGAATCTTCATCAGGGGGTTGAGAGCAAATCTGCCTGTCACACTCCCCAATATTCCGGCGAATAGAAGTCGTTTTTTATAAATTACCTCTCAGCCGGCACTCCTTCCGACTCCACCCGCAACCGACTCCAACGGCAACCTCCCTTGGCGATCCTTCACAGCGGCGGTCAAAAAAATGACTAACTGTTAAAACAGCGAGAGAGCCAGAAACCGGGTTTCTTCTGTAGGAAAGCTGAGTTTTCCGGCTGAACCACCAGAAGAAACCCGGTTTCTTGTAACTTCACTTTTTTTATATTAACCTCTCAGCCGGCAGCCCACAACTCCAAATTCAAAAATACCCCACCGGCAGCGTAAACCAAAACGTCGCCCCCGCACCAGGCGAGCTAATCACCCCAATCTTACCACCGTGCGCCGCAATAATTTGCCGGCACAAATACAGCCCCAAACCCAAGCCGGTGGAGCGGCGTGCCTGGGAACCGCGTGCGTAAAGTTCAAACAGATGCTCGCACTCCTCTTCACTCATCCCCACCCCATTATCTTGCAGGGCGCAGCGAATCATCTGAGAATCCGATTCCTCCCCCTCACCCCCCTCAACCGCCGCAGTAACAGTCAAACTCAATCCCGGCGGGTTGTGATGCAAAGCATTGGCAATCAAATTTTCAAACACCCGCCACAGCTGACCCGAATCCGCACTCACCACCGGCAAATCAGCCGGCACCCTATTCCTGAGAGTCGCTTGATTTTTTGCCAGCAGAGGCTGCAAATCTGACCCAATCGATTCAATCAGCTCACCCAGGCGCACCGGCTCCCGCTGCAGGGCAATCCCCCGCACCTCGCTCGCATGAACATCCAGCAGCGAATTAATCAATTTCAGCTGGCGTTCGCTCCCCTGAATCATCCGCTCCAGAATTGAGCGAGCCACTGGAATTGTTGACGGTTGACTCTCGCCAGCACCCGGTATAGCAGCACTCAGCAAATTCTTCCACACCAGCAACACACCGATCGCCGGCGTGCGCAAATCGTGCGTCACCGCGTGCAAAAACAAATCCTTCATCTGGTTGAGTTCCTGCAGTTCCCGATTGCGCTGCTGCAGCTGAGCCGTGCGCTCCTCCACTTGCTTTTCTAAATTCGCATTGAGCGCCGCCAGCCGCAGGTAGAGCTGCCCTTGCTTAATCGCAATCGCCACTTGAGTTGCCAGTCGCTCCAGCAATTCAATTTCAAAAGGCTGCCAGCAACGCGCCCCGCTGCACTGGTGAGCCACCAGCAAACCAAACGGCTCCTCATCCACCACAATCCTCACCGCCAAGCTCGCCTTAATCTGGTAGTCAGCATAGTATCGCGCCAGATAAGGCGACACCGGCACGGCAGAAGTATCCTCAACAGCGCCAACCGGATGCCCGTCAAATAGCACATTAACTTTACTCAAATAAATGTCACGCTTCAGCGCGTATCCCAGCATTGATGGTAAGCCTGCAGCCACCGATTCTGCCACCACCAAAGCCTCATAATTATCCTCCTGGTAGCCAATATAAACACGGTCAGATTTCAGGAGGTGACGAATCTCACAAACTGTGCTATTTAGAATTTGTTTCAAATCGAGCGACTGGCGAATGCGCAGGGCAATTTCTGCCAGCAAGCGGTCGCGATCTTGCGCCGCCCGCAGCTTTTCCTCCGCCCGCACTCGCTCCGTGATATCATTAATAATCGCCAGCAAACAGCGCTCACCGGCAATCTCCACAATCTCAGCAGAAAGCAAACCCACCCGCACCTCGCCCGTTTTCGTGCGCAGTTTAACTTCCATATTAGCAACCGCACCCCGCTCTTGCAATGCCTGTTTCATGCGATCGCGATCTTGCGGATCGACCCAGATATTCAGCTCGATGGACGTTCGACCGATGACCTCCTCGCGCCGGTATCCGAAAATGCGCAGGCTACTGTCATTCACATCAATGTAGCGCCCCTCATTCAGGGTGCTGATCGTGATAAAATTCGGGCTGCAGCGAAAAGCTTTTGAGAACTTCTCCTCCGACTGCTGCAGCGCCTGCTGAGCTTCTTTGAGTTCGGTAATGTCAACGCCGACACACACAGCCGCCTCACCTTGAAGGTACTTCTGAGCGACTACGATGTGATGTCTTTTCCCCCCCACTGCAGCGCCGGCATTTTGTCGGTGCGCGAAAACCATTTCTTGCGACGCTTCCCGTGCTGGTGATGCGAAAAAATCCGACAAAAATTCTTTCAAAACACCCTCAACATTCAGAAACTCCAATTCTTTACCCACAAAATCTGCCGGTGTGCGCCCGAAAGTCTTCGCCAAATACCGGTTCACGCCCAGATACTTCAAATCCGAACCAATCCAAGAAACGCACCCCGGAACCGCATCCAGCACCGCTTGCAGCTGGTCTTTTGCCTCCTGCAGCGCTTTTTCTCCCAGCAGGCGGTGGGTGATATCCAGAACATATCCTTCATAGTGGGTAACTTCCCCCTGATCGTTGCGGATAGCCGCCGTGAAATCGCAAACCCACCGCACCTCCCCACTGGCGCGGACAATGCGATAGTCCTGCTCAAAGGAGTCCAAACCCGCCGCATTATGCGCTTGCAGTTCAGCCGCTATTTTCGGCACATCATCGGGATGCACGATGCTGGCGTAGGGCAATCTGCCACTGGTAAAATCATCAGGATTAAACCCCCACTGAGTCACATTGGGAGACACATATTCCACCGGCCAATTGTCTTCCGCTCGCCACCGGAAGATGATCACCGGCCCTCCCGCAAACAGCCGGCGCTCTCGCTGCAGCGCTTCTTCCGCCTGTTCGCAGCTGCTTCTCTCCTCTAGCAGCCGGTCATTGGCTGCTTTTAACGCCGCTTTTTGCTCCTCAAGTTGGCGCTTAATATCCGCATTTTCCTGCTGCAATTTACGGATGGCATCCACTATTTCTGACTCCGACTCCCCCGCCTGTTGAATTTCGTTGAATTTTTCTTCCACTTTTTTGCCCCCAGCAGTAGCTGAGCAGAAATAAGCTGAAGAACCCCACCCCCCAACCCCCTCCCCGCCTGCGGGGAGGGGGAGTAGGACTCTTTTAATTTTTATTTTGCCCAGCTATTTCACAAACACAATCCCCCGATAGGATGATTGGCATTAGGGAAATCGAGAGCCGGTGAAAAGTGGGGTAGGGTTCCAGAGGCACCCTACCGGGAGGGGATTCACTGGTCAGAGCGCAGAAACCCGGTTTCTTTAAGAAACCGGGTTTCTCACGCTATCAGTTTCCAGCTCACTCACAAACGCGGCAACCGCAGCGACAAATTCCGGGGTAGACTCATAAGGCAGAACATTTCGCCCCTTTATTTGAAGCCCCCGCCCCTGCGGCAGAGCATTCAAATAGTCAGCCAAACGTTGCGCCGGCAGCTCTTGCTTGCCTTCCCGACTGATGCTGGATGCCTTTTCCCCAAAAACAACAAGCGTTGGTTGGGCGATGGCAGCCACTGCCGGTTTGTAGTCCTTTCGCCAAAACCCAGCCAGGAAAGAAAAAACAGCATGTCGGCTGGCTGGATTTGCCGCACCGGCTTCCAGAGTGTCCAGCCACTCAGCATCAACCGAATTGGCATCACCGAACAGCTGTTTAGTGGAAAACGATTGCAGGAACTGACGGCGGCGGGCGTAGCGGTAAAAAGCGCTGCCTGCCGGTGAATCTAACAGATTCCAAGTCAATTTTTGCTGCCAAGCAAGCGTAGGTTTGGTCATAATTCCCCAAGCCGGCGGGCCAGACAGCACCAGCCCGCGAATCAAATTCGGCTGCAATTGCGCCAATTCAATCGCCACCGGCAGCAGCGCCCCTTGCGCCACAACAACAGCCGGTTTTCCCACCACCGTCTGCAAAAAGTGCTGCAACTGCTCAGCCCAATCTGCCGGCGTGTAAGCCGCACGCGGCATGTCACTTTCCCCACATCCGAGTAAATCTGGATTGTAAATCGGATTCCGGCGACCGGTTTGATCCCACTGTTTGCAGAAGCGGTGCCAAAAACGGCGCGACAGCCCCACACCAATCGGGTGTACCAGCAGCAGGGGGAGGCTGCTGCCGGCATCTGAATGTGCCGGTGTGTGGAGTTCATAGGAAGCGCGGTAATCCCGCCAAGTGTAAAACAGTGTTTGGGGGAGAGATTCAGTTCTCCCCTCAGTGGTTTGTGCTGCTGTAGATTTTGCTTGCATATTTGCTTGCATAGTTGCTGGTGTTTGCGTCTGTAGTAATTGTGCCAAAAATTACCGGACAGTGCAACGCCCCTGGGTAACCGACTTGTAGGGTGAGTTACTCCGGAACGCACCCTACTGGTATCACCTGTAAAGTTCTAGACGGTTTGTTTAGTAAAAATAGAAAGCAAAACCGGCCCGAGAAGATCGTAATGCCCCGCGCAGCCCAATCCCGCTTGTACGCCTAACTGTTCCCGCGCCTGAGGGCTGTAAAGTCTGATACCACCGGGCGAAACCCTCAGATCCAGGAGAGAGGTTTGCCAGCGAACTGCGAAATCGGCTAAGTAAAAGCGCCCGCCCGGAGAGAGCACCCGGCTGACCTCAGAAAATACCTGTTCGGGGTTCGGGTAGTGCAGGAAACTGATAGTATTAAAAACCGCATCAAACTGCTCGTCAGCGAAAGGAAGAGACTCAGCATTCCCCTGGACGTAGATGAGACGGGGGCGAACACTATCGGGCTTGCGCCGGCGGGCCTGACGGATCATCTCAGCAGAGAAATCTAAACCCGTTCCTTGCAGATTGGGGAACTCGGTGGCGAGGCGAGTCAGCAGGCGTCCGGTGCCGCATCCGATGTCGAGCACATTCGGCTTGTCTGGCAAATTCACATACTCAAGCAGCCGCTTGTGAATCGCTTGATAGAATACTGAGGTAAACACCCAGTCGTAGTTGGGTGCCCAGCGGTCGAATAATTTCTGTTTCCTGTTTATAGCATTAGGTTCCATCATCTACCATTTCAGTGTAAAATAGCTAGAGGTTTAAGTGGGATCACCCACTCGATCAGTTCTAAATGATTTGTGAAATACTCTATCTTTTCTTTCCTTGGCGCACGGGCGCGTCTTGGCGGTTGATTAAAAAAGTCTCACAAATCAATTAGAACCGCTATATTGAAACGAGGCAACGAGCGGACGTAGGGGCACAGCACTGCCGCGCCCCTAGAGGCGGTAAATTTATTCCCCGCCGGCGTTACTTGCGCGACAGAGCCGCATTGTAAACCTTTTCATTCGCCTCAGCCGACTTAAATAAGTCTACCACAGGATTGGGGTAATCAACACCAATTCGCACCTCGAAACGCTGCTGCTCCACCGGCAATAATTTCCACGGTTCGTGAACTTTGCCAGCCGGCACCTTTGCCAATTCGGGAAGCCAGTGTTTCACGTATTCGCCCTGGGGGTCGTAATCTTTGGATTGCTTGAGGATGTTGAAGAAGCGGAAGCCCCGCGCGTCATTGCCCACACCGGCAGTGTAGTTCCAGTTGCCCCAATTGCTGCAAACATCATAGTCAATCAGCAGGGACTCAAACCACTCAGCCCCCATTTGCCAGTTGATGCCTAAGTTCTTAGTCAGGAAACTGGCGACATTTTGCCGGCCCCGATTGGACATAAAGCCGGTGGCGGCCAGTTCCAGCATGTTAGCATCAACCAGGGGGAAGCCGGTTTTCCCCTCTTTCCAGAGCGCGAATCGCTCCCAGTCTTCTTGCCAGGGAATCGGCACCCCCTGCAGACCTGACAGGTGAAAGATGCGGTTCCCGTGCTTGGCGCAGATAAAGCGGAAATAATCCCGCCACAGCAACTCGAAGATTAGCCAGTAGGTGGAATCGTTTTTAACCCGCTGTTCTTCGTATTTTTGGACTTGCTCCCAGATATAGCGCGGCGACAGGCAACCCAGTGCCAGCCACGGCGAAAATTTGGAGGAGTAATCCGCGCCGAGCATGCCATTTCGGGTATCTTTGTAGACTCTCAGCCGGTCTTGTTTCCAGAAGTATTGCTGGACTCTTTCTAGCCCAGCCGTTTCCCCGCCTTTAAATTGTAAGGCGGCTCGCTTGTCGGGCGCGGGTGGCTGAAGTCCGAAATCTGCCAGTTGCGGGAGGGTGCCGGTGTCAATTTCGGGCAGGGGGGGGA
>Ga0114941_100200_pt1 | contig 13347 bp, 6 predicted proteins | sample DevilsHole_FD_89580 | JGI IMG/M metagenome (GOLD analysis project Ga0114941, IMG submission 89580) | Groundwater microbial communities from Devils Hole, Nevada to study Microbial Dark Matter (Phase II) - Devils Hole | ecosystem: Environmental > Aquatic > Deep subsurface > Groundwater | place...
CACTGGTTCTGGCGTGGGAGTTGGCACCGGCACCGGTTCTGGTGTCGGAATCGGAGTTGGCACCGGCACCGGTTCTGGTGTCGGAATCGGAGTTGGCACCGGCACTGGTTCTGGCGTGGGTGTTGGCACCGGCACCGGTTCTGGTGTCGGAATCGGAGTTGGCACCGGCACCGGTTCTGGCGTGGGAGTTGGCACCGGCACCGGTTCTGGCGTGGGTATGGGAGTTGGCACCGGCACCGGTTCTGGCGTGGGAGTTGGCACCGGCACCGGTTCTGGCGTCGGAATCGGAGTTGGCACCGGCACCGGTTCTGGCGTCGGAATCGGAGTTGGCACCGGCACCGGTTCTGGCGTGGGAGTTGGCACCGGCACCGGTTCTGGTGTGGGAGTTGGCACCGGCACCGGTTCTGGTGTCGGAATCGGAGTTGGCACCGGCACCGGTTCTGGCGTGGGAATGGGTGTGGGTATGGGAGTGGGAGCTGGCACCGGCATCGGTTCTGGCGTAGTGTCGTTATCTGTAATAGACGCCGTAACGCTGTCAACCGCAATCCCGCTATAGTTGGCATCCGCACTTTCTACCGTGTGCGCAATCGTGCCGATGTGACTTGCTTCCACAATCGCATCATCTACCGCCGCCACTGTCACCGTTTTCGGATTATTCCAATTTGTCGGAGTGAAGGTGATCTCGGCAATTGCCTGAATTTGACTGCCGGTGTCAAATTTCACGGTAACTTCAGATGCCGGTTGGGATGTCAGGGAGATTTGGTAACTGCCATTGCTTCCCCCTTCGCCGGCGCTGACATTTGAGGTGCTGATAACCACACCCGCTGTGTCATCGTCGGTAACACTCACAACACCCGCACCAGCAATATAGTTTGTCGCAGAAGCTGTTACCGTCACCGACTGCAAACCATCCACAACCGCATCGTCAACCGCACCCACCGCGAAAGTTACAGACGCCGCACCATTGGGAATTGTCACCGTTAGAGGCACAGTCGCTTCCGTTGTGTCGCTGCTAGAAAGGTTGACTGTGAGCGCACCTGCAGTGCTGCCGGTTCTCGTTACAGTGCCTATTGCAGCACCCGCACCCGCACCTTCTGAGAAACTGCTGGCATTAAAGCTCAAGTTTAACTCCGGATTCGCCAAATTGAACCGCGCCAAACTCGGAGCGTGGTCACTATATTTAAAGCCAAACTCCGAATTGACGTGCACAATATCAAACCCATCCAAATTGCCCAGCAGATTTCCGCTCACAAGAATGTGATCGAGGGTGCGGGAATTCCCCTCGTAATTGTAAGTGTAGCGCTCACCGGCAGGCAATTGCTCCACCAGCGCACTCAACCCCGCGTTTTTCAGGATATTCAGCGGACTGGAAAACTCAAAATCATTCAAATCCCCCAGCACAACCACATTCGCGTTAGGGTCTATGTCCAGAATGCCGGTCGAACCATTTTTGATGAAATTCGCCACAATAGCTGCTTGCTGGTTGCGCTGAGATTGACTGCTTTGACCGGCAGGCTGGTTTACCCCAAACAGCGGGTCATCTGCTAGTTTAGCATTAAAGTGATTGACAATCGCAAAAACTTTCTGCCCGTTGAACACAAACTCGCCCGCCAGCGGTTTGCGACTGCTATTAAACGCCCCATTTGTCGGTTCAATTCGCCCAGGACTTGCAGAAAGTTCCGGCGCCCCGGCATTATTGATAACACTGACAGCAGACGTAGAAGTCCCGCCGGCACGATCGGCAAAACTGACGCGACTCGGATTGAACAGGAAACCAACGCGAATATTCCCCCCTGGTTCGCCGCCATCCGCGTCATCCACCGGGTCAATTTGGCGGAACTCGTAAGTTGGCCCACCGGCAGCCTGAATCGCTGCTATTAGCATACCATAAGTTGCGCTGGCGTCAACCACAGAATCATTCGTCACGCCGTTACTGTCTTGGATTTCCTGAACCGCAAGGATATCCGGCGACTTGAGATTGCTGACAATAGTGCTGGCAATGTTGGCAAATTTCGCGGCGCTGTCTCCCGGATCGAGGTTGCTCAAATTGAAGGTAGCGACTGTTAGCTGACTGGCGGTGGGATTTAAACTCGTGACTTCCTTTGTCAGTCCCCCAGGAGTTACACTAGGCAGGGCAGAAGTGTTCAGGAGCTTGAAGTTACCGGCGCTGTAATCCATCACGCCAGTAATGGCACCGCTGAAGCTGTCGCCCACACTCACTTGCGGCGCACCGGCAACAATCGCATCATCAATTATAATCCGTTCTGGGTTAAAATCATTTGCCCGAATCACAATACCGCCGCGAGGGGTTCGCACACCCGCATCCGCACCGCCATCCGCCAGTACAGGAATTTCCCCTGCAGCGCTAGTTGGCCCAACTGCCACAGCATTATTAACTCGCACCAGCATCCCTTCCAGACTCTCGTAAAAATCGATACCGTCTTCGGAAGGGTCAAATGCCGTGCCGGCATTTTCCACATTACCACCAACCGCGTCATTGTCAATTATTTCTGCCGGTGGCGTGCGTCCGCCACTACCAATTATAATCGGAGTGGGGAGAGAGTTGCCAGAAGACAAAACCGTGATGATGGGATTGGCAATCTGGGTGACAGAAAGGTTGGTGGCAACACCGCCAGGGCGAACTTCACTCACTGTACCATTTACCAGTACCGAGTCGCCGACACTGACAGCCGGTGCTGAGGAAGTGAAGACAAAAATACCCTCGGATGTGGCATCATCCGCATCCGGATTGGGGTCTTGCATGTAAAATCCGCTAGAGGTTATGGCGGTGACAGTGCCGGTAACGTTGGTGACTGACTGACCGTTTTTAGGGGAAATGTGAGCCGCACCTTGGATGTCGCGGATGCGAACAGGTGCGGTGACGGCTATCCCCGCTGAGAATTCAGAAGTGTCATTATTGCCTGTTGCTGTAGCCGTGATGTATTCGCCGATAGCCACAGCTATTGGCAGTGTGAGGTTAATCGCGGCATTGCCGGCTATATCAGCCGTAACAGCCGTTTCGCCCAGAAAAGTCTTGCCCTCGCCATAGCCAGAAGCGTTTAAGCTGGAGTTGGAGAAAAATTGCAGGGTGAAAGTAGTACTGGGAGTGCTGTTGAATGTGCCGGCAATCGTGGTGCTGCTGCCATTGGACAAGGCTGCGGTGAGGGCGGGGAAATTTTGCAGGTTGTTCGCGCCGGTGTCGGCATCACCGGCATCGTTAGGCGTCACCCCATCGCTTGTGAGTTCAAGGTCAATCCCCAAGCCGGTGTTGGAGAAGATGGAGTTGGAAAGGATGGAATTGCCGGTGCCGGTTCTCACGAACACCCCATCGCCGCCGTTAAAAGCAATGGTATTGCCTGCAATATCATTATTGCTAGAACCGCTAATGTACAAGCCATCTGAGGAATTCCCCAAGGGGCTGGTGCCATCCGCTTGCGTGCCGATATAATTGCCGACTATCTGGTTGCCGGTGGCGTAGCTGCCGGTGATGCTGATGCCTAAGTTATTGCCGGAAATGATGTTGCGCGTCGCCGCCGCTGTCCCCCCAATCCTGTTGTCAGGTGTGTCGAAAATAACTACGCCGGCATAGTTGTTCCCCAAGTCAATCGTGCCGGTGACATCGGTGCCGATGTAGTTGCCCTGGATGACATTGCTCCCGTTCATCTCCAGCACAATCCCGTTATCGAAGCGATTGATAGCCAACCCCTGGACTGTGCTATCTCCACCCACGATATACAAGCCAACACCCCCCGCACTGGCTCCGTTCAGTTCTATAATTGGGGTGCCATAAAATCCGGGCTGTGCCGTGCCATCGATGATAACTGACTCATCCAAACTGGGCAGCGATGATGCCGGTGCGATGCTAAATACGCCCGTAAGCGCGTCGTAGCCAGAATCAGTAGTGGGGATGTTGAAGCTAATCGTGTCAGTGCCGGCAAACGCATTGGCATTGAGTATGGCTTGCCGCAATGAACCCTCACCGGCATCATTGGTATTTGTCACGGCGGTATCGCTAGCAGCAATGGTAACCGTTGCCGTATTCTGCGAGGCATTTATAGCATAAGCCGCGTCATTTGTCAAGGTTATCTGTAAAGTTTCTGCCGCTTCTGCTGCGATGTCATCCACCGGCGTCAGGGTGACATCTACATAGGTTTGTCCGTCGGGAATCACCACTGTGGCCACCGAGCCTGTGACGTTAATGCTGCCGCCGCTGAGGTTATAATCGCCGGCGGTGCTCGTACCCGCAATGGCAAGTTTGACCGTTAAGTTCCCGGCGCTGCTAGTGCGGGTGATGCGGTAGGTGCCGGTGTTGCTGGGTTCAGCTGCGGAATTGTCCGTTGCGGTGATGCTGACTGTGGGGTTTCGCAAGCTATTGATGTAGGTGGTGTTTGTCCCACCGTTGGGCAAACCAAGAGAACCCAAACTGTTGATAGCGTAGTTAGCAGCTATATTGACACCGGCTCCATCACTTGTGAACTCCACATTAGCATTGTTGTTAGGGGCTGCAATTTTCACCTTAGCTGCATTTCCCAATGCGCCTAAACCAGTTGCAGGCCACGCGATAGAATCGATGGAAGTGGTTCCAGCGCTGCTGGTATCCACCCAAGCCACATCTGAAGCCGCAAAATCCCCTCCGAGTGCGTTAGTGCTGAATAGCGCATTCTTGAGAAACGAACCGCCCGCTCCGCTGTTAATCTGTAATTGAATGTTCCAATCAGCATCCGTCCCACCTGGCATGGGGTTATAGGCAGTATCTTGTGTGGGAATCACAGTAGAGCCACCAATTACAATCAGGGTTCCTGCCTTAAAAACAGGAGCAATTGTCCCCATGTTAGTGAACTGGTAAGCTGAATTCTTCTGTGCTGTTGTGCCGGTTGAATCGCCCACAAAAAAGCTCTCAAGTTGAGCCGCTGTCAAATCTTGAGTCAGCAGTAGCTCTATGTACTCATTGCCTTGGAACTGTCCAGCACGCCGGAACTCGTTGATAATTATCTGCGGTGCCGGCAGAATATGGCTGTAAGCTTCCATCACCCCCATCTGAAATGCCAGGGGTGCCTCAATCATGCCGGTGGCGCATTCCAGCACCCAGTCTCCGCCTTTTGCCGCGCTGCCGGTTTTGTCATCAGAGGCGGCGACATCAGCGCCAGTTAGCTGAGCCAACCGGCGGGTGAAAACTTCACCCTTTTCACCGGCACCTACCTCGCACCCATACAACACAATATCGGCACCGGCACTCTTATTTCTAGGTAAAAGAGCCCCCGCCCAGCTTTGCAATTGTGTTGTATAATTACTTATAGTGTCCCCGCTCAGCCATATATTTCCCAAACGCACACCGCCGGAACTCCCGTGGGAGACAATATGCACGCCAGATATGCCGGTGCGTCCCGCCAGCAGCTGAGTAATCTGCTCTACCCCGTCTTTTGTGGCGTCGAGGACAAATACTTCCGCCCCAGGTGTCAGACCGGCAGCCAGATTTTGCCAGTCGGGAACTGTGGGGTCAAAGATAACAATCTCACTGCTGGCTGGTTGCGCAACTGGCATGCCGGTGAGCCGGTCAAAATTCGCCGCGCCAGATAAGTTTGTCCTCAGGACTTCAGTCCTCCCCCCATCCGTTACTGCTGCGGCAATGCCGGTCAGCGGGTCTGGTTTGAGGAGCGTATCTGCTGGTATTAATGCCCTTTCTTCCCCATTGACATCTGTAGCGATTTGTGATTCTGATTCTGGAAAAACCAACAGAGCCAGGTCAGTTTCAATTCCAGCCGAGGGCAACTCGCTAGATGCGGAGTTTTGTAACGCATCCAAATTGGGATAAAAAGGATTCGGTTCCGTTGCAAACGGCAGTAGATGCACCTCTGTGATTTCCACAGTCGCCGCTCCTGGTAACACTAAATATTCATTAATTATTTTTTTAGCTTGCCGGCGTCCGATCTGTCAATGGTTTTTGGGAATCTTTACATTTTTTTTATTTTTTGACCGGGTTCGCACAGGTGATAATTCAAAACAAAAGAAATAAGCTGCGATCGCTGTCAGAAGGCGGATGAAAGCTATTGAGCGCCTTAAATTTGGCCTTAAATTGCGCTCACTGCCGGTGAACAGCGGCAAGGGGCAACATACAGGCAGCCATCTCCCATAAAGCCGGCGCAAGATGCCGGAATTATATCAGCTTTGCCAAAAAATGTCAAGGAAGCCGGTTGACAATATTTTGGCAATCGGGTCACTGGCCTAGGCAGGGCCTGCGGTGGCGCTTGGGGAGGGGCAGGCTGCCACAGGGGGCTAAAACAGCAGGGGCGGGTTAAGCCCAGAGAGTTGTGGCACAGCGCTTTCACAATCGCGCTGCCGCTCACCGAGAGCCAGCAGGTGCTATAAATCTCGTTGGTGGGCTTGGCCATTCAGTAATGGATGCGGTGGCGGTTGGTGAAATTGATGTTTTCACAAAAGCTATATTAGTGACAAAACCTAGGCGTCAGGTCGTTGCACAATGTTGGGTAACATCAGGAATCAGCCGCTTTGCTACCAGAGAGCCAGAGAGCCAGTCCAGCAGCCTATGACTTGCCCGCCACCGCCTGATGATAGCTGGAAGCTTGACGCTGGCTTTTGCATATTCAGTTGCCAGCCCCAGATTTGCCCGAGGAGTTTGCGATAACCTATGGATAATGCTATCCCAGAGCTTGAGAATATCAGACGCCAGTTAATGAGCCTATTCCGACCGAAAAAACCCAAAATGCTGGTGGTAGACGACGAGCCAGACAACCTCGACCTGCTCTACCGCACCTTCCGACGTGAATTTCAGGTACTCAAGGCGGAAAGCGGTGTCCGCGCCTTGGAAGTGCTGGCAAAAGAGGGCGAGGTGGCTGTGATCATCTCTGACCAGCGGATGCCGGAAATGAAGGGCACCGAGTTTCTCAAGAAGACCTTGCCCCAATTTCCCAACACGGTGCGGATTATTCTCACGGGGTTCACGGACATTGAAGACCTCGTAGAGGCGATTAATTCTGGACAAGTCTATAAATACATCACCAAGCCGTGGGACCCCAATGAACTGAAAGCGGTTGTGGAGCGGGCGGCTGAGAACTACGACACCCAAATGCAGCGGGTGGAAGAGTTGCGCCGCGCCCAGGCGCAAACCACCCTGATCTCGGCGATTTTGCAAGCAGCGCAGGAGTCGGAGAGTTTGCAGGGGTGTCTGGAGGCAATTGCCACCGCTTTCGGGAAAAGCTTCGGTGCGGATGTGACTATCTTGCAACTGGTAGAGGGCGCTGCTCTAGGCGGTGACTCTGGCACCTACAGCGCCGGTGGGGCGGCGGAAAACTGGCTGGCGAGCGACCCCTTGGCCACGGAAGCGATCTCCACTCACCAGATCCAGGGTGCGGTGAATATTCCCGCCGATCCCGCTCTGGCTGGCGTGGCTCACTACCAAGCCTCCGGCATCCAGAGCCACATCGCTCTCCCGATCGCCTACCGAGACAAAGTTGTGGCCCTTTTGTCACTGCAGTGGCATCAACCCTGCACCCTCAAAGAAGACGAACTCACCCTGGTTCACCTGTCGGCCAAGCAGGTGGCCCTGGCAATCGCCAGCACCCTGGCCTTTAAATGATTTTGTCCGCCCCTGAGCTTTCCGCCCAGCAGTTGTTTTCCCGCGCCCTGCCCCAACTCATGAACTCTCAGCAAATTCAAGCCATTTTTGACCGCATTGCCCCGGTTTATGACCAAATTAACAATTGGCTGAGCTTGGGCCAGCACCGGATATGGAAGCAAATGACCGTCAAGTGGAGCGGTGCGGCACCCGGAGATGTTTGCCTGGACTTGTGCTGCGGCAGCGGCGATTTGGCCATCCTCCTGGCTGGGCAAGCCGGTGCAAAGGGCCACGTCTTCGGGGCCGATTTCTCACCGACTATGCTGGCAGTGGCGCGACAGCGCCACCACCCCAAGCTCCACCCCTGCGCCCCGATCAGCTGGGTGGAAGCGGACGCCCTCAATTTGCCCTTCCCAGACAGCCACTTCGACGCTTGCACAATGGGTTATGGACTGCGGAACGTCACCGACATCCCCCGCTGTCTCCAGGAATTGCGCCGCGTCCTCAAACCGGCAGCAAAAGCCGCCATCCTCGACTTCCACCGCCCCAGCAACCCCAATCTGCGGGCTTTTCAGCAGTGGTATCTCAACAGCCTGGTGGTGCCTGCCGCTAAGCATTACGGCCTCACTGAAGAATACGCCTACATCAGTCCCAGCCTCGACAGATTCCCCATCGGCCCCGAACAAGTGGAGTTGGCCCAAAAAGCCGGTTTTGCCAGCGCCACACATTACCCCATTGTCGGCGGTATGATGGGAGTATTGGTTGTTACCAAATAATAACTCTCACCAGTCATCGCTGATCAGAAAGCAGTCAGCCAAGGCTGATGGCTGATGGCTGATGGCTGATAGCTCTATTGAATTGCCACCTTGAATTTTTCTGAGCTATTGCCATACATTATTCCGCCGGTTGCCGGTGGAATTATTGGCTATTTCACCAACGATATAGCCATCAACATGCTATTTCGCCCCTATCGGGCTTATTACCTCTTCGGGCGAAAGATCCCCTTTACCCCAGGCTTGATTCCCGCCAACCAGGAGCGTCTGGCGAAGCGGATTGCCGACACCATTATGGGGTCACTGCTGACGCCAGAGGAATTGCAAAAGTTGGCGCGTCGCCTCCTGGAAACCGAGCGCATGCAAGGGGCGATTCTCTGGCTGCTGAAGCTGGCGCTGGAGCAAGTCCAGTCCGATACCGAGCAGAAAACCGCCAAAATTATGGCCGGCATTCTCAAAGACTTGCTCGGTGAATCCTTCCCCCGCATCCTCAAGGTACTCGCTCGCCGCGAAGATTTCCTAGAACCCCAGCTCAATCAAATTTTTGACCAAGTTTTGCTGGAATTCCAGCTGACTGAAACCCAGGCGGTTCAGCTATCAGACTGGCTGCTGAAAGTGGTCTTGCCCCCTGACGTGCTGCGGCAAGCTTTGGTGGATTTCCTGACAGATCGCAATATTCAAGCCCTTGATGAGGGGTTTCGAGAAAAAGCCAGCGGCACCTACTGGGTGGTGGCCAATCTGTTTGGCCTGCGCAACACCCTGACTCGCCTGCGCACTTTTTGCCTGGATGAAAAAGAAGAGGCTAACGCTCGTTTGACTGAGTTTATCGAAACCCTGGGAATTCGCTCCCGCTTGAAGGAATGGCTGCAAAATGTTTCTTTGCAAAATTTGCCGATTTCCACAGTGCGCCAGCTGCGCAAAACCCTGCGAGAGAGTGTCCGCAACTACATTCAAACTCGCGGCACTGATTTGCTCCAGGGATTGAGCAAGTCCGTGGACTGGGAAAATATGTCCAAGTTGATTCTCCACCGGCTGCGGTCCTCGGCGGTGGTTGGCCAGTCCCTGGAACTGGTCAGCAAAGAGCTCGCTTTGATTCTGGAGCGCTATCTGGAGCGGGATTTGGAAGTCCTTGTGGCTAAAATAATTCCAATTTTGAATATTGACGAGGTGATTATTAACCGGGTGCGGGCGACTTCTCCCAAAGACCTGGAGGCGGCGATTCAAGGCATTGTTAGAAGTGAGTTGCAAGCGATTGTTAATTTAGGGGGTGTTTTGGGCGTGATTGTCGGGTTGATGCAAACCGGTTGGCTTTTATTGATGAAATGACTGGATTGGGAGCAACGGATTTACTGCAATTACTATGGCGTAAAACGGGGTGATTTGCAGGCAGAGGGCTTTAGCCCAACTACAAACTAGGGCTTTAGCACAACTACGAACGGGCAGAGGGCTTTAGCCCAACTACAAACTAGGGCTTTAGCCCAACTACAAACGGGCAGAGGGCTAAAGCCCAACTACAAACTAGGGCTTTAGCCCAACTACAAACTAGGGCTAAAGCCCAACTACAAACGGGCAGAGGGCTAAAGCCCAACTACAAACTAGGGCTAAAGCCCAACTACAAACTAGGGCTAAAGCCCAACTACAAACGGGCAGAGGGCTAAAGCCCAACTACAAACGGGCAGAGGGCTAAAGCCCAACTACAAACTAGGGCTTTAGCCCGGTTTCTCTTCTCCCAGCACCGAAAATTATGTATACTGGAATAGATACGCGAAATTAAGGAACTCAAGATGTCAGCGGAATCCTATATCTTTCTGGCCGGCGCGAGTCGGGGTGTGGGTCGAGAAATTGCTAAGTGCCTTGTAGACAAGCAGCTGAAAGTGAAAGCCCTCCTGCGAGGGGAGACAGCTCGCGATGATCTGGAATCAGTGGGTATTAAGACTGTCATCGGCGACGCTTTGAATGTGGGTGATCTGGAAAAGGCGATGCTGGGAGATGAGCCAGTTCACGCGGTTATCAGCACGATTGGCGGTTTGCCCAAGGACGGAGAAAGAGCGGACTATCTCGGCAACAAGAATCTCATCGATGCGGCGGTGAAAGCGGGAGTGCGCAAGTTTATCTTGGTTTCTTCTATCGGCACCGGCAACAGCCAAGCGGCTATTCCCCCGCAAGCTTTGCAAACTCTGGGTGCGGTGCTGGCGGAGAAAGAAAAAGCCGAGCAACACCTGATTAATAGTGGGCTGACTTATACGATTGTCCGACCGGGCGGGCTGAAATCGGAACCGGCAACCGGCAGCGGCATTCTCACCGAGGATTGCCGGATTGCCGGCACCATTCACCGCGCTGATGTGGCGCAACTGGTGTGCCGGTGCCTTTTTTCTGACGCTGCTAATAATAAGGTGCTTTCAGCTGTTGACCGCAATATGCTGTACGGGAACCTAGAGTTTGAGGAATTTATTTTGAACTAAAGGGTCTGACCCAGCCGCGAGCTAGGGCCAAGTCCAGGGCGGTGCCGGCGGCGGCAAACAGCAGCAGGCTCTCAAAGCCCAGTACGGCAAATGGCCAGAAGTCGCTGCTGGCACTCAGCCCCACATCCACCTGGGCTAGCCCCCGCACCAGTCCAAAGGCCAGCACCGCACCGGCTTTCAGTTGGGGGTTGCTGTCGGTGCGGATAATATAGCGGTAGGTGACGCCAAAGAGAAAGCCGCTCAGCCCCGCGATGGCCAAACTGACCGGCAGCTTTAGGCCAGCAGGGGCGAAAAGCAAGCCGGTCAGGGCCTCAAACCGCTTGGCCACAACCAGGTGGCTGGCGGCGGCGATGGTGCCAAAGGCCAGCAGGAGGGCAAATGCCGCCAGGGTGCCGGCTTTGAGGGATTCGATTCGTTCTGCGGTTAAATCGGTGTGGGATGTTTCGCTCAAGGGCTCTGCCGGTGGAAAAGATAGCTCAAACTGATATAATATAGGGCTTGGAGTTATTGTGTACTGTTTTTTAAAGGGACGGCTATGGATATTCTGACGCTTGGTTGGGCTGCATTGCTCAGTGTTTTCACCTTCTCGATAGCGATGGTAGTCTGGGGGCGCAACGGTTTGTAGGCTGTCCCCGCTGCCGTTTGTAGTTGGGCTTTAGCCCTCTTGTTCGTAGTTGGGCTTTAGCCCTCTTGTTCCTAGTTGGGCTTCAGCCCACTTGTTCGTAGTTGGGCTTTAGCCCTCTTGTTCCTAGTTGGGCTTCAGCCCAAAAGTTTGTAGTTGGACATTGGGCATCATCGCATTGGGCATTGCGCATCATGCCCAATACCCATGTCCTAAACTGACTGTCTACTGCTATATGCTTGTTTATCCAGATACTGCTTTGAAAAATTGTTTAATATACGATAAGTTTACTGGCTTCAGAATATGAGTGCCTCACAGAAAAGAAATCTCTGGGATTCGATAAGTAATTTAGCGCTGATTCGGTTTTTGCTTCTGTTCGCCTCAGGGTGGGCTTTTCTCCAGCTTTTATCTTACTTTGAAACTGTGATTGTTGTTTTCACATTTTCAGCAATTGTGGCTTTTCTACTCAGCTATCCTGTGAGATGGCTGCAGCGGTTTTTACCCAGAGGTATAGCAGTTGGCTTAGTGTTCTTGCTGAGTCTGGTAGTTGTTGGCGGTTTGACCATCACTGTGGGCTTAGCGCTTCTCTCTCAAGGGCAGCAATTAATTAACAGGGTGACAGAGTTTGTCAACGATCTCGCCCCTCTATCCCAGCGAACAGAAGCGTTTCTCCGCGAGCGCAACCTTCAGGTCAATTTGCAGGTTATTGAAGAACAATTGCGATCTCAAGCTTTAGCAGGATTGGTTTCTAGTATAGCTGTTCTGCAAGTATTTGTCACTAATTTAGTGAGCTTGATTCTGATTTGGGTGGTTTCTTTTTTCATGGTTTTAGATGGGGAGAGACTTTGGCGGTTGCTGCTGAAAATTATGCCGGTACACCTGCATGAACGATTGACAATTACGATTCAGCGGAACTTTTTAGGGTTTTTTCAGGGGCAGCTGCTCTTAATGCTATTTATGACAACTGCTAGCTTTGTTGTTTTGCTGGCATTACAGGTGAATTTTCCCTTGGTTTTAGCGGTCATCCTGGGAGTTTTTGAGTTAGTGCCTGGAATTGGAGCGACATTAGGCATTAGCTTGATTTCTTTCCTGGTGGTAGCTCAAAATGTTTGGTTGGCTTTAAAAGTCCTATTATCTTGCATCATCCTCCAGCAGCTACAAGACAATTTGATTTACCCCAGAATTATGCGAAACTCACTCAATATAAATCCTATTTTGGTGTTTTTCGCTCTTTTAATAGGAGCCAGATCCGCAGGGCTTTTAGGTATAGTTATTGCTATACCTATTACTGGAGTCCTGGTAAGTTGGTTTGAAATTGAGGAAATGAAAGGAGAGGGTGAGGCAAAACTTAGAGAGTCAAAATTGGGAAGTAAAAATTAACTGTTTTGCGGGATTAAATTGCCGGTTCTGCCTCAGTCTGAGTGGGGCGGTTCAAAACGCAAGTCCTTGTCACCAAGGAAAGCTGGTAAAGCCGCTCCCAAACGTGAGTGAGAGGGGGTGTATAAATCAACCCAAGTTGCTACGATCGCAGTGAGTCAGGTGATATCCCCCCCTAGCCCCCTCACAGGTGTAGGTCTTTTACACACCTTGGCAGAAATGGCGTTTTTCCGTGGGCAACTCCCTCTTCTCTCTTGGCGCTCTCTGCGTCGGGCGCGGTTCATTACTAATTTTAACTTAACACCAATGCCCCCACAGCCACCGTGTGCAAAAAACCCACACTTGTGAGCCTTTTTAAGGGGGGTTTGGGGGGAGCTGGATGCAAAGACATTGTAGGTAGAAACTTGAGTGAAATTAATTGTTAATCAGCCCTAGGGCCAGAAACCGTTTTTCTTCTCTAGACAGCCATAATTTTTCCACTTCCTCACCAGAAGAAACCCGGTTTATTGTGGCAACACCGGCTTCCGGCATCAAAAGTTA
>Ga0114941_100202_pt1 | contig 13305 bp, 7 predicted proteins | sample DevilsHole_FD_89580 | JGI IMG/M metagenome (GOLD analysis project Ga0114941, IMG submission 89580) | Groundwater microbial communities from Devils Hole, Nevada to study Microbial Dark Matter (Phase II) - Devils Hole | ecosystem: Environmental > Aquatic > Deep subsurface > Groundwater | place...
GCGCGCTTGTCGGAATTTCCCCCACAGCCGGTGACTCAACCGGCGCGCTTGTCGGAATTTCCCCCACAGCCGGTGACTCAATCGGGGAGCTTGTCTCAATTGTCTCAATTGTCTCAATTGTCGGAATTTCCCCTACAGCCGGTGACTCAACCGGCGCGCTTGTCGGAATTTCCCCTAAAGCCGGTGACTCAACCGGCAAGCTTGTCTCAATTGTCGGAATTTCCCCTACAGCCGGTGACTCAACCGGATCGTTTGTCGGACTTTCCCCTATCAGAAGTTCCTCCGCCGGCTCCTCTATAGGAGTGACATAAGCCAAAGCATATTCAATCAGCGCCTGACCCAAATCTGACGTGCGCCAATCCTTCCCAGACGCAACCACATCATCCATCAGCGCCGCTTTCCCTATCGCACCCCGCACCTGAAATATTATATCATTATAATCGCGGTCTGTCCAGCCATCAACCCGCATGTCTTCCATCACGAAGGTATTCCCCTCGCCGGTGACATCCGCAATCTGACCGACATGAAAACCCTGAACGGGATTAGCAGTTGCCAACGAGAACAGAGGACGTTTTGACCCGCCAATTGCCGGATTGTCAAATACCTGCTGCACCTTCCCATTGGGAACCAACATAACGCCAAACTCATCCCCCGGCGTCATGGCAAATGACTTAACCCCAGAGTATGCCCCATTCTTATAATTGTCATTCCCCAAAAGGCCAGTGAATTTCGCCCCTTCCGCAGATTTAGCAATCACCACATACCCCTGCGGTGAATTGCTGAGCGCCCGACTGGATGCCTCTTTAATAAACTCCTCCGAACCCGGCGACAGCTCTTCCATCCCCTTCAGGCTGAATATCGCCAGTTCCCCCTTATACATACCACCATTATACAGGTAATCAATCCCAATCTCTCCCGTTTCGTCCACGGTGAACGTCCCGGATGTAAATGGATTTACGGGTGCCGGCGGTTGCGCCGGATTTGCAGTCGCGACAGCTGAATCTTCGGGCAAATTCTCGCTCTTGCCCACATCCTGGCTAACTGTAGCACCCCCCGCAATCATCTCCTGAGTTTGAGTCGCCTCTAGAGCAGTTACATCACCAGCATTATACACCATATGTTCCACAGATGCCAGTGCCATCGATTCTAAATCAGCCGCCGGTGCCCTCAACTCCTCTGTCGCCATACCCGTCAGCGGATCGGCTACCCCTTGAGTATTTCCAGCCCCATCTAACGTTAAACTTAAATTATAGTTCGTATCCCCACCGGCATGGGACACTTGTAACGAATAGTCCCCCGCCGCCAACTCGTTCCAAATAATAGCTTCCGCACTCGTCCCATCAAATACCCGACTTTCCAGCACAATCCCACTGCTGTTGAGGAGTTGCAAGCCGGCACTCTCACTTAGCCCACCCAGAGAGACGCTTAAACTTCCCGGATGGCTGAGGCTAAAATTATATAAATCCTGTGGTTCATAAATCCCCACAAAACCATCATAGGTTTGGCTGCCAGTCAAAAGCCCCACATCTAAACCAGACATATACACCCTCCTCGTAACTGGAAACTGTGCCAACCGGGGGCACTACCGCTTGTCGGGGTAGGTTCCCGCGCTCCCCCGATGGCCATCAACTGCCGGTGGCTGCTCTGGGTGAGTCTGAACACAGACTAACTGGCGCGGCATATCAAAAACCACCTACGCGCGTGGGTAATTTTGTAGGTGTGACAGTGGTGTGGCGTGGGTAATTTTGTAGGTGTGACAGTCGAGTGGCGCATGCGAGCGGTGGGTGCCAGTTTTTACGCTTTTAATCTGCATAGTCATTGAAAGGAGGCATGTTTGTAGTTGGGCTTTAGCCCTACCAGCCAGACCCGCATCGGGGACAATTATCACAGAACAAGCCGTGTGCGCAGTCGATTGGTTTGTAGTTGGGCTTTAGCCCTACCAGCCCGCCCCGGAACGGTATAATAGATAAAAATATTGCAAATTAAATGCGCAACATCTCATAAGCACCCGACACCTAATCTCCTTGAAGTGCAGCACCACGATCCCGTAGGACCGGCATCTTGCCTGTCCATCCCTTATAATGAGTGGCCGAGGGGAAAAGTGGCGATGGCCCAGTAGAAAAGCGGCAACCCTTAGCAGAAAATGGATCTGCAAAACCGAACGTGAGTGTCAATCTTCCGGGAGTGGGGCGAGTCTGGGGGGATTCGAGGATGGGATTCTGGTGCAGTGCGGGGGGTGGAGGCTTTCCGCCGTTCCCTCCTGCGGCGCTACAATCGCCGGCGTCGCACAGTAGAAAAATGATTGAAACTTTTTCCACTCATGGAAAACCCCCTCTTGCCTCCCCCTCCCCGCGTGCGGGGAGGGGGTTAGGGGGTGAGGTTCTTCATCCCACCGGCACCACTTGACCCGAAAAAACCTTACAACCCTTTATGTCACTAGATTCTACCTTTTGCGACCAACTGCGCGCCTCAACTGACCGGCTGTTCCAGCTGCTGGATAAATTTTCCCAAACCAGGGTGCTAGTCGCCGGCGATTTGACCCTCGACGAGTTCCTCACCGGCCAAGTTGAGCGCATTTCCCGGGAAGCGCCGGTGCTGATTATCCGCCACGAACACACCCGCCAGGTGCCCGGGGGCGGTGCCAATGCGGTGTACAATCTCGCTAAACTGGGAGCGCACGTCAAGGTTGTCGGTTTGGTGGGGAAGGATGACCAAGGGCGAGCGCTGTGCGGTATCTTTGAGGCTGCCGGTATCGACACTAAAGGCATTTTGACTGACTTTGACCGGCCCACTGTCACCAAAACCCGGATTTCTGGGCACGCGCGTCAGTCTGTCACCCAGCAGATTGTCCGCGTGGATCGCAAATCCGATGAATTGCCTTCCCTGGATTTGCAGCAAAAACTGGCAGAATACATCCGCCAAGAAGTCCCCTCAGTCGATGCGATGGTGTGCTCCGACTATGGCGACGGAGTGTTAACACCGGCGGTGATTGAGGCGGCGCTGTCTCACCGGCTAACGGTTGTGGACACCCAGAAGCAGCTGGCGCGGTATGCCGGTGCTACCTTATTCACCCCCAACCTCCCTGAAGCTGAGCAAGCCGTCGGATATGCTATTACTAACCCCGAAACCCTCACCCGCGCAGGCAAAGACCTCCTCGCCCTCACCGGAGCTTCTCAAATATTAATCACCCGTGGGGAAGAGGGGATGAGTTTGTTTGAGAGCACCGGCACCTCGCACCACATCCCCGCCTTCAACCGCACCGAAGTCTTCGACGTCACAGGTGCGGGAGATACAGTAGTGGCGGCGCTCACCCTGGCTTTAACAGCAGGAGCTTCACCGTGGGAAGCCGCAGTTTTAGGCAATTTAGCTGCTAGCATCGTCGTGCGCCAGTTCGGCACCGCAACCACCACAACCGATGAAATGAAAGCTGCATTGCACACTTTGCTAGAGGAAATGTAGCACATCTGTCTCAGATGTGCCTCTTATGTGCCTCTTGTAGCACAGGCGTCGCGCTTACGCGCCGCTGCGAAGCACGCCTGTGCCTACCCCGGCTTTTTATAGAGAACATAAGATTGATTGCGGTAAGCGACCGGCAAATCTAGGCAAGTGGCACCGACTCGTTACATTAACCTTATATGTAAGCAAGACCGGCGCTCCCGCGATTGAATTTGCCTAAATCCTGTTAAACTTCCCCAGGGGGCTTAAATTGGAATTTTTTGAAGAGTTTATAGAAAGAAAAATAGATGAGGGATGCGCTTATAAACAAAAGGATCTTACTTAAGATTGAACACTTGCTGCCTATCTGACTGAGGCTGACGAGGAAGGTGTAGTGCGAGCCTGGTTTCTGAAAATGGAGGAAAGGTTTATATGTACCCACAAGAGATATCGTTATCGAAGCTGAGGCAATTGTTAGAAATAGAAATTTGAGCGGTTTTGAATTTCTCAGAGAGTCGCCGATATGAGCCAGGGGCAAACATAAGAGTAGCATGAGAGTAGCGAACCACCTGACTCCATAAGCGCTGCCGCTGTAATTATCCGTGCGAAAAATGTAAATTAATATATAGGTGAGGCAAGAAATGCTCAGGTATAAATACTCCTTTTTGTAAGGGAATTCTCGGCTGGCAAAAATCTTTATTAAACCCCAAATTGAAAACAGTAATAGGGGAGTGTGTGAGAGGATTCCGCGATTTCCCAGAATCATATGGAATGCGTATATAAGCAGGTCTGAGAGGCTCTCATGACTGGCTAGTCCGGACAGATTCTCTTCCCCGTTAACAAAAGCAGATCCAGGATAATCCCACAATGCCTTATTCATGGCAGGGGGAATTAAACTGCCAGAGACATACAAATTGAGTGCTAAATAGCTTAGAATTGCCGGCAGGCAGGACAAAAGGAAAATGATTAGAGACTTCAGGGATTTGCCAATAAAAACAATAAACGCGAAAGGGATAAACAGGAAACAGGTTATATCAATGCTGCCGGCAAGCGACATGAAAAGACCTGAAAGGGCAAGATTTTTTGCGCCGGCTTCGATTTTTAACAAGTGGTAAAATCCTAAGATGAGTAAAGCCCCGCTTACCGTATGGTTGTTGAATAATATTGAATAGGTGAAGAAAGAAGTTCCTGTGCCGGCTATCAGTACAAGAACGTCAGACCACTCCTGCTCAATCCGGAATATCTCGACTAATATTTTATGAAAATAAACCAGTCCCAGAGCTGACAGCCCCCCTACGGTCAGTAAAGTTATTAAATAATAGGCCAGACATGTGCCTGCTGTCAAAGACAAGTTAAACCCTTTGTTTAGAAAAAAATAAAATATCGACCCATACAAAGCTAGCATTGGGGGCTTATCCGAATAAAACTGATTGTTGTATAAGTATTTGTCGCCCGTCTTGGCGGCCAAACTAGAATGGTCTATTGCCAGAGAATGATACTCTACCAGAGACTGGATTGTGGCCATTCTAGAAGAAATATTCCAGCCACTTATATCTGTTTTTGTAAAGGCGGCAAAGAAAAGCAAGAAAATTACAAAAATTTTGATACTTTTACTTTTCATTTTTTGTCCTGAGTCAATTACCTAAATTAAAGATCCTGTACTGCAATCACCTATCATATCATGTCCGGTAGCGTCTACTTCGTTAGGAAAGGAGTAAGCGACCGGCTCTTTCGCGTCGGGGTTCAGTGCCGATTACGAGATAGTCAGCCTTGTATTCTTATATTAAACATTTAGTCAGGGCAGCTGTCAAGCAGTCCGTGACTGACTTTGACCGGCCCACTGTCACCAAAACCCGGATTTCTGGGCACGCGCGTCAGTCTGTCATATCATGTCCGGTAGCACCGTTGTTGTACTGATGTTATAGCAGTAGTCATATTGGGCGCGGACATCAGTGGCCTAGGGATAAAAGGCGTAGGACAGGCGCGAGTGTCCTACTGTCCTAATAAAAGGCGTAGGACAGGCGCGAGTGTCCTACGCGCCTCCTGTAGCACAGGCCAGAGCGCCTGTGCCTACCCAGGCTTTTTATAGAGAACATAAGATTGATTGCGGTAAGCGACCGGCAAATCTAGCCGGTGTTCAGTGCTAGTTGCGAAATAGTCAGCCTGGTATTTGTTCATTATTGCCTCAGCCTGAGCAGTTGTCAAGCGGTTGTAGCCATCAGAAAGTTGCTTGCTAAAGCTCCTCAAGTGATTGACCCCTCTAAAGTCACCACTCAAGTTGCGCAGACGCTCATACCAGTCGATTATCCCCTCTTTATTCTGGGCCATTAGCTTGTATTTGGCAACAATCGGGCGCTCCGCCAGCCAAGTGATGCTGTCAAATTCCACGGGTGGAGACACGAGGAGGGCATCTTTCGGGGTATTGCTGCGCACCCAGTAACAGAAATCTTTCCATTCAGGTTCCACCCCCTGCAGTTCGCTGGGAAACAGACTTAGCTCCCGCAAATCACTCTGGAAACTGTCGAACTGGGGTATTACTATCCAAGTTAGCAGCAGAGTGCAGCCGACTGCAAGCGCCCATCGCGCTTTTTTGCCTGGGACGGAAACCTGCAAAGCACAGGCAAACAGCAGGCAGGTGTTAAGGGGCAGCATTATATCTCCCTGTCGGAAAGGATAATACTGCAGGAAGCGCCCTTGAGAGTCAAATGGGGCGACCGCCAATCCTACCATAAAGGGTATCATACTGAGGAGCGTAAACTCAAACAGTCCGGTGCGAGCCGCATACTTTTCGGAGTGTTCCCCTTTGGGCCGGTTGAGCCAAATGACGCCCGCACTGCTAGCAAGTATCAAAAGGTACGCTATGAGATTTACCCACCAGTTTGAAGACCAGGAAAGGGGATTCAGGTGGTGGGGCAACCGCAGGAAAACATATATATAGGAAGCTTTTAAAGCAGCAGCGGGTGCCGGTGCGAACAATTGCTCCAGCACCGGCTTAATCGCCAAAGCACTCCCCGCCAGGTAGCTCAGAAAAATAAACCCCAATTCTCGCATATTTGCCAGACGGGTTTTCCGTCTCAAGGCTAACCATCCCAGTACAGTCAGAAACGTGTAACCGCCTACCAATACATGGAATGAGGTTGCTAGCCCCAGCATCAAAGCCATCGGGCGATAACGTCCTTTCAGCATTAGCCCAATAGCCAACAGCACCAAACCGTAGGCAAATACCTTGGCTTCAAGTCCCCCAGCCAGCCATTCGCCAGCCGCAAAACCTTGGGGCATCCAAGTGCCATTGTATGCTATGATAAACAGGCTAACAGCTAGCAATAGCAAAGGGAAAGTCAATCCTATGCCCAGCCTTTTGCCTGCCAGCATTAGCCCAATCGCCAACAGCAGGATGAGCGAGGCAACCAAATTGATATTGCCGACTTGCTGTAGCCCTATGCCAGCAGCCAAGCCCCGGTAGTAGTGAGGGTAAAAAAACAGAGTGAGAGCCAGCAGCAGGAAGAGCAGATTTAATCCCAGCTGGCGGGCTATTAATACCAGTCCCGCAGATAAAAAGATGTAGCTGATTAGCCGCCCTGCTATAGAGCCGGTGAGAAACCCCCAACTCCCTATCAGCCGGCCAAACAAAGTTTGGAACAGCTCCCTGTAGCCAGGGGGCTGGTTCAGATACCAATCTCCCGGAATCCAAGTCGGGTCAGCGTACTGTCTTGCTAAAGGCAGGACGTCTACTTCATTTCCAGCCATGTTGGCTTTCAACAAGGAACTGAGACTGAGAAATGCCAGCACTGCCATAATTTCCAGCCCTATCCAAACCAGGTTTGTCCGATTCCAGTGATTCTGTGAACTTTGTTGCTGCATATCTGCTAATCTCTCTGTTAAGACTCTTGCTGCGGCACACCTATTATGGATCATCCCATACAAGCGCCACCTCCGAAACCCCCACTGCGCCAGCGTGCGCTTGCAGTAGCACTAGCTGCAATTGCCTGTGTGCTTGTACTGCTTCCGCAACTGACAGCTGGGCAACCCTACAGGGCGCAATCGCCGGCGCTGTCTGTAGCCAAACAGGATACCAGCTCCAGCCTATACGCCATCCCGCCCCAATTTGATGAGCTTTGGGGCTTTGCAGAAGGGCTGTCTGCGGTCAAGATTGGCTCCAAATACGGCTATATCGACACAAATGGCACTCTCGCCATCGCGCCCCGATTTGACGAGGCTGATTCCTTTTCCGAGGGGCTGGCGCGAATAAGGATTGGCTCCAAATACGGCTTTACCGGCAAAAACGGCAAAATCCTCATCCCGCCCCAATATGAGACAGTTGGTTCCTTTACAGAAGGGCTGGCGCTGGTAAAAATTGGCTCCAAGTGGGGCTATATCGATAAAACCGGCAAAATTGCCATCCCGCCTCAATTTGACGACGCTTATTACTTTGCTGACGGGCTGGCGCGTGTAAAGATTAGCTCCCAGTGGGGCTATATTGATAAAACTGGCAAAATTGTTATTCCGCCCCAATTTGACTGGGCTGAGCCTTTTGCCGGCGAGCTGGCGCGGATAGGAATTGACGACAAATTGGGCTATATCGATAAGAGTGGCAAAATTGTCATTCCGCCGCAATTTGATGAAGCTGATAACTTTGCCGAGGAACTAGCACGGGTAGCGATTGGCTCGAAATGGGGCTATATCGATAAAAATGGCAACCGCGTTATTCCACCCCAATTTGAGTGGGCAGATTCCTTTACCGGCGGGCTGGCGCGGATCGGGATTGGCTCCAAGACTGGCTTGATCGACAAAACCGGCAACCGGGTTATTCCGCCCCAATTTAAAGGAATTGGGAATTTTAGCGAGGGGCTGGCACAGGTGTGGAATGGATACCAAGACGCCTATATCGACAAAAACGGCAAAATTGTTATCCCATTCCAATTTAGAGGGGCTGGGAACTTTACCGGCGGGCTGGCGCGGGTAAAAATTGGCTCCAAGTGGGGCTATATTGACAAAACCGGCAAAATCGTTATCCCGTTCCAATTTGAGCGGGCTACTGACTTTTACGACGGGTTGGCGCGGATAAAGATTGGCTTTAAATGGGGCTATATTGATAAAACCGGCAGCCGCGTCATCCCGCCCCAATTCGAGCGGGCTGCTGCCTTTTCCGACGGGCTAGCACGAGTCGTTACTGACGGCAAAATAGGCTATCTTCGCAATCCTTTAAAGTAATTGGTCACTCACCTCGGTTCTTGTAGCACAGGCGTCTCGCCTGACCACAAGAAACCGGGTTTCTTCAAGAAACCCGGTTTCTAACAAATCAGCTCTCAGGCTTTTTCACTATCTTACCATTTCTTTCAATCCTCAGCGCAGTCTTAGGAAAATCACTTTGAGTCAGATTGCGAATCAGCTGCACGCTGCGAAAATATTGGTCGATGTAGGGTATCCCTTGCCCATCCAGGTGAACCGGCACAATCTTTCCGGAAACAAAATCCCCCTCAGCGTTCAGCTCAACCTGCAAAATCAGCGAATAGCCCAGTTCTGCTACAGTTGACAGGCTGCGGTATCCTAAAAAATTGCCCAGGGAATAGGCGATTAATTTTCCCTTGTACAATTCTACCGCTCTGGGGACGTGCGGGCCATGTCCCAGAATCAAATCGGCTCCAGCATCAATCATAGTGCGGGAAAAGAGAACCATATTTCCCCGGTTCTCGCCATAAAAGCTTTCCTGTTGATTTCGCACCCGCATCGCGCCCGTTCCCTCCGCACCGGCATGCACGGATATCACGACGATACTAGCATTTTTTCTTGCTTCAGCCACCAATTTTTTTGCCTCCGGCAAGTCGAGGATGGAGTTGTGAAAGTCATAGTTGCTGAACCCGATAAAAGCCACCCGCACGCCTTTAACCGTCATGTAAAGGATTTTCCCTTTCTTGCCGACTGCCTTCATCCGGGCTTTTTCGATATTTTTGAAAGTGTCTTCAAACCCCCGCTCGAAGAAGTCCCCAGAATGATTGTTCGCCACGTTCAAAACGTCAAACCCAGCTGACTTCAACAGCTGGGCGTAACTCGGCGGCGTGCGAAAAGCAAAAGACCTGCCGTTGCTGGTATTCTTAGCAGAATAAGGATAATTTGTCAAGGTACTTTCAAAGTTCCCAAACAGGAGATCAGCGCCTTGCAGGTGGGCTTTGACAGACTGAAACAGAACCCGCTCGTTCTGGGGCAGTTTGCTGTAAGGATAGTTGGTGCCGGGGATGATGTCGCCAACGGCTTTTATGGTAATAGAGGTTGCGGTAGCGTCGGGCGCGACGACTGCTGCAGCCTTCATGAAGCTGCCGGCAAAATAAGCTTTTTTATCCTTTTTTGGCTGTAGTTCTAACGCCTGTCTGTCAGGGTTTTTGCTGGAGGGTTCTGGCGGACTGAATTGAGCCGAAACCATTTCGCCGAGAGTTTCCCCTGCTCGAGGGCGGGTTGGCGGTGCCGGTGGCTGGAAGGGGGTTTCAAAGAGAGCCGGCTGCTCTGCCCGGTTCTGAGTGATGCTGGAAATTTGGGCGGAACGGCTGTATTGTTGAGAGCTTCTGACAAAGACTGTGCCGGTGCCCAGGAAAAAGCTGGCGGTTCCCACGCACAGAAACAGCCACTTAGTATTGCTTTTAGCAGCTAGAGAGGGCTGATTGCTGTCAGTCAGAGGCTTTTTCTGGTGCTGCGCCCAGATTGACCGCAATTTGGCCCAAGCGTCAGCCCTTAACTCAAACTCTTCAGTCCAAGCCGGCAGTGGCTGATCTGTTTGTCGCCCGTAGACTTTGACTGTGGAGATGGATGTCACACCGAGGCGGAGCAGCCCATCCCGAATATAATCGACGCTGGCTTGTTGAGCCGGCACAGAAGCAGCATCTAGCAGGATGTGCAAGCAGCCATCCTTGCGCAGTGCTGTCGCCGTGACGCCCTGAGATCGCAACCCCTGGTTGAGCGCAAAGGCAATCGCAGCCGGATCGCCCCCTTTCGCCAAAGCCTCCATGTCTTTTTTAGCCACAATACTTTCCTCTCACCACTGATAGTTGTTTTAAGACTTACGCATGCAAAAGCTAATCTTATATCCCCCCAACCCCCTAAAAAAAGGGGGGCTAGTATTCTTCCCCCCAAAGTAGTGCCGGTGGCACCTCCACGCCTACCGCCCCGGAGTGGGGGGATCTGGGGAATAATACTAAGCGCGTGTGCAAGTCCTATGTTTTAATAATAAGTCTGACAAAGCCTGAAAATCCAACTGCTGTTCGCAGCTAGTGCGACGCGGCGGCGGAGCGGGCCGAAACCGGCTATAATTTGGAAAAGCTTCTGGTGCGGTCGAATGTGGCCATCCGCCCTCTTGCCGGTGCCCGCTCTCGCCCTGTATCCAGACAAGGTATTTTTATCCCGACCCCGGGCGCTGCAGGGCGTTTATGCGGATTGAAGTTGAGGCTATTATCTCTTATGACAGGTAAGCCAAGCGAGAGCGAACAGCAGAATCCCCGGCGGTTACTGGTGACTGGCGGTGCGGGATTTATTGGCTCGAATTTTGTCCACTACTGGTGCGAACGCTACCCAGCAGACCGAGTGGTGGTGCTTGACGCCCTCACCTATGCCGGCAACCGGCGCAATTTGGCCTCTTTGGAAGGGCGCGAGAATTTTCGCTTTGTCGGCGGGGATATTTGCGACCGGGCGCTGGTTGACAGCCTGCTGCGAGAAGAAGCCCTCGACACTGTGGCCCACTTTGCGGCAGAATCCCACGTTGACCGGTCGATTTTAGGGCCGGGTGCCTTCATTCAAACTAATGTGGTGGGCACTTTCACCCTGCTGGAAGCCTACCGGCACCACAGGCAAACCCTCCCCGATTCCCCCCCAGGAGTGTTCCTGCACGTCTCCACAGATGAAGTGTACGGCAGCCTGGGGCCTGTTGACCCGGCCTTTACGGAAAAGACGCCCTACGCGCCCAACAGCCCCTACTCGGCGTCCAAAGCCGGCAGCGACCACTTGGCCCGCGCCTACTGGCACACCTACGGCGTCCCCACGATTGTCACCAATTGCTCCAATAATTATGGCCCGTACCATTTCCCGGAAAAGCTGATTCCCCTGATGTGCGTCAATATGCTGCTGGGCAAACCGCTGCCGGTGTATGGGGATGGCCAGAATATTCGGGACTGGCTGTATGTGCTGGATCACTGCAGCGCCCTGGATGCCGCCATTCACCGTGGCCAGCCGGGGGAAACCTATAATATAGGCGGCAATAATGAGGTGAAAAATATTGACCTTGTGCGGATGCTGTGCCGGCTGATGGATGAATTGGCCCCCTCGCTGCCGGTGCGCCCTTGCCAGCAGCTGATTGCCTTTGTCAAAGACCGGCCCGGGCACGACCGGCGCTATGCCATCGACGCCACCAAGATTAAAACTGAGTTGGGCTGGACTCCTTCAGTAACGGTGGAAGAGGGGCTGCGGCGCACGGTGGAGTGGTATTTGGCCCACGAGGATTGGTGGCAACCCCTGCTGTCCCAGGAGTATCAGGCTTACTACCGTAAGGTGTACGCCTAGAAGCAGAGGGGGACTGCGCCACCGGCATTCCCACCCGCCGGTGCTCTGTCTTCCTCAAAAGAAAAAGTGGGGTGCGCCACCAACGCGCTCGAAATCCTGCGCTATCTCCGCGACATTGCTGAGATAAGAGCGGGAAAATCGCTCTCAATCACGAAATTGTACTGACTCCAGTCTTGCATCCCAAAGACCGGCAGCAATAGAAATCACTTTCAAATGTGAGACAAATCACTGCCTGAACCAGACCTGTGTTTTATAAATAAGATATGAACGTTAAAGCTTGTTCGGAGCAGGGAGTTGTGTGAAGATTCTGTAAAGTCGTGCGTCGGGCTGTTGTAATTAAACTTTTACAGGTAATACTGGAAATAAAGCGAGCGTCGTATTTAAATCTAACCCTCAATCAAGGAGTGCCTGCCATGAAAACCAAACTGCTGTCTGCCCTAACTGCCGCTGCTGCTGCCGCAACAGCCCTGCTAGGTTTCTCGGGTACGGCCCACGCTTTCGGGTTTGGAACGGACGGGATCAGCTTCCAACAGGACACGGTGGTCAAATTTACCTTTGTCCAAAGCACGGGGGCCAACCTGTCAAACCTGGGGATCTACGAGGTCAATGGCAATACGGTAGGGGCGAAAGTGGCCACCCTGTTCCAGGAAAGCCAGAGGTCAGATAACTTCAACAGCATTGGCAACAATGCAGCCAAGGCGACCGGTTATTTGGGAACAGCGGCCAACTTGACGGGGTCGGCTCAGGTGTCCTTCACGTTCCTGGCCAATCAAGTGTACACCATGGGTCTGTTCAACCAGGGCTGGCAGTCCACCTGGACGCGCTACTCGACAACAGCCTTAAATACTCGTTATGGACTCCAGCACGCCGTGTTTGGGTCCTCAGGCTCTAAGACAACTGACGGTCAAGCAATGGCAGGCGTTGGCAGCTACAAGTCTTCCAATCCGTTTGTTAGCGGAGGGATTACAATTGGCTTCGAGGATGCGGCAGATGGTGGCGACCGCGACTACAATGACTTCATCGTCAATGCGGAAGCCGTCCCCGAGCCAATCACGATGGGCGGTCTGGCCCTGGGGTTCGGCGGTATGGTAATGGCTCGTCGCCGTATGAACCGCAAAACCGCATAAACAAAAGGGTCGTGGGATTTTTAAACAGAATTGCAAGTCATCAGTCAGAGCGGTTGGCCATCGGGGCCAACTGCTTTAGAGTGCCTGCATAACCACTTACATCCGTTACATCTCTACAGTCCGCAGGGTGCGTCTTTATTTGGTAAGTAAACCGAACTGTCTTGGCACAGGTGTGGTTTTTTCTGTCCACTTCTCCCCCACC
>Ga0114941_100204_pt1 | contig 13225 bp, 10 predicted proteins | sample DevilsHole_FD_89580 | JGI IMG/M metagenome (GOLD analysis project Ga0114941, IMG submission 89580) | Groundwater microbial communities from Devils Hole, Nevada to study Microbial Dark Matter (Phase II) - Devils Hole | ecosystem: Environmental > Aquatic > Deep subsurface > Groundwater | place...
GAAGCCACCACCACCGAGTTGCGCAAAATCGAGGCTGGGTTTGGGCCTTCCGGGAAGGGATTGACGTGTTTTGGGTCAGCCATCCCTGGGTGGTGGCTGTGCTACTGGGGGTCAACTTCTTGAGCGCTGTGAATTTCACCCGCGTCTTCCGCTTAGCGTTTTTGGGCAAGCCCCAGCCGAAAACTCGCCGCGCCCCAGAGGTTCCCTGGCCAATGGCTGTGCCGATGGTGTCGCTGATCCTCGTCACCCTGTTCCTGCCGGTGATCATGCTGCGCTTGTCCCTGCTGCCAGACTGGAGTTACCTAAATCTGGCTGCTGTGGTGTTGCTGGTTTTATCTGGGTTAACCGGCACTGTCGCTGGGGGAGCGATTTCTCTGGACAGAAATTGGTCGAGGCCGGTTCAGCCTCGCTGGCGATTCCTGCAAGACTTGCTGGCTTATGACTTCTATATTGACCGACTTTACCGCCTGACTGTGGTGTTTGCCGTCAATCGGTTTTCCAGAATCACCGCCTGGTTTGACCGCTATGTGGTGGATGGCGCGGTTAACCTAGTAGGGCTGAGCGCTATTTTCGGCGGCGAAGGCTTGAAGTACAACGTTTCTGGTCAGTCCCAGTTCTATGTGCTGACCATTGTCGTAGGCGTCGGTCTTTTAGTGATTCTGATGAGCTGGCCATTTTAGGGGGGATTGGCCCACCAGGGACAGGCGTCCCGCCTGTCCTACGCCAGGAATCCAGTTAAAGATTACAAATTTAAAATTGCGAGAAGGCAAAAGGAGAAACAACCATTGATGCTTAGTGCCTTGATTTGGGTGCCAATATTAGGTGCTGCTCTCATCGGGTTTTGGCCAGGAACGGTGACACCGGCTCGCACCCGTCAAGTCGCCTTGGCGATTGCCGGCGGCATTTTCATCTGGTCAGTCATCCTGGCCAGTCAGTTTGACCCTGCAGCTGCGGGATTGCAGTTTTCTGAGTCCCTCCCGTGGATTGAAGCTTTAGGTTTGACCTACCAGCTGGGAGTGGACGGCTTGTCTTTGCCGCTGGTGGTTTTAAATGGTCTGCTGACCTGGATTGCTATTTACAGCACCGATGAGTCCGTACAGCGCCCACGGTTTTACTACAGTTTGCTTTTCCTGCTGAGTGCCGGTGTTGCCGGTGCCTTCCTGGCTCAGGACTTGCTGCTGTTCTTCCTGTTTTACGAACTGGAAATCATCCCTCTATATTTCTTAATAGCGATTTGGGGGGGACAGCGGCGCGGCTACGCGGCTACCAAGTTTCTCCTTTACACCGCTGTGTCTGGGATTCTGGTGCTGGCGTCATTTTTGGGGCTGGTTTGGAACACCGGCGCAAATAGCTTTGCTTACCAGCCGCAGCTGGCTCAAGCATTGCCTTTGCAGACGCAACTGCTGCTGCTGGGGGGAATCCTGGTGGCGTTTGGCATCAAAATTCCCCTGGTTCCTTTCCACACCTGGCTCCCAGACGCTCACGTTGAGGCTTCGACGCCAATTTCTGTGCTGCTGGCTGGGGTGCTGCTGAAACTGGGGACTTATGGGCTGTTCCGGTTTGGCTTGGGCTTGTTTCCCGATGCCTGGGCGACTTTGGCCCCGTGGCTGGCGGGCTGGGCGGTAGTGAGCGTGCTCTACGGGGCACTGGCGGCGATTGCCCAAACAGATATGAAAAAAATGGTAGCCTTCTCGTCGGTGGGCCACATGGGCTACATCCTGCTGGCGGGCGCGGCAGCAACGCCGGTGAGCCTGGTGGGCGCTGTTTTCCAGATGATCAGCCACGGTTTGATTTCGGCGATGCTGTTCTTGCTGGTGGGTGTGGTTTACAAGAAGACGGGAAGCCGCGATTTACAAGTCCTGACGGGGCTGCTCAACCCGGAACGCGGGTTGCCTGTGATTGGCACCCTGATGATTTTGGGGGTGATGGCGAGTGCCGGTATTCCGGGCATGGCGGGGTTTATTGCTGAATTTCTGGTTTTTCGCGGCAGTTTCCCGGTTTTCCCGGCGCAAACGCTGCTGTGCATGGTGGGAACCGGCTTGACGGCTGTTTATTTTTTGCTGCTCGTTAACCGCGCCTTTTTTGGCCGGCTGTCGGAACGAGTGGTGAATTTGCCGCAGGTGCGCTGGCGCGATCGCATGCCGGCGATGATTCTAGCAGCGGTCATCGTTCTGCTGGGAGTTCAGCCGAGCTGGATGGTGCGCTGGAGTGAGAGCACGGCGACGGCTATGCTGGATATGCCGCCTGCTGTCGCTCAGGTATCTGCAAAGCCTGCAAAGCAATTTTAGGTTTGTTGACCTCGCTCCCAGGCGGAGCCTGGGAACGGGTTCTGGAGGCTCTGCCTCCTTTTAAAACGACAAGCAAATTAAAAGCTTAACAGCTTATCTCACAGATGTGATTGCTGGAAGTACAAGAGGCAGAGCCTCTTATACATGCGTTCCCAGGCTCCGCCTGGGAACGAGAAAAAGTCCTTACTGCCAACAGCGAAAAATCTGTTATTATTTTATGAATTGAGGTAAATTCTGTATGACAATTACAAGTTTAAAACCTTCTACTCATCCTCTGGCGAAGTATATTGATCGCCTGGAAGCAGGTGAAGCCCTGCTGCCGGATTCGCCGGAAAATGTATTGGAAGTTGTCGGTATTTTAAAAAGCTATGGCATCGTTTTGGATGCTTACTCCCGCAACCTCACCTACATTGCTGACCATCAATTTTTAGTTTTGTTCCCCTTTTTCAAATACTTTAACGGAGAGATTACTCTGGAGAAGTTGCTGCGCCACTGGTGGCATGACCGGATTAATTTTGAGTATGCTGAGTATTGCATGAGAACCATGCTCTGGCACGGCGGCGGGGGGTTGGATGCGTATTTGGATTCCCCTGAATTTTACCAGCTGGCTGAGAAGGCTGTCCGGGCCAAATTGAAGGGCAATGTGCTGATGGGGGGACTGCACCGGCTGTTTCCGGAGTTTTTGCCGGAACAAATCCGCATGCTGGCGTATTACAGCGGTCTGGGTCAGTTCTGGGAGGTAATGCGAGATATTTTCCTGACGCTATCTGACCGCTATGACAGCGGGGAAATCAAATCGATTCCGCAGGTGGTGGATCATATCAAGGCGGGTTTGGTGGCGGCGGCGAATAACCCGATTACCTACAGTGTGAATATCGGGGGCGAGGTGTACGATATCCTTCCGAAACAAGCCGGTTTGACGTTCCTTGCGGATACGGCGATCCCGTATGTGGAGGCGGTTTTCTTCCGGGGGACGCCTTTTCCGGGGACGGTTTCTTTTAATGCGCAAGCGCAGCAAATTCCTGTGGGTCAGGGTGATTTTGCTTATGGGGCTTTGTATGCCGATCCGCTTCCGATTGGGGGTGCCGGTATTCCGCCGACGCAGCTGATGCAGGATATGCGGCATTTTATCCCGGAGTATTTGCATGAGGTTTATCGCAAGAGTTGCCGGGGTGAGGATGACTTGCGGGTGCAGATTTGCCAGACGTTTCAGAAGTCGATGTTTTGCGTGACTACGGCGGCTATTCAGGGGTTAGCGCCTTATCCGCTGGATACAGCTGATCCGAAAGAACGGGAGGCGAATCGGGCTTATTTGGAGGGTTGGATGGACAGGTTTGTGACGTCTCGCTTGCCTGAGGTGAATCAGCCAACTGAGCGGTACTGTCAGAAGTTTCCTGAGCGGTAGAGCGGGAGGCCAAAAGATGGCGTAGGCACAGGCGAGACGCCTGTGCCCCTAACAGGGGGGACGCCTGTTCTGCGGTAAGATATAGCGGTTTTCAGTTGGATAAAGTACATGCCAGAAACCCGGTTTCTTAAAGAAACCGGGTTTCTCAGTACCTTACCTCGGATGAAAACCGCTCTAAGGTTGCAATTATTGCAGTTTAGGGCCAATGTAACCGATAATTATTTTTCCGGAGCATAATTCGGTAGAAAAATAAAGCCGCCAAGCTGTCGGTGTCATGCGGACGTGCAAACTGAAGAGGCGTTCCTGGCCATCAGGACACTTAAAGGTTAGTTTCTGTTTCAACTGTTTCAGTCTTGTCTCACTTTCCGGAGATGCTTTACTGGGAAGACTGTCTAGATCGAACGCTCCGACTGTCCAATTTTTACAGCACTCCTCAAGCTCAGACAGCCGTCTCACAACCTGTCGCAGCATGGGGTTGCCGGTCTTTAGGCTTTGCAATTGCTCGCCAACAGAATCGCAGAATATTAGCTTGGAAAATAACTCATCTTTACGTTCCCAGAGTTTCACTCCGTCGTCCACTGCTATTCGGATACGTTCCTTAATCCAATCACCGTGTTCTCCCACATGGTTGCTGCGACTTGCGTGAGCAATTTCGACTCGATCATCGATTAATTCTTCACTGTCGTCAAGTCGTGTGACTTCCAACTCTAATCGGCTGCAATCCCATCGCGCCTCCGAGTTCAAGCTAACAGCGAGTGCGTCACTCACCCAAGCAAAGCCTAGTCCTATTGCTTGCTCTTTTTGGTGCCAAACTTGCGACAAATCAAAGTCGTTTTTAATTTCTTCAGCAACATCAGTCCAGAAGGGAGCTTTTGCTGTCAGAGTTCTGAAGAAACTGCGCTCCTCTTTATCTACCTCCCCATCATTGCGCCAGCGAGCCACCGGATATCCGGGAGCGAGTTCGATGGTGTTAAGCTCGCTGTGAGTGCGAAGTATCTTTTTTACACCACTTTTAGTTGCTTGTTGTACCGTGCTAATCAAGTCTGACATCCGCTGTCGTGCTGTTGGGATATCAGCAGCGGGAGTCTGCAGGGAGAGCTCATTCAATACCATCTCCAGGTCCATGTCTTATTCTCCCGCCGGTTCTAATAAAGCCTCTAAACTATTGTCCCACTCATCGAAGAAGCCATCTGGCCATCGGTCAATTCGTCCGTTTCGATCAATGCGGGGCGACACTACCTCACTCAGAGCTTGTCCGTTTTCTTCCCGGCGCTGGAAGAAGTGCAGCTGCACATCTTTGGGGTCAATTTTGCCGCCATGAACCTCAAGGCGAATCCCATTTAAAACATGGTCGCTATGAGTTTCTATCACAACCTGAACGCCGCAGCTCGCTGCAAGTGCCAACAACTGACCCATTTGAGATTGTCCTTTGGGATGCAGATGGGCTTCTGGGTTTTCTATTAAGAGCAATGTGCCTGGGGGGGATGCAAGCACCGCCACAACAATGGGTAAGGTGTAGCTAATTCCAAATCCTACATTGGTGGCGCGGTAATTATTACTGAGTCCGTAGGAGTATTGCAAACTCACAATATCCAAAGCAGGGTTGGAGTTGATTGTGAGGCATGTTCCTGGGCTGACTTCTCCCATCCACGCCTCGACTTGATCTCTCAGATTCAGTGAGTTGGCGTGCGGATGGCTCAGGGTGCTGTTGGGAATATGTTCATCCCTATAAATTGCCAGGAAGTGTGCCGTGTATTCGCCTCTGGTGCCGAGTTGCCGGTGCTGTCTCACTTGGAAATCCGATATCTCCAAGTATGTGCGGGAGCCAATACGTTCTGCCTGCAAGTAGTGGAAGTTATCCCTGAAAAGACTTGATTTATAGACTTCAGGAGTAGCTGGGGTTGAGGCAAGAGCTAGCACGTCCGCCTCTCGGTTGTAGTTGAAACGCCAGCTTCCCTTATTGTCATTCTCCCAGACAATATCAAAACCGATTGAGTCCTCTTTTGCTCCCTCGAAAAGAGCATCTTGAGCCGTCCCAATGCAAACCAAGTCGCCATTTAGCGCCAAGCCGGTGTTTGGCAATAAACCCTGCTGGTAAGATTGACGCAGCAGCAGAAGTGCTTGAAGCACTGAGGATTTGCCGGTGCTGTTAAGCCCAGAAAGCAGAGTCAGCGCTCTGAACTGAAGGGACCGATCCTCAAAAGGTTTGAAGTTTTGCAAGCGCAGCGATTGAATCATGACAGCACCTCTTTAATCAGGTTTTCAATGGTACTAAAACGGTACTTGACATTACTCACCTTGCTCGTACTTTCAGATATAGATGTATTAAATTCCTTGTCCGCATCCAAACGATTGATAAAGCTCTCGATTAAATCTTGCTTTTGCTGTTCCAGAAGTTTAATTTCTGGTTCTGTAAGCTTACTAAATGCGACTGAAAAAGCTTCAAATAAAGCTTTGTTAAGCGGAAATTTTCGCCGCCTATTCTGTTTTGATATTTTCCGGAAAGCCGATGCGCCAAAAATCTTATGTGCGGCACTCATAGACCTGAAAAACTGAGCTGACAGAGACTGTATTTCTGGCTCGGACATTTTATTGATTTTCGCCATTGCTTCATTAAAAAAAATATCTATAATTTTAGCGTCGTAATCCGTGTAAGGGGTGATGGTGAATGCTAAAAACCGCAGGACTAACTCAGAATCTTCCATGCGCTTTTTAGTAAAATTACCTGTTGCCTTTCGGAACTCTTGCGACCCAGCAAGTTGAGCCAGCAACTTTGTCGCTTTTCCGGCATTTAAAGCGTGACGCAGTTCTTGGGGTGAAAGAGGTAAACCTCCTGTGTTTATGCGGCTAAAAATATTAAATTTTACTTCTGGTGGGGTGCCTTTTTCAATTAGATAAACTGTTAATACAGTCTCCTTGATTCTCCGCTGGTAATTTCGGGGTATTTCATCATAGTTTTTGCCCTCAATCTCTTTGAGATAATCCAGTCCCTTTAGTCGGAGTTGCTTATCGATGACAAACTGCTTGAGGGCAGTTAGCCGTTGCAGCCCATCTATCACCAGCCATTTATCCTCATTCGTCGCATCCATATAGAATGCTGGCAGGGGGATACGGATGAGAATAGATTCAATCAACCGGCTTTTAGCGATATCAGTCCAGATGCCCGCCTGACGCTGAAACTCAGGAGCCAAGTCCAGTTCATTATACTCAAGTCGTGAAAGCACCAAGTCGATAGTCATCGGTCTGGTATCAACCCTAATTTTGCTCGGGTCGAACGGCTCGGTGATGATATCCTCTTTTTCCAGCTCGATTCCTGTACTGTCCTCGATGTCAGTCTCTTCTTCGAGAAATTCTGGGGAATGGTTTTTCAGCTCTGTCACTGCGCGTCCTCCTTGGTGTTAACACTCATTCATTCTCCCCCGGTCAAGCTTGATGATACTGCATCCGCAACCGGGAGTTTCGTTGCCTGTCGATATTGTATCACACGTTGTCGCAGATTTTGCCAGATTGCTTGCCAAAGCGGAGAGGGCTAAGCCGTGAAGACGGCGCTACCACCGGCAGCTTTATTGCCTGTCGATATTGTATCGAACTCTGTCGCAGATTTTGCCAGATAGCTTGAAAAAGCCGAGAGGGCCAACCCGCGAAGACGGCTATACCACCGGCAGCTTTCTTGCCTGTCGATATTGTATCGCACTCTGTCGCAGATTTCGCCAAATGGCAAAGGAATTGCAGCCCACGCGCTTTCCCGGCGCGATCGCTCAGCCACCGGCAGGTGGGCTCAGCCACCGGCATCTCAAAGCCCTCGCCCTGGGTTCAACCGGCAATATCCCCACCGGCACCTGAAACAAAAACAGTGGCGATCCCCTCTAGTACAGGGGTGCTGCATTCCAGGAGGTGAAGGCCCAGAATTGGCCTGCCGGTGCGGGAGTGGGAGGGCTAATGCCCAACTACTTTCCCGGAGGGCTAAAGCCCAACTACAAACTTTGGGCTAAAGCCCAACTACAAACTTTGGGCTAAAGCCCAACTACAAACTTTGGGCTAAAGCCCTACTACAAACTTTGGGCTAAAGCCCTACTACAAACTTTGGGCTAAAGCCCTACTACAAACGGGCAGGGCTGAAAGCCGAGAAACCCGGTTTCTCAGAGCAACCGGCTTTCTGGCCACGCTATAACTCCCAATCCCCCTAGAAAATGCAGATGTTATAATCTATCTATAGATGAGGGTAAATACTGTGTTCAAACAATCGCTGATCGGCCTGACTTCCGCAATAATACTGTTGACAGCTCTTCCGGCAAGAGCCCAGAAATTTGAAGAAATATTACCGGCACTGCTGACGCCGGCGGAATCGGAAGTGTACAGTCAAGTGGGAAACGCTCAAGCCACGCAACTGGCAAGCGATACCTGCAAGTCTCTTGATTCTGGTGTTTCAATTAGAGACTACGCCACTAAAGTTGCCCAGTCAATCTCATCGCAAGGAGTGCCGCAAGAACAATTAGAAGCCCGAGCCTCTTATTCGGGTAAAGTGATAGCAGCAGCCGTGGTTACTATGTGCCCGCAACACATGCAGCAGTTGCAAGATTTGCAACCCTAAGCTTAGCGCTTTTCTCTTAGAGTTGTGCGAAGGTAGAAACCCGGTTTGTTAAAGAAACCGGGTTTCTCAAATGAACTCGGTTTCTCGCCATTTATCACCACCGGCACTGATCACAAATCATCTCAGTCTGTGGGCGCGGGCGAGCGCATCCGAGAGCCGGTGCACCGATGGAATGGCCGGTGCGCAATCGCTATTTACTAGGCGGACTTCCTTAAGTGCGGCTGGGCTGGGGCGTTGTACAGTAGAAGGATGATTGAAACTTTTTCCACAACAACGAAAACTCCCTCAAGCCTCCCCCTCCCCGAAAAGCGGGGAGGGGATTGGGGTGCCGGGTTCTCGATCGCACAAATGTGCGAGGCTTAGGTGAGATAAATTATGTATCCTACCGCCAAATGCGGCCCATTGCCTAAATTTTTATGGCCAAGCGCCAGAACTGAAAAAAACTGCCAGAGTGTGTTTCCGCTGATCCCTATCGGGTATATCCTGTTGAGAGCAACATTTGTCATTGCTGAACCTCCGTTCTATGACTGTGATTCACTCTCCCTCAACAGGTCGTCAATTCTCCAGCCGTACAGTGGGAAAAACTTCCCAGTCGCTGATTGTGGGGGGGATCACCCTCCTGATGCTGTGTGCGCTGGGCGCTCGACTTGCTTACTTACAGCTCTTTGAGGGAACGCGCAACCGGCAGCTGGCAGACGAAAACCGGGTTCGCGTCATCCCCTACCAGCCGGCAAGGGGCAATATTTTTGACCGCAAGGGCAGAATTTTGGCCACCAGCAGCCTGTCCCACTCTATATTTCTGTCCCCCTGGGCGCAGAAAAAGACAGAATGGCCAGCTACCCTGAAGCGCCTCTCGCAAATCCTGGAGATCCCGGAATCAGAACTGTACAAGCGCCTGGAAATGGGCTATCGCTCGGCGCAGCCGGTGCGGGTTGCCCGCAATATCAGCCTTTCCCTAGTCACAGCCCTGCAAGAAAACAGCCAGGATCTCAGGGGGGTGAAAGTGGATGTGGAAGGGGTGCGGGTTTACCCCAACGGCGGTGTGGCGGCGCACGTCCTCGGCTACACCGGCGAAGCGGATTTTGAAGATTTAGAGCGGCTCAAACAGCAAGGTTACCGCATGGGCGATATCATCGGCAAGATGGGGGTTGAGCAAGCCTTCGACAAGCAATTGCACGGCGAATGGGGAGGGCAGCGGGTTGAAGTTGACAGCAGCGGTCAGATCCTGCGAGTGCTGGGTGAAAAGCAGGCTAAGGGCGGTCGGGACATACATTTAACCCTGGATTTAGACTTGCAAAATGCAGCAGAAGTCGCCCTCGGCTACAATAAAGGCGCGATCGTGGCGCTCAACCCGAATACTGGCGAGGTGTTAGCGATGGTGAGCCGCCCCGGTTTCGACCCGAATATCTTTTCCACGCGAATTTCTGAGGAAACCTGGCAAGAACTGCAAAGTGAGGACCACCCCTTTGTCAACCGCGCTATCCAAGGCTTTCCGCCGGCGAGTACGTTTAAGATTGTCACCACCACTGCCGGTTTGGAATCCGGGGTGTTTTCTCCGGACACGGTTTTGGGAACCTATGGCTCCCTCACTTTCGGCGGGATTGAGTTTGGGGAGTGGAACCGAGCCGGTTTTGGCTACCTGGGATTTGTGGGGGCGCTCACCTGGAGTAGCGACACCTTTTTCTACCAAATCGGCGACGGCATTGGCGGTAAAACCCTGATCGATTGGACGCGAAAATATGGATTTGGCTCAAAAACGGGCATTGAACTGTCGGATGAAGAATCCCCTGGATTAGTCGCCGATGAGGCTTGGAAGCAGAAAAAATTGAAGGAAGGCTGGTATCAAGGAGATACCGTAAATATGTCAATCGGTCAAGGGTATTTGCTGGCAACTCCGCTGCAAGTTGCGGTGATGTTTGCGGTGCCGGCAAATGGCGGATACAGGGTACAGCCTCACCTGCTTAAAGACAATAAGTCGGTGCAAAAATGGCGGCAATCGCTGAATTTGCAACCGACAACTGTGGGGATTTTGCAAGAAGGATTGCGGAGTGTGGTGGCGGGGGGTACCGGCAAGGCGCTGAATTCGTCCAGCATCCCGCCGGCGGCGGGAAAATCGGGCACGGCTGAAGATCCGCCTCGCGAGTCTCACACTTGGTTTGGGGCGTATGCGCCGGCTGACAAACCGGAGATTGTGGTGGTGGCTTTTGGGGAGAATTCTGGCCAAGGCGGCGGTTCTTTTGCCGCGCCGATGGTGCTGCGAGTGCTGGAGGCGTATTTCCAGCAAAACCAGCCGGTGGCGGTTCAGCCGGCGGGTGAGGGTGAGGGGAATTAAATTCACCGGCGTTACACAGCCGGTTGGATGAACCCCAAGTGGGGTTCATCCCACGAATACGCAGCGCCTGATTATTGCAGTTAATCAATCCCATATAGCCTTTCTCATATTAGTGAGGTACTGAGAAACCCGGTTTCTTTAAGAAACCGGCTTTCTGGGCCAGAGTTCATCTATCTGAGAATCGCTATATAATATAATAGCAAGTTTGGATAGAGAGGAGTTTTCTCCTGGCGCTGAAAAAGCTTTACTGCCGCCTTTGTCAATCCCAAATCCAAAATTACAAATCCAAAATTCGGAGAACAGCTGTGATTAACAATAAGCTCACATCTATCAGTTTGTTTTCGGGAGCCGGCGGTTTAGACCTCGGCATGGAGCGAGCAGGTTTCCACACAGTCAGCGTGGTGGAACTGGATGCTGACGCGGCAAAAACCATCGCTCTCAACCGCCCCTATCTTGCAGGAAGTGCTGTGCCGAGAGATATCCGCTCTGTCAGCGCCCAGACTGCCCTTGAGGAAGGGGGGCGTGTTCTAGATATCGGGAGATCCCTGCGTGCCGGTGAGGTAGATTTGGTGACAGGCGGACCCCCCTGCCAGCCTTTTAGCACAGCCGGCAAGCGGGGCTCTGTTATGGACCCGCGCGGCAGTTTGTTTGTGGATTTTATCCGCATGGTTGCAGAAATACAGCCGCGATTCTTTATAATGGAAAATGTCAGGGGGCTGCTTTCCGCGCCGGTCCGGCACCGCCCTCACCGCGAGCGCGTGGGGGGATATCCGCTAGAAGCGGATGAGATTGCCGGTGCGGCGCTGCGGGTGGTTTTGGCAGAGATGAAGCGCATCGGGTATCAGGTGGTTTACGGTTTGCTGAATGCCGCTGATTACGGTGTGCCGCAATCCAGGGAGCGAGTGATATTTATCGGTTCGAGAGAGGGTGAATCCATTAGTCTCCCGCTCCCGACTCACAGCGAAACGGGTGCCGGTGGACTGCCGAAATGGCGCACATTTAGAGATGCTATCGCAGGGTTAAATGACCCCCAGCCAGAGTGCGTTCCTTATTCAGAAAGCCGGTTGAAATACCTGCGTTTGTTGAAAGAAGGTCAAAACTGGAGGTATCTGCCGGATAATTTGAAAGCGGAAGCAATGGGAGGCGCTTATAAATCTGGAGGCGGCAAGGTTGGCTTTTACCGGCGGCTGTCGTGGGACAAGCCGGCACCTACTGTCACGACAAGCCCGCACCAGAAAGCCACAGATATGTGCCACCCGGAAGAGTTGCGCCCGCTGAGTGTGAGGGAGTGCGCGAGAGTGCAGACGTTTCCGGATGATTGGGTGTTTTATGGGGCGGCGGCTTCCAAGTACCGGCAGATAGGGAATGCGGTGCCGGTGCTTTTGGCAAAAGAGATTGGGGAATATGTGTGCCGGTGGGTGAGGGGCGAGAGGGTGAGAGGGCGAGAGATGTTTGAGCAACTCTCACTCTTCAAGTTATGACATGCTGTAAAATGGAGCTACATGAGCCAGTACCTTGTATTGGCTTCAAACTTGAATGGGAGTCTAGGCGGTGTCAGAACAACTTCATGAGATGTTGGCCTTTGTTTTGGAAAAAGAGGTTGGCCTTACCAGGAGCAAAGCTCGGTCTCTTGCTTACCAATTTGCCGATATAGAAGAATTCTTTAATCTTGAGGCGGAAGACCTCACGAGCATCAGGAGTATTGCTGGAAAAAGGATACTCAAACTGACTGATGATGAAATTTCGCGCATCTTAGCTTTTAAAGCTTCCGGTAATCTTTCGCCAGACCTCACAGTCGCTGAGAACTTCTTAGCCTGTATCAGTCGGGATTTCACGAGGAGGCAGCTGGCAATGCTGAGAATCTTAACCCTGGAAAAGATTAATCCCAACCCCTTCTTAATCAGAGCGCTCAACCTGGACACCCCAGAAGAGGTTGTCCGACTTAACGTTTATATGGCAACCACCAGGTCTATCGTCACATCAATGGGATTTTTTATCCAAGATATCCTCCTTTCTAGTTCAGAAACAGTCGAAAATGGCCCGAGGAATTCAGGATGGGACTTAATTAAGACGACTCCTACGGGTGAGCGATGCTGGCTTCAAATTAAAAGTGGCCCAAACAACATGGATAAAGACCAGATAGTGTACTGGGCTGAGAAGATTCAAGAGAAAATCAGCGCTGGAGACAGGGCTTATATAGGAATCACTTATGGAAAAAGAACTAACGTAACTGTAACAATTGGCCTGCTGAAACAACTGTTACCTGACTGGGAGATGAGAACGTTGATAGGACGGGAACTCTGGGACTTTTTAAGCGAAGATCCCGACTATAGCTCTCAGCTGTTTGAAATCCTGCGCAACTCAGCCGCCAAGGTTTTGCAACAGCATTCTATTACTGACGCAATAGAGGCGTGTGTGGGCAGGATAAAAGATGAGTTCATCAGCCAATACGGTGAGGGGAGCCAAGGTGTCTCCAACTACATGGCAGATATCTTTTAAATCCCCTCCACCCACCGGCACACATATTCCCCAATCTCTTTTGCCAAAAGCACCGGCACCGCATTCCCTATCTGCCGGTACTTGGAAGCCGCCGCCCCATAAAACACCCA